>Ga0058698_10001338_pt1 | contig 11212 bp, 9 predicted proteins | sample AgamicAsSfe_FD_67288 | JGI IMG/M metagenome (GOLD analysis project Ga0058698, IMG submission 67288) | Agave microbial communities from Guanajuato, Mexico - As.Sf.e | ecosystem: Host-associated > Plants > Phyllosphere > Phylloplane/Leaf | place: Guanajuato, Mexico | collected 2012-05-30
TATCAGATCATTCCTGGGACATACTGGTTTTTATCGGCGATTCATACAAAACTTCAGCAAGATTGCTCGCCCATTAACCAGCCTTCTCGCCAAGGACGTCTCATTTGTTTTTACCCTTGAATGACTTGAGGCATTTGCGATCTTAAATAAGGAGATAATTTCAGCCCCTATAATTTATGCACCAGATTGGAGCCAACCCTTCGAACTAATGTGTGACGCATCTGATTACGCAATCGGTGCAGTCCTCAGGCAACGAATTGACAAGTAGCCTCATGTGATCTATTACGCCAGTAGGACACTGAACGATGCGCAACTCAACTACTCCATAACAGAGAAAGAATTCTTAGTCATGGTTTTTACGCTTGAAAAGTTTAGGTCTTACCTGATTGGCTCACAAATCACTATCTATACTAACCACGCTACTCTAAAGTATTTGTTGACAAAGAAGGATGTGAAGGCAAAACTAATAAGATGGGTATTGCTACTTCAGGAATTTGACCTTCAAATCAGGGACAAAAAGGGGACCAATAATCTGGTGGCTGATCACATGTCCCGTCTACCAAATGCTCCATCCTCTAATGTACCTATAAACGAATACTTTCCTGACAAACAACTGTTTACCGTGATAAGAGAGCCATGATTTGCTGATATTGTCAACTTCCTTATGACCGAAAAAACACCTGAAGAATGGCCAAGACAATACAAATATAAGTTTCACTCTCAATTGAAATACTTCTATTGGGATAATCCATATCTGTGGAAGTACTGTCCTGATCAGATCTTTAGGAGGTGTGTCCCCGAAGAACACAAAAGCATCTTGTCATTCTGTCATGACCAAGCTTGTGGGGGGGGCACTTCAGAGCGAAGAAAACTGCAGAAAAGGTCCTGCAATGTGATTTTTATTGGCCCACCCTTTTTAAAGACGCTTACGAGTTCTGCAAATGTTGCACTCACTCTCAACATATGGGCAGGATCACAAGGAGGAACATGATGTCATTACACCAAATATTAACAGTCAAAATATTTAATGTGTGGGGCATTGACTTCATGGGACCATTCCCAAACTCATTTGGAAATCTCTATATTTTAGTTGTCGTTGATTATATGTCCAAATTGGGTAGAAGCTATGGCAAGTAAGACCAATGACGACAAGGTTGTTGTCAAATTCTTAAAGGAGAATATTTTTTCTCGATTTGGTGCACCACGTGCAATTATCGGCAATAATGGCACCCACTTCTATAACCGTTCTTTTGAGGCTCTGATGAGGAAGTACTCGATTACCCATAAACTATCAACTCCTTATCATCCACAAACAAGCAGTTAAGTGAAAGTGAGCAACAGGCAAATCAAGCAGATTCTGGAGAAAACAGTAAGTCTGAATCGCAAAGATTGGTCGTTAAAATTAGTAGATGCTTTATGGGCATACCGAACTGCTTTTAAAACCAATCTTGGAATGTCTCCGTATCAGCTTGTTTTTGGGAAAGCATGCCATCTACCGGTAAAATTGGAGCGCAAAGCCATGTGGGCCATAAAACAGCTCAATTTTGACCTTGACATGGCAAGAGAACATAGAAGGCTTCAACTAAGCGAGTTGGAAGAAATCAAGAATGAAGCATACGAGAACGCCAGAATCTATAAGGAAAAGACAAAGGTGTTCCAAGATAAAGCAATTTTGCGAAAGTATTCACACCATGTCAGAAAGTCTTATTATATGATTCTAGACTACATTTGTTTCCTAGTAAGTTGAGATCCAGATGGACAGGACCATTTGTGGTGCGAGTGGTGTTTCCTCGTGGAACAGTGGAGATAGAAGATCCGAAAACGGTGCAGTGTTCAAGGTTAATGGGCAACGTTTAAAGCCGTTCTTAGTTTTTCCAACCAATTCGCCTAAATCGTGTTAGGATCACAAGAAACACCTTCCCTGTGGACCGACCCTCAAGTACTACAACAACCTACTGTGCACTTGCGGTATTTTAAAACGAGGAGACAGAATCTCCCCAACATTGCTTTTGCATCATTTCTTTATTTTTTGTTATCGGTTACTTGTATCATTTCATATGACCATCTGATACATTATACCAGTATGTTTACCTATATTCCTTCATGAGACATCGCTGAGTGCTAACACTATTTATTTAGTTGATCTACGTCATTTCATGTGTAGTCGTATACCACTATTGATTCATGATTAGTTGTAGTATACCTTAGACCAGATTTGATCTTGTAATTGATCTAGTTGTGACAAATATTAGAATATAAAGTTATTAATCTTGAGGTTGATTGGTTTGTGATAGAGATTAATGGTGAATACTTATAGATAATAGTATATTTATATTAGGTAGTTATCAGACATTTTTTTTGATGATATTTCAGATGAGAATTCATTTGCACAATGAGGACGGATTGATAAGATGTTACCTTAAGATTGATTTATCTTGATCCTTAGATTTATATACGGACTTAGAGTTCAACTTGAGATTTACATGAGATCTTGATTCACATTTAGATGAGATAAATAATAGCTAAGTTCTGATCATACTGGAGAATGCTTTACCTTGATTTTGATCTATCACATAATACTGATTTTGAATTATTAGTTGCAAATATTTTATTTGGATATATTTTCTGATAAATTATCTGAGTAATGATGTTTATTGATATCGAGGTTTAAGTACAGAGACTTTCTAGATTTCAAGTAGCTTGAGGATTCCCACTCCTTAGTTATTATCTTGATTGGGATTGAAACTATTAGTGATGTAATTTAGATTATAATCATATTTAGATTTTGGATTTGACTGGTTCATGATGATAGTTATACGAGTTGATATCTGAGTGACATTATCTTTAGATTTGATTATTCTTATTGATGGTAAAACAGGAGAAAGTTTGGTTAGATATTGATGATTGATTAATTTGGAGATTCTTTATTAAAAGAACGAGATATTGGACTTGGATTTATTAGTAGACTCGTTTGATTTAGAGTTGATCTTGGGTTGAGGAGTAGACGTAAATTGGTTTGACCTGACCTGATTGACTAGTTACTTGGATTTTTGGATCTTGTGTTTGAACTTAATAAAAGTGAGAGTATATGATGGTCTTAATTAAAATTGGATAATAATGGTATGGTTAGATATAGATGAGTATGTATTTTATACATTTAGATATATCGATGACTTTGAGATTCTGAGTTGATTAAATATTTTTCCTGGATTATTCTATTCATGCAAGCAAGTCATTACTTATTCTGGATATCATGCTTTACCTGCAGAACTTGACTGATTATACATGACATTTACCTGATAAATATATTGTCCATGTTACCATAATTGCTGGGAAAATATTGTATACGATAACAACACTCTCATGTTATACTTGTTACATGTCCTGTTATACCGGTATCCTGATTACACATGTTGACGTTGTTGCCCACTGAGTTATCCCAGTGGTCTAGGTAACATGTACATTAAATAATCTTGATAATCTAAATAATCTGATATTAAAAAACTTACACTGGGATTGGGGAGATTGATGGAGGAGACAACGTCTGTATTTTGGGTGAACCTAGGATATAGGTTGCGCAGCCGAAAGAGGGTTCCACTGCAGGGTTCCCGTGGGGTGACTGACACCCTGTCCTGTTCTTGTTCCTATTATACATGTTATACATGTCCTTGACTACCTAGCGGGAGGGCCTGGTTCAGCACCAGGAACCTGGACCGTGATCCCGGGTATGTACATGACCCACCTAAAGCATGGACAATGTCTCCAACCGATCAGTTTTAATAACTTAGGACCCCGATTGACACGTGTGATAGGCGTAGTATGGGATGCGACTATTACAGGTGTTCGCTGACATAATAATAATAATAATAATAATAAACTATTCATAATGTACTGTAATTGATTGTCTTTGCCTGGTACATGTATGTATGTTGAACACCCGATGTTATACCCAACCTGATTGGATATCTGACTCCAGTTCTGACTGACTCTACCCGCCTAATATATAGATCGTGATAGACACCTGATTGAATATCTGACTAGACACATACTCTACTGTGTGCTATCCACATTACTGTTTATTTACTTTATTCATGTCATTTCTTATTCTCGTATATATTTTTTCTTTATCTGTTCACATGTTATATGCACATACACTTTTTAGTTTATTTTGACAATATTCACTAAGAGTTCTGACTCCATGGATTTGTATATCCAGATTTTGGTCATTTATTACTGATCAGGTATTTGGAGAGAATTACATGCATTATGAGGAGCTAGAGTCTCTCTTTTCTTGACTGTAGGTATTCCTGCTCTTTTGTTCATGTTATTTCCTGATTCTATCTATATCGTACCCCGTTGCCATTTCTCTCTTCTATTCATCTGCTTTCATGGTGTTAGATATTTATATGTCATATTGCAGTGATATTGATTTATCGTAGTATATTTTATTGTTTGTTCAGGTTACTTTAGGCTTAGCGTATGTGCATAGGGTATTTTTCTCGCGTACATACATCACCGACCTTCGTCGCGACTCCGTTTTTGCGTATTTTAGGAAGCAGGGCGTGGCAGGGTTTTCTTTGGTATCAGATCCAGGTTCGACATAGAAAGAGAACATAATTCATACCTATAATCTGAGACAGTTATATTCACACTGTAATAAACATATACTATTCTCATGATGATATTGAGTCCACTATAGAATTGATCGTCCTCCCTTTTGGAATCTACCTCCTGGATCTTTGATATCCCTAATTCCAACTCTTTTGTAAAGTAATCTTGACTCCATCTTGATTCTTATTCTTCTTCCCGATTTTATTTCTTAATTTTGTCGCTTGGAATTGGTCACTCCATTCTGAAGCCGGTAACAGAGATCAGAACGCGCAGCGGAAGCGTGGTGGGCTTATAATGTTTGGCTCGGGAAAAATTTAGAGGATCGTAATAAAATTTTCATGAATCAATGAAAGATTGCAACGATCTCAAAAATTACGATTACAAGAGAGAGAAGATATTCAAGTTTAAATCTTCTCTTTGTTTAATGTTGGGTTCTTGATGTAGCGCTAAAAAGTGAATCTTATTTTTCGTTGACTAGGTGAACGTCACAATCTTCTGGGGATCTTCTCTTCGGACTATGAACGAGTAGAACAACTCCTGTCCAATAAAATCTCAGAGAGACTTGAGGTAAGAATAAACTTGTACTCAGCAAGTTGTTAGAAGTGTTCAACTTTTTCTTCAGTATTTCTCCGATTAAGAGAATCTGACCAAAAGTCCACTCTCCAATTTTTTTTATCGACCGATTCTAATTTTTCCCACCAAAACTTCTGACTAAAACTTTTGACCCTTCTTCAGTAGCAAACTGAGCTATTATAGGGGTTCAGAGGTAAAACTGTCCCCTAAAAACCCTCCAAAATGGGGGTTAACTTTTCCCCATTACATGGGCAGTAATTGACCCAGTAATGAGGGTAGTTATAACCGAGGCGTAGAGTTCCTCTGTAGTCGAAACGTGGGCTTCAGCCTCGCATTTGGATGCTGACTCTGAATCTTGCTAGATGCGAATTTCAAACTTTGCCAGACGCGGGCTTCAGGCTCTACGTGTTGAGATTGCAGTGTTGTCGAGACGCGGGTTTCGAACCTCGCGTCTTGGCACTGCAGTGATACTAGGACGCGAGCTTCGAGATTCACGTCTTGGTCATTACAGTGCATCTGGGACGCGGGCTTTGACTCTCGCGTCTTTGTACTATATTAATGTTGAGGGCGGACTTCATGCTCTGTGTCTTGGTATTACACGAGTGGCTATGATTAGCCTCGCGTCTGGAATATAGACCCTGTTCTCTGATGACTTGTCTTCAATGATTTTTAGACAGTCTATAGAACCCTATCCAAAGTTTTCAAAACTCTGTGGTTGAATGAGACGGGTTACGAAATACTTTGAACTTTTCTTCCAGCAGCAATGCTCTCAAGATTGGACGAACAATCTTCTGAGATATCTTGAGCTTGATCTTGTCTGAATTTTTGTCTCCACGAGTGTACTATTAAACTTTTTGAAGTCACCAGAAATGATCGTTGTGAGTATCTGGATACGCAGTCCGGATCTCCTCGGTGATTTGAGCTGGTTATTGGTGTACTGTTGAACCGGGAGGAATAGTCACCTGCTTATGCCAGTGTACTGTTAAACTGATTGCGGAAGCAAAGACTGAATGCAAGTCTTGTAGATGCGGAGGTCATGTTGCCTTAGAAACGGGGACCTCATCTGAATTGAAACGCGACTCTTATTTACTAAGTGGAGATGTGAATTTGAAGTGGAGACGCATCTCTCATTTCATTGAAGTAACACAAACTTCAAGGTGAAGACCCGACCTTTTCTATGCTGGAGAGACGCGACTCTATGGAACACGAGCCTCGTGTTCTGGGGCATTGCCACGTGTCTGGCGGGTCTGAGGAGACGCCTTTCCCTTAATATGCGAGGTTCGCATTCAAGGCTCGTGCCACGTGTCGGGCGGAGCTTGAAGAGACACCTTTCCCTCAATATGTGAGTTTTGTGTTCAAGGCGTGTGCCACGCGTCAGGCGGAGATTGGGCTTGAGATATGTGTCACGTATCTCGGTGGATTATTGTGTCTATAAAAAATTTTAGTCTTTCAAGAGTCATCATTAGACTCTTTTTCTTCTCCACTGAGCTTCCCGTCTAGAGCTTTCAGAACTATTTAAGCAAAGCTTCGAGCTTTTTCTTCCTTCCTTCTTTTACAAAGAATTCACAGTTGAAATGGCCCCAAAAACAAAAGCTGTGGCTTCGTCCTCGAGCGCTGTCGCTCCAGAGGTGCAAATGAGTGGCTCTTCCACACAGGAACCCCCATTTCAAGTAAGAAGACCGCCTAAGCTGGTTTTCACCATTAAGAGACTTTGAAGAGTTATCTTAACTCTTAAGTCTTTTCAGAACTGAACCGTCAGCGCGAGGCTCATGCCCGTGTTTTTGACATTTAGATGCGGCTCTTGCATTGGTAGGCAAGACGCAGGTTTGACGACCTCCGTGTCTTCGCTTCATCAGCTTGAATTCGTATCCGCTTGTTGAACGTGGGCATCATGGAGCCCTGCGTTTGGTCTTGACACTTAGAGAATTTTCCTAAATGGGGGAGTTCAGACGCGGAGCTCATGTGAGCCTCGCATCTCTGAGGATGGACGCAGGCTTCACTGAGTCTCGCGTCTGAGTCCAACACTTAGAGAAATTTCTAAGATGTGAAATTTAAAATGCGGGCTTCAAACCTGGCATTTTTTTTTAGTTTAGACGCGAGTTTTTCTAATCTCCGCGTCTAGACTCAACCCTGCGTCTGAGCTTCAAACACTTTAGTCATTTTTTAGATTTCTGACTGTGTTGTCCTCTTTGCAGTACGATATTCCTCCAATTCTCTGTCCAAGAAGTGCCACTTTGGACACGTAGGTGGCGCTGATCTGAATCTGGTCTTCATTCTCTCGAGGACTGCTCCTGTGACTACTGGTAAGTCAAAAGAGTGAAAGAATAGGATCATCAATGCCAGTATGCTGACCCTTCGGGAGATCATTTCTAATGGCCGGTTTGAGTCGAATTCCCGCACTCTACTAAGGAAGCCCGACTTCTTCTTTGGCGACACAATTGAAGAGGATGAGGCTGCCCTTTATGACAGAAACTACAAATGGCTCTGCCAAATTGGTGATAGAAAGTTCTTCCTTCTGAACATGGAGAGGATGTATCCCCTGGCCTATCTGCAGCACATGTCTGTGCGTCGGATAATGGATTGGGATTTGGTCAAGCCATACTTTGGAGTCTCTTTGGGCAAGATAGGTGTCCATGAAGCTTACACCATCGGGCATGGGAGGGGTGTGCTAGGGTTGCAGCCTGGCTTGGTCAGGACTGAGTACCTGATTGGAGAGACCCCCCAGCTTGGAGCCACCTTCATCAAACAATTCATGGAGGTGGGGAGTGACTTCCCTTCTAAATTTCATGCCACCGGCTGGGTTCATTCTACTGATAAGAACTGGTGGTGCAGAATGGTAGGGTTTATTCTGGCAGAACTTGGTGACATTTTGCTACAGGTTGGGTTGTACGAGGCTGTCAGGACTATTCAATACAGCATCTTGCAGAGCACCCAACATTTTTACGCTGTCCTGGAGCGTTATAATCCAGAGACTTGCGCCTTCTTTACTCCCCTGGGGGAAATGGGACTCGCCCTTTATGAGATGTATGAAGTCTCGGGGCTGGTGATTGGAGATGCCCCATATGAGGAGTACGTCCCGTCAACTGAGGAGTTGTATCTGTTGGAAAAAAAAGCGACCGTCTAGTGTACGAGACGTATTAGGAAGTATTATGCCACTTCTACATTTGCGCGCAGTTGTCTGGATGGAGCGGGAGATTCAAGCAGATGTCATGAGCGACTTATCTGTTCCCCGGGGTGAATAAGGCTACCCCGAGGTCCCGGCTTGCTCTCAACACTGATGAGAAATTTTTTGAAAGAATCAGTGCCTCCACCAGTTCCTACACCACTGAGTCCAATAAAGACACCTTCAAATCAGACACGGTCTTCGAGAGCTTCCATCATCAAGCCAGAATTCCAATGTCTGACCGAACTCTGTTGGCGGGTTTCCTCATGCTGTAGCTAAAGCGATGTGTAGTGTCAACGCTGTCGCATGAGGTGATCGTCGCTGATGTGGTATACCCGGTAGTCTTACTTGCCCACGGGAAGTTTATCGCCCTCCTTCCAGCGATGGTGGCCGGAATCCAGAGCGGGTCACGCACATTAGCAAAGAACTTCTGCCAAGTGGAAGCAATTGTGGACGCAGAGGGCCACCCCATCACGGATTCTAACGGTCGTCCCTTGGACAAGACTCCTAGTCCCAGGATCGAGCTCTCATATATGTACCTGATGGCCTAGTAGTTATGCACTGCCCCTCGCTAATGATGTTATTTTCTGCCTCCGAGGGTTTCACACCTTACGTACAGCGATTGGAGAATTCGAGTTGGCTGCATTATTATATGTTTTCATCCGAAAGATGATCCTGAATGGGAATAACTACCAGTTGGACCGGTGTTTCCTTAAGATTCATGACGTGTCTTACGGGGATAAATTTGCAGATCTTGTCGGTCTGGATCTTCACTCGGTTATCCTCTGGCGTCTTTTGGTGGCTGATCAATATCCGGCCCGAATATCTGGTTTTTCGACAGGGGGACTTCTGTACGCTGAAGCCCTATGTGCCTTGCCAGTTCACCCAACAGTTTGGTTATGACCAGCTGTACGTTGGCAACCCCAATCCAAGTCTTCGCTTTTGTGGGAATCTCTTTGAAGGTGCCCGAGCCTGGTATTACAGCGTAGCGGGAGGAACTGGAGCTATCTTCACCCTCCCTCACAAGACGCCTAACTCTTATGCCAGTTTTCGCTTTTTCGCTTTTGTTCGTGGTACTTCATGGTGAATCAAGTGCCCGAGTTTGGAATAAACAGTTCGTGTATCAAGGGCATCAAATCCACGTACTAAGCCAAGGTGGGGTCCAAGGGTTACTAGATGCGGGGGATGGCTGAGTACTAAGAGGCAGAGAAGGAGGCGGGGAGCGAGTCCAGCCGAATAGGGATAACAGCTGCAGAGCCGGAGCCTCGGGTAGTAGCCACCGAGGTGCAACCCACCAGAAGGATTCAACAAGCTTATCCAAACGTCCTCGTGCCTCCGCTTCCTTAGACGAGCCCAGCCCGAAGATGCTAATTAATAATAAGATGCTAATTAATAATTCCATATATTATTTTGCAATTTGGGTTGTATGAACTCAAATTACGGAAACCAGAGTTACAAGGTAAATATATGCGGGTTTCCTTGTTTGAATTATTCCTTCGATGTGCTAGTCTAATGAAGTCGTAAACTGAGCTTGTACAACTGGATTTGTTTGTATTTGGTATTGTCTGTTTTATTAGTTTTCTATCGATTTTATGATGTTTTTTTAGTCTAGGAGACAACTCAGGTTATATGAACTCAGAATACTGATATGAGATACAAAGTATATATATGAGGGTTTCCTTGTGTGGATTATTCCTTCAATGTACTAATCTCACGGATCGGTGATTTAGACTTGTATAACTGGTTCTGCCACATTTACTTTACTTGATGCCTCATTGCATGCTCTTGTAATTGAGAAGGAAAACTCCTCACATACTTCACAGCAGAGCGCACCCTAGCAACCGAAAAGCCCAATTCTTTAATCCCATCATTAACAATAAGAATGACAATGTGTTGGATACACCTCATATAAAGATGTAGCATTGTTTTATTCCAATTATTAAGTCTTTTCTTTAAATAGTCAACCATATTATCATTAGAAGATGCATTAACGATTATGGTGAAGACATTTTCAATCCTCCATTCTACCAAACACCTCTCCACCGCCCTACCAAGTTCATCACCTTTGTGACTAGGAACTGGACAAAAGTTTAAAATTCTTTTGTTTAATTTTCAATCATTATCAACCAATGTGCAGTGAGACACATGTAATTGATATTTTGAATAAAAGTTTAAGTATTCGCGGTAAAAGATACCATCTGACATGCAGCATTCAATAAATTCTTTAAATTTTCCTTCCCATCAATGTAAAGTTGGTAATAATCTCTTTGGATTGTCCAACGGGTTGGGAGATAAACTTAGGACATGCTATTGACATGAAGTATCAGAATCCAATACCTTTCACTAATTTGAATGGTTGTTACGTAAGGGCTTTTCTTATTAGCCACTTCGTCATACTCCCAATTACCAAGACTACCCTCTCCACTACAATCCTTAATCACGAATTGATTATCACCTCCAACCTTATCAACTCAACGAAGATTTTCAACGTTTAATCAAATTCAAATGAGAAATAAAAACATTAATCAGAGAACTCAAATCCATAAAAATCCTACTGGAATGCCTCCACAAATCCAACAGTAATTCCAAACTCAAATTCGCTAATTCCTTGACAAAGTAATTCCTCCACAAATCACAAAAAAATATAAAACCTTAATATTTATCTGTTCAAGTTAATGGTAAATAAACTTAAAAATTTATTAAAAAAAATAAATCGCCAATAAACCTAGATTAATAAATATCTGAAACCCTAGATTTGGCCAAGAACTTACGCAAATTTGCGGCTGTAGATGTCGATCGAGATGGGAAGACGAGGAGGACTGAGGGATCCATTGTCGGAGATCACGTTGTCCGAGATCGCAATGG
>Ga0058698_10001340_pt1 | contig 11209 bp, 6 predicted proteins | sample AgamicAsSfe_FD_67288 | JGI IMG/M metagenome (GOLD analysis project Ga0058698, IMG submission 67288) | Agave microbial communities from Guanajuato, Mexico - As.Sf.e | ecosystem: Host-associated > Plants > Phyllosphere > Phylloplane/Leaf | place: Guanajuato, Mexico | collected 2012-05-30
ACGTTGTACTCGACGTTAGCCACGCCTCGGGCTCGAGCGTAGAAGCGCAAGTGCCTGGAAGAAGATAGTCAGCTCTGATTGCACACCAAACAGTTTGGGAGAACGCTTACTCGATAGCGGTCAGCTGGTCCATAGCGTCGAACTGTGGGCACACGCCGAGGTTCGCTCGAGCCGCAGCACGGTGTGCAATGATGCTCTTGTCCTCGATCAGGATGTCCGAAGAGTTCCCAGTGGGCCGGCTGTCGCCTCTGATCAGACCAATTGTCGTCGACTTACCAGCACCGTTCGGTCCGAGGAGCGCAAACACCTCACCAGTCGGCACGCCGAAAGTGACGTCCTGCACCGCAACATTCGACCCGAATGCCTTGGTGGCATGTAGCACACGCAGCTCATCGTTGCTCTTGTCCGCTCTGTTAGCCTCAGCAAAGACTTCGGCGTCAACATCCTCGGTCTCCTCCACCTCCTGAGCGCGGTGTTTGGTCCGTATCAGAAAGCCTGGCTTCCAGCCACTGTCCCACCATATGAGGACGCCAAGCAGGATGGCAGACTGCAGAATGGTGTATAAGATTGGACCACCGTAGATCGTGATGTCTCCAGGGTACGACGCTATCTCATTGCCTTTGCAGAGGATGGAAAACTCGTTGAAGGTCAACAGTAGAGATCGCAGAAGATTGCCTGCCGGGAAGAATGCTGCAATAGTGAAGTGGGCGATGTTGATGTCCCTGTCGACCGCGGCTGCAGGTACGTACGTCTGGATGCACATGTATGCGACGAAGTAGATCAGGAAAAACACGCATTGTCCACCGGCGGCGAAAGCAAACGCGGCTAATTGACTGGTCGTGAAGAGCGAAACCACGTAAGACATAAGTAGGGCCGCAAGTCCGTAGAAAGAGAAGACGACGAAGAGGTACCCAGGTCCGTACAGAATCGAGGAGGCGCCAGTGAAGATGATGACCGTGACAGCGCTCACGACTAGCACGATGGTAAAGTCAAACATGGTGTATGCAACCCAAAGTGGACCTGCCCGAATGCCGTTGCTGTAATGCAAGGCTCTGACGTTCCTCAGACGCTCAATATTGGTGTAGAGGGCGAAGAAGCCAGGATAGGCGCTCATGGCGAGACCGAAGTACAAGATGAACTGTAGTGTTTTGCCTGCGCCCGGAGCCCATGGCGTGTCGAACGCCTGATAGCCAGCAATGATGGGGATCTGAGTAAGACTGACGTCCAGCAGATTCTGTGCAGCAATGGCGTAGTACATAGCGTAGTTACCGCGGTAGGCGAACGTCGGGCTGTTTCCGAGGAAAAATCCACCGGGGTTTGCGGTGCTGTAGTTGGCAGAGATGTAATTGTTGAAGGCTTGCAGGGTCGACACATCATTGATGTCAAGTCCAGGGTAGATGCTGTTCAGGAATGCGGACGGAATATCGCTTGGAGGGCCAGCTACGAGATTCCCACCTTGCAACAGAGTCTCGGGGACAGAGATCGCCCTTGATATGGATATTTGTGCAGTCGGGGAGCAAGTGAGAGCATCCTGTCCTTTCAGGAAAAGCGTGACCAGACCAGCAGCGATGATGGGGATGAGCAAGGCCGCCAGGTACGGCATCGAGTTTCGTCGCAGGATTGTCGCGCGCTTGCGGAACAGTACCCAACTTTGCCCAAAGAAAGAAAGGTTCTTTCCCTTGACGAGCTGCAGACCTTTTTCTCCAGGTGCTACATTATCCCGGGAAGACACTGGGCTCACCGCGGTCTCCGTGTCCTTGTCGAGTTCTTCCTTCACCTCTTCTGCCAGCTTCAAGAAAACATCCTCAATCGTCGGGCCGTTGACCTGATAGTCTCGTACGCCAGACTTTTCAAGTACACTGACAAAGTGTGCAGCGGCTGCAGAGTCCGGTAGCTGATACACAGTCTGATCGTGGTAGACCTGCTTCGGCATGGACTCAAGCTCCTTGGGAAGCTCTTTGCGGTTCTCGTGATAGATGCGCACGCGGTAGCCACCACCAAGCTCATGCTTCAGGGCGACCGACGAACCATTTGCGACCAGCCTACCCTTCGAAAGTACCGCTATGTCGTCTGAGAGGAGATCGGCTTCGTCAAGGAAGTGCGTGGTCAAAACCATAGATCGCTTGCCACGCTCGGCGAGGATGATGTCCCAGATTTTCCTTCGACTGAGGGGATCCAAGCCAGAGCTGACCTCGTCCAACATGCACAAACTCGAGCCTCCTGTAAGCATCATAGCCAGCTGGCACTTGCGCTTCTGGCCACCAGAGAGAGTGCCAGACTTAGCATCGACCTTGAGCTCCAGATCACAGGCGGTGACAAGCTGCCTGATAGTTTCCTTCGAGTCGACCTTCTGCGCCTTCAGCCTGTTGAAGATCCTGGTATGCTCGTAGACCGTAAGCTCGTCCCACAACACGTTCTTCTGTGGACACAAGCCGATACCGCCGGTCGCGTCCATCTCGATGGTGCCCTCCGTTGGCTTTTGAAGACCGGCAAGCATGTCTAAGCTGGTACTCTTGCCGCTACCATTCGCGCCAAGCAGGACCATGATCTGTCCACGCAGCACTGACAGACTGACGTCGTCCACGGCTCTGACGGTTTGTCTAGGATTCTTGGACCATCGTGATGAAATGTTTGCAGCGAACCAATTAGGCGCGTAGTACTTCTTTAGGCCAGTGATCTTGACCGTCTCGGAAGCATCGTTCTTGCTATATCGCAGGCTGCGTGCCTTGGAGGCAGTGCCATAGAGGCTTCGTTCGATGACCGCTCCGACCAAAGGGTAGACGAAGATCTGAATGACGCTGAAAATGAAGAAGATATATCCAGGCACGTCCCATGCCGCAGTGGGAGGGCCCTGATTGAGGTTTACCGCAAGGCCTTGCTGCTCCCAGTACGCCATGTAGATGATGAACAGGGTGAAGTTCATTGGCGGGAACAGCAAGCTGAGGATGTAGACTGCAGCTGTGCCCTTGGGCGGCACGACCTGCACGATGATTGCCAGGATGATCGACACAATGGTGACGGTGATACCAGACAGTTGCGCCTTGCGAAACAAGCTAGCGAATGCGATTGACCAGCTGGAAAGCGCCAGACCGGAGATGATGAAGTACCCGATCACGGGTCCAACACTGGAAGTAGGATAGTTGAGGCTGGTGACAATTGCTGCGCCAATGACCCACGAGGGCAAGTAGAGAATGTCGAATGCCACGTGAATGGACAGCAGACGGGCTGCTTGAGGCTCCCATCGTCGTCTATTCGGCATCATCGCTTCAATGAGCTGGGACATGCCAAGCTCTCGCTCCTGCGCCATTTGACCAGTAAGCTGGTAGCAAATGCCAACAATGCCAACGAAGTAGGCCACAGCCAGAATGCTGATGAGAGCACCCATGTAGAGGTGCGTGATATTCTGTGCCCGCTCCTCTGCGGTCTCAGAAGTGTAGGAGTACTCTTGCACGTTCGACGGCAGCGATGAGCCATTCTGGGTCGCAATGATACTGTCTACCTTGTGCTGAAGAGGCAGAACATAGATCTCGGCATCATTGTTGTTGGTGTTGACGTAGATCCTGCCGCCCAGGGCGCCGTCTGCACGCAGCGTGTAGTTCCAGACACCCGAGCGACCTTCTGTAGGCGACGAGTGAAAGCTGACGGCCGCGAAACATGGCGAGACACCTCGGATGGAGCTTCGACATATGCTGAGGAGATCCTGATCATTATTGACGACCTCGACAGTCTTTCCCTGAGACCGCGCAGGCACAGCCAGCTGATTGATGACATCTGATATCTGGCCTCCAGTGTTGCCGTTGTCAACGAAGGCAATCGTGTTGCGCCCACCAGCTGATGCCGCAATAGCATCGCTCCATGATCGCAGCGGCTTCGGTGACCCAACACCAAAGTCGCTGGGCGGTACGAAGAAGTTCTTCGCATACGAGATGAAGAAGAAGAAGATGATCGGCGCCAGAAATGCTCGGACCAGCGTCCCGAACCAGTTGCGGAAGAAGACGATTGTGAGCGTCTTGTCGACTAGCGTCCAGGTCTGGCGCATGAACGCCATGGTGAAGTCCTGGCTCCAGCAGGTCTAGATGTGATGCGCGTGAAATGTTGGTGCCTATGTGATGTTACTCCTTTCGATCGGTCTATCGGTCAAAGTGGCAAAGCCCGAGCATCGTCTTCGATTGCGTGTCGCGGTAGCGGTCGCGAAACACCCAAATGCAATGCGATGCAGATTCAAAAAGCGACAGTAGGTCCAATGAAATGCAATATGATGAACAAACGAAGGAGAAGTGATGGACTGTATGCAGTTGCCTAGACGGCCGCGCGATTTGACTGACGTCTTGGAGCCACGGAGGTCGAACTCTCCGCGGTCGTTTCGCCACCGGATCTCGCAAACATTTCCTAGCGTGTACGCGGCACGCGTAGCCGAAGAGAATACAGAAACGCCAAGGTTGCATGCACTGGGATGATGTTTGCCCGGCTCGGCATCAGGATGGTTGTATGCACTCGGCATCAATATTGGCGGCGATGGTTCACCCGATTCTGAGCTGTGTGGCCGCAAGAGACATACGGCGCGATGTATAATTCTATCTGCTGATATCCTGCGTTCATCTGCTAGGGTCGTGAGCCATCTGGGCAGTACTATATAAGACTTGCTCTGAAGCAACCGCCTCTTTCTCACCCTCGCCACCAGGAACTGCGGCAACAGAAGATGCGACGCTGACCTCCTTCGCCTTCCCGCCCTGCGTCGTCAGACTCAAGAACGGCACCAGCAGCACCGAGACGATCGAACAAGCGGTCGCAAACCAGAACGTTGCAGCATACGGCTGTGTAGCCCTGTCCCAATAACTTGACATGCTCGAACTCTCCTGCACAGCATTGAACAGCGCGGTCGTGATGCCAAAGCCAACCGTCATGCACAGCCTCGTCACTGTCTGAAATATGCCTCCAGCTATGGACTGCTGCGACGGCGGGAGCGAAGACATGACGTACATGTTCGCCACGTTGAACTCTAGATCTGCGCCGACGACCATGAGGACGAAAGCTGTGAAGCAGAAGTCCCAGTAGCTCGAGGTGTACCTGTTGACCGAGAACAGCAGGAAGGCGATCACGTAGGCGATGGTACCGACGTACATAAGCAGCTTGTTCGAGACTCGGTGGAGCACCAGGCCGGCGACGATGTTGACGATGATGCCCATGATCGCCATCGGAAGAACGTGCACGGCGACCTCGAGCGCGGACATATGCCATACGTCCTGGAAGTAGAGCGCGATGAAGAACGCGCCCGGTGTGAAGGCCAAGAAGCCTAGCATCAAGATGCAGAGAGATAGGGTGAAGTTCTTGTCCTTCCAGATGTAGAGTGGCACCAGCGGGTGGGAGAAGTGGTGTTCCCAGAAGACGAAGGCCACCAGCAAGACCACACCGACGATCAAGAGCGCAAGCACATATCCGGTCTTCCAGCCCTGAGGTGCGGTCTCACCCAACGACAGTCCAGCAGAGAACATCCCAATGCCAGCAACGGTAAGCAGCACGCCCAGTAGATCGAACTTCTTCAGCGTCTCCATGTTGAAGGGCTCTTTCGTCTGCGTATCCCTCGGAACCGTAAACCACCCAATGACTGAGAACAGCAAGAAGATAATCGCCAGAAGATAGTAGCTTGCCCTCCAGTTGAAGATGTTGGTAGCCACACCGCTGAAGATCGTCCCAAAAACGAAGCCCAACGGGTTGCCACCAGAGAAGCACGCGAAAGCAGCATTCTTGCGCTTACTCGGCTTCTCATACACCACACCCAGCAGTCCAACAGCAGGTGGCACCGCACTAGCCGAGAAGAGTCCCGTCACACCCATGAGCACATCCATGCCAATCGCCGTTTTCGCGAAGCCCGCGACCAGTGCAAAGACCGCGAAGAGCAGCATTGAGAGGATGAACATCGCTTTTCGACCAAACAGATCTGCTACGCCGCCGAAGAACAGGAGGAATGCTCCAGCCGCGAGCGAGTTGGCGGAAGTCAGCCAGGTGATTTCCGCGGTAGTCATACCTAGGTCACGGCCGACGAATGAGGAGATGACTGTGATCATGCCGGCGACGTAGGCGGGCATTGCGATGGTCATCGTGCATGTTAGGACGAATAAGATCTCTTGGAGGGTCGAGGTGAAGACTGCTGGTCGATCGTTCGTCTTGACGGGATGCAGCGAGGTCGTTTCTGCGGTATTGTCGTCCATGGTGGCGACTGCAGGATCGTGCTTGCCTGGACTCTCTCCGCGGTCTGTCATCGTGGTAGTCTGAACAGACAATCGTCAGTGGCCCTCGCGGCCGTCAAAGCCATCGTAATGGCAGATAGAGCGATACAAAGGGAAGTTGAAGAGGTCAACGAAACGGAATGTCAGGAGTGGGTCCTTGCTTAGCGCATTTGACGATCTCGCGGCAGTCGTTCCGTAATTTTTGATAAGCCGGGGACGATCAGCCTGAATCGCGCCCATGTCTTTGCTAATCAGATGCGGAAAGCATTCCCGCTATATGTACTGTAGTATACACAGTCATGAGATGTACAGTAGCTTACAGCTTGACAATCTCCCAGTCCTTCAAGTCCAGTGTTGACAGCACTCCGCCCAGCGGTCCTTGGACCTCGCGACCATTCGCCCATTCCTTCGGGCCAGCCCAGTGTTTGATGAAGCCTTCCGGCCCGGAGACGAACATGATCTTACGTCCAGGCTCTGCATGGTCCGTCGAGAACGATGACTTGGCCAGTATCATCGCATCCGTAGGCTGAACAAGCGTTCCCTCTTCGTCCACGAAGTAATCGATGGCCATGCACCCTCCTCCAGTCCTCTTCATATCTTCAAGCTGTGCCACAATCCTCCCCTTGTTCGCAACAGCCGTACGTTGCTGCGACTCGTTCGTCGCCGGCGTCCCAAACGGACTAAACCACCCGGCAAACATCCCACTCCACGAGCTAGGCGCCTGCACAATATCGCTCCTCCCACCCTCGCACTCCTCCCTCTTCCTATTCGCCCACAAAACATGCATATCCGCCTCTCCGGCCACAACTTTCGCGACCTGAAGCGCAGGCGCAACGCCCGTCCCTCCAGCCAGAAAGACCACTTTCGACACCTTCTCCGGGAGAACGTACTCTGCGCTCGGTCCTCTCACTTCGACCTCTGCGCCCATGGCCAGCCGGTGCAAGTATCCAGAGACCTCTCCATTCCGCTCCTTCTTGATCAAGAACCGCAGCTCCGACGGATCCTGGCCGAGCTCGGTGGGGAGAAGGGTATAACTCCTCGCGATCTGCAGCTGTGGCTGCTTGAATTGTACGCTCGTGATCGCCCTCCTCAGATCCTCTCCAGTCATATTAATCCCAGCACCAACGGGCTTGAGCGTGAAGATCGCAGTCGTAGACGACACATCCTCCCGCCCAGTGAGTCTATATTTGAGAAAGCCATCTGCAGACTTATCCGACGCAGTACCCTCTTTCGGTCCCTTGACCGCTCTGTAGCCAAAAGCAATGAGTATGCCTGCGCCTACTCCGAAGATCTTTGCAAAGCGACTGAGTCGCGGATCGTTGCCCTTGCTATCTTTCTGCGGTGTCGGCGGCTCGTAGCGCGGCGTCTGCGGCGGCGCTTCTCGTAGACGCGCGCATTGTGTGAATGTTCTTCGACTGGTAGCTTGATATCGTACGGATCTCGTCGCGACTGCAGGCGCGCTAACGATGCGTGATCGCATGGCGAAAGATGTAGGGTGGGATTGAAAGCGAAAGCTCAAAAGTTGCATCGAGGCCCTCGGACTTAAACATCCGAAACCGAGGATCACCCATTGTATGCCATTCAGGAGAAGAGGCCATGAAAGCAGCTGTATAATGATGATCTCTTGCAAGGCGGTTCCGATGGCTAGGTATATACATACTCTACAAACCTCCCACTCTTGATTCTCTCCTTTCGAGTCTCCACTACCTCAACAATAGGCCCTACTTCTTAGGACTAAACGCACTCTGCACACTCCCATACCCCTGCGGACACTGCCTCCCCAACGGCACATTCCCTGATCGAATATAGCAAATCTTCGCCTCCGCACAAGCATCGTTGGTGCAGTTCGGGCTCTTTATCGAGCTCTTACCCTGATAGGTATTGAACTGACTAACAATACTGTGATCCCTCTCCATTGCCTCCGTGACGCTATGCCAGAACGTCGCGTTGAGCGGCGCGTTCTCTGGCCAGCCAGCCGCAGAGCCATAGGCATCGCGGGTGGAGTACTCGAGCTTGAAAGTCGGGCCGTGGGTGCTGTTTTCTAAGGATGGGAAAGATGAGACATCGGCGTAGAAGGTGTACGCTTCGTAGATCTCGAAGGAGCCGGTATCAACCTCGTACAAGCGAAAGCCGGAGTTGAGGTTCGTGAGCGGCGTGACACTGGGTCCTATCCAGCCAGGCGTGAGAGCAGTCTCGGCCGTCTGCTGCGTTGCATTGTTGGCGTAGTATATCATCACCTGGTCCTCGTGCGTGTGGCCAAAGAAGACATTGGCGATGACGTGAGGACTGTAGCGGTCGATAATCTGGTAGAAGAGGTTCGTCGGATTTTGGAGCGGGTTGCTGCCGTCCCAGCCTGACAGGACATGGCCGAAGAGCCACACGCGCTCGCCGGCGTCTTCGGCGGCTTGGAGCTCGGAGATGACGAACTTCCAGGTGCCGGAGACGTCGGGGTTGGATGTGTTGATGAAGTTGAGGAAGTTGGAGTGGTACCAGAAGTCGCCTATCATGAAGTCAGCCAGGTCGATGAGTGTCCTCAAATTCATTCATGCCTACTATTGAAGGTGATCATCCTCAGACCGTAGTGATTCTTGATACTGTAAGCACCGTAATGTGTCCTTGCCTCCTTCTCAGCCGCATCATCGATCCAGCCGTTCATCTTCCATAGCGCGGACACGTGGTTGTAGTTCCAGCTCATCTGCCGGCTCAAGTTGCCGGGCAACGAATGTGGCGCGTCAATCGCTTCTGGGTTCGAGTCGTGATTGCCGAGGACGGGAAACACAGGTCCAGTGAGATACTCCTTGAACATGTGGTAGACGCTGTCCTCAGCGTATTCGGTGTACGCGCGGCTGAGCTCTGATTGCGGGTCATGAGACACCAGGTCACCAGTGTAGACTGTCCAGGCGAGCGGGTTGTGCTTGGAGGTGCCGGTGAGCGGCCCAACGGCTTGAAGGGCTGCAAGACCAAGATCATAGGGCGTATCACATTCATAGGATCCAAATGGGGCAGCCGGAAGGCTGATTTGACCCATCGGCAGGTTGGTGTTCGGATTGTTTGCGCGGCAGCAAAGGCTTGATGAGCAATTGCCCTCGGCACCAACCTTGTATCTTGGGTCGAGATGAAAGTCCGACAAATGTGCAACCTTTACGCGTTTCCCGCTGGCCCTCGGCTTGGTGGCATCAGCTGGCTTAGGTTTGGGAAACCAGTCGGAGGTATTGAGAGGCGTCAGCGCCGGGTAAGGACAGAATGTGCTGCTGAGTGAGTTGCAGATATACTGCCCATCCAGACCAGCTACGTCCGCGAATGCCAGAACTTGGGTCCAGGTGTAGCCGAAGGTATCAGCAGCGAAGTCCTCCTCGCATGTGGCATTAGAATGAAACTTATACGCCTTGCAGACCTCGACGAATGCATCCGGAACCATGTGCGGTGCGAGCTCAGCGGCGCTCTTGGCCACAGAGAGCGCAGCGAGACATTTCGAACAGTTGCTGTTGAATGAGGTGCTGGAAATGACCACGCCGACCTGGCTGATCACATTGGCGATGACCGACTGCTGGTCCACGGTCGAGAGGTTGGCGATGGGCGGAGGGTAGTACTGTGGGTCTGGGTCGTAGTCCGGGATTGTGTCCGGGTTCGTCAGGTTTAATGGATAGGTGAGGTTGAGCACAGGGTCGTGGAGAGCAGGCTGCGGTTCCTGGCCAGAAGGTACCGGATAGTAGGACGAGAAGGCACTGGTAGGGAAGCCAGCCGGTGCGGTGTACTGGCTTGCGCCGGGTAGTGATGCTCCGCCATATGCGCTTTGGGCCAGAGCGTACTGTGCCATCAGCAGACTACTGCCAGCCATGAGGCTACTTCTAGTAGTAGGAGAAGCCATTGTGGTGGGAAACCTGGAGGCACAAGCATTGAGCCAGTGCCTCGACCTTACCGTGCTAGCTATTTGTACAACCAGGTTCCTGGAGCCGCACCCAATGCTTCTTCTACGCAGGCATCGTCATGGCAAGCCATAGCGCTCTTTTGACTGCCGTAGCCACCTTCGTTGACGTGAAGAAAGGCGATTGATGATAGGGCCAATCGTTGGCAGAGTTCGCGGGCACGTTGCCAGCAGGGAGGAGGGCTGCGGAGGTGGACCAAGGAGACCGGCAGCTTGGACCAAGTCGCCCGCAAAGTCCGGGGTATTGACGTACTTCGTACGAAACAGTGTCGCGTGCGAGTATACTATCTTCAACATGAGGGTCAGCATTCTCCCCCGTAGACCGTTCTCCTCCTCATCAGTAGAGCCATGTTCATGTTCAGACATGGCTCACGACGCGCAGCGCAATTCTCACCATCCACATCGATAGCGCGCCGAAGCTATGCCTCGAGGATCGATATCCCATTCGCCTCGACGCCATTTCCGTCGATAGAGAACTGCCCTTCGCCGACATGTCAGTGTCGCGAGACTCCGCCGGATCTGGACATAGAGCGCGAACAGAGCCTCAATGGATCCATGGCAGCCTATGCCGAGCAGGTGCTGATCTCGACTGGACGGAGCGACTGGAAGAGCAAGATAGAGGAGGATGAAGATGCACACTTTGTCAGGCAGATGAAGGGCTTCATTGGGTCGAAGGGAAAGTACAGTGATGTGCGTATAGCTACGATTTTGTTGCCCAAATCAGATCGCTGACCTGGTCTAGCCCTACCACAACGTCCTCCTGACCAACTCTTCTTTCCCACCCACGACATCACCCTCGCACCATAGCGAACGCTCGACACGAACGACTAAAGCGCCCGGTTCGGATCCGGCCGCCGCGCCCGGCAAAGACCCATCCATCGTACCCCAAGGCGCCGTGGAAGATGCGCCTCCAGCTTCCGCCTTCCTTGTCCCAAGCTTCCAATATGTCCCCAGCATACCGAACACCTCGACTGCCGTGGAAGCCTTTCTCAAAGGATACGTGCTGCCTTCGCGACTACACCAAAGTCACGATCGTTTGACGAGAGAACAGCAGAAT
>Ga0058698_10001342_pt1 | contig 11196 bp, 7 predicted proteins | sample AgamicAsSfe_FD_67288 | JGI IMG/M metagenome (GOLD analysis project Ga0058698, IMG submission 67288) | Agave microbial communities from Guanajuato, Mexico - As.Sf.e | ecosystem: Host-associated > Plants > Phyllosphere > Phylloplane/Leaf | place: Guanajuato, Mexico | collected 2012-05-30
GTCTTTGAGCTGACGTCACCTAACTCTGCATTCATTTCGGCCAAGGCGCTCTCTATCTCGCCAGAATGGCTCATTGCCCATGCAACGAACACTAGTCCGATCGCGCAGATAACAAATGCTTGGGTCGCGATGAGGGTGATCTTCCCTTTGAAGGTTCGAATATTAGGTTGGGTCAAAACACCGACAACGTCATCTACCAGCGCGACATAGGCCGTGCGAAAGAGCGTTCGATCCACCATGACGACTAATCTTTGCAGGACAGGTGTATCGAACGCCAGACAGAGTGCGACCATTCTGCTACCGACAATCCACATCAAGGCAACCAGAAAATTTGATCGCCGCTGTTTCGTGCCAACAGCAGGTTCGCCGATGATTTGGTCGGCGCCGTAACTCAATAGTACATCCATCAAGAAGCGTGTAACGTTGTACGGCGCATCGAACAGCCGACCGTATGTTGCGATTACACCTGCGCGGTAGAAGTCGTTTTTACGCGTGAAGCGGATCGATTGCTCGGGAGTAGGTTCGGGTTGGTTTATGGGGTAGAATAAGGATGCTGCGAGATATGTGGGTATCGCAAAAGAGGCCGTGATTGGTAGTATGTTCGTGCCAGTTGGAAGGCCAAGGGCTTGGTGGATGGCTGGCGACAAGGATAGAGCAAAGATGCTGGCGATCATGGGGGCGTACAGATGGACATATCGGCGCCATGCCGAGATGGCGGGCTGTGCCTCTCGTTCGGGGAGAGAGGGCACATCCGAAGGGCTCTGCGATTGTCCATTCGCGTGGTGGGTGTCCATTGCGAGAGGAATGTCGCACGTGGTGGTAAGCTTCGCGTGCTCCAGGCCGCCTCTTGGCTTGGGGAGCTTCGTTGCGCACAGACAACCTTGGAAAAGACCCCCCTTTGTATGAACAGGCCTCCTCTCTTACCACCCACAACTCTGCCTAAAGCACAACCGTTCAATGGCCTTCATGGCTTTGTACATATCCTCGCCACGCTTCCTGCCTGTGTAAACAGTGATCTATGTGCACACACTGTGATTTTCGAGGGCCCGAAACTCAGCATTGAGCCACACATGATGGCATGAACGAATGCGAAAACGAATTGCATCCTCCCCCACGTTGTCGCTAAGTCCACTTGAAGCACGCATGTAATGCTCGTCCACGCAACCTCTGACACGATGTGGCTGTTAGGCCATGAACGTGCCGGTGGGACTTGAGAAGGCCCACAAACCCGGGTTGCTTCAACAGGCAGTCGCTCACCACCGCAAAGCATCAACAAAGCGCCAAGAAAGCCATGCTCCTTTCTTTTGAAACGAGATGACTACATTCAAAGGGAAGTGAGGTCGAAAATCGCGCATGGTCATAGGCTGAAGCGGCAGAAGCCTGCTTTCGTGCATCGTAGCGTGGCTGTGTACGTGTTCGAAAATCGCTCACGGCTAACCATCAACGGTCCCGAACAACACCATCGCCAATGGATTATCATGCTCACGTGGGAAAAGGTCCGGCGGGATACCTCTGGCGGTCGCGATTTACCTGTTGCAGGACCCTGGTCCTGTCTTGGTTTGTATGAGGTATTTGTGCGTCGAATCGCTTCAACTCGACTATGACAAAGAGGTGAAAGATCCTGTACCACATTCTTGGTGCAATTTCATGTAGCTCAGCTTTCCAAGGATTTTTTACGTCCTAGAAACGCCTCCCAGAGCGAACGAGCACGTGTTTGACGCGTTGCCAGAGCTGCCAGAGCCATGCTGCTTGTCATAACGGCAAATGGTCTTTCCACTTGTCACAGTATAAGTCGCGCTTCATGCATCCATGAGTCTTGTGCTACCTCTCTTCTCGCTTTCTAGCTCGTTTCTCCCTCTTTTTCGCACATCTCTTTGTGGTGCTCCATCCTGTGTCTAGCCCACTACACCGACAGGTCCGTACATGGATCAAGAAGAAGAAAAGGTCGCACCTCGCGTCCGTTTTGGAGAGCTTCGCCTTCCTGACGAAGAAGACGGATATGCGACGCACGAACGCCGCCATGAGCGTAATCTATCGCGACGGTCAAGTGTGGGCAGTCTCTCCATCCGCAGTGCTGGAGGAGCTCGCACTGTTCAGCCCGAGACTGCACTGCCTATCACTTGTGAGCAATGCTTCTATGTGGACCTCGTGTGAAACATGTGCTGACCTCCTCGATTGATATTCAGACCGTACGCTTTCCATCGAGATCGATGAGGGTCAACACAAGAAGCAGATCGAGGTGAAAAAAGCCAAAGAGAAGGCTGCTGTTGGTAAGTTTGCTCAAGTATACCAGCGCTATTAGTACTGAGTATCGTGTTCTAGATCTAGCAGATCTCGAATGGCATACACTCGCCGTCCACGAGCTGTGCCGCCGCCTCTCTGTCGATATCGAGCAGGGACTTTCCGAAGATCAAGCAAAGCGTCGCCTCAGCGAACATGGTCAGAACAAAATGACACCTCCACCCTCGGGCCTGCTATGGAAGATCATAGGCTACTTCTTCGGTGGCTTTGGTAGTATTCTCGTCGTTGCCGGCATATTGGTATTCATCGCCTGGAGGCCTCTTGGTCATCCACCAGCTGTTGCCAACTTGGCGCTTGCATGTGTATTGATCGCTGTCTGGCTTATACAAGCCGCTTTCAATGCATGGCAAGACTGGTCGACAAGTAGAGTGATGGCATCTATCGGAACAATGCTGCCCGATCAATGCATCGTTGTACGCAACGGATCGCATGCTAGCATCTCAGCACTGGACCTGGTGCCTGGCGATATTATTGTCATCAAGCAGGGCAACAAGCTACCCGCCGATGTTCGTTTCGTTGACATCTCCAGCGATGCCATGTTCGATCGCGCAATCCTTACTGGTCAGTATTATGTCTGCAACCTAGGTACGAGGACTAACATACAATAGGTGAATCCGAGCCCGTCGTAGCTACCGTCGAATCAACTGAAGACAACTATCTCGAGACCAACAATATCGGTTTACAAGGAACACACTGCATATCAGGCTCCTGCTTGGGTGTGTGCGTTGCTACTGGTGACAACACCATCTTCGGTCGCATCGCAAAGCTTACCTCGGATCCAAAGACTGGCATGACACCGCTGCAGAAGGAGATCCTGCGTTTCGTGCTCATCATCTCACTCTTCATCACCACTGTCGTGATTCTCATTGTGGTTCTCTGGTATGTCTGTGGTTGGTCTCGAGCGACATGTCTATGCTTAGCTCTCTACGAGTTGAAGGATTTGTACTCACGCATTTCAGGGCAGCATGGCTGAGAAAATCTCATCCCACTTGGATCGACGTGCCTCTTCTCATCGTTAGTTGTGTTTCTTGCGCTGTTGCATGTAAGACACTGCCAATCCGTATATCCATCACAAGTGTGCTGACTTTACTGTTTTCTTCTAGTCATCCCAGAAGGCTTACCGATTGCGCTTACGACGAGCTTGACCATAGTTGCAAACATCATGCGCAAGAACAAGATCCTTTGCAAGTCGCTCAAGACTGTCGAAACACTAGGCTCCGTTTCAGTGATCTGTTCTGACAAGACCGGAACATTGACCAAGAATAAGATGGTGGTCACGGACATCTACGCAGCAGGAGAAGAATACACCACGGATGCCGCGCGTGACATGATGGCGGTGTTTCGGTCTGAGAAGAACCTCACTGTGCTCTCTAAACCTAAGCAAAGCATCATGGACCACGTCCGTATCCTCGGTGGCCTTTGCAACTCTGGTGAATTTGACGCCGCTACGTCACATTTGCCTATTGCTGAGCGCAAGATCAACGGCGATGCCACAGACCAAGCCATACTTCGACTTTCTGAGGGCCTCGGATCAGTGGCTGAGTTGCGTCGCGACTGGAAAAAGGTCTTCGAGATTGCATTCAACAGCAAGAACAAGTTCATGGTGCGGATCATGACACCTACCAATCAGACGTCGACGAGCAACAACGCCACTCTCATGGTCAAGGGAGCTCCTGATATCCTCCTACCCCGATGTGACCTTCTCCTGAACGACAAAGGCGAAGAAGTGGAGCTTACTGAAGCCCAACGCCTTCGTATCGAGACCGTCAAAGACAGTTGGTCCCGCCAGGGCAAGCGTGTCATACTTCTCGCTCGCAAGCCGACCATTGTGCCATTTTCCAGCCATCCTGAGAAAGAAGTAATGGTCGCTGCCCGAGAGGGTCTTACGTTTGTCGGCATCGTTGGTATCGTTGATCCGCCTCGCGACGAGATCCCAGAGGTAGTGCGTGTTCTTCGAGGAGCTTCTATCCGTATCTTCATGGTGACCGGTGATTTCAAGCTCACTGCTCAGGCGATCGCTGAGGAGTGCGGCATCATTTCGAATTCCGCATTGGTAGATGACATCAGCGCTCTTGGTCGAGATGGGAAGATCGGCACTACGAAGCAGTCGATCGTCTTGAGTGGACCAGAACTCATTACCCTAAACGAGGCGCAATGGGATCAGCTTTGCCAATATCACGAGATCGTTTTCGCCAGGACGACGCCCGAACAGAAGCTCCGTATCGTCAAGGAATTCCAGGCACGTGATAACATTGTCGGTATGACAGGTGATGGTGTCAACGATGCTCCATCGCTCAAAGCTGCTGACATTGGTATCGCCATGGGCAGTGGTTCAGACATCGCCATTGAAGCTGCTGATATGGTTCTTCTCGACTCGTTCGCCGCCATCATTGAGGCTGTCCAATACGGTCGGCTCGTCTACGATAATCTCAAAAAGACAATAGTTTACTTGCTTCCCGCAGGTAGCTTCAGCGAGCTGTGGCCGGTCGTTACCAATGTCGCGTTCGGTATCCCGCAGATCCTGTCGTCTTTCCTCATGGTAATTACGTCTAGGTTTGATGCTCAATGCTTATCAGCTAACGTTATCCAGATCATAATCTGCTGTCTCACCGACTGTGCCGCCGCTATCACTCTTGCCTACGAAAAGCCGGAGGCCGATGTAATGCTTCGCCCTCCCCGCAACCCCAAGAAGGACCGACTTGTGAACGCTCGACTTATTTTCCATGCCTACTTTGTCGTCGGTCTGCTGGAGTGCTTTCTGGCCTTCACTATGAGCTTCTGGTACATGGAGCGTAAGGGAGTTCCGTTCACGGCAATGTGGTTGAAGTTCGGTGTGTACGACGAGCAATACGATCCGGACTATGTCACGGAGGTCGCAAATCAGGCCTCGAGTGTCTACTTCGTCACACTGGTAATCATGTAAGTCTGAACGAGCAGTGATGCAAAGAACCAGCTGACATTGACGACAGGCAAATATTTAACCTACTTGCTACTCGCACCCGTAGGCTCAGCATCTTCCAGCAGCCACCGATCTTCAACAAAGCGACTCAGAACTGGTCACTTTTCCCTGCCATGATCTTCGCGATCGTTGTTGTCTTCATCTTCTGCTACATTCCATCTCTCCAGGACACTATCGACACGAGGACGATATCCGTCGAGCACTGGTTCCTTCCGGCTGCTTTTGGTATGGGATGGCTCACCATAGATGAGGCAAGAAAGTATTGTGTGCGCCGATGGCCGAACGGGTTGCTTGCCAAGATTGCTTGGTGATACTCTTTGGCTCTATCTAAGGATGCGAATTGCTTGGTCCACTCGGCATCGTGTCGTCGCGGAGATTGGCTTGTCGGGCAGTCAGGATGGTTAGCAATTCTGGATAGAAACATGTTCACATACGCCACTTCTTGAGATTTGGTACACGTGTATACATCCTTGAGATAAACATAGCCAAACTTCTTCTTTGTATTCATCAGCAATTTGGTCAAGAACTGTGCCTCCTCCCACATACTCAATCGTCCCACAATGCAGTATTCTACTTCTCACTTCAGCCGCAATATCTGGAGATGCGCAACCCCTGCCCTCGGCAATTTTCCATGCGATACCCCACACGAACTACCTTGCACAACGAGGAGTCGCGTGGCTGAAGTGCCGGCCAGTGAGCATAAGGGGCCTTCATCAGCTGGTGCCAATCTAAACACTTTGTAATATGTCGGCTGCCGCAAAGGACAACTCAGGATGCAGGCTTGACCACATTGGCCGCGGCTAAAGGCGGCCGTACCCCAATCGGCTTCCTGCGTGAGGAACAATAGATGAGTTTGGTGACGGGAAGGAGGCAAAGCTAGGTGTCTGCGGATGATTTTCCATGCAGTGAGGAAAGCGTCACTACATGGGTGTTAGCGCCTGCTCCGGAGTGAAAAGCCAAGCGAAGACGCCCCGCAGACTTCGTCAAACCTTGCTCCGACTTCATCGTTCCACATGCCCGCGACAACGAATCACTAGAACCTCCGGCCGCCGTATGAGTTTCGAAACATGCGCCTAGTTCCAATGCACGATGTTATAACGGTCTATGTATGCTCGTCATTGCATGGTTTGTCCTCGCCATCTACTGGCGCACAGCAGTGCTTCAGCGAAATCGAAAGCTCGTCAGTGTTTTGAATTTACCACCACATATAGCCCCGATATCTGGACATCGGAGCATGCTTGGCGTCTCTGTTTCCCAACACTCTGTTCCCACTCATCTTCACCGCCTGATGACATCAAACTGACACTAAAGTCAGCAAGGATGTCCGAAAGCACCGCACGCAAGACGTAATATCGCCAATGTGGGAGCCCAACAATTCTTGTATGTCATTCAGCCTCAAAAATACATCCATAACTTCTCATTCGAATAAACTGGAAGATCCAAAGCATCCAAGCATGTAGGCCACATCGGCGGCATGTTCAAGTGGTGGATGACCCACGTTAATTTGGGTTGTGATGCTGATCCTCACCCCACGCTTGATCACTCTCAAGATGTGACGCTTCACACGCTGTAGGTGGATGTGACTGACGAAGCTCTACTCGTTGAATACTTGCACAAAGTCGACAATAGTCACGCTGGCGACCTATTGCACTTCAGACGTCTCTTGACTTTCTACAGCACCTTTTGAAGCACTCCAGCAGACAAGCTATCGATCATCCAGTCTTCGCAGACTCTAGTCTTCAAGGGGGGCTCGGCGTTCATTACACCGACTCCTATCTGTTGATTAGATAGAAGCCAAGTGCCTTGGAAAATACAGCGTAAGGGCGCTTTGCCTCCGATGCCACGGGCGTAATATCATGGGCGGCAAATCTAAAGCCTGCATCCGGGCATCCGGGCTCGTCAGTGGTCAAATCAGCAGTATGATTTGGCAGCGAGCCTGACAAGCTGCAACGACCTTCCCAGTGCACACTCCAGAATTTGTTGTTCTTTGGTTCATCTTACGAAGTGGGCAAACAATATGCGTTGCATGCTTCCCCAGCCCAATCATCATACCATTCTATATTAAACCTATAATATGCAGAACTGATCGATCAGGATCTCCCCGTGGTCCGGCAGTTGTCCTCGTGGACGACCCCAATTCGGCGATTACTATTGCGTTCTCATTATAAGAGAAGTTACTACAGGACACGGCTGTGAACTCTGCGTCTCTTCACTCATCATCGTTCATTTCGTCGAGTATCACTCACACCTTCACGAGTCGAAAACTACGTTACAATCGCTAGTCACAATGCAGTGGGCTACCTTACTCGCTGCAGCAACGGCCCTCGCCGGGAATGTTGCTGCACAAAATATGTTGCGATTTGCTTGCTCGCAGCTTGTCGTCGAACGAACAGATCCTCTTGTCAACCCCGGCGTGAAGTACACACCTCATCTTCATCAGATCGTCGGAGGTGACTCCTTCAACATCACCATGGACCCCGCAAACGACCCCGCGCAGCTTTCGAAGTGCACTTCCTGCAGCTTCGTCCAGGATAAATCGAACTACTGGACTGCTGTAATGTTTTTCAAGGCAAAGAACGGTAAGTTGTGAAGGCACGAAACGTATGTGAGACATACACTGACTTTGTACCTCCGTCTCTTAGGCACATACATTCGCGTGCCTCAGGTACGTAACACCATAGCAGCGAAGAAAACGATAGGGCACGCTGCTAACACACGGCTCAGATCGGAAATGGTGGACCACAAGGAAAGCTCATCAACGACGGCGGTCTTGATGTCTACTATATCCCCAGCGGCAAAACCACAGCTTTCAAGAAGGGTTTCCGCATGCTTGCAGGCTCAGCTACCAACACCGACAACAGCAAAGTCAAGCTTTCCAACATCTGCCATCGCTGCTGGACTTCCCCCTCTGAGAGTACCTTCGTCGGTGGCGCACCTTGCTCAGGGAGTGACACTGTCGCCATCCCCAAGGACCCTAAGTGCAAGCTTATCCGCCAGACCATCATCTTCCCTACTTGCTGGGACGGCAAAAACCTCGACTCACCAGACCACCAAAGTCACGTTGCTTACGGCCAAGGCTCAGGTGCTAATGGAGGTGGTGCCTGCCCATCCACTCACCCTGTCAAGCTTCCTCAGATCATGTACGAACTGATGTGGGATGTTAACAAGTTTGCCGACAAGAGCTTGTGGCCCACTGATGGTTCAGATCCTTTCGTTTACAGCATGAACATTGGGTACGTCTTCTCGCGAGGTCCACTTTCACTTGGCAGCCTTGTCTCCAGCGAGATAGAGCACGGCTAATTATGAACTTCTAGCGGTGCTGCTGCACACGGCGACTACGTCTTCGGTTGGGAAGGCGACTCTCTCCAGAAAGCCATGGACAATCAATGCAACCTCAACACTGCATGTCCCAAAGCTGGTCTTACCGTCCAGCAGCCCGCTCAATACAACGCTTGCAAGAAGAAGCAACAAGCTCCTGAAGACGTTGACGGCTGTAAGTACCTCATCAATAATCTGCTTGAATGTAGCACGAAGCTAACACATGCACCACAGGGCTCAAGGAGATGCCACTCGGTGACATGGCCATCAAGGCTTAGACGCGATCGGTCCCTACAAATATCTCATGGCTGCGGCGACGCACTTACTACTAGCTTGGTTCCCCATTGCTGAGAGTTGTTGAGGTGGTGCTTTCTGCTTACCACTCGTTTGGCATTGTTCTGTATAATTCTTTAGATCACCGAGGACGATGCGAATGCACCTTGTTGTTACCAGAATTTCTACCCTTGCCATGTAATCTGCCCGTGACGCCGTTACTCCGTGACTATTAGCCATAGTCGCCTCCTATCCGCTCATCTCCACGTCTGGCCTTGTTGCGCAAGAAGTTTCTGCCTACCGTATCTGTCTAGGAGTCTTGACACTTCAAGAGCAATAGTACGAAGTCGACAGACAAAGCTCGCTCACATAGCTGGGTGGCGAAGCACCAAGGGCGTTTCTAGCAATTATGTTGAGCCATACTGAACACACCGGGGAAGCTTCTCCCCAGAGCTCTAACATGTGAAAACCAGAAGTTCATAGCGCAGCATCAAGCAACTTCCAAAAAACACATGGACTTGTGCTATGTCAAATATATTCAAGGAAGACGCAAAGATATCTACAAAACCCCCATTTAGCCCCTCCCTGTCAGTCTACAGCTTATACGATACGCAAATCTAAATTTTCCCTGTGATATTCCCTGTCTCTCCCGTGCTCGCAACCCCGTTCTTGCTCAACAAAGCTTGAAAATTCTGGTTTGCACCCGCGGAGAAGTCATGCGTGATGTAGTTGTACACATCATGCACCGGAATCGTTGCGCTAGTCGAAGACGGGTTCGACACTTTTCCCTGCGCGCAGGCAAAACCAAGACGTTTGCTACCGCTGGGATCAACGCGTACAGTACCGGATGAGCCGGTGTACGTAGTGCAGCCAGTACATTTGACGGTGTATTGCCAGTGTGTGTTGTTTGACTTGTTGCCAGTGGTCAAAGGCGTATAAGTTGCAGAGGGATATTGTTGAGGCGTGGAGTGGCCGCTTTCGTACGTGTCAGAGAGAATTGTGGCTATTTCTGGATAAAGGTGACTTACGTGGCCCATCGTGAAGATACAGTGGGTTTTTGGCCGTTAGGATATGCGACTGTGAGAGGGTTACGGATCATACTACCGCCCCAGGCAAGACCGACCCAGCCGAGAGAGTTGGGCGCAACAACTTGGAGCACTACGTCGTAGGGCTGACCTGCTGGAACATTGGCAGGTTGCGCTATGCGGTAGATGATGTTGGAGCTGAGTGTTGCAGCTGCCTTGGTCTCGGAGAATGTGAAGCCTGTTTCCGAGTCCACGTAGCTCACAGCGCGAGGCGCTAGATGCTGTGATTCTGACGTTGGCCATGCTTGAGCTACACGTTGTCAGTTGGAACTGCACTCCGTGTAAGCCGAATTTACTCACCAAGGCCGGCCAAAGCCGCGAGACCATAGGTGAAATACATTTCGACAGTATTGTCAATCTAGAAGATTTCGTGCTGTCTACAGATAGAGCAACCGCACAAAAAGATGAGCTTGAAGTTTTCAAAGGAGTGAAAAATATTGTGCGTGTCACAAGCAGAACCTGGAGCGACAAGATGCCTTAATAAAAACAAATCGAGACTCGCCAAGCTGCCGCGCTGGAGATCCATCCACTCGACAACCATAGCGCAAAGTACAGAGCGGCGATATACAAGCACGCGTGCAAGATAAACTAGAATAGCAACCAGCTTATCCAGGTTAAGACCTTACTGCCACGCGTGACTGACCTCACTGCGACCCGGATATGAGGTTCTGAGGCTTCTGGAGCGTGGGCCTACATCCAAAGAACAGTCTGTGATTACAAGCCCAAGCCATGCCAAACTCTCCTTGGTGAATGTGACCTTGCGAGTACGGTGAACACGCTGTTTCTGGAAGGTCGTGAGCGTCGGTACAATGTTTGTTGTGTGGGCTGTGAGAGGTTGGCGAATTTATCCGCATAGTGTGTAGAGTGTAACATAGATGGCTTTGTGTATCGAAGAAGTGGAGATGCGTTGCCACACACCCGGGAGACATCAACGCGACTATGAAGATACCAGTATTTCCGGCTTGACTTGCACCGAATGCGAAAGAAGTTGATGATAGATTGCATCGAAATGGCTGTAACGCAAATACACTGCTCATGGAAGTGCGTAAGCGAGATGATCGTGACCCTGGACCATATCGACTGCTTGTACTCCAGATGTAGTTTGTCGAAAGTTGATGCCACTGCAAGCGAGCGCCACAACATGCACTCACTCCGAATCGCTTCCCCACATTTCGCTTGTGGGGCAGTAACACATCCACGCGGAGCTCACGTGGCTTGCCGCTTGTGGCGCTGCGAAGCTTATCGTCATAGCGTTGTGGT
>Ga0058698_10001347_pt1 | contig 11170 bp, 14 predicted proteins | sample AgamicAsSfe_FD_67288 | JGI IMG/M metagenome (GOLD analysis project Ga0058698, IMG submission 67288) | Agave microbial communities from Guanajuato, Mexico - As.Sf.e | ecosystem: Host-associated > Plants > Phyllosphere > Phylloplane/Leaf | place: Guanajuato, Mexico | collected 2012-05-30
GCTTTGCTCCGACACCGACATAGACCTCGTCGAACTCGGAACCAGACATGTAGAAGAAGGGGACGCCAGCTTCACCTGCGCAAGCACGAGCCAGCAGTGTTTTACCAGTACCGGGAGGGCCAACGAGAAGTACACCTTTGGGAAGTCTGCCACCGAGCTTATTGTACTTGTCGGGATTCTTGAGAAAGTCGACAACATCGAGAAGTTCTTCCTTGGCCTCGTCGCATCCGTGAACATCGCTGAAGCGGGTGGTTTGCTGCTCGGGGCGGACTTCAGCAGTAGTACCGCCGCCGACCTTCTTGAGGACACCGCTGGTCTCAACGAAGAGTGTGATGAGAATCAGGGAAACGTAGCAAGCCAGGGCGAAACCGAACATCCAGCGCACCCACTTGAAGACGACGTTCATCATGGACTCTTCTACAACGACGTAAACGGGGTCAGCCTTGACGCCAGTGCCGCCCGTAGTCCTTGCGACCTGAGCGTTACTAGCATTCGCACCGACAGCCTGGCTGATAGCCTGTCGCTGTTGCTCGTTGAGACCCGACTGTGCGCCGCCTTCCTGTCCCGTCTTTGCCAAAGCATTGTTGTAGATCTTGTTGATTATAGCGCTGGTAGCGAAACGTCCAGTGTTGTACCGGTCGACGATGACTTGGTGCATATCGGCGCGCACGAGTGCAGAGTAGAAGGAAGCCTGAGCCGGTACGCTGTTGGGGCTGGCGTTCGCAGCCTGTTCAAGCCGAGCGAGTTGATCGTAAGAGGGTTTACCGAAGAGCGAGCGCTGTTGGACGAGGTTCAATCCGAGCATTCCGGGCTTGGCCAACTGACGAATGTGCGAGAGCGGGCCGTTGTGCGACATGGTCGTGTATTGCCGTGTTTTGAGGGAACCGAAGGGCGAGGCCATGAGGAAGGGATTGCATAGTCCGATGCGCGATGCTACAAAGTGTTAGTACGACGGGCCAACTTGACTCCTCTCGGCGACTGACCTGCGGATGTGCCAGAAGTGACAGATGTGGGTTTGGGAGCCTGAGACAGCGAAGATGCTGAGCGACGTGCATGCGCGCCAGCTGTCGACATGGACTCAGATGCTGTGATAGTAGAGAGCTGCCTCATACCGGTAGCCGCGGGCTTTCGCCCAAGGGCCTGCCACTGAGATCGCATGACAGTAGACATGGGAGGCCACAGTCCTGAGGTGACAGAAGCGACGTTCTATATCTTTATAAGTAGGGGTTCAATGACGCGATGTCGGACTCGTGGCAAAACGTACCTGCAAAGCGCCGGCCGCGTGGAAGGCCAGGGCAAAGTATTAAACAGCGGCAGAGGCCGCAAAGTCTATGAAAAGCACCAGATGGAAGAAAAGGAACAGGCGCGCGTGGGCGGTTGTGAAATCGTAGCGGCGAGATGCCACTGAGCGTTAATGGTGAAGCACAGTATGGAAAGCGACAGAATAGGCCAGTGCTCAGATGGATCGTCAATCCGAGAGACCCTTGCATATCTCCGCTTGGCGATACATCTGACGTTGTCCACGTCTCGACATCGGCGTGACATAAGCAGACGACGACTTTGCCAAATTTACCCTGCTATCGTCTTGCGCCAGCTGCGCCGTCACATCTTCAGTCAATATGCAGTGCAGTGCGCTGCGACTGCATGTGTGTCATGCGGGCCCAGGACCACTGGATTGATGACGTAGGTGCCCAAAGTATTGCTGATAGATTTCAAGAACCACGAATAGTCAAATGTTCATGCGTAAAGATGTACTGTGCACAAGGTATCGAAGCGTGTCTAGCTCAAGATCGGAGAAGATGCAGTTGTTAGAGTACGGCGCACCTCGGCTGGCGGGGTAAGAGCCTCATAGCTCACCGCGTGTTATGATCAATTTACAAACACCTCCATCATTCCAAAAATTTACACTACTGTATACGATCATGGCAGCTCCAAGGTGGAAGAAGTTGTATGAATATGCGGCATGTGACGTACGCTCACCTTACCTGACTGTACCCAGAATCATGGCTAAACATGCATAGCTCGCTGATGGTCTACTGAAGTTGCATGTCCCAGGTGCGGGCTTCCTCGCTGACATCAGTACGACTTACCTTTCCAAACCCCATGTTGAATCAACCGTTGACTCTATCGTCAGGACCGCTGCTTCACACATCCAGCATCCCAAAGCCTGAGCCCAGAAAGGTCCTCGCGCCTGCATCAACTTTTCTCATGATCCCTAAAGCAACCAAATCCTTCCCAACCCCACCCAAGATGCCAGAAACCATGCCAGCTTCCAACCTCTCAGACTCCAGGCCGTATGCAGACTATACTGAGAGCGGCACCATTGTAGTAATCAGCCAACCCGCGGGACAGTCGTGCGCAGTTGTCGGGGGTATAATGGCAGCACGCATGCAGCATCTAGGTGCAGAGGGGATTGTAGTCGACGGTCGGGTGCGAGACATTACGGCTCTCAATCAGACGCAGCTTCCCATCTGGTCCAAAGCGACATCTGTCATCGGCGCAGGGGCTGAGACCAAGTTTCATGCACACAATGTGCCGGTAAGGATTGGCGAGACGGTGATTGAAGCAGGCGACATCATAATGATAGACCCATTTGAGAATGGTGTGGTCGCGGTGCCTCAGGGCAAGGTGGAGGAACTACTCGAGTTGCTGCCTAAGCTGGTCGAGGCGGACGAGAAGGTGGTTGCGGATGTCGGAAGCGGCGTGAGCGTGGAAGAGGCATTCAGGAGGCACAGGAACTAGCCACAGCCATTCCGTACTGCAATAGCACTCTGTTGGAGAAATACATGGTGTGTGGTGCGGCCAAGTCAGAGACCACTGAGATGGCTTAGAATTACATGACGCCGCTAACCTCAGGAATGCTTGGCGCCGCCCATTTTCGTGATGCCGACCTCTCGCAGCTCTCCGAATCATCACCCACTCCTCCCGCTACCACCTGCACCCCAACTCGAGGACCCCCAATTGCCCCGGAGCATTCACAATGGGTATCACCGACTTCTTCACCGACGTCTGGGAGACCTTCTCCCACCCCTCGGCCGACGCCGAGGGCCAACCGCCTGTCCAAGGTGGCACCAGCACCAACACGCCCGCTTCCGGCACCGACGAGGAGAGCTCCGAAGAAGCCGATGTCAACAAGCAGGACGCGAAGAGCGGCGGCGACTCCGGAGAGCAGGGACACAAGCCCAGTGATGGTGGTGAGGATGAGCCGGAGGAGGACGAGGAAGAGGAGGAGACGCCGGACCCCAAGGAGCAACTCGAGAAGGGTAAGTTATCCCGGACCCAGGAACAAAACACCCGCCGCTTGAGTGGCGCATTGCGGCTCTATATGGCTACGGTTGGGGATGCATTCTCCGATAAAGGCATCTACAGAATCGAACCACCGCAAGCTTAGAGCCATCGCAGAGAGCACCGTGGCTGACAACCCCATGCAGAATGCGCCGAGTCCAAGGAGTGCCACGGCCCCAAGCACCACTACGACGAGTGCGCTCAACGGGTGACAGGCCAGATTGAGAACGACGGCAAGGCCAGCGAGGACTGCGTTGAAGAATGTATGTCAATATTCCACTTCCCAACGTCACCCCCTTCCTTTCCTCTAACATAACCACAGTTTTCCACCTTGCTCACTGCGCATCCCAATGCGCTGCCCCCAAGCTCTTCGCTCAGCTCAAGTAAACCGCCCCCAGCCGATCCTCGTCCTTCTTCCTATAGCGAATACCCATGTGTTGGTAGCAGGTAGTTGGAACGTAGCCGTTTCGGAAATGAATGCAAGCATCAAGACATTATCACACGCAATGGATGACTGTACATATTAGAGCCCGTGTTTAGAATATCACTGTACTTGTATCTTGCCCGAGTCAAACATTGGTACACATCATCGAGAACAAGTTGTAACACAGCGTGTTGGTCATATGCGGACATGGATCCCATTACGTACATGACAAAGACAGAGCCAAGGAAAAAACCAGTCCCTCCCAAACAGCCCAGACCAAAGGAAAATCCTAGCCTACGACGAGTATCCCTCATCATAGTCGTTGTCGTCATCGTCATTCTCGTAATCCTCACCAGAATCCATATCCTCAAGTAGTCATCGCTCCGCTCCCGGAACCCCACCATTTACTTCGACATCACCCCTCTCTCCAGCACCACCAACAACAACACTATCGCCATCGACATCCTTTTTCAATCTCCCCTCTCTACTAGCGAACCCCAGTCGCTCCACCCCCAACATAAGCGGCAACGGCAACACCAATGCACAGACCACGGCCTGGAAAACCAACGCCCAGAACATATGACCAGGCGGTCTATCCCCTCCCTTAGCCGCCTGGCCCCTACCCGCCTTCTGCACTTGTTCCAGATCCACCGGCCGACCGTCTTTAAGCTCATTCATAACGACGATGAAGATACCACCAAAGACCTGCCCGCCAACCCAGCAGATCGTGCTCGACACCTCTGGCGAGGCCGGAAAGCTAATCTCGACCAGGTACTCCAGCGCAATAGGCAGCAGGCTGAACGAACACGCGCCCAGCACCGCACTAAGCACATACGGCGCTGCAATGCTGCGCGTCTGCGGCGCCCAGATCATGGCTAGATACGCGGCTGATAGGATCGGGCATAGGATCTTTATGCCGAGGAGGTAGGCGTGCGTTTTGTCGGCGATGGGCGAGGTGATGGCACATGCGACGAGGCCGACGACGATGAGGACGGCGCCGCAGATGCCGGCTTCGTCCTCGGTGTAGCCGTATGGGTACAGGATCTGGTTGAGGAGAGAGGTGAAGGCGTTGAAGAAACCGGTGTAGATGCCAAAGGTGAAGAAAACGAGGTAGAAGGACGGTGTGCGTAGCATTGTCCTGAGGGAGGTGGAGATGGGGGTTTTGCTTATGGCGGACGAGGCGCTGGGTGGTGAGGGGGGAGAGGCGGGTATGAAGAATGACTGTTTTTGTATTTTAATAACATGTCCAGACTTGGTTTGGGGAAGTATGTATGGAAGATAGGATAAGGGGGAGACGTACCGGAATACATGCTGCGGTTGCTATACACGATACAATCAACACTGTAGTTGGTACATCGCCCAGGAATGGGTTGATCAACGACGCAAGCTGTGCCGTCACGTTAGTATGTCTTTTGCGATCTTACCTCTATCGTTCAAAGTGCATAACATACCGCTGCCCCAAACGGATTTGCCAAACTCGCCAACGCCGTAGCCCCCACCCTTCCTCCCTCCGTAAACCACATATCACTATATCGCGTCGGCGCTGCGAGCACAAACGGCTGCGCAAGTCCCGTCAATATCTGTCCCACCATGACCACGCTGAACACGTTTGTCTTGGTCCCCGCATACCGGATCCAGTTGCCCGCCAAGAGTAAGATGGAGGCGGCGATGATAGAAGGTTTAGGGCCCCTGTGCAGGAGGTATATTGTTAGTGGGGTGGAAACGGCAAAGGCGAAAAGGAAGGCGGTGCTGAGCCAGTTGATGGTGCTTTCGAGGACGTTGAAGTATTGTGAAGATGTGGTGGATATGGGGGCAAAGGTCAGCCACTAGTAATTGATTGTTAGCAAGTGATATCTCGCCGCCCCACTGTCTTCAATGACAAGAAGTCGTTTTTGGGACATTCGGTCATAGTGGCATCAGCAGCTCCGTCGGTTTTAAGAGCATGCGCGGGACCCTGACCTAAAAGACCCTTCCCGTACCAACCGCGAAGAAGCAAAGAAGTCAACTTACATCCCAACTAACGACGATGTTCAACAACACCAACTGTCCCAAGCCAATCCACCGTCTCTTGTACACCTTGTAGTGCGTATGGCTGTAACTCTCTTTCTTCTTGCCTAGCCCAAATCTTCTCTTCTTGTGTTTTGGTCGCTGCTCATGTGCCTCATCTCCATTTCCTCCGCCATGTTCAACACCGCCGGTAGTCCCATCTATTCCAAAGTCGACTCGTCGCGAAGAGGACGAGATGCCTAGCTCTTCATCGTCTAGTGCAGCGTCTTCGGATAGATGCGCGGCGTTCTTGAGCATGGCATCATGGGTCTGGGTGTGCGATAGGTCGGCCATGGTCGTTTTAAGGATGCTCTAGCCGACGACTTCGTTCCTTGGACTTCCAGGAGCGCGCTGCGCGGAAAGGGTACCCGTCCGTCAATATATAAGCGCCGTGTCAATCGCTCGGGCCAAGATCAATGGACAACGGTGACCGTGAGTTCCCAAGGCAGGTCAAAAGCAGATGTAAAGTTGGTGTTTGTGGGTAACTTTGTTCTTCTCCAGAGTGCGCGCTGCGCACAAAACGGTTCCCGTCTCTTGTTGGATGTTGCAGTCCCAATGATAACGCCCAATCAATACGTGGACAGATAGCCGCGAGTTTCCGAGGCGCACCAATATTGCAGAACCAGCTGTGCAATCAATGCCGTCGTTGTTGTCGTTCTTATCGCATCCGCGGTCGCAAGACGCCCGAGTTTGACATGTGCGACTACTGGAGAGCCATTGGCGTTGGCTAAATCATTGCCTCTGGATGAGGCAAGGGGTGAGCTAGTCGGGACGGACTTGCCGCCTTATTCAGCGCTAGTGGGCCGTTCTTTTGCTGCAGGTGCATGCAGGTGTATCGTGGGAACTAGCCTCGCACATTGCTTTGCGCTGGGGTGAAGCAAGTCTGCTGACGTCCTGTCTCCGTGCGCACTGGTAAACATGCTGTTTTGGGAAGAGGTGGGAGGGCGGGGAAGGACAGGGATCGACTACGCGACTGTGTGTTGGGTTGATAAGACGAGGAAGTTGGAGGTCGGCGTGCATGAATGTGTACGTGATTTATCCGGGTGAGAGATAAAATAATGAAATAGTTGAGGATAGTCGTGCGAGGCTGAGATGTGGCGCTTCTAGCTAATTCAACGATGGCGGGGTGTCACGAGTGGAAGGCGGCCTCCCCTCCAAGGCTGCATCTTCATGAGGTAACCACCCAAAGTTTCGAGCATCAACGAAGCTATGTCAACATCAACCTACCCTATCTATGATACTCTGCCGGACGCTAGCGACCACTTGCGTCTTCTTACGGTTCATGCTGGCAGAGTGTCCGAGCCTATTCGATGCACACTGCGGATTGTCAGCTTTCGCGACAAGCCTTCATATGAAGCTTTGTCGTACACATGGGGCGACACTGCCACCACCAAGTCAATCGAGGTTGACGGCTTTGAGATTCAAGTTACTGCGAACCTCGAGCAGGCGCTGCGCCACTTACGGGATATTGAGATCGATCTTACACTATGGGTAGACGCTGTTTGCATCAATCAATCGGATTCGGCAGAAAAGTCGCATCAAGTCGCATTCATGGGCAAGATATATCAAGACTGCGCCCAAGTACGAATCTGGTTGGGATGCGATAGCTCCAAGTGCGGCATTACACAATCCTCGCTCCAACCGAGTGACTCAGCAGAAGGCAACTCTGGAGCAGCGGATCCATTCGAACTTATACGCAATCTGGCAAATGATCAACACATATACGAGTGGCCTTGCTTCCGTACCGAAAATGACTGTGGGCGCGATACAACGGTCTATGAGGTCAACGATGAGTGGGTCAAAATCGGCACAGTGTTCTTGGCTGTCATCGGAAGCCCGTGGTGGTCACGCATGTGGACAGTTCAAGAAGCAATCTTGCCCAGGAAAGGCCTATTAACTTATGATATATGGTCTACATCGCTTCAGACGGTCACTGACTGCGGGTTCAAAGCATATGAACACATCTCACAATGTTGTAGGGATACTGTACTTCGGTTTCCTGTTGAATTCTACGTCCCACTGGAGAATTTCTTTTTCGTACTTGTATCCCTTGCCAATGGGCGCATAAGGAACGACAATGGCGATGTCCAGCGATATAACTTGCAGCGACAACATGTGCAATATGGCTACCGAGAATGTCAAGACCCTCGCGACAATGTGTATGGATTTTTGGGGATTGCTGATGATATCACTTTCAAGCCTGACTATACTTGGTCTATACATGAGGTATTCTTGCGTGCTACATGCCACATGCTTTGTCATGAAGATGGTACATTGGGGAGCCTGACAGGACATCAGTATGGACCAGCACAGGGCAAGTGGGCATCATGGGTGCGTCAATTTGATGCACCCGTCGATAGTATCTATTCCGGTAATGCTTTGAAAAGATACTTCGCATATCATCCGGTTCATTCCCACATTTTCGATGCCTCCGATGGCCATGAATCGAAACGCGTGTTGCTTATGGCTCATCCGACACTAGGAGAATCGGACGCGAGCCACTTGGGACTTGAGATTGTAGGCAGAAGAGTTGGAAGACTTACTTTTGTCTCGCAGGAAACCTTTCTCAGTCCTAGAATAAGAGACGTGAGCAGGGTTCTCAGACAATGGACCCTGGATGCGCTCAATTGGGATGTCATGGATAGCTCAGCAAGTAAACATGCCTACAACAACACTCCTGGTGATTCCAGCAAATATCCAGATACCTTTGTGAGGTTCTGGAGAACGCTGGTAGGAGGATTAGATATACCAAACCACATACACGTTCCACCATGGAAGTGGACGAGGTTTACTCTTGCAGCGATGCATTGGCTGGATGTGTTCCTTTCGTGGTTCAAAGTCGATGATGCTATGGATCAGGCGCTTTTCCAGACCATCTCTGTTGCGGCATACGGAAGACGCTATTTCAAGGCAGGTGATAATAGTCAGGGTCTCTGCTACCCGAATGCCTGTGTTGGTGACGAGGTGTGGGTATTGCATGGAGGAAATTTACCGTTCATTCTCCGACAAGTCTGTCTTGATCAAGAAGAAAGAGGGACGCTGATACCCTTGGATGAGCAAGCCTTCATAAGAGACGGAATTTTTGTTTTCAAGGAAGAATGCCAGCCTGGCAAAGCACCTGACGGATACTACGAACTTATTGGAGACTGTTATTTTGACGAGTTTATGCATGGCGAAGCAATGCACAACGCCGCGTTCCAGGACCAGACTATCGTGTTGGTGTGAACATTGAACGGACCGCAAAGCATGAGGCCATGTCTCAGGAACTCGCTGATCGCTCTCTTTCAAAGCCGTATACATGTCAGCAAGTGATAGTAGTTGCAGTGAATGTAGTGGCTTTTCTGGCGCAAGGCAAAAGACATGAGCAGTCGTGGTTGCTGCAAAGGCCAGCCTGAGCCCATGAGCCCCCCACCCCCCTTTCTTCATGGATATACTGCTCGCCTATGTACACAAGCCGGCCGGGCCGTAACGCGACTCGACCCTATTTTCTGATTCCTGTCAAATCAATCAGCATGCTACTGCATCAGCCTATAATTGTCAGACAGTACACTACCAGCTAATACGGGGTGCACGAGATAGTAGAGCAATAGTATATTGTCTAGCGTAGATAGACAAATTAATACCTTCTAGTACTTAATTTAGCAGTTCTACTTATACTCGCACTAACAGAGGTTACGTGAGGCATTCAACCTCACATTGACCTACGTTCCTGACAATAATGGCCAGCTCTCGCAGCAACCAAAGTACGCCTTCGGCGCCAAGAGGCATCAACGTCACCGTTGATCGGTACTCATCGCTAGGTCTTGCTCCATATCCGACAGCGAGCGAAAGCCAGCCACACGAATCTTCTCCATGTGATGATGAACATACGCATCCTGACATGTCCTTATCACCGCCGCCATATATGCTTTCGGTGTCTAAGCTGTTCAACGCTCATCGTAGAGGATTTACACATGTGGGTACCTTGGTTGCGCCCAGCCATTTAGTCGTGCACTACTAGCTGGTCCGTCGCTCAACCCGATGAAAGTCCCAAGGGGCGATCTATCGGCCAGTGCCGACAGCGTTGCCCATACAAGAGCCTTTTCTTCGCCTGACCAGCGCTCGACACGTAGGAGTGGTCGAGCATCAAGCTCGCACTTAGGTGGAAACTTTTCTCATGCAATCCAGGATAATTGCATGCTGGCTGGTAGTCCTGAGCTACGTCACGGAAAGAGTAGCATGTCGGTAGCCGTTGCGTCAGGGTTCGTACGCGAACCTAGCATCACTACCCAACTGCATGAACGAAATGTGCCCGATCGACTCTTATCTTCATCCAGAACTAGTACTCGTGAGTTGTCGCCTACTGGAGCACAGCTGTACCAGATGCCATACCAACAGAGGTTCAATACACTGCGCCAGATACAACACCAGAGTCACCCCGCAACATCCTCCCATGAGCTAAAGCTAGAGAAGCCGTCAACACCAAAACTGCACATGCCAATCAACTCCTTAGGGATGATCAAAAGAGAGGAGACATTGCTGAGCTGAACGTCGGTTTTACCAATCTGCATCGTCAGCGTCGGAGTAGAAGTGCGTTGACCCGGAGTTGTTCACCTGGCCCAATGATCTTGCCCACGCTGCCACCTCACGAGGTTACGTCGCAACAATCAGATGAGTCCGTAGCAGACACACCGGCTCTTTAAAAGCATACACCGTCGCTCACTGACCATGAAGCTGAACCCACGCTTCTGTCTCTTACTGTCGCAGTCAATATGTCCTCACGACGACCAAGCCAGGATTCAGATATCGCAGAAGTCATCTGGCCGGATGATATTCCGGCTACACCGACCGATGCGCAGCTCTCGATTAGCCCCGTTACAACTGTCATATCGCGGGCCCCTTTAGTTAAATCGCAGCGTGCTGATCTCACCCCCACCGAAGCTAACACAAAAGTCTTTATTTGTGCAGCAGTAGGAGTCGCTGCAGGAGCCGCTCTCTGGGGACTTTCGAACGAAATGTTTTCTACAAACTCGGTGCTAAACTCAGTCATGGCGTTCATTGTCGTTGCGTCTGTATACATTACTCTACGGTTGATGTCAGGTGGTCGATTGCGACCTTAGTTCGTGGACATTCTACAAGGCATAGGTGCGGCGGTGGAAACATAGTATGTCTCTTTCTTTCACAGGTTTCAAGACGGTCGTTAGGAAAAAGGATGGTGTCATTTACAAAATTCCTGGTTACAATCAAGTGCATAGAGTAATCGATGTCCAATTCACTAAGCTATAGATACGGGTGCTACTGATATCAATGCGGAACAAGATACTACAGCTGCCTCACATAACCAATACTAGCGGTAGAGCCCAACAATTCCGCTTTAGAACCCTGCCTTGACGAAATCCTCGAAGCTAGTCAAGCTCTGGCCAGATATAGCCTCAA
>Ga0058698_10001348_pt1 | contig 11170 bp, 8 predicted proteins | sample AgamicAsSfe_FD_67288 | JGI IMG/M metagenome (GOLD analysis project Ga0058698, IMG submission 67288) | Agave microbial communities from Guanajuato, Mexico - As.Sf.e | ecosystem: Host-associated > Plants > Phyllosphere > Phylloplane/Leaf | place: Guanajuato, Mexico | collected 2012-05-30
CTCCGGCCTCGCCGAGCACACTCGGAAGACACTAGGCAGCACGTATACTGTCAGCGAGAGCGGAACGGCTGGACCGACGGGAGGCACAACCAAGAACAGGACGCCTGGTTATGTGGCGCTGGCTGTGGCACGGGAGGCAGGCGAGACCGTGACGAAGGAAGTGGAAACGGGGAGTAGTGAGCGCGAAGGTAACATGGTGGCATTTGCCGTGGAAGGGCTGAAGTTGCTACGCGATGTCCTTCAAGGGGGTAGTGAAGGCAAATTGTGAATCATGCAACGAGCTCTTGCATCGATTGACCGCTAGAGGGAGTAAGTGATGCGAAATTTCAAAATACCGAGTATCTGGTTTCAAAGTGTTTCGTTGAGCTTACCTCAGTCTTAATAGGGAAGGAAGGAAGATATACTTCTTATTGGTCTCATCCCATACTCGATACCCGAACTTCCAGTCCAGATCGTGCACGCGTAGCTTTTTGACCATGTCTCCTTCCAGGAAGATCTAGCGATTTACCACTATTCCCGCCATGGACATCGTCTACTTCGCTTTCACCCAACAATGCACATCTTATTAGATTAATGAGCAGGTGTTAGGACTATCGATACGATATGACGATCCTTCAGAGTACCCGGCAACTCGGTATCACGTCGACCACACCGCGTGTCGCCAGCTCCGAGCAAGGGATATCACCCGCTGCACATCAGGATTCGCTTACCCATAACTCATACTGCCATGTATGCATCTTGTAATATTCTATTGGCGAGATAGCCGCCCAGATCCTGCCCAGTCCCCTATGCACGGGTGGGGCGCAAGTAGGATTTGCGGCGTGGTTGACTTCCTGGCCCACTTCGTAGACGTTGCCAAGTCCGTCCTCTCCTTGCATAGCAAGCGAAGAGCTCGTTATACCCGTGCCGCTACGATCCAGGCCGTAGGAAGAAGGAGAGTCAGTTACTTGCTTCTATGCAGGGTTGTAGAAGCAGATTGTGGAAGGTTGGCGTAGGATCAGACATGCGACCGGGGATCTGGGCGCCACGTGTGTGATGGTATGCAGCCCTATCTGGATGCAGGAGCTACAGGATTTAAGATAGAAAAGACGATTATGAGCAAATTTGGAAGGCAGTCCGGTGCAGTAAACTGACTACTAGGATAGGCGAGCATGCGGCGTAAGGGTTGATGTGGCGCAGTTGTTCGGAAGGGTGACGTACCCGTGGATGTATCGAAGGGTTGAGAAAGATCAGGTGGTCTTCAGACTTGAGTTTAAGGCCTTTGCTAACGTTCATTCCAAACCGTACCAAAGGACTTCCTCGACGCTGGCAGGCATGTACGCGATTTTCCCTTTTGGTGGAGACGTGAAGTCTGAGAACTTGTGCACTTCGAATTCACAATAACCAGTTTCTGGTTCTATCTGTCATATGAAACCACGTAGTTACATACATATTGCATCAAAAGTGGGCCTCAGGATTGAAGCACATTGACATTCATCACATCATCAGTATCTGAATATCTTCACATAATGCTCGTGTGCATGGAAGAGCTGCTTAACCGACGTTCTATAGCCTGTCTTTCTTCTATGAGCATCATCTTCCAGGTTTTCAGTATATCCACATATGAAAATGTACCTGCTTCAGCCTGTCATCTACCCGCTTCCGCAAATGCAAGTACCTTTGCAAGCAGGTCTATTACCCGCACCTTTACCAACTATACCACTGTCCCAGCAGCATCTTCCGCAGCAGCAATTACCGCTTCCTCCACAACCTCTTCTGCAACCACAAGTTCCATTAACTCAGAAAACTCTATACGTGACCACCTACTCTTCTGAAGTCCTCGAACGCCAACCAGGTGCCGAAGCGCAACTATTACAACATGTACCACCTATACCAGCTCTCCTTACCATATACTGTCAGACGTGGCGTGCACCACCACGAAAAATGTGTGAGATGTACTCTGGAGTGAGCCAGCAAGTACAGCAGTTTATAATGGGGAGTCGAACGGCCGTACGAGAAATGTGAGTACCACATTCCTTTCCTATTTTGAAGAGGTTAGGCAAGACATAAGGTGCTAATTTGTGATATATTAGTAACAAAGCACTGGCTTCCATTGTCAACTACTTCAACGCTGGTCATCAAGTTGCCTCGATACAGACTACGTGTCATGCGGGTACACATCGAAGTGTCGGTACAGCGGAAATTGTTGCCAAAGAGATGAGGCGGATGGGTGTGAACGTTGTGATCAAGCATTTGCATCGAAGAAGGGGACCTGGCGATCCATGGTAGGTTTGGGATATTTGGGTAAATAGACAGGTGTTTCCATAACAAAACACTTCGATAATGGTACATGAAGTAATTTATCTTAGCGTCGGTAATATGTGAATACTCCTAGAGAGATTCTCCATGTCTAGGTTCCGCGCTCATTTTGAACCGCAAACCAGCCATCTCAAATTCCCATCGCATCTTTGGATATATGTTTAGTAAGAAGACACCCAGACCATGGTATGGTTCTCAGTGACTTTTTAAGAATAGATGGGATGTACTGCTATAGTTGAGTAAGAGTCGTCGAGAGGTGGGAGTTATATACCCAACGGTCAACTATACAGTCGTAGGTACTACGTTCGCACAGCAAGCTGAGGCAGCCGGAAACCATGACAACCAAGTCGAATTTTTTGTGTTTGTGAATGCGTTGAAGCCTTTCGTACTCCTATCTCATGAGCAGTCCAGTGTATGTTTTGAATCGCAAGACGAACATGAGCGGCACAGGCATAACGTTTCTTAAACTTCGAAAGCGGACATGGCGCATATGTTCTCCAATTTTGGGGTGGTGCTTAGAGCAGAAAGACGTTTGCTGTTGATCATGTCGTGCGAAAAAGCGAGAGAAATTCCATGGCTGCTGGCTTTTTGTTTTTGGAGACAGAGAAGCAGCGCAGAGAAACGGCCCCATGTCGTATGCGTTGTTCGTTTTTGGGTATGATGGACGAAGAAAGAGTAGAAGTGCACTCCGTGACTCTGATTATGGTAGTTTTGAGAAGAAGAGAAGAGCAGCACACTCCATGGGCTTCGGCGGTGTTTCTTTTTTCTTCTTTTTTTTCTTTTTTTTGTAAAACCCAAGGAGAGTGGAGGTGATGAAGGAAGAAGAGAGCAGCGGAAAGAAGGGTTTATATACTCTCCTTCCTCGCTGCTCTTTTCGTGGAGCCTAGCAAGAGGCAGCCGAATACCATGGCAGCGAAGTCAAATGTTTTGAATTTGCGAATGTATCAAAGGCCTCCGCACTCCCACATCATGGCCCATCTCAGTGCCGATTTCGGTATCACATTTTCTAACCCGAGAAGTGGGTGAGGAACCACTTAGCTTAAGATTACCTTGATAGCTACATGTAGCAAGGGTCGTAGGCAGATTGTTACGGTAGAAATCAATTCTCTGCTTCAAGAAACATGCGTCTTAGCAAAAGCCTGTCCTCTCCGCCATCTCACATCTCTTCCCACAGCCACACATACACTCAGCGATATCAAAGTCTTTGCACAGGTAAAAAGCGATAATCATTCACTAACCCCTTTCTTCCTCTGCTTCCCCACCCCTCGCTTCGTCATCATGCTCCCATTCATACACACATGACCGCCTGCCAATCAGCTAAAAAGCAGAGTACCGTCCCACCACCCCACCAACCAACCAACCAACCAACCAAACCATCTCAAGGCCGTGAGAAAGAAAAGAAGGCCAATCGTTCGACTACCCAGCCGTCCAAGTCCAAGTCCATCATCACCCAACCCAGCATGATAACAATAAAGCTTACAGCTACAGTTCAATCCATACGTAGCAAAAAAAACCCCAAGGTAGCCGGCAAAACAAAAAGATACGCATAGAGCACAAGGCCCATATCTGTCCAGGAGCGAGCTCCTCCCTAAAACGCCATTGAAAAGATAACCCCGATCGCAACCCGCTCAGGAGTCCTAGTTTGTGTGTTTGTGTGGCGGTAAGATACATCTTGGTATCGAGGCCATGTGAGGTAAGGTATAGGTGACATAGAGGTATGTAGCCTCCAGGGCAGTTATGTCGCATGTGTGCGCATGTGTTGTACAATACAGATCCATGTCCAATTCGCTCCCAAGCCAATGTGAAGTAAACGCCGAATCGATAATTGGGGGGAAGAGATGCGAGCGTTGCCATGCTCCCTCACTGAGGAAGAGACTGGTGGATTAGGATAAGATAGGGTGTTGTGTAAAAGAGGTATTGGAAGCGAGATTTTGTGGTCATTGGCTGTGAACCGCTTTCGACGGGCGACGCGTGATCATGTTCGGTCGTTGTACGATTGCGTAATTGCGGAAATGTATGGTCGTTTCGTATTAGATTGACGCAGTTCATGATGGCGCCATGCCTTCGATAGCTCCACGTTCGAATTCCTCTAGTCGCTTGAGCTTCGCTTCTAGCTCTGAGAAGATGTCGCCCATATGGCAGGCTTGCTCAAGTAGAGGCGCAGCGCCGAACGGCCTTACCATGTGACGCAGGGCAAGGGTGCTGGCACAAGTCTGTCATCTTCATTAGCATTCGCTCTCTTCGTACTCGAAAGTGGTGTAAATCGTACCTCGATTCTGGAGATCTGATGCTCCACGAAATTGATCAAGAATCGGTCCGTTATCTCTCCGCCCCTACTCCTCATTCTCTCCAAGAGAGCTGTCTCCGGCGGCTTCAATTCTGAGCACCCTGGATTTTCAAGTGAACTGCACAGCATCTCTAGACGCAGACTAATGTTCCAGAGATTCCATACATCTTCGGTGTCGATGGTGAGCTGACTACCTGCCATCTTTTGACCCACAACAGCCTCCTTTTGCTGTTCCGCAGGCTTCTGTTCTGTCTGACGTTGAACAGCAAGACGACTAGCGAGCGAGTGGGGGTACATGAGGTATATGTATTCAGGATTCTCAAGACCCTTGAGGCGGCGTTCACCAAGGTCTTTAACCTCAAAACCTTGGGAGCTGAGCGACCGTAGTTCTCCACGAATCATCTGGCTGTTCATGTCGTCGCTGTATGCTTCTTCAGATCCAGCGGAGTTCTTACGATCGCCTTCAATGTGCGTCTCGAGTAGACGTTGAATTTCAGCAATGAAGTCAGACGAGACAGTGATTTGACCTCCGTCGGCAACGGAAGAAATACGCGAGGCGCGATTGACCATGGGTCCAAAGTAGTCCATGCGCTTGGTGACTGGGTCAACTTCGCACACTGGTGTGCCCCAGTGGATACCCATACGGACAGAGAGACCTCGGAAGATGACATTACCATCAGGGTCGACGACCTCTTGCCCGTTGACGCTGTTGAGAATCTCTTGTGGCCACTGCACGTCGAGTAACTGGCTCTGGATTGTGAAACACCATAGCAAAGCTGACGTTACAGTACGGAAAGCGACCATAAAGGCGTCGCCTTCCGTCTTGACTTCGTAACCACCGATGATGCGTAGCTGTCGGCGCATGAGCTCGTTGTGCATCTTGATCGCGGAACGCATGGCAATCGGGTACGTCTCCCAGAGTATCGTCGAGTTCTTGATATCCGTGAATACCAAACTAACTTCTCCTGTTGGTGCGTCCACCTCGTTGTCGAGTCGAGCAAGCTTAGAATCGCCGACCAAGTTACCCTTCTTTCCACGTCTTCGCGTTGCTGCAAAATCGGGATCTGCACCGGGAGCAGGTATGAGAGACATGCTTTGAGTGCGGTATCGAGCGCGTTGTTTGCTCTTGAGGTCGCTGACACCAAGCAACATCACCATAATCTTGTTAGTCGCGCCGAAAGCGATGGCGAGGTCGCGGAGTTTTTGAGCAGCAACCATCAAGTCGTCGCGCTCCGATCGTGCGACATCGACAGCGAAGTCTGGAGTGAGATAGTCCCAAAGCTCTCGAGAAGCTATCAGTACCATCTCATCTCTGTCACCAAGAGTGAGGTTGAGGATGTGTGGTGAAGCGATAACTGATGGGGACATTTGAACGTAACCAAATGCTCTCGAAACCTCCAGAACGTCGTTGAGTTTACCCTGTCGCGAGACAAATCCACCGGCTTCTCTTATCCTGGACCTCTCACCAGGCTCAGCGGGGTCGTGTTTCCTGGTAAGAATCTTGTGTCCTCCTTCTGAACGGATCAGAAGGGCTTGTGCATCACCAACGTTGGAGATGTAAAGTTCCATCTCTTTGAGAAACAGTACTGTTGCCACGCTTCCAGACGTCAGATCGTCATCGCTGAGATCGGGCATGGAACTGCGTGATTGTGTCGATGGTGCAGTGAGGCCGTTTTTGTCCAGACCCTGGCTTGCGGCAGTAGCCAGTTCCTTATTGAGACCAAGGTAAGTTCGTCGCAAGGCATCCGATGGCGTTTCAGTCGGTTGTAAACGCTCGAGCTCGTTGGCGAATCGGTTCTTGAAGTGATCGTACAAGTACTTGGCGATTTTAGCTCCGCCACCAGCGAGCGGTTGTGCGTCAAACAGACCCAGCAGCTGCTCATCGTCATGACTACGGAAGCGGGGTACAACCATATCCATAGTCGAGATGTGTTCGTTGCGACCCAGCGAATCAGCCATACCGTACGCCATTGTCCCGACAGCCGAGCCAGCAGTGCGTACTCGCCGGTCTTCTGACTGCTCAGGTACTGAGGGAACCATCATCGTGACATCCATAAGCCCAAGCACTCGAAGATTAATCAAAGAGCTGAAGTCGGTAAGGTCGCGCCCTTCTCGCATGCTCATGCCACTACCGCTATACGAGCCGCTAGGTTTGATCTCTAGACGCTTATTGCCCGACAAATTCAGGTAGCGGAGTTTGTGGTTCCAATTCCAATTCCAGTCATATGGCCAATTCGACACATTGTACTTCAGCGAGTTGCTGGCGACATCGAGAACGGCCAACTGCGCAACCTTGCCAAGTTCTGCTGGCAGGACCTGGAACTTGTTGTTGTTGATGTGAAGGACCTTGAGCGAACCAACTTCCTCCAGATCCTCTGCTGGGAGAGATGTCAAGTCGTTGCCCGATAAGTACAGCTCAGTGAGGTGTTGCCATCTTCGGATGGTACGAGGCGGTACGTCGTAGATAAGATTGTATGCCAGATTGACGATTCGCAACTCGGGAAGTAGACATAGTTCGTCAAACACGTCGTCGTTTAGCCGGTTGTCAGCCAGGAACACATGTCGAAGAGAGCCCGCGAAAGTAGTCACCAAGCGGCTACTAAGGCTGGAGTCTTTGCGGGACACGGGGGTCAGTGTCCCTTCAGTGGGCGCACGAGACGCTACTGATGGCTTGCGTGTGCTCGCAGTGTTGTATGATGCCTGGGATCCCTTCCGTTGGGAAGAAGCAGACGACGCACCAACACTAAGACCTCCTGATGCCTGGCTTGGACGGCGGTTTTGGAAATCTTCCAGCTTTCCCAGCTCTTCGTAACTGGGACTTGAGGCCAAGCCTGGTGTGGCAGTTGCAGAGGCTCCATCTACCTGAGACTGATCGCCGTTGGTTACCTGTGGAGGTGATGCACCAGGCTTGGGGAATGCTTCGAGGACGTTGGAGGAAACATTCAGTGTCTCGAGTCGCCGAGCATACCAGAGTTCCTGGGGAAGTTTGTTCAGGTTGTTCTCGCGTACATCTAGATAGCGAAGCTCAACCAAACGACCAATCTCGGCAGGCAGTACATCCAACGAATTTCGGGCCACACTAAGATGTTCCAGCCTGTATAGCTTTCCGATGTTGTTCGATATGGAGGTAAAATGGTTCTTATCGAGGATCAGCTTTGTGAGACCAGTCAATTTCCCGAACAGATCTTCGGGCAATTGTGCCAGTTTGGCTGATGCAAGGTTGAGAACGGATAGTGATGGTGTTGCCTGATTGAGCCCAAAGCGTGTGACTGGATTATGGTTCATGTGCAGCACACGGATCTTGGGAAAGTAGCCTTCGAAAGCGGAAATGGAGTTGTGTCCGATCATCAGGTATTCCAGTCGCGGTAATTGGGACATGACATCCATACTGTCAAGCGCGTTAAACCGCACATCGATCTCTCGGAGGTTGACCAAATTGCTTAGTGTTGAAGGGAAGCTACCAGTCAACTTGTTGTTAGTCGCCCAGAGCCTCTCTAGGCATGTCAGTTGGCCGATCTTGGGTAAGCTCGATATCGAGTTGAAGCTGATATCGAGATCTACTAGGGTCCGGACTTCGCATAGAAAGTCAGGGAATTCGCTCAAAGAATTCGAGCTTAGATTCAAACTGCGAAGCGCACGGTATTCTCCAAAGTATCTTGGTAATCGGGTTAGCCCGTTGTTGGAAAGTCGAAGACCTTGAAGACTTTGCAGCTTGTACAATTCGGCGCGGTCAAGAGATTGGAGACGGTTATTTGAGATGTCCAACATAGTCAAACGGCTGGCAAGACTTAGACTGGGAGGTAGTCGTCGGGCGTCGTTACTGGTGTATTTGATCTCCCTTAAGTTGGTGCATGCAAGAATGAAGTCTCTTGGAACGTCAAGTGACAGGTTGCGCGACAGGTTGAGTGATATTATCTCAGTCGCTTTCTGGTAGAGTGTAATGGGTATGGTGATTAGGTTTCGACCTTGGAGATCAATGTGGCTGAACTTCTGCATCTTGCTGAATCCGGGATCCCGTTCCAGACTGGAGTATCCGCTCATCTTAGCAGGAAGGAAGGTGAACCTGCAGAGGTAACTGTTATCCTCACGTCCAACATCTTCGAGGCGATCCTGATCGGTGTATCCAGCGAGTTCTAGCAACCGCTTTTGGATCAACAGTGGGCGCTCATTACTTTCCAGTTGCCGTGCGGTATCATGTTTCCGCATCACAATGTGGTAATTGTCCAGTTCGTCCTGTAGCACGGTCTTTTTACCCAGTATCTGTATGATCTCTTGTACAGTTGTGTTCAAGGTGGCTGATAATGTTGCAAATGTCGAATCAACCCTGAAGATACGCAGGCAGTATGTCTTGTTGTCACTCTCTTCTTTGGAAGGTGTTGTGGCCTCCTCGGCGTCTCCCAGCTTGTCCATCTCGTCTTTCATGCGCTTCACGGCCCAAGAGTCTGGCGCGTCCCAGGCTGCAGTACCGTCGTCATCGGGTCCTGGTATAGAGATATCTTCGCCGAGATTTGGTGGCTGTTTCGGAACTTCTCCCACAGGCGGCGTCATAGGCGGTTGTTGTGAAGCAGGGTTCACGATGCCTTCCATGTCGTCAAGATTCCTGTCTAGGAAGAAGACGGCATCGTTGCCTGCCGTACTAGCGATGGTATCGTTGGGATCACGCCCGGTATTCTCACTCGCAGGTGGGCGCTTGTCTTTCCGGAAGGTAGGCAGGCGGTGGTGAGGAGCCCTCATCCTCTGCTCCTTACCTTGGGCTTCGACACCGTTGTTGGCCGCCTGCCGCTTTGCCATGTTGATCTGCGGAGACGCTTCTGGTCTTGCGAGCCGTGCAGTATTGATCGAGGGATTCAGAGAGGTAGCCGAGGCGGTTCCAGCGGCAACCAGGTTTTTGAGGTTGTCTTGTGGCAGTGTGCGATCCGACTTATCCTTATCTTTGCCTCGTAAACGAGCGAAGAAGCCGTGTGACGTCTTGCTGGTGCTGGGTGATCGCTGCGCTATCCTCTCATCTCTTGTCATATCCGAGTATGAGCTTGGCGTCGGGCTCGAGGGTCGTCCCAGAAGGCTAGTCTTGGAGGCGAACGCGGAGCTGAGGGCTGAAGGCTGGTTCGAGCGAACACCGTACGACGAATCGTCGCGGCTGGTGGTGGGGCGCAACTGGTACTGGCTTATGTCTGCGCGACCCTCTGGCGCCTTGTTTTCCTCCTTACTGCCCTTGTGCCGGTGGCCAGTGCCAGGCAGCCTTACGTGCAGCTTGTGATGCGATCGACCCGATTTGGCTGAATGTTGCTCGGACGAGCGACGTCCTCCATTCTCACCTGGGGTAGGTATGTCCTATGAAAGGTTAGTGATACAGGTCCGAGGTCGGGAGGGTTGGAGTAATAGGGAAGGAGCAAGAGGAGGGAGAAGACAAGGTGCCTTCCTCGGCTGAGGGCCCGGAAACCAATTGAAAAGTTACCTTTGAGTCTTGAAATTCCCATGGTGTGACTTCCGAGGATGCCTGTGGCGTACGTGGCCGTGAACTGGTAGGTGAGGTCGGGCGCGACTGCTGCTTACTACCTATGGTGTTACTGAGGGAGTTGCCACGGTTCCGCTGCTGCGTGTTCAAGCTCGTGTCCGAGTTCTGACGGTCATCGGCGGGGAAGTCTTCTCCGAATACGTTCTGCAGGCGTTTGTGGAAGCCTCTGCCCATGCTCGACTTGGAGCCAGTGCTACTCACAGTGGTGGCACTGGCCACAGAGGGCCGTCTGTCGTCTTTCATGGGAAAGCCCATGCTATCCTCCCTGGTACTGGTTGCCGGGCGAAATCCAGGCGACGATGACGAAACGTCCTCGTTTGAGTCATTGAAGAAGCTGCTCCAGACACTGTTGGCCATATTAACCCCGTTAGGCGGACTAGCCCAGGGCGCGACTTGGGAATTGGTGCTCGAAGCGGTAGGGGGGTTTCGCGATATCGACGGCACTCGGCCTCCCGAAGTCTCCAAGACAGCCAGCTGTTTTCGGTGATGTCCAAGGGCGTTGGTCGTGGGGTTGTCCCAATTGGCAGGCTTGCGCGGTTTGTGCGAGGGGTCCTTTGGCGGAGGAGCTGGGGGGACGGTGCCAGGCGATATCTCAGACTCCCTGTCGACACTACATGAGGGTGTTAGCAGCGCTTCGTGTGGTGCAAAGAGTCGATGCATGTCTGGCAGTGAGACACTGCGAGACAAGGCTGGCCATTGTGCTCGCCATATGTCTCGCGCGTCATTTGGGGACTACGCGAGGGCTCCAGTCGAGGCGCACAGCGCGCGCAACCTCCCCACCACGGCGTCCAGCTCCTGCAGCAGCAGATGGAACAACGTACCGCGAATTGAGATTCTTGTCCGTTTTGACGGTGACGGGGGTGCCCCTCAGCGAGCCCGCGCGTCCATAGGGCCGTATCGTGTCGCCGGAGCGCGAACTCCACGAGCTCTCCACCGATCCATGGCGGCCGATGGTCTCATTCCGCGTCATGGTCGCGGGCGGCGGGGGGCGTGCAGTGGACGAGTCGCGACAGTGGCCCGCGCGTCTGCAGCGGCGATAACAGCGTTTGGGCGGCGGCGGCGGGCAGGGT
>Ga0058698_10001351_pt1 | contig 11151 bp, 15 predicted proteins | sample AgamicAsSfe_FD_67288 | JGI IMG/M metagenome (GOLD analysis project Ga0058698, IMG submission 67288) | Agave microbial communities from Guanajuato, Mexico - As.Sf.e | ecosystem: Host-associated > Plants > Phyllosphere > Phylloplane/Leaf | place: Guanajuato, Mexico | collected 2012-05-30
ATGATTTGCCAATGTCAGATGTGTCTGGTAGTTGAATGGTGGCTGCAGAAGGTGCGTGGAAGGCGAGGAGGTTGAGGAGGACTGAATGTATTTGTTCTGCTAATTCTCTGTATTGAGTGTGCGATGTCAGCGCAGCTCAGACCGATAGGTCATAGGTCTCTACGCACCTCGTAGGTACCAGTATTATGCCACCAACATGATGTTTCTTGATAGGTTCATCCAGCCGCAGCAGTCGTTCCACTACAGGTATAAGATATGCGAGCGTCTTTCCACTTCCGGTCACAGCCTAGCATGATTATTAGTCTCACAGTCTCCTGTAGATGCTTGCTCTCTCACCTCAACGACAACATCCTTATTCCCCATAAACACTGGTAGCGTGCTGGCTTGAACGGGCTGCATCTGCTTGTAGCCCATGCTCGACACAAAGTTCAGGATCCATTCTGAAAGTGCTGGGGTCAAGGCTTCCCATGCTTTCGAGCTCCCAGACTGTCCAGCAGCTTTTCGCGGTATAGGTGCCATGATATACTGTGATGCGACTTGTTGGTGTTTCAGAAAAAAAGATTGAAACTGAAACTCGCACGTGTCAGCCGTCCATCAAGGTTCTTCCCGTTAGACTGTTCTCCGGGACGACGAGGTTGTGCGCTATACAGGGTCTGCACAATACTCTCCCCGAGACCGTGTAGACTACAAGTTTGGAGCTTGGGATCATCCAGATTCACGCAATCACCGAGCAGGAAAACAAGAACATGTCAAAGAGCGCAACTCAAGTTCAGCAGCCAATTCGTCCATTAATCGTATCATCTTCATCTCATGCGTAAGGCAGTCTTGCCACCACACCCATCTCTACAAATACAATCCCTCGGGCTCACCCTCTTGCTTCGTCTTGAGTACCCTCTCTCTTGCACTCCTGAAGTCAGCCATTGTGACCCTCATTCTTCGTTCACGCAAAGCCAACAATCCAGACTCGCTGCAAATAGCCTTGATGTCCGCACCACTAAGGTCGTCCTTTGCAGTGATAAGCTCCTCCAAGTCTACATCCTCGTTCAAACTCATCTTGCTTGTGTGGAGTGTGAAGATCTTGCGCTTGGTGTTCTGATCAGGGTTTTCGAAGAGGATCTTTCGATCAATACGACCAGGACGAATGAGAGCAGGATCAAGTGATTCAATCTTGTTGGTTGCCATGATGACCTTGACATCTCCACGATCATCAAATCCGTCCAGCTGGTTGAGCAGCTCAAGCATAGTACGCTGGATCTCACGTTCACCTCCAGAAGTTGACTCGTAACGCTTGGTCCCGATGGCATCGATTTCGTCGATGAAGACAATCGATGGTGCATGATCTTGCGCGACTTGGAAGAGTTGACGAACGAGACGAGGTCCATCACCGAGATACTTCTGGATGAGTTCAGATCCGACGATGCGAAGGAAGGTTGCAGATGTCTGATTTGCCACAGCCTTAGCCAGTAGAGTCTTTCCAGTACCAGGCGCACCGTAGAGAATGACACCCTTGGGTGGTTTGATACCCATCTCTTCGTACAATTCAGGGTGGAGCAGTGGCAATTCGACAGCTTCACGCACTTCTTGAATCTGCTGTTCACATCCACCAATGTCTGCATAAGATTCGGTCGGTGCTTTGTCCAGTTTCATGACTGATACCAACGGGTCTGCATCTTCAGCGAGAACACCGACAATAGAGTTTGTCTTGTGATGAAGCAGAATGCTGGCACCAGGCTCGAGAAGATCCTTGTCGACAAAGGACATGATGCTGACATAGTACTCTGGTCCAGTTGCGCTGGAAATGATAGCGTGATCATCGTCAATCAGCTCCTCAAGGTTGCCAACACCCATAGGACTTCCCCTCATATCGTCAACCTTTGATCTTTCATCTGCATTACGGTCCAACGCGTCATTGTTCTCTCCAGCAGTAACCGCCGGCTTGTCGTTGACAGCTTTTGCTTTGCGAATGGACTCTTGATTCTGGACATACTCTTCTTCGAGGAGAAGATGGTCGTGGACACGTTGCATCCTGAGATAGCGAAGCTTACAACGAGCAGTTGGGTAGATTATGGGAAGTTTGGTGGCGGCATTCGGCCCTGCAGCTCTCTTCTTCTTGCGACCTATGCGCGTAGTCGGTGCAGGTGGTGGCTCGTATTTGGGCTTTTCCTTCTACAAGTAAGATGGTAAGTGAGCGATGCCCATCGGGAACAAGTCGATGCATTCGTACCTTGTCTTTCTTATCCTTGTTGTCTCCTGGTTGCTGACCGCCAGCACCGGGGAAGGTGCTCTGATTTGCACCCATATTGACGTAATTCCTCTGTTTCTTGCAGCACCCAGTAGATCACGGTCTCGCTCAGTTATCTGTCGACCGAAACGATCTTGGACTGTGCTGAAAGTGTTGATGGTTTGATGATGTAGAAAGTGATGGCGACAACATCTCGCGACCTCACTTCATGATCTGATCTGGTCTGACACGTGAGCGCCTTCAGGTTGCCCATGCCTTACGTCAATGTACAAACATCGTCTCAAATTGATTACTACGGCACTCTTCGCACCCAAGAAAGGAGGCATGACTATCCAGGAAAGCATTCCGAGTATTGCAGACGATTGATTGAGCCTACTGTAGAACCACTTTCACCTCGAGGAGACCTTTCAAAAACTGCACACGACCGAGTCTACTGCACAAACACCACATCTCTCAGCATGTCTCAAAACAGAAACAGACGCATAACGAAAGAGCTGGAAGAGACCACGAAAGACAAAGATGCCAACATAACACTTCGGGCAGCTGGTGGTGGGAGTGATCTTACACATCTCGAGGGACTATTTACAGGACCACCTGATACGCCTTATGAAGGTGGACAATTCTGCATTGATATTAAGATTCCAAATGATTACCCATTTCGACCGCCAATTATGAAGTTCAAGACAAGCATATGGCATCCAAATGTTAGCAGTCAGACGGTGAGTGAAGACAGTGTAATCTTCGGCCAGAAAGTCAATCATGAAAGACGAAAGTAGTCTGCCAGAGCTGACAGTCGTGACTTGACAGGGAGCGATTTGTCTGGACACCTTATCCACTGCATGGTCACCAGTCTTGACGCTCAAGACGGCACTTATATCAATCCAAGGACTACTAGCATCACCTGAACCAAAAGACCCACAAGATGCAGAGGTTGCCGCGATGCTCATGAATGACCCTCTGAAGTTTGCACAAAGAGCGAAAGAGTGGTCGGTCAAGTTTGCAGGTGCGGACCCTGTCGACACTGACGCTGCAGCAAAGCCAGCGTCGAAAGCCGCGGTAGCTGCAGCGGAGAGGCAACGGCAGTAAGTCTGAACATTTCAACTATTGAGGATCAAGACTGACTTAAGATGAATAGATATCATGGCTACAATGAAGCACTTGTCACCCGCTTTTGCGACCTGGGCTTCGATATACTAACTGTGGTTCTCGCCCTCGAGAAATCGGGCATTGAAAAGGACCCTCATAATTCGGAAATCAGCGAAGTTCGTGCCAATGAGGTCGCAAGCAGGCTGTTCGGGGAGTCATGAAGAAATGTATGCGGAAAGCTACAAGCCAGGAAATGAACGAATGAGGATGACGACCACAGATGGCATTCACGAACGGCATTGTCCTGTACTGCATTGAAAAAGGAGTTTCTGAGGTATTTTGTCAATTAGCGGCATGGTCGGTGAAATCATAGCTTTTATGTACTTCATGAAGACATTGCTTCACAACATAGCAGCATATTATGTCTGATTACCCTACCCAGGCGGCCCGAAGATCGCATATCCTCCTGAAGAGAGCCGCTACGAGCGCAATCCAGCCCTGCAATTCTGGACGCAAGAAGAAATGAACGCATCGTCGACGAATCGAAGCGTGCACGCTGTCTGGTGGCTGCACATGCTATTATGCATGATGCAGCTATCATGGCCTCAAAAGCTGGCGTCACGACTGTGGAGCACGTATTACTCAGGGACGACGACGTGATACAAGCGCTCAAGGAGAACGGCACAATTTGGGAGCCAACGACGTCCGTGATTGCCTTTGAGGTTGGGCCTGGACCAATCTTGGATGCTGCGCAGGCGCAGGTATTGGCGGCATGGATAGCTGGCGTAGTCCGTGCTGCTGGAGGGGATGTGGGTGCGTTCTCGCATGGTGGAGAGATCAGAGAGGTTGAGCTAATGCTCGATCCGGCGTGTCGTTGGAGGATGTGCTTGTTGCGGTGACCTTGACAAGGTGGAAGGCTTGTGGTGGAGAGTGGTCTGGCGGGAAATTTGGTGGTGTTGGAGCTGGTTGGGCGGCTGACTTTGTGGCACTAAAGGGCGACTTGAGGAAGAACAGGAGTGCATTGAGGAAGATGCAGCATGTTGTCAAGGATGGTGAAGTGATAGTCAGGGATGGAGTGCTCACAAGATAGGTTAATATTTGCTGTGACTTCGCTGCTCTCAGGATGCAGTGATTACGGTATCGTACTAGGATCTTGATCTAAGCAGAGCTCCTACGACACTCTTCTCAGAACTTTCCTAGTTGAAAGTCCTGTGTTTTTATGCTAGCAATTCAGTAGGACACTTCCATGAGGACCGTTGCATTTGTCGCGCTTGTTTCACATTGAGAAAAGTGGAGACATCGCTAATCAGCTTATCGCGTCATCGCCGTCTGCGATCTGCCGTCATTCCAACACCATCAGACTGCTTGAGTTGCTCCCCAGTGCATTGCAGCAATGTCCGACCAATACTCTACAGCTTTCATAGGTATGATAACAACGGGAAGTATGATCTATGGCATGAGCTGACAGCAGTTTCCAGGCGCGCTAGAGGCATCTGTTTCGGTAGTGCTGACGATATCATATGGGTGAAGTGATGCGGGTGAACGCTACACGAGGTGCAGCTAATGATATCTAGATTGATTGCTACGCAATGGGGTCTTCTCGATCAAGCTTCAGCAAAGAAAGTGTCAAAGTTATGTGTGACACTCTTCTTACCAGCACTTTTGATCAGTTAGTCATCGATCTCACCACAAACCCCCACGCAAGCTGATAAGACATCTCAAGTCAACATCGGAGGACAGATCAGTGTCGACAGCCTGCCACGATATCTTCCTATTGTCGTCTACTCTCTCACCTATAACGCTCTATCCATTGGCCTGGGTCTCCTTCTCGTCAAAGTCTTCAAGCTACCAGCCTGGGCAACGCCGGCCATTACCTTCAACAACACAATCTCCTTTCCGCTTCTCCTCACACAGTCCCTGCAATCGACAGGTGTGTTGGACAACCTACTCATGGGCTCGAACGACGACGTCTCATCCGCAGTGACGCGTGCGAAAAGCTACTTTCTGGTCAATGCGATGATTGCAGATAGTCTTACCTTTGGCTTGGGCCCGCGATTACTGGAGAGCTCGCATACGGAGGATGCGCCTGATAAGAAGGAAGAGCATCGGGAGGACGATGCTTCTCCAGAAGCGGCACGTCAGATTGAGGAAGAAGACGAGGAGCAAGCGAGGGAGACAGAGGAGACATCACTTTTGCCGAATAAGGCTGTTCACAAGGGCGTCCTATCTGAGAGGAGAGTTGCACGACTGGCAAAGCGAGGGTACAATAAGCTGCCATCGTGGCTGCAGAGCGGGTTGGCTGGTGCGTGGTCGTTCGTGTCTCCACCACTCATTGGTGCGACCATCGGAGTCATCATAGGCCTGGTGCCGCCATTACAGACCGCATTCTTTGCAGAAAGTCGAGACGGCGGATTCCTGAATGCATGGCTCACAAAGAGCGTGGAAAATATCGGCGAGCTGTTCACGGCGTTGCAGGTTGTGGTTGTAGGAGTCAAGTTGAGCAAAGGTTCGTTTGATACACTCTTGCCCAATGTTCTATGCTAACGCATCCTAGCAATGCTAAACATGAAGAACGGCGAGGAAAGTGGCGCCCTGCCCTGGAAGCCAATGTCCATCATCACAATCGTGCGCTTCTTTCTCTGGCCAGCTTTGAGCATACCAATTATTTGGGCTCTTGCCTCGAAGACGAACCTCCTCAGCGACGACCCGATGCTATGGTTTGCTCTGATGCTGATGCCAGTCGGACCACCTGCACTCAAACTCACAGCATTGGCGGACGTTTCCGGCGCAGATGACAAGGAGCAGATGAGTATTGCTAAGTTCCTCACGCTGTCTTATATCATTTCTCCGATATTGGCGGTCGCCGTTGTCGGAGCTGTCACGGCTGCGCAGGTTGCTGCGAAGTGAGACTTGTGAGAAGTGAAACAGAGCATCTTCCGGCACCCTCCATGTCGAGATGTTTATGGCCCAGGAATAGTTCAGCCTCGCAGTGCCTTGCCATGCCTTGCCCCTGGGCGCCAGCGCTTCTGGAAGGGTTCGAGTGCACTTTCTTCCAGATTTGGCGTCAAGTCCTGCAGCCACGCACTGTCAGCTCAGTCTTAGCAAGGCTTTGAGCCTGGGCTGGGACGAGGCAGCTTGCAGGCATGCATGACACAAAGAGAGTGCTGGTTCTATAAAGACTGGGGTAAGGTAACCTGCCGATCTTGCTTACCTGCTAGCCTCGTCGTTGTACACACACAGAACCGAGCCTGAAACATGCTTCATTCATGGGCCATCTCTACAAGACGGCGGCATCACACGGCCCGCTGCGGGGAACAACACCTTTAGGCATCTCGAGATCTCCGCTAAGGTCGTTCCGAATAACGATGATCGCCACTTTCGTCATTAACCAGGCTCGAGCTGCCTCTTGCAGTAGTGCAGTATGGGAAAAAGCAAGGCCAAGGAGGCGGCACCCCACACTCTCATCACCACCACACCACACCACACCTCCCCCACACTCTGCGGCCATGCGTGACTATGCATGCATTTATCCAGTATACACAGTACATATATTACTACCTCACCTTGCCCGCCTCCCCTTACACTGCCTAGTGATCACAGGAAGCAATGGTGAACTTCCTCACCCGTGTGGCAGCCATCGGCCTCTGCGCCCTCTCCCTCGTCTCAGCATACGGCGGCAAACCCATCTGCAGCTTCAACAACACCCTCCCCGGCTCCTACCCCCTCCACAGCGCCAGCACCTCTCCGACCATCATCGTCTCCCAAGGCGACCTCTGGGGTGTCCAACGTGCCGCCAATGATCTCGCTCTCGACTTTGGTCGTGTCACTGGTCAGAACGGTACCTTGCTCAACATCACCGGCACCGCCCTGCCAGCAGGTCATCAGAATGTTATCCTCGTTGGCACGGTTGGATCGCCTTTGATCACGAGTCTGGTCAATGCGAAGAAGTTGAACGTCAGTGCGATTCAGGGACAGTGGGAGTCTTTTCAGACGCAGATTGTGGCGAACCCTGCGCCGGGTGTCGCGCAGGCTTTTGTCATTGTTGGGGCTGACAAGCGTGGGGCTATCTACGGTGTTTACGACTTGTCGCAGCAGATCGGTGAGGAGTACGAAAGCTCTGCGGTGTGAGAATGTTTCTAATTGCTAAATACAGGTGTTTCACCTTGGTACTTCTGGGCAGATGTCCCGGTCATTCACCAGGATGCCATTTATGCTCTTCCTTCTGTCAAGGTGTCCAAGTCTCCTTCGGTCAAGTATCGTGGTATATTCCTGAACGATGAAGCCCCGGCTTTGACGAATTGGGTTGAGACAAACTTCCCGCCTGGACAATATGGTCCTGGGTTCAACCACAACTTTTACGAACTCGTCTTTGAGCTTCTTTTGCGTCTTCGTGCGAATTATTTGTGGCCTGCTGAATGGTGAGGACACTAGAGTTTGAATCTAGTCTAAATACTGACTCATTATCCAGGAACTCCATGTTTTACGTCGATGATGTCCTTGATGGACCTGTAAGCATGTCTGGCATTATAACGTAGGTATATTGACTTACCCTCGTTACAGACGGCCAACAACTGGGGTATTGTCATCGGCACTTCCCACACCGAACCACTTGCTCGTGCAACCAAGGAACAGTCTCTCTTCCTGAACGGAGTCTGGGCATGGGCCACCAACGAGCAGAACGTCACCGACTTCATGGCCGAGGGTGTTGCTCGCGCCAAGAACTGGGAGACTCTCTGGACTATGGGTATGCGAGGTCTAGGTGATACCGCTTCGCCTACCCTGACTGCTGCTCAGCTACAAGATATCATTCAAGTGGAGCAGGCATTACTTAAGCAGGGTCTGAACCTCACTGCTCAGGGTCTTGAATCTGTGCCACAAATGTGGTGTATCTACAAGGAAGTTGGTGGATACTATGAACAAGGTCTTTCTGTACCGGATGATATCACTCTGTTGTGGGCTGATGATAATTGGTGAGTTCTGCAGATTGAGTGTCTTAGATCTCACGCTGACGTAAGGTAGGGGCAATCCCGAACGTCTCCCAATCGGCAATGAGACCACTCGTCTTGCTGGTTCTGGTATCTACTACCACTTCGACTATGTTGGAGCACCACGCGATTACAAATGTGGGAGTCATTCTTTCCTTTGGCATTGAAACTCTCTAACACAACCCCAGGGATCAACACAATGAACCTAGCTTTCATCCACGAGAAGCTCACTCAAGCATACGATCGCTCCGCTCGCCAAATTTGGGTCTTCAACGTCGGTGACTTGAAGCCTCTTGAGATTCCAATCAACTACGCCATGGACCTGGCTTTCGACATTGACCTCTACCATGACCCTGCCGCCACTTCACCATGGACGACTGCGTGGGCTACTTCAAACTATGGTCCTGCTCTCTCCCAGGAGATCTCTCAACTCATGCTGAACTACTCTGTCCTTGCTGGAAGGAGGAAGTACGAACTCATGGACATCAACTTCTTCTCACTTGTCAACTACAATGAGTTCGACTATGTCCTCGGCCAATGGAAGACACTTGTGGCTTCTGCAGAGGCAGTCTACTACCAGCTTCCTATCAATGCTCAAGCTTCGTTCTTTGAGATGATCCTCCATCCAAGTCTTGCGGGGATGACTTTGTACCAGATGTATTATGATGCTGCGAAGAACAATCTTTACGCTGAGCAAGGAAGGACATCTGCCAACCAGGTATGTATTGCGAGTTGAGTATGACCTCGACAACGCCAAGAAAATTGACTGACTTGTGCTTTTCAAAGTATCTCCTCCAGGTTTTCGCCGACGTCAACCAAGACGCCAACCTTACTATCATGTACAACACCCTTCTCAATTCGAAGTGGTCACACATGATGGATCAAACTCACTTTGTAACTTCTTTGTCTCGTGGTTTTTAGTCTGGAGTAATTCTAATGCGTTTCTAGGGATACGACAACTACTGGCAGCAACCTATGCGAAACTCACTCCCAGGAAGTCTCTCCTACGTCCAGACCCAGCTGATGGCACTTCCCGGTGTCATGGGCGTCAGTGTTGAAGGTGGCAACGGCACTATCCCTGGCGATGACCAATTCCACAGCAACGGAGGACAAACATTGCAGCTTCCACCCATGGACCCATTCATGTCAACACCAACACGTTGGATTGACATCTTCTCCCGCAGCGTCAACACGCCCGTCAACTTTTACGTCAACACTACAGTGCCTTACGTGACTGCTTCCGTTGTCAGTGGAACTTTGGCAGCTATGGGGTCTCCTAACCAGACCGACACGAGGATTTATCTTTCCGTGGACTGGGCTAATGCGCCTGTTGGGGACACTTCACTCACTATCACCGTTGCCACTTCCTCCGGCGGTGCATACCCATTCAATCAATCATACCCGTAAGTTGTGTCACCAACCAAATCGCATAACAAACTGACACTTCTAGATACGGCCCCCAATACAACATCCCCGAGATCCTCCTCACCCTCAACAACACCGCCTCCCGCCTCCCCTCCAACTACTCCGGCTTCCTCCAATCCGACAACGTCATCTCCATCGAACCCGAACACTTCTCCAACAACAAAACCACCGCGGCAGCCTCCGCCTACTACGCCGTAATCCCCTACTACGGCCGCACCCTCTCCGGCGTGACTCTCCTCCCTCCCACCGCGCCCCTCCAGAACCCCAACAGTTCCAGCGCGCCGGTGCTGCAGTACAACTTCTTCAGCTTTAATGAAGCCCCCACGAACGCGAGTGTTATTGTCAGCGTGGGAACGACGCTGAATACGGATCCGAATAACCCGGTCGAATATGCGGTTAGTATTGATAACGGTACCATTCAGTATGTGCAGCCCATCCCGACGACAGTTTTGGGGAGCTATGGGGTCGCGTGGACGCAGATGGTGAGTAATTTCAGCACGTACAACACCACGGTACATCCGAATATTGCCGGTGGTGCACACACGTTGAACCTTTGGGCTGTCACGCCGAGTATTACGTTTCAGAAGGTGGTTGTTGATTTTGGAGGGTTGAGAGATAGTTATTTGGGACCGCCGGAGAGTCTGAGGGTGGGTGTGTGATGGGAAGTGCTGAGATGGACGTCTTGCAAGGGAAGATGTGATGGATGTGGAAGGGTGAAGATCTGTATATAGGACTCATACCGCGATGATAATGATGCCAGATAGGACATAGTACATAGGCGTAATCTCAATCTATTGCTCAATTATCATGGACAAGAGTGCTGGCTTCCGATCGAGTCTCGAGTGTCCGATAGCATTGTGGACAATGCCGTATGTGTTCTGCTCAGACATATTACCATACCATGTGCAATGCACTCTCTCGTTTGAGCAAAAGAAGGTGGTTCAAAACAAGCATCTTTTGCCAATACTCAATAAGCTTTTGGCCGTTGGGGTATACTGCGATACAGCTTTGTCCGTCCGAGCTTCAAAAGGCATCAGTCTTGTCTTTGTCTTCTCTTCCTGTCCACGCAAACACGATCTGACTCCTCCTCATCTCTCTCCTCGTCTCCTCTTCCTTTCTTGTCTCGTATCTTCTGTGTGCTATGCAATATCATGTGCAGTGCTGTGCTCAAGATAGTGATGAGGAAGCAAGACAGGGAAAGAAACGCACGCACGCCATCCACGCTAACCGTATACGGGCAGGAGACGTAGAGCCGAACAGCGCGACAGGAGAAATACCTCCAAGAGCGTGCCCACTGTCCACTGTCACTGCCCGCTCATGTGCGCGTGTATTTCTGATGAGGCCTGCGCGGTGATGGGAATTGCTGAGAATGGTGCCATTGCCGTTGTCGATTGTGTTATCATTTTCATGCCG
>Ga0058698_10001352_pt1 | contig 11151 bp, 12 predicted proteins | sample AgamicAsSfe_FD_67288 | JGI IMG/M metagenome (GOLD analysis project Ga0058698, IMG submission 67288) | Agave microbial communities from Guanajuato, Mexico - As.Sf.e | ecosystem: Host-associated > Plants > Phyllosphere > Phylloplane/Leaf | place: Guanajuato, Mexico | collected 2012-05-30
CTGTTATTACAGAGCGTGATCCAATAATTACAAAAATATTACATCACCAATAGGCGCAAAAGTATGTTTACAAGGAGATACACACAATATAAAAGCTGGTAGATGCTCATAAGCAACAAAAGTGGATCTTGAGAGCCGATCAAGGGGGTTGAAAGAAAAGAGTTACGGACGATCTACAGCTAATCTATCACGCTGCTACTGTGCAAAGAAGCTCCACGGGAGGGTCCACTACGTCCAAGTTCCGAAATCTGGACATGCAAGTCTGGGGGTTGTCAGAAAGTAACCCAACGAGTATGTAAAATGAAGCCAACTGACATGCACAAGAAAGCACACGTGTATCGATAAATCTGAACAGAAAAGCATATATCAAAAATCGTGTCGTGAGGCACACACAAGCATTGCAATGAGGCAATCAAGTAAAGTAAATATGGGCAAAACCAGTTGTATAAACTCATATTGTGGATTCAGGAGATTAGTACATCGAGGGATGATCCAAACAAGAAAACCGTCATATATATACCTCATGTCACCATCATCTGAGTGTATACAACCCGAGTTGTCCTGAATTATTATATTAGTATTTTGTTATTATACTGACGTGATTCAGGCATGCAAGTCAGGAAATTCAATAACACAGATATTATTTCAGGCAAGTGGCAGGCAGTGCACTACTATTATACAATCAATAATAATCAGTATCGTTTGTTATTTTAGTCATTCTCTACCAATAACCCATACCACTGGTTATCCACATCGGAGTTCTAACTCCAGTAGGACTCATCCAAATTACGATATATGATATCATTACCTGAACGAGGGAGTGATTAAAAACCTACGCACCTTATATTATCACTGTATACAAAGCAGTGTACCGAGAGTCAGTCAAGCAAGTACAGTCCGGTAAACAAGAATATCCGGAGTAATTATTGTATTACTGAAATGATAACATGCAGGAGGCAAGCAAGGTAACTTAATTTTATAACGATAGTAATAATCAGTATCACTTACTATTTGATTAATTTTCCTCCAGTGTCCCATACCACTGGTAGTTCATACCAGAGTCTCTACTCTAGCAGAACTCATCCGATCCATGGCACGCGTATACCATTATTCGAATGAGGGAATGACCGAATAACATCCACTTCTGACATTATTATTGTTAGGTAATTAAGTATATCAGGTGTAGCGAGAGGTTGTTTTCCATTAATTTGAATCGGGAAACTTACAAAAAATTATAGAAACTTACAAATAATAAAACAAAGATTACTAGAATTCTCTAAGGTGAGTTTTGAGAAAGTGTGTCGGTAGGAGTTTGTTCAGCGCACCCACTTTGTCCCTTTGACGATGCGAGCAATCAGTCTTGGAGTCTTCTGCTAGGAATTTCTTCTCGCATGATTTCAGAGATTCCTTGAGAATGAAAGATTAGGGTGTTAGAACCCTGAAATTATTCTTAACTGATGAGAAAAAGTATTCTCTGAATTCTTGAAAGCTAGAGAGTAATTCCCTTCTCAATGTCTATCTCTTGGCTATCGAGCTTTTGGCTATATCTCTCTCTGTGTGCCTCTAGCCTAGCCTGGGCTATTTATAAGCCTCATAGGGGTAATCACCCCCTAAAAATCCTCAAAGGCTGAAAACAGCCTTGCTAGCCTCGCATGCGAGACTGAAAATAGGCTCTGCGCGAGCCTAGAATGCTTCAAGCGAAGCTACATAAGCAGCTACATAAGCTTTGTGCATGTCTATGGTAGCTATTCTTGCTTAATTGTCTCCACTTAATGTAGGATGTAGTGGGGGGGTGTAATCGCTCACTTAAATTGGCATTAACCCCACTAAAGTAGTAGGGGTTAGCCCACTAATCCCTCTTAGGGATTTGAAAAGTTCAAAATGACCTAGAATTAGCCTTCGCGAGGCTAAAACTCCAAGCGGAGCTAGCCCACTGCGAGGCTAAGCCTCTAATGCTTCTGAGCGAAGCGAGCTATTTTGGTTGAATTTGAACTGTATGTTCAACTGTCTGCGACCTGTTTTTTAAAAGTGTCAACAAGTTAGACTTTGTATGGGCCTGTTGGAGGGTATCTAGGATTTTGTCTTTTGAAAGTGTCAACAAAATCTCCTTCAAAATTTTCTCAAATTCGTAATGGACTGGTTCAGTTTTCGAAATACTTTGAATTACTTCAGGTGTTAACCTGTTTGAAGTAAGTATAGCACATATGATGTGAATTTGACTGTTTGAAAAAAGTCATCAAATGTGGGTTAGCTTCTCTTGCGTGGCGAGGCTATGATTTGGTGAGGCTAGCTAGGTCCTAACTTCACCATTTGGCCTTTGGGATAGCGAAGTTATTTAACTTCGCTGTTGGAGCCCATTGGGCTAGCTTCTCTTGTGCGGCGAAGCTAAATATTTAGCGAAGTTATCAACTTCGCTGTCAGTACCTAGTTCTAGCTTCGCATGTAAGCTGAAGCTATAATTTAAACTGCCGCTTCGAAATCGAATCGACAGCCTGCCTCGAAGGCGAGGTTAGGCCTTAAGACCTATAAATAGGATTGTTACAGCGTTTTTAGAGAAATTACTTTCTCTTCTCTTTCAAGTTTTCTCAAAGGAGAACTTAGGATTTTCCCCTCTTCTTTGTGTTCAAACAAAGAACTAGGGTTTTCACCCTTCCATATTGAAATCGATCTATGGCACCTAGATGCGCCGACAAGGAGGCCATAGCGGCCGCTGATGTGGCCGCTCCGACTGAGGAGCGACCTATCCCTGGTAGGGATTTGATCTTTAACTGAACGTATAAAAAGGTCGAAACATGATAGGCTCGGTAAAGAGTAAACCATTAAGAGTTAGATACTATCTTGTTAAATCAGGGAGATGAATCCCCACTGGGGATAGGAGAGGGTCAATTGGGTCTAAAGATTTGTCCGTTCAGAGGTAATATGGATATGACAGATTAGGAATCTAATAAATGACTACTTGAGCAAAGTATGACTATTGAAGAATTAATAGTCATTATGGCTATAGCTCGCATTATGGAAAGTTGATCTTGTTTAGGGATGGTTTTCTTTTTCTTTTTTCTTTTTTTTTATATTGGCTCTCTGAAACTGTACACAATTTGAGAAGAGTCTCCCATAGATGGATTGTGATTGAGTCACTCTGCTCTAAGTTGTTTGAAAATTGGTTCCTCCGGTTAGCACATCCTCTTTAATTTGAGAATATTTTGTTAAACTAAACAAAAGTTATTTTTTTTTCATTTTGCACCCATCATTCTCTTTAACTCCTCCTCATTGTCTTTTCTGGACAGCTATGCATTTGAACTCATAAATTGAACAGGTAGTGTATTCAGTTTATGCATCCAAACGACCGGAAAAGAGATGTCGGGAAGAACAAAGGGACGGGTAGTGGTGAAACAGGGGGAGGAAAAAAAAACTAACTTTTGTCAAGTATCATGAAAATTTTCAAGTTAAAGACGACCTGACCAGATGGACCAATTTCTAAAGTTTATTAGATTTGAGGGACTTGATTGAAAATCATACGACTTTTTGGGACTCCTGAAATTTTGTGTAATTTTAGGAACCAATATAATAAAAAACATTTAGGGATGTATGATTATGTCTGATATGTTGATAATGATGTCATTGTGGATCCCGAGAATTATATTATCATCCCTTGTTATTTTTCTTTGCTATTTCATTCTCTATTTATGCTCGTTTTTATTCCCTTGGCACTTTTTTGTTCCTTCTTTAATTTATATGTGATTACTATCACCATTTGTACTTTGTGCGTCTGTGTATGCCCTTTTCCCCATATACTAGTGTTCCCTTTTTGCGTCTTCTTCGGCACACTGTTCATTTACAAACTGCTTCTCAATGAATATATATTTGCTATTTATTAGCGCTTATTTTTCTGATTATCCTTGGCTGCTACCACAGACCACTCACCTCCAATGACCGAAAAGAAAAAGGAATTTTGGTTATTGATGCAAACTTACTGCTAGTTACTATGATTATTTATATTGTGACGTGGATTGATATTTAAGCTCTTTAAACCCTGCCAGGGAGGAGCGATCCGAGATTGATGTTGCAGGAGGATTTTATGTATTGTTTGGATCAGGTACAACCATTTTTCTTTAACGATTTATTTTTCTTAATGTACAACTTCTAGGAAATATAGAGTGAGCTTTCCTCTCTTAGAATTAGTATCCTGTTGGGAATGGTTTACCAGGTGCTTCATTATCTAATAGTATGATATAATTTTGGCTGTTGATTGTCTGTTACTTTTGCTAATAGGCCATATCTCCTTAAGCAAGTGTTTCACTAAACAATAAGTAATCAATTATTGTCATTAGTGTAAACGATTGCATTCTAGTTTGCTAGTTGATTGAATCAGCTAACCAATAAGTAATCCATTATTGTCGTTAGTGTTAACAGTTGCATTCTAGTTTACTAGTTGATTGAATCACACTATTCAGACTCCACTTCGTGGACTCTACATTCAAAGAGAGGAGCCCTTGTAGACTGTCTAAAAACCAATGAAGACAAGTCATCAGATAACAGAGTCCATACTTCAGACGCAAGGATGATCAAAACTATTGATGCAGTGTCAAGACGCGGAGTTCGAAGCCTGCGTCTCAAACATCACTGCAGTGCCAAGACGCAGGGCTCGAGGCCCGCGTCTCAACATCATTGCACTACCAAAATGCAGGGCTCGACGCCTGCATTTCAACACTACAGCAGCGCCCAAACGCGGAGCTCGAGGCCTGTGTCCAGCATCCTCAAGCCCGCGTTTCAGCTGCAAGTGAGCCTTGCGTCTCAATTATAATTACCTTCATTACTGGTCAAGTGTTGCCCACGTAATGAGAGGAGTTAACCCTCATTATGGAGGGTTTTTAGGGGACAGTTTTACCCCTAGAACCCTCTATAAATAGCTAGAGCTGCTATTGAAAAGGGGTCAGATTTTTCAACTGAGGAAAATTAGCTTTACCAAGAGTTCAACTCTTCTACATAAACTTGATGAGTTCAAGTTTTGCCTAAATCCTTTTGAGATTTCATTTGATAGGAGACGTGCTACTCCATCAGTGATCCAAGGAGAAAAGTTCTGAAGAAGCTTGACGTTCACCCGATCAACGAAAAATAAGATTCACTTTCCACCGCTACACAAAGAACCCAGCATTAAATAAAGAGGAGATTTGAGCTTGAGTATCTCCTCTCTCTTATAATTAGAATATGAGTTATTGTAAACTTTTATTGATTCAAGGAAACTTTGCAATCTTTTCAACTTTCCGATCGTATAAGAGATGGCGACTCCGCTGGGGACTACTTTCTCCACTGACGAACAAGTTGTGGCGCAAAATGACGTCTTCATAGGAAAGACGGTCGAGTCACTTATCGTGGAATTCGACTAGGTAAAGTACGAGGAGTTTCTCTCTTCTGGCTCCAAGAGCCCCAGAGCGGCACGACAATATCACAGGGTCTCCTCAGAGATCCGCTCTCAAGTCTTTTCAGAGGCTTCCTCAAGAATGGCCTGCACAAATAACGTCATTTCTGGCTGTGTCGCCCGCGTGGCCTGCGTCAACGTCGTCCGCGAGACCCACGAGGCCAACGACAATGAGGCCAATCTCGCCATGCCCTCCTCTCAAGATTCCTCAGCTCCAGGTTACTGGGGGTCCCCGACAACTTATGAAGCGTAACCAGAAAGTTGAACGTCAACAAAGACATCACGCACGTCGACAACAGATGAAAGAAGCTGAAAAAGCCATCTGTTCAGCAGATGCAGAACGCGGGGCTCAAGCCCGCATTTCTTCTAAGCAGCACCAGACTCGTGAGACCTGCGTCTCCATATCAAAACGTGGAGTTTATGAAGTTTGCATTTTCTCGAGTTTTACCTCAGAGACGCGATGTTCAGTAACACGAGGTTCGCGTCTTTTCTCAAAGACACGAGACCCTCGTCTCCATACCAAAACGCGGAGCTCATGAAGTTTACGTTTCTGAAGCTTCACCTTACAGGCGCGAGATTTGCGTTCCTTCTTAAGGACACAAGTCCCGCGTTTTTGGTGCCAAGACGCGAGGTCCGTGTCTCTCCTAAAAGACGCGAGACCCGTACCTTAAAGCGCGAGGTCCGCGTCTCTTCTGCAGAGAATGAGCCCCGCGTGTCCGATTCAAAAAGTGAGCCCTGCGTCTCTAAGACATGCATCTCAAAGTTACGGCGCAAGACTCACGTTCACTCCCTGACCGCTGAAGTCAAGGCTGAACTGGGAAGTTCTCATCTTCAAAGACTCGAGATTGGTCTCTTCAATCCCCTCCGACGGACCTAAGAGACTACTTGACAAAGAAGATGAGTGTTCATCAAATCACTCCACAATGCTGTTGTGAACGGCTCATCACAGCGGTGCTCTCCGAATGCCACTGCAGCTCACATGTAAGCAAACAATCGGTGCTCAACTGGTTATCATCAGCGTAAGTTTCCCGCTCGGCCAAAAGGTGTTGCTCTCGCACGAGGAGAACCTTCGCTGAAGCATAATACCCTGAAGTCACTGCAAACATGATGGGTCCAACTATGTCGAATAGGACTAAAGGAAAGCAGCCGATAGTCAACTCTGACGAGTCTGACACTGAGCTGGAAGGAGTGTACCAGCATACCTGTACGCGAACAGGTACAATAGCCCCAGTGGATTACAGTGTCCTAGCCCGGGGCATTGAAATAAGCGAGGCACACACTGCCATCGTGGAATCACATGCCTCGAACTCTTCCGTAGAGAAAGAAGCCTTCGCTTACATGGCAGGGACTCTTGAAGAAATGGCCAGGCGCTTTGTACATCAAGCCCAGGTCCAGAGGGAGCAACTCGATATGATTCATGTTTAACAAGAATCTATCGACACCCTTAAGCAGATGCTTTGCAATTGCTTAAGGACAAAAAGAAGCTGAAGACCAAGACTCCTTCAAAGAAGTCCAAAGGCAAACGGAAGGAAGGGGAGAGCTCATCTTCTGCACATACTGAAGATGAACATTCCAACTCTGACTCATCCAAGCCTCCATTTAAAGAGGAGGTTAATTCAGAGAACAGGAGCACTCATTCCAAAGGATGAGCAAACTGGCGCAACATCTTGAGGCCTTAGCCAACTGAAAGGCCTCCAAGAAGCAGGAGTGGGCAGTACCCGGCTGAGTGGGATCTTATCCCATACCCTCCTAACTTCAAAACTCTGACCCTACAAGCCTTCGACGACAAGGGGTCACCGAACCAGTACATATACTACTTCAAGTCTCAAATCAGGAATGTAGTATCAAATGATGCCATCCTGGCACGTTTGTTCATTGGTATCCTGAAAGGGATTGCTTTTGAATGGTTCATGAAGCTCCCAGAAGGCTCTATCAGGAACTGGGGTGATCTGGAGAAGCTTTTGCTCACCCGTTTCTTCGCAGATGATTCGTAGATTACCATGCCAACTCTCCTGACGATGAGGCAAAAGAAAGGAGAACCACTTAAAGCATTTGTGGAGAGATTTCGGAATGTGGCACTCCGATGTCCCGCAGTATGACCCAGGCCACCTTGGTGGAAACATGCCGCCATAATTTACAAACCTCACTCCTAGCTCAGATAGGAGTGGCTGAAAGCCGTACTTGGAAGCAGTTAGTCCAGAAAGGCGAGCAAGCAAAGGAAACCGTCGCTGGGGTTAAGGCAGAAGAAGGCAAGCCCAGACCTCAGAAGTCGACGAGGCGCGTGCCCGAAGCGTTCTTTCAAGTTAAAAGGAAGGACACACTGGCAATAGAGACGAAGTCTCCCTCTAAGTCCCAACTAGCCAGAGGTGATAGTTCTTCAAGCCAGCCACGCTCCAACAAGCAGTACTCCTTCAAGGACGAGCATCTTGATTCGTTATTCAAGTTACTTAGTAAGAGCAATAGACTGAAGCTTCCTGAAGCTAGACGTCCTGAGGAGGTAGGAAAGACCGATAATCCCAATTACTGCTTGTACCATAAGATGTTGGGGCACCATACCAAGAGTTTTTCCATTTTCAAAGACATCCTCCAAGCTTTGATTGATGCAGAGGTGCTCAAGCTCGGCCTGGAACAGAAGAAGGTGACAGCTAACATGACGTCATTTCTTCAGCTCGGGGTATAATCTCTAACGCCATCCAGAGTAATTCTCATCCTAAAATGAGAACTAAGGGTAATCAATAGACCCACACCATTAGCGGGAGAAAGGTCTCATACCTGTTCCTTCTCCTTAAAGAGAGACCATGTGCGTTCATCCTGACCTCATAGAAGGTCAGCAGTGGACTACTGATACCAACAGGAAGTCCATAGGCAAAGCAAAAGTCTCGCCTTGCAATGTGGTGTGTGCTTCCTCCACGGAAGCAGAAACTGATGTCTTCTCGCTAACTGATTCTGTGGAGGAGACAATAGTCCTTGCTGCAGTGCCGAATGCACCGCTCGTAGCAGGGACTTGTTCGGGTCAGTTGTACTTAAAGAAGTATGATAAAGTGGTGGTAACCAAGAGCCAACCAAGCAATCCACGAAGCGATGGAGAAGCAAAAGGAGCTTCGATATGCTAAAACTCTCTCAAAAGACAAAGCGGAGGGATCTTCAGCACCTTACTGCTTTGATGTTTTGGTTCAGCTGGCCAACATCTCAGTCAGGAGTACCCTCTATGAGCTCCTGAGACTGTTCAAGTCAACAAGGGAGGCTCTGAGAGAGGCTTTAGCCGATGCTGCAGAGGCGGAAGATGAAGAAAATTACCTTCACGCCTCTCAATATGTTCCCTGCATAACCTTCACTTCAGACGACATGTAGGTTAAGGGAAAATATAATAGGCCCCTATACTTCACAGGGTATATTGAATTATCTGAGGTGAGCCGCATTCAGGTGGATCCAGAATTCGCGTTGAGCATCATGCCCCGCCAGGTCATGCAACGCTTGAGAATTGTTACTTATCGATTGAGTGCCACTCAGACTACCATTTATGGCTTCAACGCCAATGGTACGCGCCCGATGGGAAAGATCAAACTCAAATGCTAGATCGGGGACCTGAGATCTAAAGTGACGTGCTATGTTATTAACGCCGACACTTCGTATAACTTGCTGCTGGGACGACTATGGATTCATTGCAACTCCATCGTCCCCTCTATTCTCCATCAAGTCATGAAGTATGTTAACAGAAATGGAAGTTTCCGAACGTTGACAGCCGAAAGACATCCGTTCAGGGGGGTAGAGAATTATACTTTACAGACTTTCTCCTGTACCAGGATTCTTTGGAAGCAAAGGAGAATCCCCAGCCAGAAGAACCACACTCTGGTAATGGAGCTGATGTCGAGCCAGAGGCAGAAGAAGAATGTCTTTGGGAGCTGAATCCTCTTGTTACGAACGTTAATAAGCTCGATGTCAATAACACCGCTAATGATGTGAGTGGTATATTAATGAAGAGTTAGATTTGGCTTATTTTTCTGTGTTTGCTATTGATTTTGTACCATCAGATACTAGTACCGATGTAGATAATGACCCCTAGTCGGCAATAGATACCCTGACTTATTGCATGCACCGGTGAGATCATCTCTCACAACATATCAAAGCGTCGGTGATGTACAAGGAACCTTCTTCGAGGTCTCAGCAAGACGCAAAGGTCAAAAACCGATCTTTTTCGGAAGAGTCGAGTCCAAACCGATGATTCATGAAGACTCGAAAAGCGAGACCGAACCCCCTCAGTTCTCTCATTACGAGCCAAATGTACTCAAAATGAAGAAGAACATGGGGTATGACCTAATAAGTGGTCCTGGCTTGAACTTTGGTAAAGGAAAGCGAATATTGCTTCGATCTTTTGTTCTAAAAGGGAAAGCCCCTGACTATTATCACCGAACTCGGAGGGGGTTGGGCTATGTGTCAATTCAATTCTGTCAGCCTCTGAGTCTGAAGAGTCTTTATATCATAACAACTCGTCAGGCACATCATCGTGGGAGTCAGATGTCAGTGCTGGCGACATCTTCAAAGACCTTTCGGTAAGATGGTTTCAACAAAACATTCGGAAGATGGAGACGAAAAAATAATTTAGTCAGATACAGATCCTTTGGATCAAACACCTAAACACTCTCTGGGATATTCGCTTTGAACAAGGTGAATCACTCACAGAGGATAAGGTAACTCAGATCAATCTGGGAGATGAGGCTAATCCTAAGCCCATTTTCATAAGCGAAAACTTATCACCGCCCGAGAAAGAAGACTTAATACATCTCATGTGAGAGTATATAGATGTTTTTGTTTGGAACTATAAGGATATGCCTGAGCTTGATCCTCAGGTGGCCATACATCGCCTCAATATTAATCCAGATGCGAAGCCCATGAAGCAACAATGACGGTATCGCCCAGAGATAATGGAAGCGATTCAATTGGAAGTCACGAAGCTTATAGACTCCGGTTTCATCAGGAAAGAACAATAGCCTAATTACGTAGCTAATATCGTCCCCGTCACTAAGAAGAATGAGAAGATTCGGGGTTTGCATTGTGATCTAAATGAAGTTTGTCTTAAATATGAGTTCCCCCTTCCAATCACGGATGTCATGATCGACAACATGTTTGGGTTTGAACGAATATCTTTCATGGATGAATTCTCTGGATACAATCAAATTAAAATGTACCTTGACGATGAGAAGCAAACATCCTTCAGGACACCACTAGGGGTGTATTGTCATACTATGATGCCCTTCAGATTAAAGAATGCGGGGGCGACATATCAGAGAGAGATGAATACATTCTTCTATAAGCATATACGCAAAAAGTGGAATGCTACGTAGACGATATTGCAGTGAAAAATTGTGCCAAAGGTGATCACATAGCCGATCTGAAGACAATATTCGATATCATGCGGGCGCATCAATTGAAGATGAATCTCACCAAATCCTTTCTGGGGGTAGTCAGCGGTAAATTTCTTGAGTTTGTCGTAACATCCAAAGGAATTCACCTCGACTCAGAGAAAGTCCGCGCCATACAGGAGATGCAATATTCAAAGACCTTAGAGAGCTTAGAGGATTGCAAGGGCGACTAGCCTACATCCAGAGGTTTATCTCAAATCTCTCAGGGCGATGCCAACCTTTCACCAAATTAATGAAGAAGAGTGTCTCATTCATCTGGACGATGCTTGCCAACAAGTGTTTGAGAAAATCAAGTGGTACCTCACGCATCTACCT
>Ga0058698_10001353_pt1 | contig 11146 bp, 15 predicted proteins | sample AgamicAsSfe_FD_67288 | JGI IMG/M metagenome (GOLD analysis project Ga0058698, IMG submission 67288) | Agave microbial communities from Guanajuato, Mexico - As.Sf.e | ecosystem: Host-associated > Plants > Phyllosphere > Phylloplane/Leaf | place: Guanajuato, Mexico | collected 2012-05-30
CGCAATTGGTCTTACCTGGTTGTCTCTGAATCGTAGAAGGGGGTATTGTGAAGCGATGTTCGCTTGCTGAGTATCTCGGAGTTGTGATGGCGCAATGCTTTGCAAGCTCAAAAGACTATTGGCAGTAGTTTCCTGAGACGCATTCATGACAGAGACATCACTCGATTCGCATGACAATCCAGGCGTTGATGGTGACGAAGTTGTTGAAGACGATATTTTTGTTTCCGTCAACAATTCCGTGATATGTTCGAGCTTCTTCGCGACAATTCCAATGTCTGTCAGACCTTCGAAGGAGTCATCGCTTGCTGATGGTGCAAAAGGCTCTCCACCCCTAAGATCTTCCGTGGCTTCCGCTTGAGCCTCAGATTTTCCCGTTACCCTGTGAACGTTTCTGCCGTGTGTTTCCAGATTTCTGCTTGTCTGTTTTACTGTTTTGAGAACCTCTTGGTTCATATCACGTATGTCATATAGCAGGTCGCTATTTAATGTTAGTGGCCGTCAAGAGAGTTCTTAGATAGCCTACCTCTGTAGCTGATTTTTGAAGTCAAACATGATGGCCTTAGTCCTATCCAAGCTTTTTCTCAACTTCTGCGTTTGGCTAATCTTGAATGCGAACCCCAACCGCTTCCGTTTTCCAATCACATGATACGCAGCCATCTCCCTCTTGAGTTCTTCGACGCTTTCCTGAGCTTGGCCGATGGCGCGTGCCAGTTCTGCGCTTTCCCGAAGTCGGACATCACGCTCGTTGCACTGCCGAATGACATGCGTGATCAACTCTTCTACTAATTCGAGGTCCGTCTTCATCTCACGAATATCTTTCGGGCAATCCTTCATGTTCGTTGTGAGGTCATATAAGGACTTAAGACCTTGCGCAACAGGGATTGCTAAGCCGACAAAACTAACGAGTGCAGCGGCGGCTTCCATGGCGATGCCTGGAGGCGGTTTTTCTCTCTGACTGATTTGGGAGGTGATAACGATGCAAGAGTGTTCTATGGTGTTGCTCTGATTCAACAAATCTTGTGTTGTAGTGTTGTTTGACAATTATCGATGCGGTCGCGACAGACCAGCGCAGAGAACACAAGCTTACTGTACGAAGATTTTAACTAGATTGTAGAGGCAGCCCGTGGAGGCAGTGCACCTAAAACCTCTCACCGGCCACTGACCGGATGCTGACCGGACCTAGCGAGGCAGGGAATGCTAGGCGCTAGGCTCTATTTAGCAGCAAGAAGAACACACACCGCTAATAATAGTGTCTAGCGACATATCGCTGTGGTAAGTTATACCGCGTAGTAGAACAATAAGGGTTGTGCTACATACTGTGCCGGTGTACCTGATGTTACCTGTCCTATTGGCGGAAAGAGGCCTGCTAACAATCGTGAACATCATGCTTCAAGACAGGGCTTAGCGAATGTTTCGCTAGTCCTTGCATTATGAAGTTGCGCATTCCAGCCGAACTATCATTTCATGGGTGTGATCTTGCTAATTGAGCTGGCAGCGGATGGATGTGAGAGCAGAAAGTAAAGTATGGTCTTGGCTTGTAGATTTTGCGAGACTTGACTGTTGCACACAAACATCGTGCGGAATGAGTCTGACGACTCTTCACGCTTACTTTTCTGGCATCACCCGCCTGCACGGCGAATCGGTTATACTATGGTTTGTATTTAGGTAGCTCCGGCCATCTCTCCAGCGCCGGTCAGTTGCATCGCATCCATTCGTGGTAAAGCTTCCTGAAGATTCCTCAACACTCACATCCATCAGCTGTTAGACTCTACTCTTGTCCTTCCCCTAGCTACTCCACTTCCTCGTCATCCCTATCCTCATTCTCATCACCATCATTACCGCTGCTATGATCATCGTCGCTACTTGCCTCCGCTCCATCTCCCAAAACGTTTTTCTTTCCTCCCTTCTTCCTACATCTCTGTACCCTTACTTGACATAACAAAACCTGCATTTCCCCATGAAACGACAAAAGACTATAGCATTGTGTTCTGCATGTCGTAAGTTGCATTGACCAACCGAACTCTTCTCAGATCCCAAGGCTGTCTTGCGTATGGAGCCTCTATGCTGTTGATCAGCAGGAAGATGCACATGGCACTTTTTCTATCTGAGAGTCCTCTTCATGACCACGGTGGTGATCTCGTGGTTAGCAACGTGGATGGTGCGGCCTAATTTGAAGCAGGAACTTTTCATGGTGATTGGTGATTTGCTCAGGTTTGATGCCTTTTTTGTAGCTTCGAGGACCAGTTCAGGTGTATACGTGTTCTTCATGTGGAGGGTAAGACGCGCGTAGCTTGAAGCGTGCTCATGGACAAAGAGGAACAAACCTAAACCATCGTCATTATCTTCTAGTAATCGAAATAGTTTGGTCTGACTTAGCCTTAGTCTAGTCTAGACTGATAACGTGAACAACCTCGTACTCGCAAAAGAGCTACGCATCGTAACAGACGATGAAAGGAAACAGTAACGCGAGAGAAAGAGTTAGGGTGTCTAGTTTGATTGGTTGGAATTTTTATATGAAGCAGACGTTACAGATAATCTAGCGTTACAACTTGTAAAAATACATGCACCTGTTCCAATTTTTGCCACACCATATACCCTATATCATTGGGGGCTGCGCAATATTGCCGCGAAAGCGGTCTGCAAGAAGAGCGTAATTCGCCCTTGTAGTATCAAAAGGTATGTTATTCAAACGATCGTAGAGAAGAAAAGTTCGACTGAAGGTGACAAAGCTCGCATCGAAGTTGATACCAAGGTCTTTGTTCTTTGCAATAAGCTTGGCCTGTGCATTCCTGAACGCAGTAACGGAGGGATTGTCGTCGCAAAGCCAGAATTTGAAGACACCGTTCAGACTTGGATTGTTGTAACCACCATAGTAGGCGCGAGAGTCGAGACCAGGGACCGGCGTGTGAGTACTGGCGTTGTAGATTGTACCGGAGGGGATGTCCGCGAGAAGACTATTCATAATGTTGGCTGCGAAGGTTGCGTTGTCAAACGAAGACGTGTTCGCGTTGGAAGCATTTGCAATAACCCAGTAAAAGGCATTGTAAGTTTCGAAGTGATCGGAAGATTCGCAGGTATTCTGTACATCTTGGAACGCTTCGTAAGCGTAAAAGCTCATCACGCCCGAGAAGTCACTGAAAGCATTCCCATCAGGACCGATGACCGTCGCAGTGTAGTTGTTCGATGGTGGTGTGGAAAAGGATGATTCTGAACGGCTGTATAGCTCGGTTATGTCGTTGTGGCCGAAATAGGAGGGTTGCGCATGATTTTCCGTAGTATTGATTCCGTAGGCTGAGTCAAAGATGTGGCCCTGGACATAGGCGATAGGCTGGTCGACTGTGTCTGGAGCATTCCATGATTTGCGGCCATGAACTATTGTATGATGGTACAGGTATTCCGAAGTGGTCAAACCTTGACGACGCTGGTTGGCGACAAGTTGCTTGGGAAACGAGTTGGGCCAGGTAGTGTTAGCGAGGCACTGCGCGACCAAGCCTTGACTAAGAAAGATCAGAATCGAAGAAATGGGTAGCCGCATGACTTGTCACAATAATTCCGACCTCGTGAGATGTCATCGTGGCGCTGGCACATAGTTGTTTTTATTGCCTGTTTATGTCGGGATGTGGAGTTCGGTTGCTTACATAAAAGAGCCGTCGGCCGGCGCACGTCGCACGAAGTGGTGACGCAGTGGAAGAGCGAACAGTCGTAAATAGCTCGCCGGCGCGAGTTTGGCCCCGGCGGCCAAACTCGCGCCGGCGTTATCTCGGATACTCTCGTCAACCAATCCCTAGTCTCTACTCTTCCTCTTCTGCCAGCCATTGGGTGACGTTAACCATCTATACATTGTTCCTAATTCTCACCATAGATAGAAGTACCCTTTTCACAATTCGTCCTAGAGACCAAACCTCATCTTTGCCCTTGGGAATAGTTCAACCCTACTTCGTCAATACTGTTTGGATATACATCGCATCCATGCGCTTCATATTATTGTAATCTCTTTACGGTCCCATGACTCGGGCGCAAGCCGCAAGTCATTTCTACCAACGTCCAATGCAAGTCCAATCCGGGAGTAGATATTTTCGCCTTTGCGAATCAGCACTAGAAAGTTTCCTCCGAGGAACAGCAGTGAAACATTGCGAGGTAGATACGGAGTTCGATATAGAGCATCCGGTAAGAACCGTATCATGTCTTTCACTTCTTTCGCGTCCTCTAACTGCTTAGCCAAACCTCGAACTGTTATACGTGCACTTTCAACTGCGCCGAAAGGATCGTTGCTCGCTGGGGTGCATTCATAATGTAGGACCTGTAGCTCTGTATCTGGGTCTGGACAGCTGGCTTTGTAAAAACACACCGGTCTACCTACAGAGACCCATGAGAAAGATGGTCCAACATACACTGGATCGGTTGTTTCTTCCCATGTCGAATTGAGAGAAGACCAGCTGAGCCCATATGACAAGTCTTCAAGCCAAAGTCCGGCGATATATGTAGCTGCCATCACTGCCTTATGTTTCGTCAAGGCTGCCAAACTGGACACTGCTGGCAGCCTATCGGCAGGCCTAGTGAGAGTCGTTTTGCTATATTCTACCACCAACGCGTACCATGGATCGAACGAAATGGCTCGAAATCCCCAATTCTCAATCCGCCAATGTTTTACATGTCCACTAGCTCTGACATTACTTGCATAGGCAACGTCGCTATCAAGAGGTAGAGCAGTAGATTGTAACCTTCGAATCTTCTTCCAAGTATCACCGTCCGAGATCTTTGGATTCAGGAGACGTACCGGACACCGTTCCGAAACCACGATCGCGTTGCACTCCCATAAAACTTCATGGTGGAGGAAATGAAGGATGCGCCTCGAATAAAACCTTTCCTGGAAGATCCAGCCTCGTTTAGTCAGTATGTTGTCGTGAGCAGTGCACCTTGTGCTCCAGATGTAAGGGCAGATGAGCCTCTGTCGGACCTCAGTAGAGTTTAGTAGCGCTGGATGCTCACAAGCCCGGATTTCCAAGAGATTTCTATCAACTAGAAATCCGGCTTCGGCGGTTTCCGCTACATCTGCTGAAATGTTCAGCCACGCATTTCCATAAATTTCACCCATACGAGATGACTGATCGACCCAATCGGCTGGAGAGTCTTGCAGGATACACAAGGCATCAATCCATAAATATCGCTTGCCAAGCTTCCTCGTTACGACAACAGCGTCATATAGCGTTCGTGGAAACCCGTCGATCGGTATACCAGTCAGTCTTTCCGCCAGTGTTGTTGATTTTGTGGTGAGCAGTTCAGAAGCACTCCATCTATAGCTGAGGGTGATGTAGTCACCCAATCTATCTCCGCCAACTGTGAGCCGTGGATTTTGACTGCCATCTGCAGGACCGACATCTATGACGCGGAGTGGAAGTTTGGCCGGAGCCTTTCGATTGCACTGCGGATGGTTCTCACACCTGGCTATCCATAGCTTGATTAGCTCGACAACGATTTCCGAGGAAGGGTTTTCCTGCGAGTGAGATCTTTGGCAATGACGCCGGAGATTTGAACCCCTTCTGGGGACTATGTATGATTAGACATGTAAAGTCTAGACAGAGAGTGGGCGGGCTTACGAAGGTCTTGTTCATATAAGTGAAATGGTCGCAAGTCCCTTTGTATTGAATTTTCACAGCTACTTGAATCAGACTCAGACTGTAGCGATAATTTTGTGTCCCGGTCTGGGATGGACTCCAGAAAAAAAGGAATCCTCCGGTTTCCGCAGTAGACTTCCAGTCTTTCTCCATGGTCGAAGGGTACTGATTGATAATACGGGAAGTATCTCACAATAACATGCCATCGTTCATCCCAGGCAAGCGATCTTGGTGGAGCTCTGACACGCGATCTTGGTGGAGTCCTGACAGGCGATATTGGTAAACCATCTCCATCTAGAGCCTCCTCGGGCCGGCTTAATTCAAGCCCAGAAGCAAACAGGGTGCAAAGATGGCATCCTTGGAGGGCGGATCTTCGTAGCGCGTGTATGTTCTCAGCGTGTTGGAATAACTCTGGAGTGACGACTAGACCACCATGTTCCTGTGATGGCTGAACGTTGAATTGGATCTTTTTGCAGAGCTCACAAAGATTGCCAAGCTGCGCTTCCATTGTGATGGTACTTCCGGTTGCTGAAAGGTTCATAGGGTCGCGTGAATCAAGGATGATGGAACCTTGGAAGAGTTGTGCAGCCGTCGAAAAGATATGATCAAAACCCCATAAAAAGTGGAATCATGGCTTCCCCGCACAAAGCCGGTAATTTGGGTTCTCGACATTAGTTCACGACGACCAGTGATTGGACGTCATTTGCGCCTCCTCAAGGCAGCCATTTAGCTCCCTCAGCCGCAGCACTTTTAGCGTCGAGATCGCAAACACCCCTCGTCGCCCACTCAAGCCCAGGTATGGGGATACTATCTGGACTTCAGTTAGTACACCTGGTCCTTATTCAGTTTGGATGACAAGATTGTATCTGAATGCGAAGGGTCGGCGTGTACTGACTGTCATGTTCGTGCGGGTGCGTGTGATACGCACCCCAACCACCCGCGACGCCACGCAAAGATTAGGCTATTGAACTACACACAAAAGTCGTCACCATGATATAACGCGGTGAAATGCTAAATAAGCCCATGCGACAGACTTCACCATCCAAGCTTGTTGCGTAGAGCAATCTTGCGGCGATGACTGTTGTACGTGTGAATGTGAGGGGTGGAAAGCCTTCATTATCAAAGCGCCGACTACATGCAGCTTGACCACCACGTTTCTGCTCCTTCGTAGGCGGTACAAACCTGAAGCTCTGTGCTGACAATTAAGGGCTGTCTTTCAGCTTTTACAAGTGTCGCGCGCCTGCTTATTACGCTCTCTGTGCGCCTTGCGTTCGGCGGCTTGTGCAGTCTCCACAACCTTGAACATGTCTTTCCCTTCTTCTTTCTTCTCGCTCAACGGCCAGTGTGCGTCAAGCAGCAGCTTACTTCTGATCGGCCAGACGAGTGAATGTATCACCCGCAGCCTTAACAACCCGCTTCAACGCTCTCGCAAATACCTCCCAAGGATCATCGCTGACATCCAGCTCGCCCGATGGTTCCGAAAAGTGTGACTTTGCGTCATAGTATATGTCTTGCCTACTCTGTTCCTGTAAATCTGCATCGCCTCTTCCCCCATGCTCGCCTTCGGTAGTACACCATGATGAGGGTACCGACTCGGTACCGTCATCATGGTGTTCACGTTCTACTAGAGGCGGCCGCACTATGTGGTAAGTGACATCATCAATGTACTCTCTTGTAGAATCGCCTGGAAGATGGATATCGGGAGCCATTCTAGGACTTGACCCGCACCGGAGGAAGCGTACATGCAAACCTGTGTTGTAGCGTCTAACTTCAATGGTTGCTTCTAGAAGTTAGCGATGGAAGAGTAGGTTTATGGACATACCCACAATCTGCAGTGAAGCATAAGGATCTTTGTGTAGAGAATTCTGGTGACATATCAACACTGGAAAGGCGTTGAAGGGTAATATCGTCTCCGTCAACAGTCAGGTTCCAGATCACGGACTCGACTTGCCGCGCTGTAACACATATGCGCTCTAAAGCTGTGAGTGATGTTGACGAGATTTCGTTGGAAGTAAACACACCACCTGCATTGCGGATTTCTTGTACTGGCAGATTCGCCTGAATAATGGTTCCAGTCTTGTCCGCCTCGCGTCATTCCGATTGCTCGGAATGATGTGGAACATCAACCTCGCGAGCTTGTGGGACATTCATCACCGTATCCGGAAGTTCATGCTGCTTGAAATCCAAAGTCGTAGCAAGTTGTTCTCTACCCGGTTGCTTCCAAAGGATGGTAAATTTCTTTTCCGTCTCACTTGGAACGATCAAGAGACCCGGAAGGCGTATCCCATGTTTGCCGGCCATGTTCACTGCATGCAAGTGCTGATGCGACTGACCGGACATCCACTCTAGTATCGTCATCATGCCTTCCTTACGGAAGATCATAACCTCCCCATGGATTGCGCTTGGTCTGACATAGATGCCTGATCTCCCAGTCACATGGTACCAATTGGAGATTTGTTCATCTGGTGACGCAAAGGTTTCGTCTCTCGTTTTGAACATCTCGGTCGACTTGGCTAGGTTGTGTTCTCTGTGTCTCCGCTGCGGAAGATGTATCTAGTTGTACTTTCACATCATCTGTCGTAGTTTGCTTCTTGCCTGCCTTCATGATGAACATCAAGCATGGGACAAGCTCGTGTGATCCAGCGTCCGGACCAATCTGCTGTCACTTTCAGAATCATCTAGTCAATCGCAGTTGTACCTTTAATCCAGAGTGTGCCTTCTCACCCCTACATGATTCTTGTCTCAGAATGGATTGTAGAGCGTTGAGAAGTCGTCGCTGACGTCATTGGATGTAGGTCAAGCGTCTCAGTTTTGGTCTTGCGAGTAATGCAGAGGATGGCTTCTTTGATAAGACATCCCGGGAGGAGAAAATACGTTGATTGGCACAAAACTTAAGACGTGTGAAATGTTCAGGTGCAGCTTTCCATTCCGATTCCGAACGGAGCAACCCCGCGTCGAGCTAGGACGTTTCGGGAGAAGCGGGGTATGCCTCCATGTCATTTTGCTCCTTGTGGCCAACATCAACTCCGTGAACAAGCGGGATGACTCTTTCTGACGCGAAAGTCTAGGCTTCATGCCGAATCAATCAGGGTGTTTTGCGAGCGTCAGCGCTAAGCCAGGGCAACTTAATGCGACGCCCGTCATCGCATGAGGCTGCCTACAGTAGTATATAAGTTCACATAAGGAAGGCAGCATACGCTCGCAAACATCAGAGCATTCTCCAACTCAACGCACAACTTAATACGCAAAACTTCAACAACAGTGACCACAACCATGGCAGAACAAAAAGCCGCCTTCATCAAAGTCCCCACCGACCTCACCAACGGCTTCCAAACCATGCCCGTCGAGCCCTCAAGACGGCTGCCTGAATCCGACATACGCATCGAACTCTGCACCGAACACGACGCAAACAAGATTGCCGAGGGCCTTTATCTGTGTTTCCCCGACGACTGGTGGGCAAAGAAAGAACCACTGGACCTCCGTCCCCAGGAAAACAGTAACCAGATCCGTATCCAGCGCATGGCTGCACGCCTAACCCCAGCCATCACCGACCCACACCACAGCTTCATCAAAGCCGTCTACGTCCCCACGGGCGAAACGATTGGCATAGCAGGCTGGACGCTTCCGTCGAATCCGGGCGTGCACAACATGTTCCGCCGCTCTGCTGTCGACCACTACGGGTGGCAAGAAAAGATGGGCTGGAGAGATGCTGAGCTCGAGGAGATGTGGTCGCATGTTAGCAATGAGACTTGGAGCGTTCAGTTTGGCAAAGATGACGAAACGAGGAGGGAGATTACAGAGGGGAAGCCGCATTGGTATCTTGCGCCGTTGCTAACGTGGCCCGAGTGGCAGGGACGCGGGGTGGGGAAGAGGTTGATGGATTGGGCTATCAAACAGGCGGATGCAGAGGAGGTTAGTACGCCGATGTATTTGGAGAGTAGGCCGAGTGCTAGGCCGGTTTATATGCATTTGGGGTTTGTGCCGTGTGGGGAGTATAATATGCTCAGGAAGGGACCGGCGGTTGTGAGAGGGTTGGAGGCGGAGGAGGAGAGCAAGACTGCGGATGTTAGGGTGGATATTGTGGCGAAGGAGATGGAGGCTGATGTGGTAGGGTAGGTTTCATGTCACGTTTTGTCAGTCAAGCAACGTTTCTACAGCGGTATCCTGGAGAAGCAAAATCTCAATGATATATATCTTTATTTGAATCACCTGAGATTATAATAACGTCAGTGATACTCTGAAAGCAAACGGATATCAACACGCTTACTCCAGGCACGAAAGCGTCATCCGGCTCAACAATGGCGAATGTGCCGGTTGCGACTGAGTGCTCATCAAGCTCCTCGTTGGTGATGGTCTCGCCGCCAGCTGAGTATCGGCTCTCGGCTGTTTTGATCGCAATGCATATATCGCTACGAGGTGACTGTGGGTAGAGGCAAAGGTCGCAATAGTGTTTCTGATTAAATGTGGGTATAAACGTACCGGGAGAAATCGATAACAGTGACGCGAGAGATGCGAGTAAGAGCAAAGAACTGAGAAGGAAAGCTGGGGTGATGGGTCCCTGGACCGCATTTGTTTGCTCCCTCCCGGCCAAAAAACGAGGAGTCGCTCTGAGCACGGACTCGCCAGGTACGATGCTGATTGGTCCCAGGGTTCCACTAGACGAGCGCAAGTGAAAGGAGAAACGCGAAGCCCTACTCTGCCGGAGCTGTTATGGTAGTTGCTGAAAGACGAAGAACATATCCTGCAAGTTGCCTAGAGCCCAAATCGGGAACGTGGCCATACCACTTTACTGCTTGCGACGACCGAAGTGACTAGAGCAAACAAAGCAAATCACTCGTAGTAGACAACAACCCTAACCTTCCAATGGTTGCGAACACCACTGATCTCAATCGATACTCTGCCGCCTCTCAGCCTCTGCCCGCACCTCCATCGGCTCCACTAACTCCAGCACTCGCATCGTCATCCCCGTACCAACAAACCCCAGCACCTGTTTCGTCTGGAGGGAAGAACAAGATGTATCATCTCGTCTCTTAATCTTCCAATCTTTCCAGACGTTGCCTTTTCTCGGTCTCAGCGTGATAGTGCTGAAGTCAGCGAGACGTGTCCGCTACCCTTTGTTATACATAATACGGGCTTCATCCGTAGCACGCGTCGGGACACATGGACGTGAAGTTTGGCGGGTTGATTCCTGCTTAGATTAAATGATAAGATCTGAAGTAACTAGTCACCACGTGCTGGGATTCTCTAACGTCTCAATTCCCATGTCGTGGGATAGCAGCATGGTGCGAGGAGAGCCAGGCAGCTGTAATGTCAACGACTCTGCTCAATTCCTTCCACCAATCATAAAAGTCCCCCCAATGAAAATGCATGCCGTGTCCATACGGCCACGTGAAGGCAGATAGATCCCGTTGAATCGTGCCTATGACTGTCGTGGACCTCGTGAAAGCCATGTCGTAATCAGGCCGTGGCGATCGCGCATCAAACGGCCGGCTAGCCGGATTCTCGCTCCACCGAGTACATTAGCGCCTTCC
>Ga0058698_10001354_pt1 | contig 11146 bp, 15 predicted proteins | sample AgamicAsSfe_FD_67288 | JGI IMG/M metagenome (GOLD analysis project Ga0058698, IMG submission 67288) | Agave microbial communities from Guanajuato, Mexico - As.Sf.e | ecosystem: Host-associated > Plants > Phyllosphere > Phylloplane/Leaf | place: Guanajuato, Mexico | collected 2012-05-30
ACTCCCTCTCGGTGAGGCTACAGAACCTCTTCGACGTCCTGGCGGAGGCATCTTTAGCAATCACAAAAAAAAGAATCATACAGATTATACAATGGACTTAGCGCAATTAAGTCCGAGACTGAGGCACACGTCGAAAATCCTGTGATACAGATTACTTCATGTTGCCAACACCACTCACCAAAGCCTCGATCTCCTGGTAAACTACGTCAAGCAAGAAAGCCTTTGAATCCGAAGCAGAAGACTGTGAAATAAATCTCAAGACAGTGAAGTCCAGCATGGCCGCAGCCGACTCTTTCCTCCACCTTGCCCGCCCGCTTGGGCCAGCTGCAATCGGCGCACAACCTACCACATCTCCCGTCAATGTCATTGTCCAGCCTCAGGCGCTCTTCTCGATACTAGATCACTCGCTTCGACGACCAAAAGACCAAGAAAGAGTGATCGGCACGCTCCTTGGGCACCGCAGTGAAGATGGCACAGAAATCCACATACAGAATTGCTATGCAGTACCGCATACAGAAACACTTGAGCAGGTGGAGGTGGACATGGACTACCAGAAGCAGATGTTGTCTCTTCATCTTCGCGCAAACCCAAAGGAAGTGCTCGTTGGATGGTACGCGACTAGCAGCGATTTGAACACATTCTCCGCTTTGATCCAGAACTTTTACGGACAACAAGGAGACGGAACATGGCCGCACCCAGCAGTGCACTTGACAGTCAGCACGGAAGCTGGACAGCAACCAGAGGCACGAACATATATCGGTGCACCCATTGGTGTCACGCACGAGCGGGCGGCAGACAGCTGCTCATTCATTCCTGTTCCTCATGAGATCAAGTACGGCGAGGCCGAGAAAAGTGGTCTCGAGCTGATCAGTGGTGCACGGGATCGGGAGGACCGCTCTATCGGTACTGTGAGCGACATCGAGGGTCTTGAGCGAGCGGTGGAGTACGTGTTGGAGATGGTGGACAGAGTCAGCAACTACGTCAACAACGTATTGGATGAAGAGGCCGAGCCCAGCACGGCATTAGGACAATTCTTGCTCAACGCATTGAGTCTGGCTCCGAAGGTCGAGCCTGCTGATATCGAGCGTGATTTGTAAGTCCAAGTTTTGCTCTACTGCTCCGTGCTTCCACTGATTCTGTTTACAGCAACAACCACATTCAGGATGTACTACTCGTCTCATACTTGGCCAACACGATCCGGACACAGATCGACCTTTCGAACCGCCTTGCTACTGCAGCTTTGTCGATGGGTGGTGGGCCTCCGGCAGAGGGTGCTGGAACAGATGGTGCCGAGGGTGGAGAAGGCAAGCCACAAAGAGGTGGTCAGAATAGGCGTGGGAGAGGAGGACGAGGACAAGGACAAGACCGGAGTGAGCAATAAAAGAAGGCTATGCAGCCTCGAAATCAAAAGCATACTCAAACACGAATGGCATGACTGTCAGGGATTTCAAGTGTCATGTGAGAAGACTAGAAAAAGCATGGCGTTCTGGCGTACTCTCAGCCGCCGGTTGTGCTGCAGGGCTTGTACTGATGATGAAAGGACTTGGATCTGAGTGGTTGTTGTTGCCAGCTCTGCTATAGCAGTTTCATCCTGACTTGCGGATCTGAATCGTATAGATTATGATAATGTGCAGGAATCGCTATCATGAATATACAAATCTATACAATCTTCAACCAGACAACAATCATGCCTTGATCGTGCCATCCTGCACCATCCGTCGTATGCTCTCAATGCTCTTCTCTACTGCCATCTTTGCCATCTCATGTTCCTTCTTTTTCTGTACACTAACCTTGAAGGTATCTTTTGCATCAATGTCTGCGTGGATCCATTCGAATGTATACGTCATGAGGATATCGCCTTCGGCGGCTCCTTTCGGGCCTTCGGAGATGGTGTTCGTGATCGTTGAGCCATCGGGTTGCAGGAAGTCAACCTGGAAAGTACAGTTAATTCATGCATATATGTAGAGTTACTCGTAATATCCCCCAGGGTCAGCTCTAGGCGGCCGGATCGGTCCCCTGACACTCTTAGCCTACCTTTATCGGAGCATACTCGTAGCACTCTTCCCTGACTTTCCTATTGCCCTCCTTGAACACAACCTCGCGGACGACGATGGGAGTACCCTTCTTCCCATCCGTCTTCTCCTCTATGACCTCGGTCGAGGTTATAGCAGGTACAAACTCCTGTGCAGCTCGGATCTTGCGCTGCAGACCGGCCCACACTTGGGGGATGGTGAGACGCGGCTCGGGCTTGCCATCGTTTATGGAGGCGGTGTATGCGAGATGGTTGACGAACATGGCGAACAGATGACCTTTGGGGTATTTGACAGGCCGGGGAGAACTGGAATGATTGTGTGTATTGGTGTAGTGAATAATATAGAAATCGACATGATCACCATTGACGTCGTTGAATTGCCCCACCTAGAAATCTGAAACCGCCCTGCAGCACGAGCACTTAACACACATTACTCCACCACCACAACTCGTTCTGCTGCTGCTTAAGTTCTTTGTCTATCTCGAAACACGCACAACCAGCTCGAGAACCAGTCAATCCATCCTCCACCTTCATCATGGACATCCGACTACTTCACCCCTCCGATATCCCCAACGTACAGCTCGCAAACCTCACAAACCTCCCCGAGAACTACCAGCTAAAATACTATCTCTACCATGCTCTTTCCTGGCCGCAACTCTCCTACGTCGCCGTAGATACGTCGCACCCTTCCTCTCCCTCACGACCACCCAAGATTGTCGGCTACGTCCTTGCAAAAATGGACGAAGACAACCCAGTCAACGGCCACATCACATCGCTCTCCGTGATGCGCACACATCGACGACTCGGCCTTGCAGACAAGCTGGTGCGGCAAGCAAGTCGCGCGATGCGGGAATACTATGGCGGCACGAGCTGCAGCTTGCATGTGCGATGTGGAAATGAGGCTGCGATCGGGCTGTACACGAAGAGGCTGAAGTTTGAGCGGGAAAAGGTCGAGGAGAAGTATTATGCGGACGGGGAGGATGCGTGGTGTATGAAGTTAATGCTGAAGAAAGGGCAGGAGGATGGTGGGGACGAGGAGGATGTGGACGAGGGAGCGGAGGTTGGGGAGGTGGGGAAGAAGGAGGGGATGAGGAAGGTTAAGGTTGGGAGGCATTTGGGTGTGGGTGCGCTGGTGGAAAAGAATGAGAGCAGTAAGCCACAGGCTGTGAGCTGAGAGAACCTGAAGTGGTCGATATGAGCACGCCTACCTTTCTTCCATATATCCAGGATTCCGAAACACAATACTAAGACATGCCGGATTTTGGCGCGGAAAGGGCTCTACAGTCATCACGGAGGTACGCCTTCTGAGGTGCTCGCCTGCATTGGTTAGACAAGCCAGAGACCTGAGGAAGATGAGCACAAGTTTGAAACACATCATTGGAGGAACAGAAAAATGGACCGAGAGCCCCTACAACATCTTGTCCATCAGAAAGCTCAGAGAGTGTCAGAAAACCCCTGTGAGGTGCAACAAACTAATACGAGCTGTCCCAATGCACAGTAATGCATGCTTGTTTCGGAGCGGTTTCAGGGCAAAGAGTGGATCGGCTAATATGTTTGCTACCGTTTGATCACCTGAAGTACACTCGACTTTCACATCTGATTGCCTCTTGCGTCAAACCTTCCTCTCACTCTCCTCTCCTCTCCTCTTCATGCATTCTGTGCTTCATCTTCTTCTTGCCGCCAGTCTCACCCAAGTGATCGTCGTCGCTGCGCGCCTTCGTTACGCATCACATCCGTCAGAATGAGCTGGCGCCCAGAACCCAATCCAAAGGCAGCAGCCTTGCAGGTGAGCGTTGTCCTACGTGAAGCCCATATTCAAGCTGCATCCTCATTGCCCAAGATTTCAGTCATCCCAAACCAGCTCTAACTTCGCCATCAAATCTAGTTCAAGTTGTGGAAGGCGGAGCTTGACACGAAGCACGACAACTACACACAAGCCATTATCCGATGTGAAGAAACGGCAATCGATTACCAACGTGCTCTATTGAAAATAAGGAATCGCTGCAACGATGAGAAACAGTTCCAGGCACAGCTCCGGAGCCATCAGTCGATACTTTCCACGAAGCCGTTCCTCAAAGACACGAGACGTGGTCGCCAGATTACCTGCGAATTGATGACGGATATGGACAAGTACCTACTCACTAACTCTATAAGCAAATCGAGACTAAAGAGTGAATGCAGTTTGTTCACGAGTGGTGACGGCTCAGACTTCACAATTCGAACCAACAGTATCGAATGGAACGTCCATGCTTGTATCATCTCGGCTCGCTGTGAATTTTTCGAGAAGATGTGCTGCGGGCCTTTCAAGGTAAACTGTGATGCCAGGTGCCACTTGCCATACATACTAATTCCAAGCAGGAAGCACAGACTCGTGTCATCGAGATGCATGATGACGATCACGAAGCTCTTCATAGTCTTCTCCAGTTCCTGTACGTCGGCGACTACACATACACTACCGAGGGACCAGACCCGACCAGCCTCGACCGCATACAGATCGTGCGAGAGCACACCTGAATCTTTCTGTTGGCGGAGAAGTACGACATCAAGAGCTTGAAACATCTGGCCGAGACACGCGCTAAGGAGGCTGCCGAGAATATCTCACCTGCTGCAGTGTGAGCGAAGTCACCGTGATACGCTAAGATCTCCATTGCTCGATTGCTGTAGACGATCTTAAGTTCAGGATGTGGAAGATGACGGTCTGATATGTATTCCTAGTGTCCCCACTGACACAAAGCGTGGAGCCCTTCACCAATCAATCCCGCCTTAAATTCTGATTGCACTGCCATGTGCTCTTTCGCATTGCCGCAAGCTCTTGCTACCTGATGCTGATTCACTTCCTGAAACTTGTCAATGTTTCACATCCGGGGCACCACTTACAAACTAAACTCACCTTGACGTGACCTTCTCTCTCCAATACCGCGAGTCGCTTCGACTTCACTACGGTACACTTCAAGTAGAACCCTTCTGTCGACCTCTACATCATTTGGTGGTCACTCATCCAGCATCACCTGCCATTCTACAATGGACTTGAAGCCAATGAAGCTCAATCGCCACCAGACCGACAAGTGGGACGACCTTCACCGACAGTTCTTCCGACTGCCGACTGTCTTTCCCAGAGATGGCACATCCCTTGCCTCGCACACATTCCAGAAACAATCTCGAAGACATGAAGAGGTGGGTACCGTCGCACAGATAGTACTCGAGCTAAAACTGATCTTTCTTCTGCAGCCTCTTCAAGAGCGGAAAGGGCGACATCACTATTGAGGGATACGATGGTAGATGCTGGATTGTACATCCTGCTGTCATCTCAGCTCATTGCGCATTCTTCAACATCGCGTGTGAAGGACAGTTCAAGGTAATCTGACTTTCGCCTCCACATCTTTCGGAGAGCTGCCTGAGATTCAGGAATCGCAGACCCGGATCATTTGAATGGCAGATGACGACCCAGAAGCTCTACACTGCGTTCTCGAATTCTTGTACACTGGCAGATATGCCTATAACGCCAACCACGAGGATGGTCCACTCAAGACAGATCCAGTCAAGACAGATGCCGAGTGGATATGAGAGGTAGTACTACTCGAGCTCTTCAGCAGAGTGTCCTACGCTGCAGTTTGCCGCTGCATGGTACAAAGAGTTCGAGTATCATGCATACTGATGATGATTTCATTAAGCGGCTGCCCGTAATTACAGTTTCCCAGTAAGAAGAACCAATCCACCAAAATTCCCAAAACTGCTGTCCACCGCTTAGCGTCAGTCTGGCAGGCGTCACATTGGGCATCTTCAGTTGCATCCTGCTGGGCTTCACCTTCAAGATCTACCATACATCGAAAGCGCGCGTCAGATTAAGCATAGATATCGCAATTGAACATTTTTAAATACGTGACTGTGTATGAGGGTCGTAAGGCAATTTCCAACTTTCGACGGTTGAAATACATACTCTCTTATTACAGCTTCCTCATTAAAGCCCAGCCCCCTGACACACCTCTACTCCAAAATATAAACGCCGTTCCGATCAGCTGCGAGATTCCGGTGAAAATCGCCAATCCCACATAACTCCCATTCTGCCTATCCAGAATCGCGCCCGCAATCGGCTGACTAATCAGCGTCGCGAAACTAATCACAAAGTAATGCGCGCCCAACCTCGTCCCTATCGTGCGCATGTCCTTCGTTAATTGCGCGATGATGGCTGTGAGCAGGGAGACAAAAGTGCCTGAGCCAAGACCGTAGAGGGCTGCGACGAGGAAGAGGAGGGAGGGGGACGTGTGGCCGGCTTGAAGGGTTGAGGTGATGGGGAGCCAGACGACGAGGACGATGAGGAAGGTGAAGGTGGTCATGATGAGCATGACGTTGAATTTGCCGATGCGGTCGGCGACGTAGGAGGGAAGAATGCGGCCGATGATGCTATGGGAGTGTTAGTGAAAGTAGTGGTAGTCAGGAGTAGCCTTCAACAGGCTGAACGAGTGGCTTACCTCACAGCGTTCAGCACGGGCAAGAGATAGTTCGCGGTATTGACAGCCATGCCGGACTGCTCGCCTTGCAGATTGATGTAGTTCATCGGGACGAAAATAGTCAAGAAGATGAAGAAACTGCCAACGGCAAAAAGTAGGAATGGGCCTTCTGCAAATGGCGCCACGAAGCTCTTTAGGACCAGTGGATGCGGGTTTGGCGGCAAGCGTGATTGCATTGTCAGATTCGCGATGATGAGAAGCGCAAGAATCAAGAACGCGCATATCCGAATCGTCCAACCGAAGCCCACCTCATTGATGAGTAATGGAATCATGATAGGAAAGATGACACCTCCCAAAGATGACCCGGCAACAACGATTCCTAGTGCGAGTGCGCGGCGACGCATGAACCAAGAGGTGGCCGTGCTGATTGCCGGGTAGAAGACCAAGGAGATACCAAGCGGCGAGCAGATTCCTTGCGCCAGGATAAACTGATAGTACTGTGTGGCGAGGGAGGTCATCATGAGCCCGAACACATGTAGGAAAAGGCCAGTTGCAAGAAGAGGCCGAGGACCGAAGTTGTCGTATAGCTTGCCAACGATTGGACCCATGAACATCAGAATGAAGACTTCGAGACTAGGAATCCATCCGATTGTGCTTGCGCTGTATTCGCTCAATTGATGTGTTTCGTAGTATGCTTGGAAGACACCGATTGAGTTGATCCAGCCGAAAGATACGAATAAGCAGCAGAAGCCTCCCAGGATGGTCAACCAAGCCTTCCTGCCACCTTCCGGGAATTGTGAGGGATGCATCGGAGACACTGCAGGCGCATCCTGTGCTGGAACTGGAGGTTTCTCGGCATCACTGGCAGGCTCACTTATCGGCGACATTGTAGACATGTCAGCGGCATAGGATGTTGCTCGTCGTCGCCATCCGCTCCAAGAGAGGGCATGGCGACAGTTTTGTACGCACGAGCTTGTTTCGGAGGTGGTGAATGGAGTGCCGTTTCATCAACGTCCGGCTTTCTTGCATCGTGCTCCACTTTTTCCGGAAAAATGCTTCGGCAGTGTTCTGGTTGACCTCGGCCTCGGTGATGTTGCCAGGACATGACATGGCACTTTTCTCGGCATACGCTTCGCGTGCGCACTTGCTTGTCAAGAGGACCAACATGATGCAACCATGTCGTCTCAGCTGAAGGATGATCCTGAAGACGACGACTTCGAAAGTCCTTGAAGAAACTGCATAGCTTTTGCAGCATTTCCGGGCCAACCTTTCTTCTTGCCTTCTATAGTCACAGATCCTGGCGAAATTAGCTGCCCGTCGTGCGTAATGAAGCTGGCGTTGTCACCCAGTATCAGGGGAACACCAGGACGAGAAGTACCGACATCGGCTGATCGCTCGTCGCCATGAATATGCAGGTCATGCCATTGTATGCGTAAGGACTTGTGCTCAACCGCGCCAGTATCTTTATCGATTGCCTCATGTGGCCAGATACTCCAAAGAGTACCCATGGCCTTCTGTGCACGCATGATATAGTCTGCCGACCAAGTCCGCCAGTCAATGTGTGCGTGTTCCTTTGTAAGCTTGGGTGCTTCTGACGGTTCGGTCAGGGCTTGATTCTGAACGGGCTGAAAGGGTGGGATGAAAGATCCTTTGCGTAGTGTGTCCAGCAAGAGTTCAGCACCACGTTCTCCCATGTAAGCCCGAAGATTGGGGAATGATGAGCTGCTCTCGGTAGACAACTCGAACACGTCTTGAGCGAGGATGTGCCCGTGATCAAACTTTTGTGGGTGCAATGTCTGGACACTGATACCCGTATCACGAAGGCCATTGAGAAGGGTGTGCTGAAGTGGTGCCGGCCCTCGAAGACTTGCGGATGGAAATCAGCAGGACTCCAGGTAGTTCTAGTATTGCGTATCTTACGCAGGAAGTAGAGATGGATGGACATTCAGACCGCCATAAGTGGCTAGATTCAGTATCCGTGGCGGCACCAGTAGACCAAACGAGACAGCTATGACAAGGCTCATAGACTCAGTTCCGTAGACTGGAGGCTTCCAGCCAGTGAACGTTGCGATCTCATGTGTGGGCAATTTTAGCTCCATCGCCATGTCTTTGATTGGCACTACGTGGCTGTCAGAATTGGGGTCGTCGTACGATGGCCTCATACTCACCATCACGAATCTTCTTGAGACCACGTCCGGATGGCTTTCCCTGCTTATAAACGACATCGATCGACTGTATGAATGATGGGTCGCTTTTCTGAGCTGCATACAAATGTTTCAGAGATGCTGTGCTGAACTCATCCGAGCCGCAAAACAGTATTCGCAAAGGTGGAAGATCTTTCGTGATACTAGAGCGAAAGGGTCTGTATGCTCTAGTCGGACATCGATTAATCCTTAGACTCGTCGACTTCCAGCAGGCTGATGGACTGCCTCTGATTGAAAAGACAAGCATGCGAGTGTGTATGAACTACCACACGGATGGAAGGAGGGTACGAGAAGATGCGCTGCGGGCAATCATGATTTACCAGGTAACGGAGGAGCACGTGACCAACCACGCTGTTGACGTCGTGTCTATCAGCTACGACCGGCTTCTGAGATTCGCATCACGCCAAACATGCGCGATAGATGTCGACAGCAGCGCACTCGGCCGCAAGGGTCATTCCTGCCCATCTCGACTTCTTGGCCATCTACAATCCCGAACTCGGCAGGAATGAGGACACCGAGAACGATCAGATTGTCTTCTATTATTCCAGCAAGACCGAGCGGGCGAGACAGAAGGATGATGAACATGTGCCAGATAATGCAGAAGAAGATGCCCGGAAAGAGCTTGATGAGCAGATGAGACAGGTTGGCCTTGCGCAAGGTGTCATTAATTTTGCAAAGAGCTTTTCCGACGGCGCAGATGTGGATTCTGTAGAAACACAGAAGCATCGCATAGTCCTGACCGAGCTCGAGACAGGCTGGTGGATACTGGCATCAATCTGCCTAACAGTATTGTCTCGACAAGCTGCAGGAGTGACCGCACTGGAACCACAAGGCGTCAGCTCAATCGAGTATTCTTCACGAGAGGTTACTCCTCCACAATTACTGCTACAACAGCTTCAGCGAGCTCACAGAATCTTCCTCCTGCACCACAGCCCAACTCTCACTGATTACTACAACCGACTAGCCCGTGGCAAGTTCACGAAACTGTTGGAGAACTTCTGGAGACCATTTGCGCGCAACTGGGATGTCTTGCTGCATGGGAATCCTGCAATTGATGCTTATGACGGGATTAAGCTTGCTGCTGGAGGAGAACTCGGTGTAGGTGTTGGGGAAGAAGATTGGGGCAGCGGTGAACGAGAAGTGCTTGAGGACATGGTGCGGAATACGGATGGCCTGGTGGATGTAATTGTGTCACGCTTTGGAGATGCGCCACAATCGAATATCCAGAAACTGCAGGCAGCATCAACCAATACTCGTGCTGCAGAAGTTGCGAGTGGTGATGGCTGGCTGGGCTGCATGCAACATACTGCACCATCAGATGGCATGATATTTTCAGGTTGTGGAACTCTCCGTCCCCAGTCACTTCTGTCTCTCACAGCATGGATGGAAACAATATATACTTACGGCCAGAATGCGTATGGTGTCAGAGAGAACCCGACAGCCGACAGACGCAGACGTAGACGAAGACCTAGTCCAAAAGAGCTGGTGCCCATGCCAGAGCCTGACGAAGATGATGGCTCACAGCCTCCAGGTGAAGAAGCAGGTCCAGAACATTATCCAGACATACCCCGTCCCATCATCACAGCTGCAGAGGAGGCCCTGGAAAATGCCACACATTCAGCTGAGACAAACATCGGAGAGCCGCGAAAGAATGATACCAACAAAGAGAGCGATGGCTGGATGAGTTATCTAACATTAGGCTATAATCCGAAGTGGTTTGGAGGCAGTACAGAAAGGTCCGAAAGTGGCTCAAAAGGTACAATAACCCCAAGAGCCAAACCCACAGCCAAGATTGAGAAAGCATGTCCGCCATCCACAACAAGCTCCATCAGATCAACCCTGCTGCAAGATGCCGATCGACCTGCGTCAAAAGAAGCCCAGCCACCAAAATCATCTGGTCGATTCCTCATCGGACTTCATGGTGACCTTGAGCGCAATTCAGTCGACTCAGACGATTCGACCCAATTCGATGAAGGTAATCGTATATCTCTGCGAACGGTCCACCTGAACAGGATCCGACCAGACGATGAAGAAGACGACAATAGTGCCATATCAGACAGCACAACATCTCCACGAGCTATGCCAGAAGCAAAATCTAACTGGGAGAGACTGCGATTGGTTGTCTACATTGTAAGTCTGCCACAAGCCCTTCCACCGCTTCGAGCCTTCTTTGGTCACTGACGCAATACGTTCAGCAACAACCCTTCATCTTCACGCTCCTCTTCGAGCCCACCACCGACTCCCTCAATATGCCCTTCTTCTTCCGCACCCTTCATCACCGTCTCCTACCCCTCCACAAACCTCTCCTCCACAGCACGTCCCCAACAAACGTCGCCCTCCGCCTCACCTCCGTCCTCTCTCCTTTACACATGCCCACGACCTCTTCCACTGGCCCCGCCACGCCCGACATCGTCCCCACAAGTCCAATCTTCTCACTGATCTACTCCCCCGCCACCCTCACC
>Ga0058698_10001357_pt1 | contig 11134 bp, 8 predicted proteins | sample AgamicAsSfe_FD_67288 | JGI IMG/M metagenome (GOLD analysis project Ga0058698, IMG submission 67288) | Agave microbial communities from Guanajuato, Mexico - As.Sf.e | ecosystem: Host-associated > Plants > Phyllosphere > Phylloplane/Leaf | place: Guanajuato, Mexico | collected 2012-05-30
TCCAAGACCCAGACCCCGAAGTCCAGCAAGAGCACACCGAAATCGTCTGCAAGAACTCGCAAGGCGGCTCGCAAGTCAGCCAAGGTCAAGGACGCCCTCCCTTTCAATCGTCAGCGTAGAGCCCCGAAGAACGGCATTATCGACGCTCGACCGATCCCACGCAGCTACGAAGAGTGTGACGAGGCCGACAAGGCCCTCATTGACATGCGCGACGTGGAGAAGAAGCTCTGGGTTGAGGTGCGTGTGGCGTGGGAAGAGTTCACGGGTCAGAAGACGGGCGCTTCTACTCTGCCGAATCGTTATAAGTAAGTTCTCAATCCAAAGACAGAGGCGGCGTAAGCTAACGCTACAGCGTAGTCGCTTGAAGGACAACTTCTCCATCATTAAGGCGGAGGACCGTAAGCTTCTGCTGGAAGCCAAGGATGAAGTGGAGGCCGAGATGAACAAGAAAAAATGGCAGCTCATCGCGGACAAGGTCAAACAGAAGGGAGGGGACAAGTACTCCGTGAGTTACACGTCTTCGAGGTCACAAGTGCGGAAGACTTGCTAACAACAGATAGGCCGACCACCTCCAGCGCCAGTACAAGAAGCTCATGGTGAGGGATGGTATGCGTCCGCCGCCGGGCATCGTCGACAACGACTTCAACATTGCGATCTCGGATGACGACGACGACGAAGATGACTATTGATGATTCAATGTATCTCAGCGGGACCAGATGCGAGAGCCTCAGGATGGCGGAATAACGGATGATGCCGGCCATTTACCGTGCCTGAGAGGGCTGTATGGAAGCCACTCTTTTTGTACCACGATGACTGTGTTAGTAGATATTTCATTAGTATCGGAATAACAATCTATGACAAGAACATGAATCGTGAAGAAGTGCGAAGGAACATCTGCCACTTTGGAAGTGAATGCCTAGCGGAAAGCCCCGCGTCCAGACACGTGGGACATCTGATAACCTAATGCACAGTGACACCCAAACAATGAGGAAACGTAGGAAGCTCTGCCATTCTACCACAAACACATCTCTACCATGGTAAGCTCAGTCTTGATTGTTGTTTACTTCCTCGACAACCACTGACCACCAGTCAACAGAGCGCCCTCTACAACTCAGCCTTACGGCAATCCAAATCCATCCGCGCCGATCTAGCAGCTCTCACAAACAGCCCAGGCCCGAATCCTGCCCTGCAAGGTCAAATTGCGACCTCTCTGACCTCTTTCGCACGCACACTCGACGACTACCAGCGCTCCGTCGATGTCGAGCTCGTCCCCGACAAAGCGACCAAAGGCAAAGACCGCATCACCAACTTCCGCGCCGAGCTACTCGAGTTCAAATCGCAATTTGCAGAGCTCAAACACACAAAAGAAGAGCAGGGCCATGTAGCAGACCGCTCAGAACTGCTGGGCAGGAGGCCGCACACGAACCAGACGCCGGAGAACCCATACTCGGATGCTGCGATGCGAACAGGCGGAGGAGCAGGAAGCTCGAATCCGCTGTTCAGAACATCGAATCCAAACTTTGTTGCCGGGCAGAGCGGTGTGAATAGCTATTCGGCGTACCAGTCGCCTTATGGACTGGGTACGGACCAGACGAGGGAGAATCATGCGCTGAGGGAGCAGAATTTCTTTGGGTCTGCGAATTCGACGCTTGACGAATACCTTGAGAGAGGAAGGGCTGTGCTTGGAGATCTGGGCGACCAGCGAGAGATGCTGAAGGGAACACAAAGGAAGCTGTACTCTGTCGGTACAACGATGGGCATTTCCGGAGACACAATTCGGATGGTGGAGAGGAGAGCGAAAGAGGACAAGTGGATTTTCTGGGGAGGCGTGCTGGTCTTCTGCGTGTTTGTCTACTTTGTGCTGAGGTGGCTCAGGTGAGAGAGTTGGAAATACCACTGAGCACGATGTCTTTTTGCTGGGATTAGCGAGGTGTTACGGCGTTGCAACATGCAAACCAAATGAGCTGAAGACTTGTGACGGTTCCGAGTACTGGCAGATGTGGCCCATTACTAATTTAGCTAAGGTGTAACTCTAACACGAAAAACATTCACACACCCAACTCCAAGCCGTACTTTGTCGCGACCCACAGGAAACGCCCAAAACAAATCGTGGAGCTCGTTGCATTCGCCATCCTCTGATGCATTTCTCAGTCTCATCCATCACTTCTTCCCTCACATCGAACCAGCTCGCAGGAACTGCGTAGCTTTCCTTGCTTCATATGCATCGACTGCACGCTCGGGCTCGTCTTCGAACAGCTTAGCCGCTTTTTGCCTTGTTACGTTAACGACTGTAGTAGAAAAAAAGAGAGGAGACGCTTCGGTGAGAACTACTTCATTGACGCGATCGTAGCCAGAGTCTGGTAGCTCATCCTGTCCTTTCGACGGATTGCTTGCTTCTCGCCGGGCGAAAGCTCTTCTTTCTCAGACTTGCTCTTGCTCTTGGGTGTGAACTTGGACTTGAGCAAGGCTGACATTGAGCTTGTGGTTGAGGTGCTCAGGATTGAGGAGGTGTCTGAGGCTTTTGATTGTTTGCGGTCTGAGAGGGAGGATTGGTGGGAAGACATGGTGGATGGTTTGTGATCGAAGATGGAAGGATCGAAGATGTATTTATTGTTGAAGGGTGTTGGGAGGTCTGGTAGTGATGGGACGACTTTGGTTGCTGTTTGTGTTGGTTGGCGAGATGAATTGGACATGTAGGATGTCGCGGCGGTCTTATATGTGTTGCTTGCTGATGAGACTCTTCGCTACTACTGTCTGGTGGTAGGTACGCGTGTTGTGTGCTCGGAGCTGAGAGTCCGATGTTCGGAGATGGGTATGTGAAGTGGTTGCTCGTGCGAGTCGGATCCGATGGGTGTCTGTCTGGTTCGGAAGGATTGCAGGGTCTTTGTGAGGCTGGAGAACCTAGAGTTGCTTGCTTGAGGTAGATAGCTGTGATGGTGATGATGTTAAGTCGTTGTGATGGTGACGGTGGTAGATAGCGACGAGAGCGGACAATGACTCCTTCTTATAAACATGTTGTACTCCTTTGACAGTGATACCAATGCCTTGCTAAGCCTACGGAATACTTGCTTCGAGATCCTATACTCGATCTCAACACCGCACCTCGTATGATTTCCAATGCAGACATACTGTCCCTGTGTGTGATGATTAGACGCGACACCATCCTAGCGAGCCCCATCAGCCGACAAGGCAACAGCACCTTCGCATGCACGAATCACTGAACTCCGACCCTATCAGATCACCGCTCTGACCACAGGTTGACTCAGATCCAGCGAGCATGTATCTCAGAAGGTACTCATAGCAAGGCAAAGGGCGCCCCTCAAACAGCTGCAATCCGAACACCGAAGCATGCAAGACACATCGGTGTTCATTTTCGGTATAGCCTGATCGCGGATGCGGAGCGGTAAGCTTTCCTCAGCCTCACGGCACATTCCGTGGATGCCATCAACGGTCGCGATACTACACATCATGAGTGTGGATCATGTTCGTCTTTTGCAAGTGTACTGTGCTGACTTTGCCTGCGCGAGAATCGCACTGTATGGACCCATCATATTGTCACATTTGCGAGGATGATACTCCGTCTCGCAGGGTCTCGACTGAAGAAGCTTGGTTCACGGAATCCTTTGAGTCAGGCTGCCAGCCTTGTGAGCGTCAATTACCTGGCATGCTGGAGGTAGAAGAACCCCCTTGCCCTGTCATCCCACGTGTAAAGTATATGGCACGCCCTGCCGATGATGCAAAGACCTTGATGTCTCGATTCCAATGGGGCCAGACTAAGTGGATGACCAAGCAGGATGTCGGAACCAGGCAGTACGGTGCATCTGAACGTTTCAAATTCAGCCAACATAGTGTCAAAGCGGTTGAACGCGAGGTGTACGCCAAACACCAATGTTTGCACTCGTCGTTGGTTTGCTGTATCATGATCAAAACATCGCAAGCCTCGAGACGGTGTTCGAGCGCTTACACATAACCTTTCGGATGAGTCCAACAGTCAAATTATGCTTTCTTTCTCAAGCTTGGGAATCATCCACCGTGCTGGATTAGGCTGTGAGCAAGTTTGTACTTTGTCTTACGCGTGGCTCGAGAACAAATGCCTCGATAACACCCGGAAGCACGCGATATTCATACGTCGGTCATAAGGGAGGAGTGATCAGATATTCATGGATAACAATTCTCAATACAGCCTAAGGTAGCGAGGCCAACAACTCGTCCATTGCTAATTTTTTGGCCAGAACGCCATACTCGTGATTCGCCAAACGCCTACCTGGTAGCACTTCCCAATGCAATACAGATCAGAAGAACAGCATATCATCCTCGGTCCATCCAATCTCGAGCAATGCTGTTTTCACGCTCTTCTCCAGGGACTCAGGTCCACAGACCAGTACCATGGCATTGCCCGCACAGAACTCCGCGCGTTGGGCATGTTCCTTCAACAACGGTGCAGCAATTCTTCCTTTCAGCCCTTGCCAATCCTCTGGACCCTGTGTAAGTGTGTACAACAGCTTGCACTTATCCTCGTTACCCTTTGCGTAAGCGTCGAGATCAGCTTTACAGAGGATGTCTTCGAACAGTCGGTTACCGTCGAGGACAACGCAGCGCGTTTTGTCCGCTTTGTCTTGCATGATGGCTCGGTAAACTTGATAGATGGGTGTAACACCACTTCCAGCGCAAATCATGAGGACGGAGTCTACGTGTCGCTCTACTCCATTGACAGTGCACAGGCCGGCGCCCTTGTATTCGAACTTGCCAATAGGCCCTTTGAACTCGATCGGATGGCCGACAGGCAGCTGATCGATGGCTTGTGACATCTTACCGCCCTTGCGCTCCTTTGTGTCGAAGTAGATCTTCACGAGAACATCGACGAAACCTGGCTCTGCGGTCTCCGAAATCGGAGTGTAGGAGCGGATGATCATCTCACGAGTGACAGGGTCGCGCAGGCGGATCATCATGTGCTGTCCGGTAGGCAGGCCGAGAGTCTGTGATTCGTGTTCGAGCTTAAAGCGGAAGATGCGGGTGTCCCATGAGACTGATGTCTTTGAGTGTAGCGTTGAGCGTTTCCAGTAGCGAGATTCGAGGAAGTATGTGGCTGGCTCTGCAGATGGCATGGGTTGCTCTCCGCCGTCGGCTAACGTAAGTCGGTCCTCTTCGCTCAAGGAGCCGATGTGATAATCGACCATTATGGCTTTCGCGTTCTCGCTGTCTGTTCCGATATCAGTAGCTGCTTTGCACCCGGCTTACTCGTCTTGACTTACGGATTGCCATGAACTCGTCAGAACTGTCCAACGCAGCCGCAGAGATGATGCTTTGTGCGCCGCCCGGGTGGTCTTCCAAGAAGGCCGTACCATCGTACACTTCACCGTTTACGACAAACCAAGGGTTGTCTTCTTTGTCGTGTTGCCGTAATTCATCAATCGTTATCAGCTTCTTCAATCCGTCTTTGGTCATCTTGATCACCTTTTCTTCTTCAACAACTGGTTCTTCTGATTCGTCGCCAAATCGCTCGCCCCAGTAACCGTTGCTCAAGTTGCCACCTGCCTTCTTCACCCTTTCCATCCAGCCACCAGGCATAAGAGCCGGTTGTGTCGGGTGTTCAAAGTGCAGCATGTCGCCTATATTCGTAATGGCGATGCGGTACCATGGATTGTTCATCATACCAAGCACGCTCCAGTACATGTCTCGCGGCTGGAGGTTCATACTCTCATCCATAGCGCGGACGAGGATATCTCGTGATTCAGCAAGCTCTGAAACGGCGATGTCGAGATTCCAGAAGCACCAGCAGAAGCTGCTTTCCCGCCACTCCATGTCCAGCGCTCCCTTGAATAGTTGTTGAGGTCCAGCTTCTCTGTAACGATCTTCGGCATAATCGATATTGGCAAGTCGCCAGGTCTTGCCTTTGTCGGTCGAGATCTCTACACGGGTGACTCTTCGCCCACCACCGCCGTAGGCATAGCCTTTCACACGATAGCTGTCATTTGAAGCGACGATTGGTAATTGTTCGTCGTGAGCAGGATATGCGATGGCGGAGTTTGTGCTAAGATCGTAGATGGCGTATCTCTCATCTTTCCACCAGTCTGGATTACTCGCGGATTCCTCAGGCGATACCATGGTGGGCAGTACACGGTTATCGTAGATGTGGTACCAGTTGTCGCTCGGCTCAGCGGTGATGATGAGTTTCTTCAGCCACTTCACGCTGCGGCCTCCGATCTGGCCAGGGATCACGACTCGTAAAGGTTTGCCGTGATCCGGTCGAAGCATCTCACCATTCATGCCATGTGCGAGCATCATGCCCTTGTTGGGATCCATAGCCCAGTTGAGCTTTACCGAAGTGCCGTAGAAGCCATTTGGCAACTTGTCTGCGCCTTCCATGCAGACATATCGTGCCCCTCGTTTGGGTTTTGCTCTCTTCAGTACCTCGCCCAGCACAACGCCTGTGAACAATGCAGTCGACACGCCAGCAGCGCCCCATGAGAATCCTTTGGTCTTCCGGACGACGTTCTGTTCCTTTCGGCGATTGCCGGCGCAGACAAGAGTGACTGGGTACGTGACGTTCTTGTATTGCTCCATCAGATCGCGAAGAGTCAGAGTGATTGGATTTTCGACCATGCCTTCGATGGTGAACTCCCATTCGGGAATGTCTTCATCCTTGACCTGGGGAACGTGTCCATGATTACGAACATAGAACGTCTCTGGGGTCGTAAGGAAGCCTTCATTGTAAAGATCTGATAGTGGTGCTTCGCAATTGAAAGGATGCACACCAGTAAGTCTGATAAGTTTAGGGTCGCGTGGTAACCATCCGTCTGGTGTCTTCTTGTCGATTTCGAGGACTTCTGTTGGCTCTGTGGTAGGAGGAGGTAAGGGAAATTCTGAGGATGCAACGTTGACATCGCGATCGTTCGCCTCAGGTTTCTCGCTGTCGCTGTGGTCTGATTCTGGTGGAGTTGGAGGAAGATCCGCTGATACTCTACGTAATTGGGATCTCTCCTCGATCGTTGGAGCCTCTGCTGCCATACTGTGAACGTGAGCTGGTGATATCGAGAAAGATGCTGACGTGCTGAGCGTTGATGGTGATACACAAGGGGCTGAGAAGGATGCAAGATGGGGTAACGGTAGTACGAGAACGATCACCCTACCAAGTGAGATAGAGGTCGCGGCACCAGACACACCAACACACAAGACTCTAGAAGCCAAGGTGTGGCCGATCTCTTCACATCGTCATAACGCTGACTACACGATCTGCCAGTACAGAGCGAGGAAAAGCACAGAATGTGCAAATCGAGCAGGTCCTAGATGCCGCGGAAGAAGGCAGATGTTGGGGTTAGATCGCACAGATTGTGGGGGACTACTCTGCAAGGCATCGCTGCACCGGAGAAGTGACAGACGATGAGATGGCGTAGATGAAGATATGGAGGCCAGCGCTGGCCACACAGAGAGTGTGTTTCCTTATCAACGCACTGACCAGAAGGGTATAGCGGGACTTGGGCCGTGGTCTTACGGCCTTCAGCCACATGGCGACTGTCTTCTTCGCTGCATCAAGGGAGCCAGTATCATGGTACTGTATGTATGGCATCGAGATGCGTGGCTGGAACGACGATAATCGTCCTTCGAAAGCAGTTGATTCGCATGTCCTTATCGGCGAAGTCGAGATGAAGTCGAGAAAGGTTTTAGTGTTCTGCCGGCGCAACGGCGAGAGCGGCACTGACAGCGCCCAAGTCCATAAATTCTGCCGCGTGAGCCCCTGTCAAACGTGCTGAGTGATCGCCGGCGGCCCTTATCTCTCAGCCCATTTCGTCCATCTCCCTTCTATCTTCACGTTCCACTTACCGTTGTCAAAATCCTCGGAGAAGCAAATACACTTCAATTGTTGAGCATCCCGATCCCTCCCTGTCATCATGCATCTTGAAAGTGGCTTGTATCTTTGCCATGCCACTACTGCTTCTCCGGGGACGACACTGGATGAGGCCGCTGGCCACTCAGAGCGTTTGTATTTGGAAGCTGCTTGTTCTTCACAGCAGTCTTGGCCTGATAAAGGATCGCAACATGGCAAGATATGTGCCGCGATGGCAAAGTAGCTTTACACATCTCATGCCTCGGCGCATTGTTGGTGGTATACTTCCTTGAAGGGTCTACTCTCTTCACTTGTTTCCTTGTCTCCGTGTCATGCTTCATTCATTTCACATAGTTGCCACACAACCAAGATGACCAACAGCGAGTGGAACGACGCGGAAGCAAATGTTCTTCCCGAGACGGTCGAAAAGCTGTCGCAGAGTGGTGAAATACCCAATGGCGATAGCCCCACTGGTGAGGTGCAGGAAGACAATGTTGCCAATGGAGAGACACTGAAGCCCACTGGGCGAAAGCGAGTTGTAGTTGTCGGTCTGGGTATGGTGGGAATTGGCTTCATCGAAAAGCTCATGAAGTTCGACGTCAAGAGGAGGGAGTACGACATCATCGTGATCGGCGAAGAGCCTCATCTAGCCTACAACCGAGTCGGCCTCACAAGTTTCTTTCAACACAGACAAGTCGAGAACCTCTACCTGAATCCTGAATCATGGTACTCGTCAATGCCGGAGGGATCACTCAACTACCACCTTAACTCTCTGGTCACCTTGATAGACTCCGAGAAGAAGACCGTGTCAACATCACAAGGCCAGACTGTGCCATACGACATCTTAGTCCTGGCGACCGGATCAGATGCTGTCCTTCCAAAGCACACACCTGGACATGACGCGAACGGCGTTTTTGTCTACCGCACGATCGATGACTTGCAGAAGCTCATCGCATATTCTGCAGACAAAAAGGGCGCAACTGGTGTGGTCGTCGGTGGAGGTTTGCTTGGTCTTGAAGCAGCCAAGGCAATGATGGACCTAGAAGACTATGGCAAGGTCAAGCTCATTGAGCGTAACAGATGGGTGCTCAGCAGGCAGCTGGACAGCGACGCGGGTAGCATGGTGGTTGGACAAGTCACAGATCTCGGTCTCGAAGTTATGCTGAGTAAAAGAGTCGGACAAATCAACACCGACGCAGAAAACAATGTTGCCGGTGTCACGTTCGAAGATGGCGAGAGCATGGAGTGTGCTTGCATCTGTTTCGCCATTGGCATCAAAGCCAGAGACAGCCTTGCGCGAGAATCTGGCATCAAGTGTGCTGACAGAGGTGGTGGAATCATCATCAACCCAGATCTGTCAACGTCAGTCAAAGACATCTACGCTATCGGCGAATGTGCGAGCTGGGAAAACCAGACTTTTGGCCTCATCGCACCCGGTATCGAGATGGCAGACGTTCTGGCGTTCAACCTCACACAAGCAAAGGCACACACACCTCGCAAGTTCAAGAGCCCTGACCTGAGCACAAAGCTTAAGCTTCTCGGTGTTGACGTCGCCAGCTTCGGCGATTTCTTTGCCGATCGTGACGGTCCCAAGCAACTTCCTACAAGGACTCGTGCAGAGAGAGCCAATGGTGCAACGAACGGCGAGCTAGCGTCGCCCAAGTCCGTCAAGGCATTGACTTACAAGGACCCATTCACCAACGTGTACAAGAAGTACCTCTTCACTACGGACGGAAAGTATCTCCTGGGTGGCATGATGATCGGCGACACCAGCGACTACATCAAGCTCGTACCGATGGTCAAGAACCAGAAGCAGCTCGAAGTACCGCCAGGCGAGCTCATCATTGGTGCAAGCAAAGGTGAAGAGAACGGTGACGAGCTCGAAGATGATACACAAATCTGCTCATGCCACAACGTGACAAAGGGTGACGTTGTCACTAGCGTCAAGGATGGCACCTGCAAGTCCATCGGAGACGTCAAGGCATGCACAAAAGCCGGCACAGGCTGTGGTGGCTGCATGCCACTGGTTCAAACAATCTTCAACAAGACCATGAAGGGCCTGGGTAACGAGGTCAAGAACAATTTGTGCCCACACTTCGACTACTCACGCGCCGATCTATTCAACATCATTTATGTCAAGAAACTCCAGAGCTTCAAAGACATCATGGCTCAGGCAGGCAAAGATCCCAAATCGACAGGTTGCGAGCTCTGCAAACCCACTATTGGATCAATTATCGCCAGCTTGTTCAACAGGCACATCATCAACAGCGAGAACAGAGGACTCCAAGATACCAATGACCGCTTCCTGGCTAACATCCAGCGCAACGGCACATTCTCCGTGGTTCCGCGTGTGTCAGGAGGTGAGATTACAGCAGACAAACTCATCATCATCGGCACTGTTGCCAAGAAGTACAACCTGTACTGCAAGATCACTGGTGGCCAACGTATCGACATGTTCGGCGCCAAGAAGCAGGACCTTCCCGCGATCTGGCAAATGCTTGTCGACGGCGGCATGGAGTCGGGACACGCCTACGCAAAGTCGCTGCGAACAGTCAAGTCGTGTGTTGGCACCACGTGGTGCCGCTTCGGTATCGGTGACAGTGTCGGCATGGCCGTCCGCCTTGAGGAGCGATACAAGAGTATACGTGGTCCGCACAAGTTCAAGGGAGGTGTGTCAGGCTGCGTGCGCGAGTGTGCTGAGGCTCAGAACAAGGACTTTGGTCTCATTGCCACGGAGAAGGGCTTCAACATCTTTGTCGGCGGCAACGGTGGCGCAAAGCCACGTCACAGCGAGTTGCTCGCCAAAGATGTACCGCCAGATGATGTCGTCACAATCCTCGACCGCTACCTTAGCTTCTACGTGCGCACGGGTGACAAGCTGCAACGAACAGCAAGATGGATCGAGAACATGGAGGGCGGAATCAAATACCTCCGGGAGGTCATTCTCGAAGACAAGCTCGGTATCTGCGCCGACCTCGAGAAGCAGATGGAAGATCTTGTCGGTACATTCTTCTGTGAATGGACCGAAGTTTTGCAAGATCCTGAGAAGAAGAAGTTGTTCACACAATTTGGCAACACTGATGAGACGATCGATACGATCTCCAAGGTCGACGAACGTGGACAACAGCGTCCCGCTATGTGGCCCAAAGAGTCCATCAAGGAAGACTTCCGTGGCACAAAATGGTCCGAACTCTCATGGCAACCACTCGCCAAATCCGAGCAATTCGCCGATACAGAGACCGGTTCTTCTCTAGCAGTCAAGCGTGGCGACACCCAGCTCGCGATCTTCAAGGTCAAGGGCGTGTACTA
>Ga0058698_10001359_pt1 | contig 11119 bp, 9 predicted proteins | sample AgamicAsSfe_FD_67288 | JGI IMG/M metagenome (GOLD analysis project Ga0058698, IMG submission 67288) | Agave microbial communities from Guanajuato, Mexico - As.Sf.e | ecosystem: Host-associated > Plants > Phyllosphere > Phylloplane/Leaf | place: Guanajuato, Mexico | collected 2012-05-30
GCATGGGTGGTATGGGCGGCATGGGCGGCGGCATGTTCTAAGCTTGTCGTCCCCTGCTTCACCATTCTTGCAAAAAGCTTCACCCATATGATACCCCGCGAGACGTGTACAAAAGCTACCCTTTTGGGACCTTCTTGTTTGTCATAAACATAAGGAAGACGCAACTAGATTTGCATTTTCTCCGCTCTTGCGATTTCATCGTTGCATTGGCGAACATGGCTGGCATAGCTTGGGGCTGTGTATTTTTACAGAGACACTTGTATTAGATGTAGTTTTAGAGCGCGCAACGACAAAGTTGCATTGTAACATTATCTTACAATCCTTGCTCATCTTGTTCCATCTTGGTCGTATAATCGTATTCGACAGATAGTCTGTACACGCACTCGATGCAAAACCAATCCGAATGGATGTTCCGTGTTTGATGGTACATTGTCACTACCGCAAAGGCCAAAACCACGCTTAAGGCACATACACGTTCAATACTAATATTGAATGTAGCAAAGTAGAAGTGCATGAGCGTTGTAGGTCCCCACGATGTGCTTCCGTCACATGCTTACACTCGACATGTCCCGCAGGCAAATGAGACGATACGAGCCCACCAGTGAAACGATCTGGAGGATGCCTCGACATAGCAAACATCCAAATCTCAAAAAGGTACATCGATCACTGATACATCGTGTTCTCGTTCTCGCACAGAGTCCCTCAGTATTGACCAATAGAAGCTTCTCGAAGCTTCTACCATTTGCATGTTTGCGTCATTTGGATCGCGAAGCCCCATCGGCCTTGCCTTGCCTTGCTTTAAGGTGATGCCCAACCAGACCTCCCACTAGTTCTCTAGCAATCCCGTACAACAATCAATCTACTCCGACTCGCCCATTGACTTTTGTCCAAATCAATCCATTCTCAGACTTCAGCTGGCCTGCAGAGGCCATTCGCAATCTTGCAATTCTTGACACACGACCTACACCACAACAACAATGGTCTCCGACACAAAGCTGTACGATTTGCTGGGCGTTTCAGCAACCGCCTCGGCCGATGAAATCAAGAAAGCATACCGCAAGAATGCCCTCAAAAACCACCCAGACAAGAACCCCGCAGGTGCCGAGAAGTTCAAGGAAGCCAGTGAGGCCTACGAGATCCTGTCGGATCCTGAGAAGCGAAGGAACTACGACAACTATGGCTACGACTTCATCACTGGCAAGGCTGGCCCGGCACCCTCGGGCGACGACAATCCATTCGCAGGTGCAGGAGCTGGTGGTATGCCTGGCGGTTTCGGAGGCATGCCTGGTGGCAGAGGAGGCACATTCCACTTCAGCACAGGAGGCGGTATGCCTGGCGGTAGAGCCGGCTTTGGCGGGTTCTCAAAGCCGGAGGACGTTTTCGCAGAGTTCATGAGAGGCGGCGGCGCAGGCATGGGCGGAGGGGGAGACGACCTGGATGATATGTTCTCAGGGTTTGGAGGCTCGCCATTTGGCGGCGCTGGAGGCCGACCTAGTGCAGGAAGAAGCGCAAGCTCAGCATTCGGTGGACGTAGGCGGGACCCGGAGCCTGAGACGACGGTCGTCGAGAAGCCGCTCCCAGTCTCTCTGGAGGACATCTTCAATGGCGCACAAAAGAAGCTCAAGGTACAGCGTAAGACATTCGACAAGTTGACCGGCAAGCAAAGCGTCGAGGATAAGATCCTGAGCGTACCAATCAAGCGAGGTCTGAAACCCGGCTCGAAAATCAAGTACCCGGACATGGGCGACCAAGTGGAAGGCGGCGTGCAAGACCTGCATTTCATCGTCAAAGAGAAGCCGCACCCGCTGTTCACTCGCGAAGGCGATGACATCCGCCACACCGTCGAGATTGATCTCAAGGAAGCTCTGACTGGCTGGCAACGAAAAGTGTCAACTATCGACGGTAAGCAAGTCAACGTGTCGAGCGCTGGACCTACGCAACCTACTTTCGAAGAGCGCTTCCCATCCTTGGGAATGCCGAAGAGTAAGACACCCACACAGAGAGGTGACTTCGTCGTTGGCGTCAAGATCAAGTATCCGACGAGTTTGACTGCGCAGCAAAAGCAGCAGCTCAGGGAGATTTTGTAGAAGGAAAAAGCTCCGCTTTGATTTGGCTTTGTTTACAGGCGAGGCGTTTGGGTGTTTTGTACTTACTTACCAACCATGAGGTGGCAGACGACTTCATGACATAACATGAAGAGCGATGTTAATTGTTCATAGATACCAACGATAGGGCTCATGCCCTCATTTCTTCATCATGTTGTTACATTATCAAGACCATATTAGTGTACTTGCAGCTAGACTACTGCTTTATCCTAACCACGTGAGATCTAAACCGTCATAGTGATATTTGTGTCGACCCCGACGCCACAGTTTCTACCAATGACTTGGTGTATAGCGCTCTCAATAACTAGGATGTAACGACCGGTATAGTTTTGAACCAATTTTTGACTATCATCGAGATACAACTAGACCTTGTTCAGTATCTCCATTGCTAGTAAGCTGATACTATCCGCTTTTGACTCAGTAGCGACTATGCTTACCACTAAGAAATGGTTAACGAATAAGTCTCAGCTGCACGAAAACTGATGCGTAAGAACGATAGCTAGACCACCATGAACAATCATGCGTTCCTCAAAAATAGTATAAGACCAATATATTGAAGTATACATAACAGACACTGGCTACCAAATCTCAATTGTCCACCACTTCTACATGCTCAACGTACTGCTTACCAACCCCCTTGGCCGTATCGTCCTCAGCAAAGTTGGCAGATTCGATTCGTCGTCTCTCAGCTTCGATAGCCTCGGCTGGTCGATGGTGTTGCTTCGCAACCTTATCTCCAACGCGAATGATTGCACCGTGGGGCGAGTCTTTGTCGAAGTAGTCGTCGAGATCTTCCAGAGTTCGATTTGCGGTTTCTGGGTATAAGAAATATACCACTGGGATGAAGATGAGGTTGAAGATTGCGAACACTGGATATGTTAGCGTGGTAAGCTTCATGACAGCTGAATGCGGACACTTACTGATGTAGAACTTGTAGCCAAGGTTCCTGATGCCAACAGATGTAAACTGTGTGCAGACGAATCCGAACACCCAGTTGGTGGCTGTGGCAGCGGATGCACCTCTGTATGATAAGTCAGCTCTTGGTCATGCCTTCATAAATTTGGAGGAGCAACAGCCTTACCTGGCGCGCATTGCCAGTGAATTCACCTCAGCCTGATAGACCCATGGAACAATGCCCCATGTGCAGCTAGTAGAGTTAGCTACTGATCAACCTCCAGCTGTAGAGTCAGGATACATACCCAAACGCCGCATAGTATGCGAACAAGAAAGTTATGGCGACAGCTCCCCACTTCGTAACGTTAGCGAATACTACACAGCGTGCGTGCTATCTCCGCTGCTTACCTGCTGGGGCGCAGTTGCCAACATAGCAACTGCAATAGCGACCATAATGTAGGCAGCACATTGAAGTGAGAGACCTGTCAGCATCAAGAATCGTCGGCCGCGCCGATCAATGACCCAGAATGCCAGCGCTGTGGAGATACAGTACGAAGTGGCATTAGCACCAGTGAGCACACGAGCCATGAGCTCACTCATTCCCAAGTTGTCTTCGAGTATGATCGAGAAATAGTAGTTGAGCGCATTCTACCTGGAATTAGCAAGGGTCGTACGATAAGACTCGCACTTAGGGTGAGTGACATACAATACCACCCATCTGTTGCATGAATTGACCGCCTTAGATACTAGTCAGCATGATACATCGAAGTGTATAAGGATTCTGTGCCATCGCTTACCCATTCCCAAGATGATACGCCTGAGATGGCTAGATCGATCTCTGCAGAGCACAACCTGCTTCAGAGACACATTGGCCTCTTTCTCCATCATGACGGATGCTTTGATCGATTTGTACTCGTTTTGAACGAGTTCATCGTCGGAACTGAGCCCCTTTCCCAGATACCTGCGTAGTGACTCAATTGCTTCTTCATCTCTGCCTCTGAGCACAAGCCAGCGCGGTGACTCAGGAGTAAAGGCCAAAAGAACAACCAAGAAGCAAGCTGGGAACAACTTGAAGTCGATGTTAGCTGCTGGATTCTAGATGACGGTAAGGATCTGGTAGACTGACCTGCAAAGCGAATGGAACGCGCCATTGACCATCGTTGTGCAGATAAGCGGTTGCAAGAGTGAGCCAGCTGCCGAGCATGTAGAAGACTACGTTGTGCAAGACCACGATAACGCTCATCTTGCCGCGACGTGGCCCGCGAGTAGCTTCTGCCTGGTAAACGCCACAAGTCGATGAAGTCATACCTAAAGACTGTAAGCATCCGCTCTGCTTCATCTGATGAATGGCGATTGGTACCATTGCCAAGTCCACTGACCACTCGACCGAGCATCAGCATAGGGAACGAGTATGCTGCAGCTTGTAGAATGCCACCAGTAGCGGAGATAAACGCTCCGGTCCAGAGAGTCTTCTTCCTTCCGAGCCAATCTCCAAGGAAAGCGGTCAAGATGCAACCAACGAGGTTTCCGAGAGCAAAACTGCTGATGAAAATGCCTTCGATGCTGGCTTTTGACAGTTGAGGGAAAGCTTTCTGAAAATGGTCGCTGATCAATATGCCAGCAATGATTCCCTTCGATGGTCAGTATCCTGCTCGCCGTGATCAATGAGTTACACTCACCTGATCGTAGCCATACCACGCCTGAGCGGCGGAATTGGCCGTGGTCAAAGTGATTTCGAGAGCGTAGCCTTCCAACATCTTGTCACTTGCTAGGACGGAGATCGTTTGATGTTTTGACATCATTTAGTCGGGCATGAGCACAGTCTTTATGCATAATTTCCCCATGGCACCCCCCACGAACTAATCATTGGGTTTGCGGAGTGGTTCTGTAGGGTACATACAGGGCAAACGCCACACACGGGGACGTCGTAATAGCCGCGACCCTCGACACCACGAGCACGGCCAACGCGGCGCCGCATCGCGTGACATAGCTCTGCTGTGGAGACGCTTTCCAGAAACCATGTCGAGAGAGGGAGAAGAGAGGCCGAAGGACGAAGTGTACAGGCCGGTGGAGCCGGGGCTGATGGCCGCGTGCGGAGAAGCCAAGTGACAAGGTGACACGGCGACGACATGGCCCGCGGAAGGGACTCTGGCCGCAGCATTGGGTGGATATCACAAGGTTTCCATCACGGCCCATCATGCGGCGAGACATAACCCGACTGCTCACGGCGACAGTCATAGCATGGACGTGAACATGGATTCACCGCAACCGCCGGACCGAAGGATTGCGTGAGCAGCACAGACATATCTTGCTTGGGATATTGCTAACACACGTGGCGTAGTTGCGCGATATGTCGGAAGAGAAAAGTAGCTTGCGATAGACGGCGACCGAAGTGCGGGCTATGCACGAGATCCAACTTCAAGTGCGAGTATCGACCTAGCGACCGCACGCCGGGCATTCGCGCCGGATACGTCGCACAGTTGGAAGAAAGATTGAGTGAGTTAGCTGAAACTCTTTGGGCGGAGCCTACTAACCACTGTTACAGTCCTGCTAGAGCAACGTGTTGCGGTCGTAGAAGCCAACACAACGTCTAGTACTCATACGTCCAATGTTCAGGTAGCGCATGCATTAGAAGATGCGCATAGAACAAACGGATCACCCATCATCGACCCATCGCTATCGAATGGCTCGGAGGCCGAGAACCGCTTCGCTATTGAGTCTTCGATGGCTGGTCCACGCTCTCTGACTCCTCGCAGTCTTGAGGGCGAGTCGCTGCATCAGACCCGTGACATATTGTCCACCGAGTCTCTGCTGTGCAAGTCGAATCTGGTACAAAGCTGTCAGTTGTGGTTCGAAGACTGCCATGCTTGGTTCCCACTCATGCACCAACAGACATTGATCAGATGTTTGGAAAACTTCACCACGATATCTGCGACCGGACGACCTTTGGTCTTCCAAGCTATAATGGCTGCTACACTAGAGTCTAACAATCGCCAGGATAGAAATTTAGGGGATGTGAAAGCTCTGAGAATCAAACTCAAAGACTCCACTATACTTGCAGCGCTGAACTCACCCAGTCTTGACTCTATACAAGCACTCTTGGTCTTGTCAATGCTACAGTATGGAAACAGCTGTTTCACGGAGGCGGGTAACCTGCTCGCCATATGTCGCAAGTATGCGCCCAGTGAGAGGAACCTGCATCATAACCATTATCTGCTAACACATTTCAAGATTAGGTACAACGCTTGGATTGCGAGAAGTCGTGGAAACGTATTCCGGCACTACGACTACTAGCCCGAACGCCTTGGCTTTGCAAAGAATGACCGGCATTGCACATAACACAATTGAACATGAAGAGCTGCTCCGAGCATATTGGATGACAGAGATGTTGGACAGCATATCAACAATGGGCTCAAAGCATCAGCTGGGGTTTCTTCAAGCACCGGTCAATCCGCTCCTACCCTGCAGCGATTGGGTGTGGTCACAGCCTGACTCAGTCATTGGACAGTATCCACTGAGACCATCGCATTATTCGTCGGCCTACTCCATGTGTGTTATGCTTGCGTTGAACGAGCTGCAGACCGTTCAAAGATTCCTACGCAAGCCTGTGGCTATGGAGATCTTCGAAGAGCGGGATATATGGCAAAGTGAAGCCCAAAAGATCGATGAAAGCCTCACCCATTGGCGCGGAGAATTTGTCGCTGGAGTCTACCGTTTGATCAACGCCGAAAAAACAGACACCGAAAGGCCAGAGATGGATCCCTTTTTTGTCCTTACCAACTGCGTCCTGAACACCGCTGTCATCACACTGCTGCAAAAACGGGCACCGTGTCCGGCCGGAGTCGAGACTGTCGCGGACAGCTGGGCATTTGCAAGCAACCGCTGCGTCTACGCATGTGAGAATATGGCGTTCAAAGTTCGCCAGATGACCGAGAGCGAGCTGTTATCCTGCAATCCGCATCTTCTCTTCTCCATCTTCGTAGCAGCTCGGTTCTATATCGTCCACTCGAAGGCACTGGATGCTGACGTGCCTGTCAACCTACACTCGCTGGCCTTTGCCCTTCACGTAAGCGGCAAGCGATGGCAGCTGGCGAGAAGCTTCGAGAGCATCATACGCATCGCTGTTGCAGACTACAGAACGCCGATAGCAACAGCCAAAGTGCCTCGAGAGTTCTATGATTTGGCGTTCTCAACTTTTGAGGTTGTCGACCAGCTTATCAGGTGGGCAGAGAGTCTAGACCCACAAGAATCTCCGGTCTTCGAAGCAGACGTATTGAGTGCATGATCGTCGAAGTCCTCCCAAAAGTTACGCTGAACGACATGTTGCCAAGCTTCTTCGGCTATCGTTACGTTGGTCCACGTGCGATGGATAGTATCCCGATCATGATTCCGTTCACGATGTAATACCGCACGTCGGAGTCTATACCGGCGTTCAAACGAGATGCGGTGGTTTCATCCGCGTTCGACACCGCAGCCCCTTCAGGTCATCATCGGGCCGTGTCTGATCCGAACAAGAGACCATCGCATACGTGCCGCCAGTTTCACTCGGAGCAACAACACGAGATTGTATCTTGACTTGACGGAGTGACACGTCATATCGATTTGCATCATATCTAATTCTCGACAGCCTTGCTAATATTCTTCCAAGTTCGTTGAACAGCCAGGTAAACAATTACAACGACCAGATTGGTAGCTATCCATCGACACGGAGTCAACGTCACTCTTCAATCTCAATATGGATCGATCCTCCAGCGATGGTGATCAGTCTGTGGACAGTGGTGTTGTCGTTGGCGACCCACCAAGTCAACATACCCAACCTCAGAGTGATCTTTCCAGGTTGTTTCGACTCGAGAACAGGACTATCGTTTGTAGGTGTGCTTTGAATGCCCTGTGCGTGCTTGTACTGACCATGTTTAGTGACTGGTGGATCAGGAGGACTCGGGATGGGTCTAATACAGACTCTTCTGCAATCGGGCGCGGACGTGGTTGTCACTGACATGGCACCCCACCCGCCAAAAGAATCATGGAGTGTGTCCTCATTCTAGAGGCGACCGTGTGACTATCAATGCTGATACTGCTATAGATCCTCTCACCAAGCTTGCAACATCTGCTGGAAGAGTACTCGAGTACATAACCTGCGATGTTACTAGCCCAACAAGTGTTGCTGCGGCAATGGAGCAAGCTGCTCGTACCTCTCCGCATCCGATTCGCGGCCTCGTCACTTGCGCTGGTATCTCGGGGCGAGAACATGCTACCTCTTACTCGCACGATGCGTTCAAGCGCATCCTCGACGTCAATGTGACAGGCACATTCCTCTGCGCTCAAGCGATCGGTCGAATCATGCACGATCAGCATACTCCCGGGAGTATCGTCCTCATCGCGTCTATGAGTGGCACCGTTGCGAACAAAGGTGTGGAGACCGTTGCATACAATTCCAGCAAAGCTGCAGTACTGCAGATGGCTCGCAACCTTGCTGCAGAATGGGGTAATGATGGCACCCATCCGACCATCAGGGTGAACACCGTCAGTCCAGGCTACATCCAGACACCCATTACCATGCCGACTGTCGAGGCGGTGCCAGGACTGAAGGAACTTTGGGAGGGTGGAAACATGTTGGGAAGGCTGAGCGAGGTACATGAGCATCTTAGTGGGATCGTCTACCTGTTGGCAGATGGTTCAAGCTATGTCACTGGTGCAGACATCAGAGCCGATGGTGGACATTGCGCATGGTGAAAGAACAACGTGTTAGGCTACGTATACACTACATAAGGACATTCAAGAGCTTACAATCCATTCACCTTGGTCAATCCCATGTTTATCAAACCGCAATGGAAATGCATCTTCACTGCAAGGCCAGCTCTTGGTCTCACAGCTAGGGATGTGCTAGGTCTCGTTCAAGGATCATGAAACCCTAGGCCCGACGCAATGAGATACGTACCAGGACGTTCTTCTTGTTCGGTGTAACATTCCGGCCTGTGATCGCCATACTTGCTGTTGACTTCCGTGAGACCTTCCCCCGGGGTGTGTTCGAACTCGATATCCGTCGGGCCGTGTCTATGCCGTGCCTATTTTGCCAAAGTCGTCCACCGCACATACGGTCTTCCGACTCCGTATGTGGAGATTGAACCGACAACAGCTCGGCATGGAGGCATCAGTATGAGCTGTGAGCTGTGAGCTCTGGATAATGATGCATCACGATGGTCATCACATGAGCAGTAATAGAGCTCCCAAGGGCATATATGAGTGCTTGTGACAGCGCGCAAGTACCCATTCTAAACTCACATTACACTTTCCAACTAATCAACATGGCGACTCCAGCAGTCGCATCGCTCCACGATATCTCCTTGCCCAAATTTTGCAAGACCGGCGGAGCCGATTCTGTCAAAGACGTTTCGTCGCCGGAATCTATCGTGTCAAAATGGCTGTCTTCATTCGAGTCTACGCTCTCGAGCGGTAAAGTCAGTGAGCTTCCGTCGCTGATCCACGAAGATGGATGGTGGCGCGATCAACTTGCTGTCGACTGGGAATTCCACACAAAACGCGGCATCAAGAACATCACCGAACTGCTCGACGGACGACTGTCCAAAGTAGGCTTTCGCAACCTCAAAGCATATGAGTCTGGACAGTTTGCTCCCAAGAAAGAAACACCCATCGAAGATCTGGAATGGGTCGAATCAATGTTTTCTTTCGAAACCAAAATCGGCACCGGTAAAGGCATGGTCAGATTGGTCTGTCTACCTAACGGTGTCTGGAAGGCCCACATGATCTACACCGCACTGCAAGAGCTGCACTCGGCCAAAGAGATTGCCGGCTATCACAGACCCCATGGCGGCAACAACTCTCTGAAAGGAGGTGCCATCGAAGGCAACTGGTACGAAAGACGAGAGCGCCAGAAGGAGTTCCTCGACGAGCAGCCGACTGTCTTGATTGTAGGTGCTGGACAATCGGGGCTCAACCTGGGGGCTCGCCTGCAATCATTGGGCTTGTCCGTGTTGATCGTGGACAAGAATGAGCGTGTCGGCGATAATTGGCGGCACCGGTACAGGACTCTTGTCACACATGACCCAGTTCAGTACACGCACATGGCCTTCATGAAGTTCCCTGACAATTGGCCATTGTTTACTCCCAAAGACAAGCTAGCCGACTGGTTCGAGATATACGCCAGTGCTATGGAGCTGAACATATGGCTCCGCTCAAGCATCCAGACCGCCGAATTCTCGGACGAAACCGGCATGTGGTCTGTTGAGGTCACACGGGGTGATGGCTCTACAAGATCGATGAAGCCATCTCACGTCGTCTTCTGCACTGGCCATGCAGGTGAGCCTAGGATCCCATCATTCTCTGGACAAGACTCTTTTGCTGGCTCCGTCTACCATGGTAGCCAGCACAAAGATGCCACCTTCCAAGGAAATGTGACAGGCAAGAAAGTTGTTGTCGTCGGCACAGGCAATTCTGGCCACGACGTTGCGCAGAACTACTACGAGAACGGTGCGGACGTGACCATGCTGCAGCGAGCCGGCACCTATGTCATCTCGGCCAAGACTGGACTCTTCATGCTTCACGAAGGTCTTTACGATGAAGGCGGTCCGCCCACAGATGATGCTGACATCTTCGGGCAGAGCTTGCCAATTCCTGTGCAGTTTGCACTCAACGTCGACGGGACGAAACGCATTGCACAAGCTGAGAAGGAGAGTCTGGACGGTCTGCGCAAGATTGGGTTCAAGATCGATTTTGGACACGACGGCTCCGGCATTTACCGGAAGTATGTCACACGCGGCGGTGGCTACTACATTGATGTTGGAGCGAGCCAACTCCTAATCGACGGCAGGATTAAGTTGGAGCAGAGTCCGGATGGTATCAAGGGCTTCAACGAGAAGTCGCTCATCCTTGCCGATGGCCGAGAGCTGGAGGCAGACGTCGTCGTCCTGGCTACTGGATTTGATAGCATGAACACGACTCTGAGAAAAGCTATGGGCGACAAGATCGCAGACAGATGCAAGGAGGTGTGGGATCTCGACGAAGAAGGCGAGATCAATGCAGTAAGTATGAGCCCGCTGTACTGGATGACGTTAATGCTAACTAATCGTCTAGATGTGGCGACCCTCTGGACACCCCAAGCT
>Ga0058698_10001360_pt1 | contig 11113 bp, 7 predicted proteins | sample AgamicAsSfe_FD_67288 | JGI IMG/M metagenome (GOLD analysis project Ga0058698, IMG submission 67288) | Agave microbial communities from Guanajuato, Mexico - As.Sf.e | ecosystem: Host-associated > Plants > Phyllosphere > Phylloplane/Leaf | place: Guanajuato, Mexico | collected 2012-05-30
GAAGGAAGGGCCCTCGGTCGCTCGCCGTATGCCTCAGAGCAGCGCGGCTTGGCACGGTGTTGTTGGGCGTACTCGGTGCCGCGAAGCCGCTCGTGGGCTCGGTGTTGCGGGCAGGCAGCGGCGGTCGTCTCGACAGCAGGCCCGTCATAGAACTGAGCGACGAGCGCGCCCGGTGCAGCCGCGACCGCGAGCGACTGGGGACCGGGGCATCTTCGGGCGCTGACGAGCCAGCATCGTGGCGCCCAAAGTGAGAGGAGAGGCGGTTGGAGATTCTTGTGGTACTGGGGCGGGATCGCGAGGGCGTGTCCGGGGCTCTATGCAGCAACTCTGGCACCGTGTCGTCGTTAGGCTGGGACGAGGCCAGTAACCCAGGCGCCCATGACAGCGGCCGCGATCGCCGCCGTGTTTGCGCATCCGCAGCGCCCGTCGAGTTTGCCTGGCCCATGTTGTGAGGCCGTCCGGCGAGGAAGGCGCGCCTCGAGAATAGAAACGGTCGGAGAGGGTGTCGTCGGGTCGATGTGTCTTCGGTCAGAGCGACGAGGTCCAGCGGCGGCAGAGCGGTGATGTATGGCGCAGCCGAGCCTTCCCAATCAGTCACGGCGCTAACGACATGGGGCTACCGTTGTCGATTGCTCTTGCCTCAAGTCTATTACTGAAACTGCTCGCCGCACCTTTATTCTACAGACTCCAATTTCCCATTCCCTTCGCGCAGTGTGTGCGTGGCCGCTACCGCTGCATAGCCTCACCGCTGCATCCCGGGCCTACTAAGCAGGGGCCGTTGCAGCTCAGACAGCCGCATGAGCGTGCAGTCCTGCGTCATCACCAACCATGCAGCACTTCACCACGCAGTTGCGTGATGAGCAGAACAGGACACGCTCGCTGCGCGCGAGTCATTATCGCAAGTCGAGAAGAAATAAAGAGAAAAGGAAACAAGACGAATCGCTTTTCGACCTACAAGGAGAGGACGAAACGCAGCCAGACGCCACAGTCCAATCGTACACCTCGTCTACCGCGCCTGGCATAGCTCAGCTGCGTGTCGCAGGCCTATTGCCCAGCCAAGAGAACGAGGTCCCTCCAGCACCCTTCCCCCATGCGCCTGCGAGCGTGTCCAAACCACATCATGTCCCTGCTAAAGTCCAAGAGGAAATGGCCAGGCCGCCTTCACGCCTCTACGCCGTCAACGCCACCTCTAAAAGCGGTGTCGTTCAAGGCCAACCAGAGGCGCAGAAGAGGGCGCACCTTGACTCTTTGTCCACGCTGATGCATTGCTGTCTGCTCAAGGGAGATTACGAGCGTGCGGGGAGAGCGTGGGGCATGATCTTGCGGACGCAGGTAGCTGGTGGGCGCCCGGTAGATCCGCGTAACCACGGACGTTGGGGCATTGGTGCTGAAATAGCCCTGCGTCGTGGATCACAAACGCTGAATGAGCACAGATTCTCTGAACAGGGCTTTGAGCTTGCTCGTGAATATTACAATCGTCTGATCATACAACACCCGAACCGGAAACTGCAGCCTCATGCTGTCGATGAGAGAACCTTCTATCCGCCCATGTTCTCACTGTGGATTTACGAGGTTTGCGAAAAGAGCAAGCGCGCAAGAACGGAGTTGCGTGATGACATCGCGAATCAAACACGCTCTTCTCGAAGTGTGTCGGTCGACAGTAACCTCAGTAAGAGGTCAGACGGTCTCTCTGCGAAAGAAGAGGCGATCCAAATGGAAGAACTTACCCAAGCCCTGGAGATTGCAGAACGCCTCGATCAGGTCATCATGTCACCACCCTTTGACAGACAGCCAAGTCTTCTAGAACTCCGCGGCAATGTCGCCTTGTGGATAAGTGATCTCACCATGGGAAAGATGGGCTCAGATGAGGACTGGGATATGGATCTACCTAGATACTCAAGTTCAGTCTCAGACCAGCTGAAGCGACTTGGAAGGGCTCATCAGGAGCTACTAGCAGCACAAGCGTTCTTCGAGCGAGCTGCAACCAATGGTGGTGAAGCTGCAACCCTGTCCAGTATCAACGCAAAACGCAGAAATCTAGTGAAGATCATGGAGCAGTTGCACGCTGCTGGGTAAGGCCGGTAATCAGCTTCACCGACTACGTTGTTTGAAGACTTTCGCCAACTGGACACTACACCAAGCCTTTGGTGGCTGAACAAATTTTGCTTTTTTGCCATATACCCATTCACGACTTAGAAGCCTCTACAATACATGAAAAGATACCAAATGATATCATGTAGTAGGTGAGAACTTTTCTACCTATTTTCTTAGTCTACTCCGGCTCTTTTGTAGAAACTGTTACACATGCGTCAAGGACTCGACAAATGAGAGAATTTAGTCAAACCCTCTGGACGCCAAACCCTTCTGGAATCCTACGTATGCAGGCACAAGTTGTGGCGTAAGAGGCGGCAGGGAAAAAGAACGATAAGCAATGTTTGTTATGTACCAACCACATCTGTTTTCGTCTGGCAAGTTCCGGGTGTAGAAAAACAAACACAGCCGATCTCTTGTACCAGAACGATCAATTGTCACGCAGTAGGTAATTAAGCATGATGTGTCATACTGAAGTGTACAAAGAAGTTTATCTATTTTGAGTCGGTGCGACGGAGATGAAGAAGTTGAATGTGTGTTATATTTCATTTTCTACATTTGATGCTATGCACATGTTCACCTTGATTGAGAAGAGAAAGGAAGTTCAGAGAGAAAACCAGAATCATGATAACACCAAATTATGCCCATGAAGATCCAAAGTCGATTTACACCCTTCACACCGCTGATGCACCGCCTATCCAGGAGATGGACCTACGGTTCAACTTTGGGACAATAAGGAGCTGACCGAAGCCATCAGCACTGAGGCAAGTTACAGACCTTGCGCACGTTCTGAGGCGCGAAGGTCTGGGGTCCACCAGTGCAGACGCGCTTGTCGCCCTCGTTGTGACACTCAAGCGAGTCGACTTTGATCGCATTGCCGGATAGCCACTGGTTGCTGTTGTACTGTTAGTTGTTGCTTGTGAGGTGACAATATTAGTAGACTTACCCTGAGCAGGTCCAGGAATGGGTGATCTGGTAGTAGGCTTCATCTTGAGGTCCACGAAGGTCGAATAGAAGACGACGGTTAGCGACCTGACACTCGTTGCTGTTGGGTACAGAGGTTCCAGAGCCACTGCAGTGAGCGCCGGCCTGGACTGGGTCGTCGATGGTGCTGCCGGTGGGGAAGACAGACTTGAACGTAAAATCAACGCTTCCAGAGGTCGGAGAAGTGACTAGCTTGTAGTCTGAGATGGTGTAGGAGGTGGGAACGCAGCCTTCCTCGCCACGGCCGTTCATAGTAGTAGGAACGGCCACGGCAGCAGCGGCGAACACTACCGGGAGTATATTCGAGAAGTACATCTTGATTTTGTGATGTTGGTCGTAGACAAAAGTGGAACTTGGTGTCGATGAGGCTAGGAAGTGTGGTGACTGTTGGTCGCACTGGAAAGATAATATCAGGTTAAGTTGGGAAGTTGGAAATTACTTGATTGAGATGATGAGAAGGTAGAATCAGGAATAGGTTCTAGAAATATATGCTCGAAACAAGCGCGTAAGCACACAGTCAAGAGTCACTGTCCGCGTACTGTTGGAGGGGTCAGCGGAGGCAAACGGGTAAGTGGGCAATAGAAACTTGCTCAATCAGACGCACGAAGAGCAGGTGAAAAGTAGTGAGCGAACTGTGGCTGTACAAAGCTAACATGACCAGTCCGTGAGGTCAATCAAGGTGGCCTTGCGGCTGATGGCGCGATTGGACAGGCCTTGGTATAAGCTGAGCCCAGGTGTTGGGTTGTACAACCAATACGTGAGCGATATATCAAGGGACTGGTATTGAAGACAAAGCGGCTATTACAGAGCTTGTATCAAATGTCTCTGTTGGGAATACACAACACCTCATCCTATAGCGAATCCTTTGTGTAGTAAAGTTGGACTTGAGTTAGCCTTGACACCCTGGGTCCCGAGTACCCCTTGAGCTCTTAGCCTCTCTGAACGTTCTCGTGGTTGGAAGTATAGTTATGTTTGAACGTCCAATCGGGCGCGTGAGCGTCGTGAACATGCAGACAAAGGCGACGGCGGCAGACAGATGGTGAGAGCTAATGAGGTACGCCCAAGACATCTGCGAACGTGACATTATCATCAGACATATTACGGGGCGATAAACCTTTCTGTTGCAGATGCTTGATGCGAATCTTTTCTAAATCATGATAGGAAGCATCCTTCCTCAATGTAAAGAATCTTGAGCAGTGAATAGTGATGGTAGGTGTTTAGGCAGGCGCAATAGTGCGTCATTGGCTGGGAAGCGAAAGACCAGCATGACACTCCCGCGGGGAGCATCGTCATTTCACATGAGCAAGTTGACTGCACTCCAACACAATGGACATCACGCCAATATTTAACCAGGTGCTCGCGAAGCACGATGCGCGTCCGATTGAGCCTCCCGTGTTTCGCGTCGAAGCCCTCGACGGCTTTGTAAAAGAGGCATACCGCATTGTAGGCCACGTTGCGCGCGTGAACCTGAAGGTGAAAGCTAACAGCCACAGCGAGGTCACATTGCAAAGCTTCACACAGACTTGAAGTCGATACGACAGAGCTATCTCTCGACGGCACATGCCCCCCGCCGGAAGCAGTACGCGCGAGCAGGCGCAGCATCGGCCTCTGCAGACAAAGATGCCAAATACCTTAGCGACACGCAGCGCAACGAGATCGACGCCCAGGCCAAACTATCGATACATCAGCTGAAGGATGCGATTGAGAAGCTAGGGGCTGCTGAACAGGTGAGGCAGGAGACCCAGACGCAGGTCGCTCTGAAGAAGCGCGCAAAGCAGGGCCTCGGTGCGCTTGGACGATGGGCAGCAGGCGGGGCAATCACAGCGAAGAGCGTCGAGGAGGAGATTGAAGAGGCCAAGGCGAACACGATCAGGGAACACCGAAAGGGCATATTGTGGACGTTGGATTTTCAGTTGGAGCAGTGCGTCCTGTTCCAGACGGACATGATGGAAATCAGACACATGCGGGAGGTGGAGAAGAGCAAGAGCGTGTTGTACAAGACGAGGGCTACAGGGCCAGCCAGCAGCGATTATAGTGGCATGGACGAGAGCCACAATGCTGGGAACAAGGCTGGGGACTATCGGGCCAAGTCGACTTATAACCCGGATGAGTCGAGCGCGGTGATTGAGAATCAGCTGGACCCAGAGCAGCTCCAGCTGTTTGCGCAGGAGAACCAGGACATGCTCAAGCAGTACGAGGACCAGCTCGACAAAGTCCGGTATGTGCTACGACACCCTCGTCTTGAACAGCTACTGACACCGGCAGTGCAACCGAAAAGTCGCTCATGGAGATCTCGGAGCTGCACTCGACGCTCGCGTCCAACCTCAGCATGCAGGAGACGCACATCAACCAGCTCATTGAAGACTCGTTCAATACAACGGAGAACGTTGGGAGTGGAAACAAGGAGCTCAAGCGCGCGACGGAGCGGGGCAGTACGGCGCAGAAGCTGTTCTGGGCTACAAGCATCTTCTGCACGACGCTTGTTGTGTGGGACTTGTTCATATGAGAGTGGAACAAGGTGCGGTGGTGTTCTTGGTAGATACCCAACATGTGAATATATCGCGCTACGTCCGTCAGTATCCGGGACGCTCTGAGTGGACCAAGTTTCCAGAAGCAGCAATGGCAGCCATGTGGGGTCGGCATACTTGAACCAGCAGCCAGCCTGCAGGCCATGCAGACCCACAACGGTTCGTAGCTAGCTACAGCGGTAGCAAGTTTACTCATCTGAAAGAAGTCGTGATGGTGACTGCCCTGCATGTGAGAAGGGCTGTACAGCTGACATCATTGCGGAAGCGGCAGCTTGTGCCTCGGCTTGCTTGCTCACACGACCCTGCGGCATACCTTCCGAGCTTCACCTCTATATAATGCGCTGGTCGGATGCGATGCCGTCGCCATGTCAGCCAACTTTTGTTCTACTGCATCGTCTCGAACCGGCCTCCCGGTTCTCCGCATCTCGCCTTCCAAAAGAAAACTGCGGGGTTAAGCGTGGGCTGGACACGGCTTCCCATAGTTAGGCGGCGGCAGCGGTGAAACGTAAACGTGGGAGAGCTCATACGCCGTAATCATCATGCCAGACTCACCTGTCCTCAAACCACTCACCTCCTCCCTCTCCCTCTCCACTACTTCCACCCAGACTTCTTCCCAGACCCGACTCAACCAGATCTCCTCGCACATCGAACCAATGGCTGCTACCGCTTTCGACGCGAATGTCGTCCCCCAGGCGCCCGAAGACCCGCTGTTCGGGCTGATGGCTGCCTTCCGCCGCGACGAGGACCCCAACAAGGTCGACCTGGGCATTGGAGCCTACCGAGACGACAATGCAAAGCCCTGGATCCTGCCCGTCGTCAAGAAGGTGCGCCCACCACGCCTTCCTCTTGTCCTGACTTACCCGCGACTGACCATGCACAGGCCGATGACAGACTCCGCGACGACCCCAACCTCAACCACGAGTACCTCCCCATCGCCGGTCTCGCAGAGTTCACAACCGCCTCCCAGAAGCTAGTCCTCGGCGGTGACAGCCCCGCCATCAAGGAGAAGCGGGTAGGCACATCACTCCACCACGTCATGACTTGAGCTCACACCACACAGGTCGCCAGCTTGCAAACCATCTCCGGTACCGGTGCCGTCCACCTGGGCGCCCTCTTCCTCGCCAAGTTCTACAAGACCAAGAGCCAGCGAACCGCCTACTTCTCAGACCCCACATGGGCGAACCACTTCCAGATCTTCTCCAATGTCGGCCTCGAACACAAGACATACCCCTACTTCTCCAAGAAGACAAAGGGCCTCGACTTTGATGGCATGATCAATGCTCTGCAGGATGCCGCCGAGGGTAGCATCATCGTACTGCACGCGTGCGCCCACAACCCCACCGGTGTCGACGCTACGCAGGAGCAGTGGAAGAAGATTGCCGACGTGATCAAGTCGAAGAAGCACTTCCCCTTCTTCGACACAGCATACCAGGGCTTTGCTTCCGGCGATCTCGCAACCGACGGCTGGGCAATCCGCTACTTTGTCGAGCAAGGCTTCGAGCTCTGCATCGCGCAGTCATATGCGAAGAACTTCGGCCTGTACGGCGAGCGAGCAGGCTGCTTCCACTTCGTCACCTCTCCTTCATCCGATGCCGAAAACACCATCAAGCGCATCGCCTCGCAGCTCGCCATCCTCCAGCGCTCTGAGATCTCAAATCCTCCCGCCTACGGCGCCCGTATCGCCTCGACCGTCCTCAACGATCCCCAACTCTTTGCTGAGTGGGAAGACAACCTCCGTACAATGTCTGGCCGTATAAAGGAGATGCGCAAGGCGCTTCGCGGCAAGCTCGAGGACATGGGCACACCAGGTACATGGAACCACATCACAGAGCAGATCGGCATGTTCAGCTTTACTGGCTTGACAGAGCAGCAAGTGCTGAAGATCCGGGAAGACTCGCATGTATACATGACCAAGAATGGTCGCATCTCCATGGCTGGTCTGAACACGCACAACATTGACTACTTTGCCAAGGCTGTTGACAAGGTCGTGCGGGAGACGCAGTAGATAGCAACCTGTGAAGGTTCTTCGGTAATCTGACCGGCTAAGACACGGCGGGTACCGGGAATGTGTTACGAATATACGAGATAGAAGAGCTAGCATAGACTAAATCCTCACCTCATTCAGAGACTTGACTATGTTCTCAAAAATCATGAAATGGAGTGGAGATCCGATTTCACTTGATCGAGTGCGCTAATAAACTAGTAGACACCGAAAAAGAGGAATGTCCGGTTGATTAATATCAATGTGCGCGTCTGGTTTTCACTTCGTGTTGCAAACTGGTACAGTAGTACATTTGGATGAACGCATAGGGTATACAGCTCATGGACTCTGGCCACAACCAACTAAGCAACAATGTTAAATGCCGACGAACAGCAGACAGTTGCATGCTATGCACCCGTCTACTGAATGCCCTTGCTATACGTGAATCTCGCAATATTCACCCCAATAGTCCACCCCTTTCTTTTTCTTTCCTTCTCTCTAACCTTCTTCTCCTCGCGTTCCCTTACTTCGTCGCTAGACTCGAGCAGACTATCCCCGCTGAGCCGTTTTAGTATGTCTATACTAGACGATGCTTTACGTAACATCTTCTTCTTTGGTAGCGGCGGGATCAAGTCGTCGATATTTGAGGTAAAAGACGGCAAAGCAGTAATGTCCGCAGACGAGGATTGCAGAGACGTTTTGCTTTGCTCATTGGCAATGTCTGGGTTCCGGCCTTGGAGGAATATAGAAGACGTGAGGATTGGGATGTAGTGCCCCTGAGTGTCTTCGCTATTGTCCTTTGTGTAGCACCATGACGACTCGCTGGTCCCTTGTAGTGGCAAGCTAAGCGCGCTGCTACTATTTGACGAGTAGGCTGAGTGCTGATATGGCGGATATATTGGTGCGGAATGGTGATGAGGTCTATTGAAGTAATCCACGGAAATTAAATCTGGTTGGGCATGTCCCGTTGGGAACAAGGGTCTGTCTCGAAAAGCCGGGTGCTCTGACAGTGGAGGTGGTGGATACGTTGGTGTTCTTGACCGTACCGGCGGAAGAGGTTGGAATGGCTGGACTATCTTATATGGCATATCTGCTGTGCGTGGACGTCTCGTCCTTGTTGGTACTGTCAAACTTGCTTGCGACAAGGTTCTAGACGATTCGGATGGAAGACGTGGTGATGCGGAGCGTGCACGCGACTGAGTGGGAGTCTTGCGAAGAGGCAGTGATATGACAGGAGGTGGTAGTTCTGGTGTTGACAGTATCTTCGGGGCAACTTTTTGCGGTACGTTCAACCAGTCTGGCGTAGCGCATACTGAAGCTACTGGAGCATCGGTCTTCAAGCTAGAATGCTTAGCCTCGGCAGAGGTGAGAAGCTTCTCGATTGCCTCGCGCAAGTCCTGGGGATCGGGTTCGATATTCTTGTCTGAAGCATGCACAGCGACCTTCTGACTATGAGTTACTTGTCTAGAGAGCTGTCTTGAACAAGAACCATCGGATGACGCAGTGCTACTATTTGAGAGACCCGGTATATCGCTCTGGGGATGACTCCATGAATCTCCAGGATGTTTTTCTGATATTGTTGGTACAGGAAAAGTTTGGGACGACCTGCGCAGTGGTCGTATGCATGCCCATGGCGGCGATTCTTGCATGAGGTTGTAAATATCAGGCATTGCTGGCAGCATATCCCAGTCTTCCAACTTCTTTGCGACCCATGGATTCTGGGTACATCGGAGCTTCGAAAAATAGGCGGAGCATGCTTGGGTATTGGAAAGTGGATGGCCGTAGTCGATCAGATCTTCCAGCACCGTCGTGAACTCGTTATTAAAATCCTCGATGCTTGCGTATTGATCAATGTGCAGGTTCAGGAAATGGCAGAATGCGTGGTGGTAGCCAGAGAAGCTGAACACGTTGAATCGTTCATCCAATGCCTCAAGTATCTCCTGCGAGCTAAAGTTGGAGGGTGGTAATGGTGGTCCGACTTCAAACAGCTCCAGCATCACTTCCTCTGCCAGCGAGAGAAAGATATCAAGCTTGACCTCTCGATCTTTCCGTACCCATGACCTTCGCTCTTCTAGCAAGCTCGGTTGCATGTCTTTCGTCTCCGTTACACAAATGGACGAAGCTAACCTTGGACTGGGCATGGGCATGGGCAAAGTGCCATTGCAGTATTTCCAGGTATCCTTCGTTTCAAGCGCAAATTTGACGCTACGTCGCCAGCGAGAGTATTCCGGCCCGGTAGAGTCGAGTTTCAGGATGGGGACGCCTGGTAGGCGTGGAGAAGTTTGTAACTGCATTGGACTGCGTGCACCTGAATCGACGCAGGCGCGTATGCACTACTCAAAACATGCGATAGAGTGAAGGACACACACAAGGGAAACAATCATCGAGGAATCGACCACATTTGAACATCACCGCACCCCGCGATAGCCATCAGCAGAATCTTACCAGCGCATGGCCGCATGCACATCAGCCACGATGCCCCAGCTCTTTGTTCCAACGCCGGACTCGCACAAGGCGACCTCGGGCCAACCGTAGCTTGAGGTACATGGTCCCGTACCACCAGGATCCCAGAACAGCGTCGTACGTCCCGGGGCCCCTAACCTATACAGCCCATGGATCGATTTCGGTGCCGTTTGCATCCAACGTATTCCCTGGAGTGTCGCGGACACCTTGGCATGGGCTACAGTCAGCAGCAAAGACGTCGGGTGCTAAGGTCCTGTAGGCTGCATGGCGCAAGCGAATCAAAGGGATACGACGCGAGGCTCAGGAAGAATTACTGGCTGTCGGGATCCGACGGGGAGTATCTTTGTCGCCTCATTTTCAACTCCGAAAGGTGACGACGCGGCTCTTTGCGCGATCAAAGAGACAAAAGCTTATTGCCCGCATCGACGGACTTGCGTCTTTTGCCACGCATGGAAAACTTGAATCGAGCGACTTGTCGCATCGAAGAAGGCAAGAACATATGCGGAGTTAAAGTCTTCCTCGAGGTCTTGAGGTATAGGAACTATGCAGGTGATGGTGGAGACGAGGCTGACCGTAAGTGGGGTTCATGAGCCGGTTCTCCAGCCTACATTGTGACACTGCTCTTTTGAGATATATTTGTAACGGCTCGACAGCTTTCCATCGAAGTACAAGTACTCGATAACAACAACCGGCGTTGTGGCGGAGTGGTTATCGCGCAAGACTAGAAATCTTGTTCCTTCGGGAGCGTCAGTTCGAATCTGGCCAACGTCGTCTTTTTTGCTGAGTGGGCGGATGGGGAGAGGTGCTTCCGCTGCTCTGTATTTTTGCGCAACTCTGTTCTATACAAGATGCGAGGGAAACAGCGTACCTACGCATTTTGACCCTGCCAAGCCTTAACCTAGCACCTTCGCACTCTCCTACAGCTTGGATGCTTTGTGACACTTGACTCACTCAATGCCACTGCGACCCTTTCCATATCCTTTCCGAGTGGGCACCGACATCTGCCATGTCCCACGATTACGAGCCGTTCTTATGCGCCACCATCGCGGCGAGCCTCTGCGACCTC
>Ga0058698_10001361_pt1 | contig 11110 bp, 14 predicted proteins | sample AgamicAsSfe_FD_67288 | JGI IMG/M metagenome (GOLD analysis project Ga0058698, IMG submission 67288) | Agave microbial communities from Guanajuato, Mexico - As.Sf.e | ecosystem: Host-associated > Plants > Phyllosphere > Phylloplane/Leaf | place: Guanajuato, Mexico | collected 2012-05-30
TTTGTATATTTACACTGGTGATGGGAATGCGATGGTCTAAGAAGACTCGTTGATGGCATTTTTGGCCGAGGCTACGGCCTCCTTTGCCTTTGTGATCTCTTCGGGGCTGTTTTGTTCACCCTGCTCCTGTCGCTCATGTGAGATTAGGTGTATCCCAATAATGTGTTGCACAAAACTCACGAGTTGGTGTTCAAGCTTGGCCAGAGATTCCTGGATGCGATTGCGGAGTTGAGGGAACATGGCCTTGGTCTCGTCAAGTGCTCTGTTCTGCATGCTGTCAATACTCTTCCTTGAGAGTCAATGATGGAAATCACAAACCTCCTGCTTCAAGTTCCATTCGGCGTTTTCTTCGTCGCTGCTGGCTTGCTTGAGCTTTTCGATGCGGGCTTGTTGCTGTTCGAGCTCCTTGTGGTAGCTTGCCTCTTCCTTGACGAGACGGTTGACTGCTGAGGTAGCGATTGCGAGCTGCGAAGGAGGAGCCATTTTGATAATGTGTAGTCGATTGAGAGTAGAGTGTGGTCCTGAATTGTTGATGGTCGAACACTTGGGCGAAAAGCGAGACTATGCCCAAACAGGACAGTTGATTGCTTCCACGAACCGAGCACGTTCGGCGCGCCCTGAAATTGTCCGAGCTTGGCTGTCTGTTTGTTTCTCGATCATAGCGGCCAGTCAGTGCAGTGTTGTCTGTATAACACAATAAACCACAATGTCTTCTCCACCAGCAGCGCCGAGCAGTCCGCCACAGGACAACTACGGTCCTGACGATCAATTACGCGACGAAGCGGCAGCATCACAGCAGTCATTGCAACCCCCTACCGATAACACCACTCAGAATTCATCACAACTTCCCCCAGCCTCGTCACCACTCTTCTTCCACTCGTCGCCTGCCGTCAATGCTGGTGCTGATGGCTTGAGCTCGCCCATGAGGGCTGAGTCTGCTCTACCAAGCGATGGCGGTCCTACACCAAGAGCCTCGGGACAAACTATAGGAGGTGTGCAACTGTCTACATACGAAGCAGTAGAGACACGAACTGACTAGACTCGATAGATTCTTCTCCTATCCGTTATGCGTCAAGCTCTAGCGGTGCTCCCTTGACAGCAGGCAACAGAGCCAACCAACTCCGTAGCGACAGCAGCGGCCTGTTTGTGCGCTCCCCCTACTCTGGAGGTCCCGTAAGCGCAGCCAACAGACGCCACGACATCGAATCAGACATTCTCTCTGGCAGCGGCCGAAGGAGACTTTTCGTCGACGAGAATGGCAGACCTACACGCAACGAAATATCGCCCTCGGACGCTGCCACCTTCTCCAACGTCGACCCTCACACTTCTGAAGCTAACATTCTCGGAGGTCAATCGACCAGAACTGTCTGGGGAACCAACATCAGTGTTTCGGATACCTTGAGCACATGTCATACTTTTTTCCGCGACTTTCAGAGGAAGTACCGCTTGCGTTATGATGGAGAACTCACAGAAACTCAAAATCTGCCCGCAGATCATCCTGGAAACGAAAAGGTCTATTTGAATGCTCTAGAGATGATGCTAGACCTTGGAACAAGTCAACTGAACCTGGACATGGAGAACCTCAAGGCTTATCCCTCGACACAAAAGCTGTGGTACCAGATGCAGAACTTCCCTGCCGAAATCCTGCCCATCTTCGATCAGGCCTTGAAGGACACAATGTACGAGCTTGCTGAGAAGCGCATGTCAGAAATGCGCATCCCCTCTCAACGTCACCAGTCCGCTAGAGATAGCTCTATGCCAGCCATGCCTTCTTCAGATATTGACGCCACTACACCACGACCTACGCAAAACGAGAACATCCCTGATCTCATTCAAGAAGTCGAGAGCCGCATCTTCAGAATCAGACCTTTCAACATGGGCAAGACCATCAACCTGCGCGACCTTAACCCGGGAGACATGGACAAGATGGTCAGCGTCAAGGGTCTTGTCATCAGAACTACCCCTATCATTCCGGATATGAGAGAAGCTTTCTTCCGCTGCTCTGTCTGTCACCACACCGTCAAGGTTGATATCGACCGTGGCAAGATTGCCGAGCCCACTGTTTGTCCCCGCGAGGTCTGCGCTTCTCCCAACTCCATGCAGATCGTGCATAACCGATGTGTCTTCTCCAACAAGCAAGTCATCAAGTTGCAAGAAACTCCTGATCGTGTACCCGATGGTCAGACTCCTCATTCGGTTTCCTTGTGTGTCTACGACGATCTGGTCGACGTCTGCAAAGCAGGTGACAGAGTTGAAATCACCGGTGTGTTCAAGTGCAATCAAGTCCGCATCAACCCTCGTCAACGATCAGTCAAGAACATCTTCAAAACATACATTGACTGCGTCTTTATCAAGAAAGTTGACAAGCGTCGCATGGGCATTGACATCTCAACACTCGAGGAAGAGCTGTCAGAACAAGCATCTGGCGGCAAGGAAGAGGTCAGGAAGGTCAGCGCAGAAGAAGAGGCCAGAATTCTCGAGACTGGTGCTCGACCAGATGTCTACGATCTCCTCTCTCGATCTCTGGCTCCCAGTATCTACGAGATGGACGACGTGAAGAAAGGTATTCTTCTCCAACTCTTCGGTGGTACCAACAAGTCATTCGAGAAGGGTGGTAGCCCCAAATACCGCGGAGACATCAACGTTCTACTTTGCGGTGATCCTTCGACGGCAAAGTCTCAGATTCTCTCCTATGTCCACAGAATCGCCCCTCGTGGTGTTTACACGAGTGGTAAAGGTTCATCGGCTGTCGGTTTGACTGCCTACGTCACTCGCGACCCAGAGACCAGGACGCTTGTCTTGGAGTCTGGTGCTCTTGTTCTGTCTGATGGTGGTGTATGCTGTATCGATGAGTTTGACAAGATGAACGACTCAACACGATCCGTCTTGCATGAGGTCATGGAACAGCAGACTGTTTCCATCGCAAAGGCAGGTATCATCACCACCCTGAATGCAAGAACCAGCATTCTTGCCTCGGCCAACCCCATCGGCAGTAAGTACAATCCAAACTTGCCAGTACCTCAAAACATCGACCTGCCGCCCACGCTGTTGTCGCGTTTCGATCTGGTCTACCTCGTGCTCGACCGCATCGATGAGATGAACGATCGTCGTATGGCAAAGCATTTGGTCGGCATGTACCTCGACGACGCTCCTGAAAATGCCAGCGCGAACGAGATTCTTGTAAGTTTCTGCCTTGAATCTACCACTTGGCCCTGTACTGACCATCATCCAGCCTATTGAATTCCTGACTTCTTACATCTCCTACGCCCGCAACAACATTCAACCAAAGATTACAGAAGAGGCATCACAAGCCCTCGTCAAGGCCTACGTCGACATGCGTGGTCTGGGTGCCGACGTTCGCGCGCAAGACCGCCGCATCACAGCCACGACCCGTCAACTAGAATCCATGATCCGTCTTGCCGAAGCACACGCAAAGATGCATCTGCGCAGCGAAGTCACAGCTGACGATGTCAACGAAGCCGTGCGTCTGATCCAATCAGCACTCAAGCAATCAGCGACAGACTCCAGAACTGGATTGATTGATATGGGCTTATTGACCGAAGGCACCAGTGCTTCCGAGAGGAAACGCAAGAGCGATCTCAAGGATGCGGTACTCAGTGCTGTGGACGATATGCTCAGGAGCGGCAACGCCAGCGTCAGAGTTCAAGACTTGTTAAGAAGGGTGGGCGAAGACTCGACTGTGCCTGTAGAGTCTGCTGAGTTGGGCGAGGCGTTGCGTGCGCTCGAGGGAGAAGGCAAGTTGTTGATCACTGGAGAAGGACAAAGACGTACTGTCAGGAGAGTCACTGGTCATGCTTGAAGAACTTTCTTGGATGTACGGATATGGATGATGCCTTTTCTCTGTTTTTAATTCTGGAAGGAAGGGGTTTTGGGAGGGGGTGTTTCTATCTCAAAGGATGATATCAAAGGCGTTTTTTGCTTCTTTCCTCTCATTCCACCATCTAGTGTCCTCTCTTGCCTTATCCCGCTTGATGAACGGTCCAAAGATAGAACGCAGTCGCTATCTGCGCAGCGCACTTTGTGCATATTCTCGGCGCAGATCTTTGAGAAATGATGGATTTGAGTCTTGTGTACTCTTTCCTTTTCCCCTTGTGTTGCAGATTGCTCTGTTTTTGTTGGTTCGTGAATTTTCATAGCTGACTGATGCCCTTTCTTGTAGCAGCAACTCTCAAGCCTCGAGCAAGGGACTACAACAACGGTCAATAGCTGTCATTGTAAGATACAAACGATGTAAAGATCAACATACCCGAGGAAATCCTCCTTGATGGTCGCGATGGCGTACATCTGACCGACTTCACCTCTGATACCCTTGATCTTGACGCGGATGTGAGTGCCCCTTTCGATGACTTGATCCGCGTTATCAGTGAACTGTGGCGGCGTGGCATTACCATCAAACTTGATATCGCTAGGAATCATCTGTCGTGTCTCAGTCAGCAAGTCTCCCCCTCTACCACCTCCGACACCAAAAAATACTCACAGCCTTGCTAACAAACACATTCAACGGACCCACATCCACAAAGAATCCATTGCTAACCACACTGCTCACCATACCATCACAGACCTCGCCCTTGAAAGGCCTCCAAACTACCGCCTGGAACATGATTGTGAATTCTGCAAAGCCACTGCCTGGCAAGACGCGAGGTTCTGAAATGTCGATTACGCTGACGACGCAGACGATGTAGAAGTTTCCGGTGTTTGTGCCTTCGACGTCTTGGTAGAGGGTGTCGGTGATGTATTTGTGGGTGTCCTTGTCGAAGTATGAGGGGTGTAGGTTTACGACCCGCTCCATCTCGTGGAGGAAGAACATTGTGAGGAGGGTGTGAAGGGAGTATGCGCGTGGAGCGAGGGGGTGTGGTGTTGGCCTGGAGAGTAGAGCGAGTTGATCGTCGAGTATGCGGAAGAAGGTGGTGACGCTAGGAAGCCGGTATGAAAGTCGCGATTGAAGACGGTAACGAATTGGCGACGGCAGAAGTGAAAGGCGACCAAGCTAATGGCGCTTTAACGTAGGTATGTTGGTGGTTGCGAAAGACGCGCGCGCTCCCGTAGTTCCTTGCTCTTTCCTGAGTCCTGAGAAATGACCGTGACGTGAAGAATGCGCAGCTACGATGTCCAGCCGGTGCGCGCGCAGATGACAAGGGCGGCGAGTAATTGACGTCGAGATGGGAGATGCACGCGACAACAATAGAATCGCGGATCGCAAAGTTACGTATAGCTGTATTGGCCTCGACGGACTTGCTTGGCATTGTTGTTGCGATAGGGTGACATTTGTGTTGGCCCGCTGTCCGGCTTGAGTTTTGGCCATCTTTTGTACTGTAGACGAACCTCATCTTGTGTTTGAACTATCACGCTGTATTGAGAGATGCACGATATTCTAGACATGGAACGTGTATCGACAGAATATTGGTCTAGGAAGTTTGTGGGACGGTGTTTTTCAAAGTGAGAATGATTTCCAAGAGTATTGCCTTCAAGGGAGAGGTTGATCATGAGACGACAGCCTCGAGCACATCGGGACAACGCGCAATGATCGACTCCATAGTTAACTTGTATATGGATCTTGGATCCAGCACTAATCATTGCGTCTTAGTGTGCCGCAGGCCGTGACTAACAAGTATGCCGTTACCATGGCTCAAGTTCCTCCACTATCACGTCCACCTCTCTGATTCGACCAGATACGTCTCTAGCCTTGTATCTGAGCTCCTTGCGCTCCAGTGACTTGCGGTACAGACCATAAGCAAGTTCTGGAATAGTCGAAATCGCTTCCTCGAGCATCTTGTTGTTTCTGATGATGGGGACTTGATGAACGACATCCACCATTTCCACGATTGCCTCTCGCAGCCTCTTGTCTGAGTCCGGTGTAGAGTTGAACGCAATGACCGCAGCTACTCTCACCATGTTTGCTGAGACCTTGAGGTTGGACAACTCGGATGTTTTGGCACGGGCAACATGTTTCAGTCCTGGGATACCGTACTTTTCTCCCATGGCGTACATTCTAGAGTTTTCGGCGAACAAGCCTAGACGGTAGCGAGCAAGGCTGTCGATACCCAACACCTGGAGGTAGTCATGGTGGTAGAAGTAATGTATCATGAGCTTGACGCTCGTAGCCGTCTCGACGTCGAGGTCCCAGTCAAAGTCGTCGGAGTCGATGAGCGGGTCGGCGGACTCATCTCGACCAGAGCTGGCGGGAATCTCGATGATGTTTGTCTTTCCCTCCTTGAAGATGTCTGGACGACAGGCAGCTGTGAACCAATCTGACTGTGGACATATGATTGCTTTGTGGACGTAGTACGTATCTGAACCACACACGATCGTAAGGTCAGAGTACGCGCCGTTCTCGTGGAGTCTGTACGATGGTCAGAGAGATGAGACATGAAGGGCGGGATGGCATACTTGTGAAGATTAGCAGCCAGGAATCTATGTCCGGCGGCCATCATGTTTGCGGAGAGCGATGTTTGCGGAAGGGTCGGGAGAGTCGTTGACCTGAATATAAGAGCTGATCAAGTATCGTCTCAGTGTTCCCTCGCTCAGTCAGTCTCGGCACCCAACTTGCGTCGGGGAGCAGATATTCTCACCTTTCTCACTGATGACTTCACGAGTCGTCGGCAGAAGCAAATTTGCTGTGGCTTACCACGCATTTGACTCCAGTCGTCTTGAGGTCCTGATGAGCTTGGCTCGTGAGAACAGGCTGCTCATAATTTCACCAAGCCACTGCGATTGGTACTGACGACTAGTTTCGATAATCACATGTCAATTGTCTCTGGCGACGGTGAGAACTTACGACCCATTCAAGGGCTCTCAGGATTGTTTGGAGTATCTGATGAGAGTTACATTCATCACCATCGATCAACTACCATTCGCTATGAAGGTATCCGTACCGTCCAACATCTACACAACCATAAGACTTGGGGACCATAGGCCGTCATCTCAATGCCATTTTAACGGGTGGCCAACAGCTGGTGACCGACAGCTCGCGGCCATCGTGAACAAAGAACTTTTTGAAGGCTGTTTCTTTTGCCTTGACTCAACAGTCGAGCTTATGGGACTGCATTGTTCATCACATTCCGGATTAGGATGCCTTTCGTCGAGAATTCTCTTCTGTCAGTTCATCGGCGACGGCATCGTTGAGCAAATTCACATTGCTGAGCGCTACATCATTTACACTATCAAAGAAGATGGCGATTTTAGAAGACGATCCAATGGACACCGACAGCAACAGCTCAGATGACAGTGGCTCTCCCTTAGATGAAACTGATCAGGAGATTGTTGGGCTCACTTCTGATGCCGAAACATACGAAGACGAGGACGAGGACATGGATCTGGACGACTCCGCCGAAGACTATGCCTCAGATAGCTCGTCTTACAGCGACGACTCAGGACTGCGGACACCTTCTCCAGCTCCCCCTCTAGCACTGCCTCTAAGACTCAAGTGGCATGAGGGTGATCCAATACTGAGTACCATTGGCCTTCAAAAGCTGAACGACAAGGGTTATGTCAATCTAGAGACCATCTGTACAGATAAGTCTTTCGGTTGTTCGAGCAATCGGCCTCTCCATGCCGCCAGATGGCGAGCAGAACTTGAAGTGCAGAAAGGCTTGTATCCTCAAGTCAACAAGAACAAGAAGGGAAAGCATGGGAAACTTGACGACGTTCATCGCATCCATCCCATCTTTCGTCAAGACAATTGGGACGCGGACGACTTGCTGCTCGGAGGTGAGCAAAATTGCACCTTCAACAAATTGAAGCCAGTGCTACAACTGGCCACGTTACTTTTAGAAGACGAGAGCACAGCTGGTTACATATTCGCCATGCTTGACGTCAGCAGCCACAAGGAGATCACCTTTCCGGGAGTCGAGAAAAGACTGGGACGCAAAGTATACTGGTTCGAGCGACGCCTGAACCTCACGGAAGCAGAGCGACAAAGTGTTTGGAAGGATCTATACGAGCTCTCAGAAAACTTATGGTGGGTCGAGGTAGATTTGACGAACGAAAAGGAAAAGGTGCATGGGTACACGATTGGCAGCAGAGGTTCCATCGAGATACATCTGAATGAGCAAGATACCAACTGCGCGTGTAGAGAAGCCCAATGCGCTGAAGACGCTGTCGAGTGGCAGCCTGGCTCCGATGAGCCCTCTGCACGGCTAAGAGTGATGTTCAATCTTGCTACTACACTGGTTCACGAAGTCCTGCACGCATTGTGGCGCAACAAATATGCTCCAGACTTCGAGCCCTACTACATGGACACAAGAGCTGCAGAGTTGGGCTTTCAGTGGGAGCAACTCCTGTACTCGGGCCAGATCGATAACCCTACGTCCGACAGAGGAAGTCCCTATGTAAGTTCACGCTGGAACCACTGCTGAAAGAGTCTCTACTAACGTTCAATCAGATCTTGGGAATTTCCAATTGGCCACCTCCCACCGGCGATGACGAGTACGAAAAATTTCTCATGAGTCACAAAAAATGGGGGTCGAGCGATATCCACCAAGACTTTGCGGTCGAGATGAGTTTCGTTCAAGGTGTGTTCACGCATGAATTCTGGGAGGAAGTCGACCGATATGGCATATCCAATTTCCGGCCTGCAAGAATGTTGGGTGTCCGTACCACTGTTGCTTCAAAGTATTGGGACGCCGAAAGCCCAACTGTCAGGGGACCTGCTGATGGCAAACCTCCGAGTCCCGATGATGCGGATTCCAAGGGCATCATTGACAGGCATTGAGTCGCCTGGTGTGAACAAAGGCAAATGCTACGACTGGATTGAGTCGATGTTGTTAGCTTTCGACAAAGAAAAATGTTTTTCCTGTCAGCGCCCATCCACAACGATAGAACTCAGCTTTGTTCGCAGAATGGGAAAGATCTTTGATAGTCACGAGTCTTTTGCTGGGCATAAAGTAGCAAAGATTACAATTGTGTATGCAGACTTGTCCATTTCCGGAAAGTTCTTGGTCGTCTTTGTACATGCCAACATGAATCCAACATGGCCGGTAGAACACCCCTCAAACTCACTCGAAACATCAGCTTCAATATTCACGTACATTGATCGAAAGAATGCCAGGCCCCTTTGGTGACGTCCCGAAAGCTCTTGAGGATGCTCTTCGCAGTACTACGCGATCTCGCGGTAGAAGTGCGCCACCTCCAGTTCGAAGATCCCTTCGATTAGCCGGAGTTCCCGCCGATAGTGACTTTGGCCTATCCTCACAACGATTTTTCACACCCGAGGGCCTCGAGATTCATTCGACTATTGTGTTCGACAGAAAGAAAGGAGAGTGGTCAGGCGAGTGGGCTTATCGAGTGAACAAGAATACTCGCAAGAAGCCATTCTTCCCAGGACAAATCATCCAGGCTTTCGACGCTCATCCTCAGACTGTCCTCGACAAGACACTCGATGACCCTTGCATTGCACAAGTTGCCGCTGGTCCGGTGTTCGCCAAGATGAGAGCTATGATTGTGATCAATCTCACCGCCGACGGCATGTCCTGTCTGCCAATGTACACATCGAAGCCAGATAAAAGTAAACCAGCGCAAAAACTCGCCGAGATGGCGAGTATCTGTGACGACAACGAATGGAAAGGAAGGACATCCTGGGCCGGCCAGCCCTTGCAAATGACGATCTACAGTCTCGGAGACTGGCCACATAGATCATTGATCGAGCTACTGCAACCCGTCCACGTTCTTAGCGTATCGAGGATCATACCAATTGGCTACATCTCTGGCGGAGAGTACGCGAGATTGATGAGGCTTCTTCACCACAAGGAAACTCAGGCGAGGACAGCGGCATTCCGAGTTTATGGCGAGCAATATCTCCCGATAACTCGTTGGGCACCAAAGCCTAGGATACATAAGCCGTATTCCAAGGCCAAGACTAACATGCACAATAGGACGGGGATGAGGTGGTAGTGCCATGGAGATCCTATCATATCTCTGGGGAAGATGTTTTAGTTGGCGATGGAGTGTATGGGATGTAGGATTTCGTAGCTCCTTGTTTCTGGATTTTCTGTTAAGCTAGTGTAGTATCAATGTATCTCTCGTGCTTATTGCCATGCCTTCCTCATGAAGACCATTAAATCTCGAGCTTTCAAAAACGATAAACATACAGGAATGAATTCATCGTCATGTGCGTTTGATTTAGCAAGACCAAGTGATCTTCAAGCAGAAGACACCTTTTAGACTATGTCTTGAGCGACCTAAGCTTCTGTTCCGTGAGCAAAAAATGTAAACTGAGCTTGCGTTACTATATGAAGGATTGAGGACGATATCTCGCTGCTCGGGTGGTCAAGAGCTCAAAAAACCAAGTGTCAAACACACGTCGGATCGCATATGGAGGCTGTTCATGATTTGTGGATCTTCAGGTATACGAGGTTGGATACGACCTATGCGTTCGTGATCAACCTCAAGACTTTTCTTGCATTCCTTTATGGGGTTTTACACCGTCCTGTATGCGGTGAACAGGGCTCAACTTCAATCATGAGCAGTCATCTCACACGACCAAGACCAATAGGTGATCGTCAAAGCTCTTTCATGAACCGCGAGAAGGTTCCGTCTATTTCCTTTTTGGAGCTGTCGAAGACAAAGAACCCATGCCATCAACGATCGAGACTCGACAGGCCGGAGTCAGTTAGATCAGGTCAAGAACAAAGACATAAAAGACTGCTTGCAGTCCTCATAAGTCGTCAGATATCCTCAGCAACCCAGCTCCACAACTTCTCTCGCCAACCGATTCGTACCATACTACGTGAAACAAAATGAGTACATCCGTGACACACGTGTTCACGGTAGACGACATCCCACTTGGGCCTGATGGGAAGACTCCCCTCCGAAGATCCAAGCGTATTAAAGGAATGAAAGGGGATCACGCCCTAATCGAAGAGGAGCAAACGATCAAAGGCATAAGCTACAAGAGACGTCTCATATACGATGAAAAGATAAAGAGGACTGTTAAGCTCTATGCCAACAGAGCGCTGAATGTCAACCTCGACAATCTGTGGCCTGGACGTATCGTCAAAGCGATCGACTGTTATCCTCAGACCAACTTGAAGATCGAGCCATATGACAGTAAGACTGCAGCGACTCGCTTGGCGGGACCAGTTGAGGCAAAGTT
>Ga0058698_10001362_pt1 | contig 11109 bp, 12 predicted proteins | sample AgamicAsSfe_FD_67288 | JGI IMG/M metagenome (GOLD analysis project Ga0058698, IMG submission 67288) | Agave microbial communities from Guanajuato, Mexico - As.Sf.e | ecosystem: Host-associated > Plants > Phyllosphere > Phylloplane/Leaf | place: Guanajuato, Mexico | collected 2012-05-30
CGTACGGGGGCTTAATGGGTTGCAATCATGTCACTGGTCTGGAAGCCTCCTTTGCTGGTCTGTGTTGACGTGCCCTTGCAACGTTCGGCCGTGGCCGAATATAGCGGAGCCATGATCTCTATAAGACGCGTTTTCCAGTCTTGCGGGCTATCCGAATGGATGTGGTTTCATCTACGAACTTTTTGCGCATCTAGTATGAGAGCACACTCTATGCCAATACCATAGCTACCATGTCCACGGATAGGTCACGTAGCACGTCTGCACCACTCGCAAGCTGCCGACACGAATGATGATGCTTGCTCTAGATTTCGTAGTGGTTCGGACAATGCCTACACACTCAAGCAGGAGAGGGATGAAGAGCAGGGAAGCGATGAGGTTCCCGAACTCTAATGACAGTAGTCCTTCTCCCAGGATTCAGAGCGGTAAAAGATGCTAGTGATGTGAAGCGATTGTGCGAGTCTCAGTCCTGCCTCATTGGGAGAGTAAGGGGGGAGTACGGCGAGTCAGTGGCCTGGTCCTCTCATATATGTGGGAGCTCTGCACAAGGCACGAAGGTACGCGATCGAACGAGGCACCAGGAATTTACATGACTTTGCGCCTGTCACACGACTTGTTCACATCTGGCATTGTGTGATTGATCCGTTGGTGTTTTATGAGGCGAAAAGACCAGCCCTATATAGGTGGGGATGTCAGAGCAGAAGCAAATACTGGCTTGTCATTCATCCATATAAACATGACATACTTGGTCGTTAATCATATCATAAACACTACCATCACTCCCTCCACACCTCCAAACCCAACCCACAAACATCGTACCTCCTACCCGCAAACTCGCCATACATCTTCGTCCACAACCAATCCGCATCCTTGTCTTTCGGACGAGCCTGTACAACCCTCGAGTATTCCACTTCCCACTCCGGACCCGGAAGCTTAGGATCATTGAAACGGATATATGGAGTTTCGAGGAATGCAGTTTTGTTCGGTCGAGAGGCGTCATGTAGAGACCCGATGCTGGCGATGATTTTGGAGGATGAGAGGTAAGCGGGGTGTAGTGCAGAGGATATGGCAGTGAGGTTTTGCAAGGCGTTGGTGGCGAGAACGCGATGGGTTTCTTTTGCTGGGGTTGCGAGGATCAAATCCTCCGACGCGAGATTGGAGTCTTGCTGTTGCAACAAAGTCATAGGCGCAGACTTTGCATATGCCAACATAGCATCCAAAGCCTCAGCATCTTGCACCAAGCCAGGGGTCTTCAGCATCATCACTCTCTCCAGATCCGTCAACGCCCACAGACCAGCCAACGCAACATCTTCCTTGCCAGCAGTCGCAGTAATTGGTCGTAGTTCGACGTTGTACCGACGAGCAGCACGTCGAAGAAGCCGACGTGTGATATCCATATACGGATCAATCAACTCGTGTTTGGCAGCTTGCTTCTCCATCGCCCAAGCCTGAGGAAAGAGCAGGACACGGCGGGCAGGAGACTTCAGACGAGCGAGGTCGCCGAAGAATATGATTGTGCTGCATACATCATGGTGTGTGGTGACTATCTGGACGTGTGCGAGCTTTTGCCAGTCTACTTGTGGTTGTTGTTGGGAGTCTGTGTGCTCGGAGATGATGGCATTCTGCTCGGGGTTGAAGAGGCGGGAGGGGTGTTGAGGTCCTGATAATGGTTGTTGTGCTGATATCGATTGAGGAGCGACTGGAATGCGTGGTTTGAGTTGGGATTGAAGGTCGGCAATGGACCGTTGCTGGATCGTGTAGCCGGCGAGGAACAGGAAGAAGGTGATTGCTGCCACTGGAAAGTACGTTAGCGGCTGACTTTGAAGAGACAGAAGGATGGCAATACCAAAGGTTGATGAGAGCAAGACTTGGACTTGCCCGCTCGTCAGTAGTAACTTCCCCATACCAAGCTATTGCTATATTGAAACAGGCAACGGCGATGGTATACGCTTTATCGCGTCCATCATCATTGTTGATAAGCAGACATCTCCATGGCAACTCAAGCTCTCCGCAGATCTTGTGTGCACGGATTGTGCAAAATGCATAATTCTCCACCAGCCGCCTACTTGACCTTATAACACACCCTATCATCAATATAGGGACTTCGAGTTGGTGTTTTGTTAGTCCGCGAACATAGTGTAACACGCTCAGGTGGTGAATAAGTTGCGTCTCTCGCCTCAGCTGTGATCATCGTGGACTTTGTACACATAATTCTGGAACAACAATCTTGTGGATATTCAGGACAAATCAGAAACAGTAGCCGAAAGGAATATAAAAGCAAGGATGAGGGTAATCATGAAGTAACAAACATGTCGAGCAAATTCAAACGGGAATAAACAGATGAGTATCCGCGTCTGGTTGCTCGTTCCTCCCCCAGGAAGTTTCCCAGATTCGGCTTGTATCATGGAGGAGATGGAGGTCCCAAGCGATGTGTTTTTGTTCATGGGAGACGAGTCCGAGGACGGAAAGAGAAAGGGAGCCTCAAGGCTCCCATTTGGCCCCCGTGTATATTCGGTCTTGTTCAGGTATCCCCTCGATGTAGAATTCATCCCAATTCGGTGCCCAATCCGCCCGATCTCTGTCATCCATATTCTCTCCAGTGCTCCATCGTTCTTCTCCCGACCTGTTCAAACCTATCTCTCCATAGTTGTGACGGCGAACTTCCCACTCATAGATCTTTGGGACTTTGATGGCCTCGAGACCGAAGCGAAGGACGTGATTGGTCCAGAGATCGTCCGAGAACAACCATTGTGTCCACGCTTGGGGTACTGGATACTCGCGAACTGGTTCTATGTCTTCCGGCGGAATGCCTATGCGATTCGAATCCATGACTCTATAGTATTTCTCTTGAACATTGCCCAGCCAGACGTCCCATTGCCAGGTGGTGTAAGAGCTAAAGGGCGCTAGAGCCTCCTGTAGAATACTGTATTCATGGCTCATGGGTGGGATCCAGACATGTATGGGTCTGACCAAGCCACCGAATACAAAGTTTTCGAACGCCCATCCTTGCTCATTGGCCCTGTCACCGGGGGCCCAAGGCTCTTTTGGGCCTTTGGTCTTATAGTCCGGGATCTCGAAGTATGCAAGGACGTATGCGTGTGTGAACTCGTGAAGGACAATTGAAGCTAGTAATAACTGTGTACGATAAATTGCCGACTCCTGACTTATGGGAGCTTGCCTTGACGCAGGAATACCAGCCATCTTCTCAATCTGTACGATCAATGTATTGTACTTGCCATCGTCATATGTATCGTATCGATGAAACGATTCCAGGACTTCCATAAAGGCAGACTTAATTCGGATCCTTGAGCGAGCGGTGTTTCTACGTAGCACACACAAGATCAGCGTTGTTCCGTATATTACACAAACGTAGGGTCATCAGGTACACGGAGAATATACATCTATCAGAAGTGGTCTTGACTTACGGTTTGGTTGCAATTTCTGGAGGGCCCTCCGGGGAATGGACTCTTTGAGTGTAAGCAAGACAACCCGTGTCAATATCGTCAAAGCCCCAATCGTCCAGGTATGCAATCATCATAATCAGTTTCATGCCCGTCTTCATCTGTTGATCGTCGTTCAAGGTATCCGGTATCTTCATTATCTTACAATCAGCCTGAAGACCTGCAGAAGCATGCGATACAGTATCCATGGAAGCAGCGGGCTCAGCCAGAGCATAGAAGTAGTTTAGTGTCACCGGGTCATCCAAGATGGCGGTTGCGAGCAGCAGGGCTGGGTGCATCAAGGAATACTGATGATCTGTGATGCCGTGCCACATTCCCCGCCCCAATGCCGCATGAATCCTTGTTTCGATGGTACGATCAGCTGCCATGGGTCTCCAAATCTCGGACGCCAGACGTCCATTGATGTTATTGCTGGGTGGACTGAAGTCGTGATCAATAAATCCAGCGGCTTCTAAAACCTGTGAACCGTACTTCTCAATCAAAACAGGATAATCTGGGATCGCACTGGGAGGTCCAAGCCTGTACCATGGAGTGATGCTTGGATCAGGATCTCGTGTAGTAGGATCAGGAGTGGGACCAGAGGGATCATAAAGCTTGACATCAAATCCGGTCTTGTCGTCGTTCAGTGTTGCGGCTAGTCTTCTGGAGAATTGCGCCCAGTGCATATTATCGATTCCCTGAAGGAAATCAGGTTTCCGCGGAGGATCTGGAACCTTGAATTTGTCATCTCGCCAATCTTCTACGTCCATATCATCGGGGTCCGCCATGTTGATTTTGTCAAAGTTGTTGCAGAGAGTCCCATCGGGATCCGCCATGTTGATCTAGTTGAAGTTGTTGTAGACAGTCCAATAGGTATCAGTGATTGTAAAAAACAGATCTTGAGTACCGGCCCGCCGAATGCGGAACGAAATTTACAAAGAAGGCATCAGCATTCCTCGCGAAGGTCGAAACAGCCTTGACAAAATCTCGATGCCACAAAGGATGCCTTCGGCAAGGCCAAGCACTTTGCAACAAAGAGCCTCGCATAGCGTATTCTCGGAGAATGTGTATAATTCTCTTGAGAACCCTTGATAGACCCGCGCAGTTGTTGTGGCACATATTCGTCAAAGGCTGGGCTGGGTGGGAGGTTATGCAGTGATCGTGTCTGATTGTGGCGCCTGCCGTCAGTTGGCGAGCAATCAATGGGAAGGCCATCTGGAGATCTCGAGGCCTGAATGTGTCCAATGAACATCGACGATGTCAAGTTGTGGGAAAGTGACATAGGTGATGGTATTGGGAGGTCGAAGGATGAAGAGCATGCGCCTCGGCTTTGAGTGGGGTTCCAAGCAAAGAAGGAGCTCCCATCATCTCATGACTTTACTCTTTCGTTCTATTTTGTGTCGCATAACGACGAGAACCGAATTCTTGATACATCTGAAGATATTCCTGGTCGACGAAAAAAAGTGCCGTGGTTGACTGTAATCGATAACAAAAACCGTTACGAAAACGCCAACGTCTTTCTGTATACATAAGTTGCTGTGAAGCTTCACCGTAACCTCAACCTTGATCTCACCACCACATAATCATGGGTCTCAAGCTCAACATCGTATGTCTCGAACCACATGATAGAGAAAACAGTTCTGACAAAGACAGCTCCTGCTGGCCATTGCAGCCTGCATCCCGCATATCTACTCACGCCTATCCTTGCTGTATACTCTCGAAACAAACAATCACCCTTCCAAGCTTTCAACACCTCGAGGATGGATGACTACAAAGGGTAGCTATGAGCTCAGATATGCCGACAAACTCAGGAATTGTGAAGACTTGGTTGTAGATGAGAAAGTGGGCTATATGGTTCTGGGCTGTGACGAAGGTAGAGATGTCTGGAATACTGTTATGGTAAGCTCATCTTCCTATCAACTCTGCTGAATGTCTCTCATACATCATCCCAGGGTGTCTTTGGAAAGTCTTCGCCTGAAAACGGTGCACTCTACCTCTACGACTACTCCCGCGCCCGCCCGTCTCTAGAAACCATACGTCTGCTCAACACTCCTTCAGACTACTCTTTCCATCCTCTGGGTCTTTCCCTCCATCTCCCCACCAACACTATACTAGCAGTAAACCACGGTATCCACGGTAGCACACTAGACCAATTCCACTTCTCACGCCTCGGAAACTCAGCAACCTACATCCGCAGTTTCTCCTCTCCATACCTCCGAGCACCAAACGCTGTCCTCCAAATCTCCAACTCCGAGGTCCTAGTCACCAACGACCATTTCTTCACCCCGAAGGCAGCGAAATGGTTAAACAAGATCGAAACCTATCTCGGATTGCCTCTAGGCGGCGTCACCTACTTGAACCTCCAGACCGGGGAAGCCACTCAAATCGCCCGCATTGCCTTTGCAAACGGCATTGCTTTGCTGAATCAGACCACTGTGGCTGTAGCTTCGAGCTCCTCCGCAAAAATCTTCTTCTACTCCCTTGACAAAAGTCACTCTCCACCTACTCTTTCCCTCGCAGAATCAATCAGCACGCCATTCTGGCCCGATAACCTGCACACCTCAGGCGATAAACTGTTCATTGCTGGTCACGCACAACTCTCTGGTCTGACTAAGTTTGCGGAGTCGAGAGCGAAGTGTAGAGCTGATACTAAGTCGGCAAGGTGTGATGCTCAAGCACCTAGTTATGTGGCGCAGTGGACTAGGGAAGGAGGTATTGAGGATGTGTATGTGGGGACTGAGATTTATGCTTCTAGTGGTGTTGCGATTGACGAGAAGAAGGGAGTTGGTGTGATTTCTGGGTTGTATGGTAAAGGTCTGTTGATCTGGGGTGAGGACAAGAAGGAGTGAGGACTAGGCCATTTATGCTCGTGGAACGAAGATCAACAAAAACATAGTCGGGGGGATTGTTCATATATGTCTTTCATTTTGTATTGTACAAGGTGGTTTTACAAGGCGTCTAATGTTCGTACAGTTTTTTGTATGTCATGCGACAATCTAGGCAGATTTGTCAATCTTGCCCTTCCAGTCTGAGACGTGGTCGTTGATGACCTTGGATGCCTGCTCGACAGTGAAGTTTCTACCGATGGCCTCGACAAAGTCACCCTCAGGGTCTGTGATTCCGGAATTAGCGATTGTCCATGGGTTCTGAGTATGTGTAGCTTACCCATCAAGTAAAAGTAGATGCTGTGATCAACCAGGTAGTCTTGACCAGGCAAAACATCCTTGGGAGTAGAAAAGTAGACACGGAAAGCCTTGCAAGTAGCCTTGACCTGCTCATAATCTCCAGTCAAACCAATCAAGTCATCATGGAACTCCTTCAAATACTCCTTTGTAACCTCGGGAGTATCTCTCGCAGGATCACAAGTGATAAACACAGGTCTCATAACGTCTCCATGCTTTTCCTTGACATTGTCAATCATGCCAGCCATCTTGTCCAACTCTTCAGGGCAAATGTCCGGGCAGTGTGTGAAGCCAAAGTAAACCAGAGAGTATTTGCCTTTAAGACTTTGTTCGGTGAAGGGTTTGCGGTCTTGATCGATCAACTGGAAGGGGCCGCCGACGAGAGGGCGACCAACGCCTTTGCTGTGTTCGGCGATGCGCTTGCGGGCCATGCGTTCTTTCTCGTAGCGGAAGTAGAAGGCCATTCCCACACCGGCGCCAAGGAAGAGACAGCCAGCTTGCCAGCTAAAGGGACCGAAGCGGTAGCGCGACTTTGCTTCCTCTACAGTCTTGTAGCGCATTGTCGATGACTTGTGGAATGTGCGGGTGGTGGATTGGCCCAGGCGGGAAGGCATGGACTGCGAGAGGCATTGCGGCGAAGGGCGGACGGAGTAGAGGGAGCGCTGCAGAGCAGTTCGCGGTAGTGATGTTGCTGTCATTATGCTTGTCGTGGACGAATGGTGAATTGTTGGTCGCCGCTGCTTCATGACGACCGGCCATGTTCAACTTTCGAGATGCGGCTGTGCACGGGCCACACACTCCCGAGTCGCCGTCATCCAAGCACCGAGGGACGCTTCAATGTTACTGCTCTTTCCATCTTGGCCAAATTTCGCCTTGCACCTTCGACTTGTGTAAATTGCGCTCCATTAGACTCGTCTTGTTGCTCATATCTTTCCCACCATCATCTGTATGATTTGCGACATATCACCAAGTGGCGAATGATACCCCGTCGAGCATTGCACTTCAAAAATGGTGTGACCAGTTCTCTTCTCAGACCACCATTCATCGCCTCATCTGCTCTTAAGATACCCATCAGATCTGGTTGCCGGAATTTGAGTTTTCCTGAAGACACATCGGCCAATCCTGCCTCCAAAAGATCTGATATTGCATCATCAAATCAAGATCTTATTGTAGCTCGCTTGGAAGCGTCTCCGGACTCTACCACCACCGAACAAGTACCACTACCTATTGACCCCGAGCTCGAAGAAGACACCATGAATTCTGCAAAGGAAGCAGAGCTGTTGTCCATGCAGCATATCCTTGGTCTCAAAGATGCATCCGACGAGTCTTTCAACGTCAAGCCCAAGGACCTGGAACGTTTGCAACGCCTCAAAGCAGCCGAACCTGTCTTCATTTGTATTGACTTGGAAGCCTTTGAGTTTGATCAAGGAAAAATCACAGAGGTTGGCGTATCCGTACTGGACTCTCGCCATGTGCTGGGCACTGATCCTGGCCCTGATGGAATGGGATGGCTGTCCAAAATCACGACGCGTCATCTGATCATCAAGGAGCACAAACACCTCGTCAACAAGCGTTTCGTCCACGGCTGTCCTGACAAGTTCAATTTTGGAACTTCAGATATCGTCAAGTTAGATCGCGTTCACTCGACACTGACTCAATTATTCGAAGACCCCTCGCCGAGTTCCGTGCTTGCCTCGGATCTAGGTCCAAGGAAACTCATTCTGGTCGGCCACGGTCTCTCTAACGACACTGCCTTTTTGAACAAACTCCACTTTGCGCCTCACGCCAATGGCAACATCATAAAGGACATGGATACCCAGAGCTTCGTCGGTACCAAGAAGAAATCTGTCGGTCTCAGCAGGTTGCTGGCAGGCCTCGGTGTCAGCGCCGACAACCTGCACAACGCAGGAAACGACGCCGCATACACATTACAAGCCCTTGTATTGATTACTGTTCAGCACACCAATGACCCTGGTGCTTACATCAAGGCCGTTGAAGAAGCAAAGGGCAAGGTTGATCCGGCCAAGCAAAGATACAAGGATCACAGAGCCAAGATCAGGGTGCAAAAGTTCGCGGAGAGAGCGAAAGCTGCCAAATTGGCGCGAGCGCAAGAAGCACTCGAAAAGCCTACTACAGAGTCAGTATCCGCTGACCCTCTAGAACGGCACGAGTCTGGTCTTGTCCCAAGCGAAGCCAATAAGACGTCAGCCTGATAGATCAATCTGATTCTGACTTGCCTTCTTGGGAGCAATTTCAGTCATACTCATCACACTATGTTCCTGTATCTGGGTTACCGGAGCTTGATGGACGTATAAGATGGGGAGCGCTTACGCTAGATGAAATCACGTCCCAGAAAAAGAATGGACGAAAGCTGCTCGAGGAGAGTGGAGGCGTAATACGAGCATACAAGAGGATCTCTCCAGCTGACCGCCTCGATAACATCACCAATGATCCTATATCGACCATTGATGAAGCTGTTATGAGAAAGAGGACGAGCTCCGATGTTGAAACAACGAGAGACCCTTGGGACGAACATGACGACTTTTCGATCACGCTGTCGTTCTATGTAGCACCAAGCCGCAGCCAGACACGAGATCCAGATGACAATGACAAGGGCGCGCCAGTTGTGATCGATCGATCGCACATCAAGCCCACGAACCAGACCATGGCTCAACCGCTCAGCGTACCAGATGTAGCTCCAGAAGGATCGGTCTTTCGTCTGAGAAAGATCGAATACCCAAAGTGTGCGTCTCAGGTAACAGCCGCGTACATGAAACATATGGACCCCCTCCCATCAGTCGTCAGAAGAGTGAACGCTGCCAACAAATGCGATTCGACGACAAATGAGTCAAGGAAAACACCAGATCAAGTGGAAACACCGGGTAGCAACCGTCGTCGAGAGCTCGCACGTAGTATCGCGTTCTATCGCGAAATGGATCCGGGCTACAACATGATCGTCCAGGACGGCACGTACAGAAAATTTATACCCAAACAGGAAAGGCAAATGGAAGAAACAGGAAAGGGGCTCAGCGATCGGGCGGCGATGGGAATGGATCGGAAGCAGCTCGTAGAACAACAGCATCAGGCGCGCTAGAGGCAGGGGCGCGAGATACAGAGACTTGAAAGAGAAGAGCCCATTGAGGCAAAATCCTAAAATATCAAAGGGTTTTTGCGCAAGTTGTTAGATGGACCTAACCCTTGATTCGGGCAGGGCAAACACACTGCAATATCATATCCAATCATTATGCCGGACTCTCACTACATTCGCACTTGTCATGATCTTTCGGTATCCTCATTTACAGTTAGAGTCAGCAGTCTAATCGAGTATAAAACCCGACCTCCAGCACAACTGTACCTCCTCACCTCTCCTGTCAAGTCCAAGGGAAAGCTCATTTTATCAAGCGTGCTCTATCGAACGCTTTTTGCGTCTTTTCGAGTTGCCCTTTGCGGTCGTCACTGCCCGTGAAGGTTAATGGTCACTCGGTCTTTCGGGTCGATAACGCTGATGTTATTCCCTCTGCTTTCCATTGACTCTTGGGGTCGTTTGTTGCGTTGATGCAAGGGGTAGGTCAAATACGGACACGGCGATCTAGGGAGTGAGGAACTAAGAAAAGAATATTGTGGACCCCCAGAGGAAACTTCTCGATATTCGATGCTCAGTGTTCTTTGCTCAATTTTGGTTGTTGAAGAACTCTGTGCATCGCGACGGTGTACTCGAATTCGGATTCAATGTAAGGATCACACCTGACAAATGATCGGCTCTGAGAAACACAGGTTACATGGAGAGGGAGGGCATTGGTGAAGAAATCTTTCCATTATATGAAAGAAACATTATAACTATGTCATCATAATAGTAGACATAATATCGTCGTGAAGCTAAGATAAACCAATCCCTTCCTAAAATCCATTATACACATAAAATCCTTGAACTTTTTTGTACAAAGAAAGCCCCGCGTTTAACAAGCGTCAGCAGGGCAAGCAATGTTGGTGCCGTAGGGGTCAGGTCCAGCAATGCCAGCAATCTGGAAGACAGCATTGATGACACCACCGATACCTTCTCCAGCAATGAGACCACCAGCGACGGCAAATCCGTAGATTTCAAACGACTTGGGGTTCTTCTTGGCCCAGAAGTAGGCGGGGACGGCACCGATGACCATGGCAGTTCCGTAGACAGTGCTGCGAATGAAGTTAGTAAGATGTAGTAGGTTAAGTGAAGATAGTAGAAAACTTACGCGTTCAAGACGAAAGCAAGGGCAATGCACATGACGTTGGGGTGGTAAGCCTTGTACTTCTCCCACGAGCCAGTGTAAGCGTAGTGGCGGATGACGACCATGGCACCACCAAAGATGGCAAAGGCGATAGCGAAGTATCCCGAGGTCTTGGGGACGGGGAAGACGGGGTCGGTGACAGCGACGGCAACAGCACGCCAAGCACCAACACTGGGGGCAGCGAAGGGGCAGGTCTCAGCCTCGACGTCGATAATGCAAGGG
>Ga0058698_10001363_pt1 | contig 11107 bp, 5 predicted proteins | sample AgamicAsSfe_FD_67288 | JGI IMG/M metagenome (GOLD analysis project Ga0058698, IMG submission 67288) | Agave microbial communities from Guanajuato, Mexico - As.Sf.e | ecosystem: Host-associated > Plants > Phyllosphere > Phylloplane/Leaf | place: Guanajuato, Mexico | collected 2012-05-30
CCAAGAAGCGGAAGGGGTGTATGCTGAGTGACTACTGGTATTTCAACGTCTTCTGATGCTGATTTGGCGCTGTCACGTCGGTCTTGCGCAAGCTTCACGACCTGAGCAGATGCCTCGGTCACGCTGTCTGTTGGTGCATGTTCGGCGGTCACCATAATCTCATCTGCCTTCTTCTCTCCCCTTGGTTCAACTGTTTCGTCGCTAGACACGTCTTTGGTGAACTCATTATCCTTGTTGTCCTTTGTGTCCTGGACACTTAGACATTCGAGATAGACGCTGAGATAATCCGAATCATTCCCCTTAGGATAGAACTTGATTTGCCATTGATGGCCTCCGATAGTGACGATTTCAGACTTCATGACCACTTCATGGTTCTGCTTGTCCTGCGTGCCATTGTATGCATCGATCGCCCAGTGAATACGTCCTGCTTCGCCAGCAGTGTACTCCGGGTATTCCAGAGGCTTGAACGCTTCGCCCTCCCAGTATTCGTGATCCAGAGCACTGTGTTCTCCCCGCTCCTCGATCTCCTTCAATTCTCCCTCGTCAGGCGACGATAAGTCTTCTGGTAACGGATGCCATGGTGGGAGACCATCTTCGTCGTCAGAAGATCCTGAGTCGGAGCGCGGGGGATCGACTGGCGGAGGAGGAGGCGGGGGTTGTGTGCTTGGATCGACAGGTGGAGGTAGCGCGTCGGGGTCAACGGGTGGAGGGGGGTCTGTGGGAATGATTGTCTCTGTCTAGGCAGCGTCAGTAATGAACAATCAAGTTGAAGCGCTCTCATGATGGTAGAGTCTGACTCACGGTATCGTCTGGCACAGGCGCAGGTGATGCCGGCGTAGTGATAGTAGCCTCTTGCGCCTCAGATGAGCCATTTGGCAGTAACGACTCCGCCTCGACATCCGGTGTGACGTCCATGGCGTCCTCGTCTATAGCCGATATCTCAACAGCGATGGTGTTTGTGGAAGCATCGCGACGGGCGGGCTCATCTCCATCTTGCATTTCTGCATCGCCCCGATCATGATTCTGGCCTGTAGACGGCATCGTGTCAGCGGAGGTTGAGGTATTCATGTCTAGTTCAGCAGCCGGTGGTGGTGGTGGAGGTTGAGGAGAAGCTGGCGTGTGCGCGTGAAGTACGTGGTTTGGCGAATGTGGTGGGCTGGAGAGCTGCTGGCTAAAGTGTAGCGGTTGCTCTACGCTGACGCTCATGTTTGCTCCGTAGGTGTAGGCGCATGTGAAAGTGGAGAGAAAGAGCGTTTGGGCAGTTTGAGGTGAAGGTATGGCTGGGTAAAAGTGCAGATGGACGGATTGGTGAGAGAAGTTATGCACGAGGCTGCACGTCGGTGGTGTGTTGCTTTTGATCGGTAAGTGTACCAAGCTAGTAGCGTTATCGCGTCGATGAAGTGTATGGATAGTTACGAATAGAAACAGCAAGCGATGGGTGCTTCTAGGGGTATGGCTAGATATTAGAAAGTTGGTTTGGACAAGGGAAGATTGGATCTGGGCGTGGCTGGAGCTTAAAGAAGGCTGCAGCCTACCAGCATGCGGCACGATGGCCAACAGAGGGACAGAGTGAGGCGGTAAAGCTACCTGGGAATCGGCTGGCCCACGCGCTGCGCTATCCCGAACCGATGGAGCTTGAGCATCAACGCCTTCAACCTGGAGGCTCTGCGCCCTTCACAGCCTCTCAGAATACCCAAGTTGCTGGTTGACTCATAGCACAAGGCTGCGCAGGCATGGCGCCATCGTCATCAGCATCATCAACACGAAGCTCAGCTCCCCTTATCGATTAACGCTCCACAGTGACCGGCTAGGCAGTCACGCTAGAGCTTTGAGACTAGTGGGGAAGGTGGGCCCGACCGCGCCTTCCCTGCGTCAGCTCTCCGCGCCAACAACGTTGCTCCATACAGCAGTCATGGCTCCCATACCAGCCCACTTATTTCGGTCAACAGCAGTGTCTCCGTCACCATTATACGAGCTGTTGGTGTGCTACAAGTTGCATTTTGTCATTGCCCTTGCGACCGCTGAACCCGTGCGAACGTAGCCGCAACGATGAGCGGGAACACTACCGTCGCCTCTGCGTATACTTTGACGCTATCTCCATCTAGCTTGATCTTCCCCCAACTGACAGCCTCGTCTGGCCGCGCTCCCGCATCACTCCCGTCAAATTCTTGCGCCGTGTTGATGTACACCGCACTATCAGCTCCATTGCGCATCAAGTTCGCGTTGGCGATGTGATGCTTCACTAGTCCTCCACCTAGGACAATCATGCCGGTCCTCTTCGCGCGTACTGCGATCGTGTTTATCTTCCTGATGTCCTCTACGATGTCGACGCGTAGCTGTTCTGGCGACGACTTGAATGTGTGAAAGTACAACATGTCGCCCAGGCTTCCGTCTGTCAGCGCCGGGCAAAACACTGGAATATCGTTCTTCCATGCCCAGTAGTAGACGGATCGCTCGTCGTCGATCTCCTTGCCCAGACGGTGGATGATTTTGCTTGGTGTCCAGTGCAATGGCTCGTCTGTCTTCTTACTTGCCTCCTGCTCCTCCAGCATCTTGTCCAGGATAGGCACTACCCAGTCCTCGAACGCGCAGTAGTTGCTGTTAGGGACGACAAGATTACCGATGCGGTTCATGCCCTTCGCTCGCAGCCCGGCGCCGGGAGTAGAGAAAGCGCCGAGGTAGGTTGGCGCAAGACATTTGATGAAGTCTTCTTCAACACCGCCTGCAGTTGTCACGATGGCAGAGACGTGTTTGTGCTGGACCAGGTACCGTAGTGTCTCGCGCAGACCCGAAGATATGAGGTTCGACGTGTATCCAAGGAATATCGTCGTGGGCTCATTTGTCTCAGTGTCCTTCCATGCGCGCTGTTTCTCATTAGCAGGAACCCCAGGCTTCTCGATACGGTGGTGTCGCGTCGCCAAATCAGGCTAAATGTTTCGTCTTTCGGGACAGTGCACGGACGGGAACTTCCCGGCATACGCAAGTGCTGTCTCCGCACTTGACGCTGACACGCCGCAGCACGCGCATTCGGATATTCCGGGCAGAAGCAACTTACCATGTCGTTGATGATTCGCACAGCCTCTCCCACCGAAGTTGCCTGGAAGCCCATGTTGGCATAACCGCCCACCAGCTCCTCGACTGTGATGCTGCGCGACGTATACTGGTTGAAGTCGATGCCCTGCACCTCTTGCGCACCCTCAGGCACGGGCTCGGATGGCTTCAAGACTGCATCAGTGGCGCCGGTAGGGGCCGAAGAGCTGCTAGCCATGGTGATAGGCGTTTTTGTGGTGAACGGTCGATGGAGCAGCACTGCCTGGATAATTTGACGTGTGTTCGGACTGCTCGGCGCACTCTCGACGTTTGCAGCTTTCGTAATGTGCTATTTGTGAGTCGGTGCGGCGGCAGATTTTGACAAAAGGAAGCCCCCACACCCGTGGACTGGGACTAACGCATGGCAGTCTAATCCCTGCCACTGTGTGGCTAGTTCTCGGGTCGATCCTGCTAAGGAGGGTGCCAGCCCTTCTGTCATCAACGTCTGGAAGTGCCACAGTGTCGCGTCGTCACACGGTGCTACAGGCGGCATTTCATTCGTGCGTCGTGTCCTTCAGCTGCCATGCATCGGTGTCTTGCTGGTGCTGGTGAAGGGCGCGGGTGGGATCGTCATCAAATCCCCTAGTGGAGCCAGGGCTGGAATCTGAAGCAAAACCAGCGGCTGCCACCCCTGCAGATAATCGAGAATGTTCAAATCTGGGTCCAATCAGAGACGGGCTGTCATGCTTGAATGGATTCCCCTCGCTAGGCCGTTGCAGGCCAGCCGGGGCGTCCATTTTGACTTGCAGGCATCCGTCATGGCTGCCCAGGTGCAGGTCAGTGCTTCGTTCTCGTGTCTGGTCTCCTCGACGTTCCCTTTCTCCTACCTTGCGACAACGACACCCGACACAACACCATGCTGCCACTGATCACCGGCGCGCTGCCTGGCTAAAGAGTCGCTCTACTCTTCATTTCCAGCACCAACAAGGTGCAGTCTCACGTGCCCGGGCCTCCCTCACAAAGAGACCCAGCGCCACGTCAACGGGCTGCAGAACATCTTCAACACGGCACGGGACTGCCTTTGTTGACTACCACGCGCTTCTTAACACTCACGGCCATCTTTGGACGACTTTTCCTGATCTCCAGCACCAGTTTGACGCGTTTGCAGCACGAAAAGGGCGTTTTGGGCGTAAAGGCGACGATAGCAGATCGAATCTCAGCTCCCGGCGCCGAGAAGCTGCACCTGTTCCACCGCGGATCGGGGGTTTGGCGCTTTCCCTAATTTCCTGGTCTCGAAGCACGGGCCTTGCCGCTAGCGCCTCGTCTACCACGGCTTGCAAACACGAACTTCGATTGACGTCCTGTGGCCAACGTCAGTCTAGGACACCGCGATTCGCTCGACCAATTATACTGTACCGTTTGAGATCGACATAAGACACTATACCCGGCCACTTTCTCTTCTCTTTGCGACAGCTTCCCTTACGACGTTACTGCACGCGATTCAGACCTGCTATCACGACGGAGATTCGTCATCTGCTCTGACATACGACCTTTACCCGTGCCCATGCCGCAGTTGCAAGTTCCTTTTACAGTAAGAAATCATCGACATGTCTGCTTCACGGTACCCGGAGAACGGCAGATATGCCCGCGACAGGTCTCCGCCCTATCGGGACCGAGACCGAAGGCCATCCAACTTTGGCGGCGGATACCCCCCAAGGGGTAACGAGACCTTCAGGCCAAATGCAGAGCCAGGTGGCTTTCAAAGAGAGATCCCCAAAGGTCCAAAATCACTTGCTGACCCGCCACGTGGCCCGCCGGTGGGTCCGCCATCAAGCGCGTCTGCAGCGCCACGCGATGAAAGAGGTCGCGGATTCGCTGGACGTGGTGAAGCCACGCCCCTGCGAACTGCACCTCCATTGAGTAGCGGTCCTGGATTTCCGCACAACTCTCAAAACTCCTGGAGGGCAGACCGCGACCGAGATCGCGACTTTGATCGGCGTGAGAGACGGCCGACTCCACCAAGGCGGTCACCTATCCGGGACTCAAGAGATTCTCGCGACCAGAGGGATTTTGGACCGCGAGATCTAGATGTCAACCGTGCCCGACGAAATTCACGAGACGGCCCCCCCTCTGCGGGCTCAACCTACTCTGATCCCCCACCTCCTGGTACAGCGTCATCTTACCGTGGTAGTGGGATTGGACGTGGACGCGGTGGTTTCGCTGGACGCGGCCGAAACTTTCACAACGACGACCGCGATAGACATCACGACTCACGTGATCGCATTCCAGAACGAACATATCGACCGCGTAGTCGGACGCCCCCAAGGCGCCTAGAGAGAGACGTTCGCGAAGATCGTGATTTCGACAGGAGAGACCGCGATGACAGAAGGTTTCCCAGAGAATACGACTCCTACATTGGCCCAGCAGGTGCTGCGAAGCCTGGACTGCGGGCATTAGACACACATCGAGGTCCAGGTCCCTCTGATCTGCGACATCTGCCCGGTACACCCACAGGTCCAACACCGCACTCTGCTCATCACGCATCTCCGTCTGATAGACTAGGACCACAAGGTGATTCTTACTCGAGACGATCTTCCCTCGCCATTGATCCTCTCTCTGCCAAGGATCCTCGCCGCGAGCCAGGCAAAGACGAGGCCCTCCTAGCCAGCCGCGCAGAAGCGTCCAGAGAAAGGTATGCTCCGCGTGCTTCGTCGCCTCCTGCTTCCATCCCAGCCTTTGGCGGATCCAATGTTTGGAGGGCGCCTATTTCGGACAGTAAATCAAGTGCTGCCCCAGTAGCGCCATCGAAACCTACTCAGCCTGCCCCTGCTCCTACTAATTCCTCTACTGCTCCACTCACTCCCGCTACTCCCGTCACCCCAGTGAAGGCCACCGTAGTCCCTACTGCACCAAAAGCGGCTATACCCCCAGGCCTTTCAACTTTACCGCCTACTGGACCAAAAGCCGATCGGGCGCCGGATCGTCCCTTGCTTACAGACGCTCCGAAACAAGAGAACAGAATGGCGCATCCAGCTCCAGCACGTATGGAACCACCTTCCATTCCACCTCACACTGTTCCATCTCAGCCCACTGATGCATCAGCTTCAGACAATGTGGCTGCCAAGATTCCAATGTCGCCACAAATGCCTGCACCACCTAAAGCTCCATCCGTTATGCCAACGGCTCCTCCAACGGCTCCTAATGCACCATCAGGTCCGGCGAAATCCCCTCCTCAGGGTCCTGCTCCACGACCGCGTGCGCCACCCACAGCCCCTCAAGCAGCTCTACGTGTCAACGTATCACCTTCGTTCTCTAGAGCGACTTTACCACAATACGCCCCTCGAGATGCATCTCCTGGTGCAAATCCCTCAGGTTTTGGTCCACGTGGCAGTAGTGGGGGAGGTTCTGCGATGAACACATCACCGCAAAGTTTACCAGCGAATATTCCTACAGGACCAAAGGCTGACCGAACACCGATGGCTCCTAGGCCGCTTCCATCTTACCCACAATCTGACCGACCTGGCTTCCCCCCAGCTAGAGGTCCATTGAATGGAGGACCCAAGAGTATGCAATGGGTACGACCTGGTTTCAATTCCAATCGACCTTCGGTCCCCACTAAGCGCGAGTTTCCGGTGGAAGATCGGGAACGACCATTCGGCACTGCTCCCAAAGCCCCCCGACTTGAGAACAGTATCTCGGCAACGCAGACTCAACGAAACTCACAAGCCAAATCAGTGTCACCGTCGTTCTCGCGCATCTCAACTGAACCCGAGCGGCCACGAGAACGTGCAGTGTCTGCGGAGCGTCCTGCGGCACCCTCACCCAAACCTACTCCGATCGAGACCAGGCGATACTCTGACGTAGTTATGGCAGAAGCGTCACCTCGCATGGCCAAACCACCTATGTCGGCTGCGTCATCCGCTCCGGAGGCTTTGCAAGACTCTGATGATGATCTTGATCTTGACGAGGAAGACTTCGCTGAATCTGAGGCGAAATACAACCGAGAACGAGCGCGCCTGGAAGCCAAACGGGTTGATTTGAGTGCTCCACACCTCCGAGCTACGACACCCTTGCAAGAGATCGTTTTGCTTTCATGCTTGAACGTCGACCATCTCCCACAAACGCAGCCCGATGTGGAGCTTACCGAGGAAATAAGCACACCATTACTTCAGGAACAGGATCAGGAATTAGGACAGGAACAGGAGCAGGAATATTCACGTCCCTCACCTGCGCAAGAACTCCCTGTAAAGCCAGTTCCCGTCCAGCCACTTCCAGAGAGCGTTACGGCAGATTTACCGACTCCCAAAGCTGAAGAGTCAGAGGACGTCGAGATGGAAGACAAAGAGCAGACCGAAGAAAGGTCGGCTGCGCCCGCGACAATGGCGCTTCGTCTGCGACGTGAAACTTCTGCCGAGCAGGAGACTCTACCCGACCTCAGCTCGTTGCCGTATCTAGGATCAGGTCCTCCAACGCCTTTATCCGACATTGGACAAGACCGGCCGAGTCTCTCTGACGATGTCATGAATGCCATTCGAAGCAAGTTGCGCAAAAGCATCGAGCCTGAACTAAACACCGATCAGATACTCGAAAGATACGCAGCTGCATACAGAGAGTGGCGAGTTGCAATCCGTCCTTTGGACGAAGAGCGCGATCAAGATGATCCGGACAGGCAGCCATCAGCTGAGCCCACACTGAAAGCCGTCACCCCCGATGTGCAGAACGCTGCGATGACTGGAATCCTGGACGGATCGCTGGCACCTACAGGCCGGAGAAGTCATGCAAGTCGGTGGGCTACTGAGCTTGATTTAGAAGCTGTTATCAAAGAGTCTTTGAAGACTGCAGAGGAAGAGAAGTTAGGGAAGAACAAGGAACCAAGGAAAGCCATGGCTGATCCGGAAAAGGAGGCTGATCTACCTTTGGAACTTACCGAGGCCGAGGCTCAGCGGAGAAGGTTTATTGACACCAATTTCCAGCGCGAACCCGGCCAAGGCATCTTCGTGTTCCATTACGAGCCACCAGAGGACGACTTCACTCCTGACGAACACCGCGTCATGGTGCAGAACTACAAGGATCAGTACGCTAAGAAATGGGGTAAGCTGGCTGAAGTCTTATACAAAGAAGTCGGGACCGAACGTACATACAAAGACTGTATCAATCACTACTATGCTACCAAATGGGGCAGAGAATACAAAGGCAAACTTCGGAAACCGCGGGCTTCCAGGAAACGTGGTGGAGCGGTCGGTCGTGGCCGTGGAGCTATTGCCAACATGGACCGACCCGAAGGACCGGGAGAGGATGGTTTGCCCTTGCCTGTTACTGATACTGGACGACCTAGGCGCTCAGCAGCACCCAAGTTTGGCGCAATGGAGACTGAGTTCGACCCGATCACAGGAATTCCCATTCCAGGCCGTGCACGCAGGCCGACTGATGCCGACGACACACAAGAGAAGGCCATGCGGCGCGGAAAGGCTGCGAAAGACAAGCTCGGCCGGAAGGCAAAGAATATGCCACTTGCCGCGGCTCCCGTGGGTTCACCTGTCAAGGTTGATCGTAAGGACAAGAACCTGGGAGTCAAGATGGAGGATGATCTCAGCAAACGGCCGATGGGCGATATGCCCATACCTATGCCCCTCATTCCTATGGAGGACCAGTTGATGCTGCCTGGTGATTTGCAGCAGCTATCTGGCTTGCCAGGCAGCCTCATGGACCGACCGAAGACACAGCCTGGCGCGAGACCCGGTCCGTCTAGCTATTGGTCCGTCTCCGAGTTGCAAGACTTTGACAAGAATGTTGCACACTTTGGCACTGACTGGATAGCAATCGCAAACCACATGGGCACAAAAACGCATACCATGATCAAGAACCAATATCTGCGTCTCGTTGAGAGTGGCAAGCTAGACTTGGAGCAGGTAGCAAAAGAGGCAGATGCCCGAAGAGAACGAGGTGATGATCTAGGACCACCGCCAACGCCAACTCCAGCACCCAAGAGACGATATGAGAGTACGCAGGCGGGACCAATCCGTCCCATCGCACCCACGCCTGAACATGGTTCTCCACCTCCGAACCCGCTTGCGCTTCCCAAAGCATCTCCTCCGCATTCGACTCCCTCTTCGAGGTTTTCCACCATTGCTCAAGCACCTATGCAAAGCAAGCCGATGGTGCCTCCACCCGGATATCCTGCCCTACCAGAGACTAGCCTTGCGTCTGTACCCTCAATACCACCACAGCAGTCGCCGCCCGCTCCACCTCAACGTGCGCAACCACAACAACATCATCACCAGCACTCCATGTCGCAGCATAAGCCGCAGCCACAAGGGCCACGAGCTGGATACTTCTCAGAAGAGCCTTCAAGGTTTGAGGCACGACCACCCTCGCAACCATCGAATAACCAACAACCACATAGACCACTGCAACAGCAGCAGCAGCATGCCCCACCCCAGCCTCGTGCACAGGAGCAACATCATTCGCCTCTCTATCGTGGGCTTCACTATCAAGAACGAGACAGTGTGGGTAGGTCCGAAGTTCAGCAGGAGCAGGAGCATCAACGCCGGATACATGAACACAGGCGTCAGATATCACAGGAGATGTCACAACATAGACCTTTTGCTCCTGGTGCGGCACCGCCAATTATGCCGCCAGTACGTTCAAACTCTGGGATGAGGTCGCCAGAACGTCGTTCGTTGCCATTCTCACATTCCCGGCACCCATCACAAGCGCAATCACTCAATCAAGCTGCAGCGGACGTATACTCTCCGAGCCATGGCACTAGTCATGGTGCGCAACAACTGCCGCCCAGGTCGAGTATTCTTACACCGCCTGTCAAGGAGGAGCCTAGAAATCCTCCTCCGGTCAGCCTTCCTCCAGCGCAACCCCAAGCAATGCTGCATACACAGTTGCAACATCCTCAGCGTGGTCCACCACCTATGCAGAATACGCCCCCACCTGTAGCATCAAAGCCAGCTGCAGAGCCACGCAAGTCTAACCTGATGTCGTTGCTCAATGACACCGACCCTGAGGAGCCTAGGCGTAAGAAACCTAGCGAACAAGGCCCACCGTCGCATACCTCTACCCCGTTGCAATCAGCCCCAATCGCACCTCCTCCGACAACGCAAAGCTACTCATCTTCGTCAAGACGTTCGATTTACGAGGATCCCATGGCTGCTCAACCTCCGTATACTCGTCCATCTTCATATGCTCAGCAAACCTCGCTTCCCAATGCAGCACCGAACAGGCCAATCGACTTAACCGATGATAAACCACCAGTGAGTAGGCCGAGTCTGCGTGACAGTTGGCAAACCCAACAGCCGTTCCACCGAGGGCTATCCCAGACCCCACAGCTCACGCCACTTTCGTCAACGCCGTCGGGCCTGCCTCAGCCACCGAGTGTCAACGAGAGGATCTTTAGCAACCACCGTGCCGTCTTCTCTCAGCATAATACTCCGCGCCAGAATCCGACACCGCCGCCTCTTGCCGGTTTCAACAATTCTCCGAACCCACATTCGCGCACGTCAAGCATAAGTGGACCGCCCGGGCCGTTGCCTCGACACGGCATCCCAAGCACCACTGCGGCGCAGCATGCCCAAGCAATGAGTGCATCAGCGCAGATTTTGCAGCCAAATCCATATGCCCAGGTCGATCCACCAGGAAGTGGTGTACCGCCATCCGGACCTATGGGCATGCGGCCCAGCCCACATCTGTCGACAAGTCACATGGCACAGCAAAGAGACGCACCTAGTCGCAATGACCACTCCCAAGCTTCCAACGCCAATCTGTCGTACTCAAACCCGCAGACGCCTAACGAGCATCCAGCGCATCCTTTCCAAGGGCTGAGCAGACTGACTGAGCCCTATCGCCCTCGCGATCCTCGTGACACACACGATTTTGATCCTCGTCACTCAGATCGCGACACCAGTCGAGAACTATCTCAAAGGACTGAATATCTACGTGAACAACTTTCCAATCCTGCGTTGCGTGCGAACGGTCCTCCAATGCATGAAGATATACGATTTCAGCCTCAAGATCGAGGGTATCTCTCTCAACGCTCCCAGACCCCACTGTCTAGGTCGGAGCATGGTCA
>Ga0058698_10001364_pt1 | contig 11106 bp, 11 predicted proteins | sample AgamicAsSfe_FD_67288 | JGI IMG/M metagenome (GOLD analysis project Ga0058698, IMG submission 67288) | Agave microbial communities from Guanajuato, Mexico - As.Sf.e | ecosystem: Host-associated > Plants > Phyllosphere > Phylloplane/Leaf | place: Guanajuato, Mexico | collected 2012-05-30
TCATTATAGACGGGCGGTCGACCGTTGTGCTCCTGTGTCGCAGGGAGCCATATCAATAACAGGTTGTCATCTCGAGGGTGGAGGTCAACGTGACGAACGGGGTAGGCGCAAGCTCAAGATTCCGCGACGCACAGGCACGGGAAGCAGGACTAGACGAGACTAGACTCAGAACAAGCAAGCTCCACCCCGGATCCTCGATCTAGCTTCACTCCCCTTTGCGTACCTACTGTAAATGACTCGACGGAAGTCGCCGTCTGGAATTATTTTGATTCCTCTATAGGCAGGAGGACCATGTCAACGTTTGCTCATTTGTATCACGACATTTGACTACTAGGGTATACATGAAATTCCTGGTCGACGTCGTTTGTCATGCCAATTCCGTTATCTCAGACCAGAGCATCAAAATCACTCGCGTATTCTGATCAAGCTTATCCAGTGACAGGCAGCGTTGAAGACCGAGACTTGATATTGCGAAGTTATTATGTCAGAAGGTTCGCGCACATGCAACGGCCCGCGTCCCGTGTGGTTCTCCGAGATTGGCTGCATGGATCAGCGCGAGGACGGACGGACGGGACCACACTTGCCTGCACTGTACACAATGATAATCTTATAGGCAAAACACAACACACTGACCCAGTTCTGATCGATAAGAATGTAGATATTGTGCCGTACTAAGTCACCGTAGGTATGCATTCTCGATGTCTCATTGATAAATAAAGAACAAAGAGACTTTCTATCAAGTTCACTGCTCCCAAATGACGTTCCCCAATCGTTGCAGCAACACCTGTTCGCGCGTATAATATGCCACTTGTGTTTGCAAACAAACCGCCGATCATGTCAACGTATATGGCGCGCGCCAGGGAGATGATATGGATAGGAACAGCAAACGTCGAACTGCTGAAATTAGACGTTTGTCCGTCATGGTCTGGAAATCGGCAGATTGGGAGTAGACGGTATTTTACGGTTGTATTCCTCCATACTCGTTATGGCACTTCGCTTGTTCCCGATGAATGCAACTTGGGAGCTTGGACTGGCTTCATCTCAGCCAGCTTGTGTCCTTGGGCCCCCTAGCCGTCTACTATACGTTTATCTAGTCTCGTTCGCCCTGGACGGCTCATGCATTATTTCTCTGCCTGTCAAACACTTGTCTTCTCACTACCAACCAGAACGTGATATTGCTTGTTAGTCTTTTCCAGCCTGCTTTGCTTCCTCAACAGCTTCAGGCGCGTCACTCCTTTGGTATTCTGTTTTCCAGTCACTCGTTCAGCAATATCGACGTCTGCCTTGCCAGCGTGTTTTGTTTGTAAAGCACATTATCCGATACCACGCAGCATCAACGACCTCGATTCCATTCAGATCGTCGCCAATACCAACCCGGTCAACCACATCTCACCACTACCATGCTTGGTCGACCCGCTGGTTTTGACCACATCAAGCCTCTCAATGGCTGGACCATGCATCACAATGCTCCTCTTACACCTCCAATCTACCTCGAAGACCGACCCTTCCTCGGACATGGTAGCGGCTATGAGATCCCTCGACCTGCGTCGACCAACTCACTACCCAATGCATCCATGACACAGTACTATCAGCAGAGGCTTCCTGCGGCTCCTGGACAACAATTCCAGCTTCCAGCACTTTCGACATTGGCTTCACTGGCGGTCGCAAATTATCCTGTTGGTGCAAGGTCAGTCTACATTTCTTAGTGTGGATACCATATCTTGGTCACAAATCTCCGAGCCGTTCATAGCGTTGCGTTGCGTTGCGTTGCGTTGCGCTGCGCGTGCACTCGTACCTGCAGGCAGCAGTCGCGAACATGCGGCCCACCGTCCCTCTCGCCAAGACTCGCGGTTATCACATCTCCCAGTACTACTGGAATGAACACTTCACTAACGTTGTCTCTTTCTGATAGACCTGTCCATGCTGTTCCTCAAGCCATGAACTACGCCACTGCTGCTCCTGCAACTGCAGGCGGTCAACAGAATGGTCCTGTAAGTATAATTTATCCTCATGATCTTGTCGCGCGACACTCTCGTCCAGCCGAGCTTTATCTCTTATCGACAATCGATAAGGATTATATGCATCAACACTCGACGACGCTGATCATCAACATTGTTGCCAACGTGTGACTGACTTGCGACAGCCTGTCTGCCAGAACTGCGGCACCAGCACCACTCCTCTATGGCGTCGTGACGAGTCTGGCTGCGTCTTGTGCAATGCTTGCGGCTTGTTCCTCAAGCTGCACGGCCGTCCGCGCCCGATCAGCCTCAAGACTGATGTAATCAAGAGTCGCAACCGCGTCAAGACCCCGGCCGGTCCTAAAAAGAGGGTATGTATATGCCCGATCGCGAACGACGACATCTTTGCTGACACAACCAGTCGTCGCTCGAGAGCGGTGGTCTTCCTGCATCTTACCCTGATGCTTCTGCCGTCCATGGTCTTCAGCGAAGAGCTTCCGACCGCGTTGTCTCTGGCGCAACAGATCGTTCGGCATCTCCACTATCCATTCACGAAGCTGCAAGTATGGCAACTTCACAGCCCTCCAACATTGCTCCTCAACACCTCTTCGACAACGTCTCTCTCGCCGAGACCGCATTCCAGTCTTCTCTCCCTGGCTTTACCCTTCGTCAACCATCGCCCACCCCATCTTCCATCAACGGCTCCCACATCGAACACTCCCAAGTCTACGGTGAAGCTCCAAGCAACAACAATGTCCTCAAAACTCGTGTCAGCGAACTCAAGGTCATCAACGATCTTTTCCGTGGTCGCGTATCTGAGCTCGAACAGAGCGAGCAGGAGGCTCGTAGAAGAGAGGCTTTGGCAAAAGAGGCAGCAGACAGATACAAGGCAGATCTCGACACTGCTCTAGCTCGGGAAGCCGACCTGAAGAGAAAAGTGGATGATCTCGAGGCTGAGCTCGCCAATCACAGACAGGCACACCCGGCCAAGAAGGCCAGACTCAGTGACGGCCCTGACGACTACAATCGTCCAGCATCCAGACTCTCTACTCGCGAGGAGTAGAGGCTACGCACGTTATGATACCCGGAAAAGATTTTCTTCTCTCAGTACCGTCGCACGGCACGAGCTGTGTTTCTACATAATAGACATGCACCATATTAGTGGTCAGACATGTTCACGATAAAAAAAAGATGCATAGATAGAGATATGCTTTACGAACCCAACACCTAATCTAGATAATAATTCTCAATGATCCAAACCTTCTTGATCACACTTTTCACCAACCTTGTGCAGGGAACAACATCAACAGATCGTTTCTCAGCTGTCATGGTGCAAGCCTTCTCCTAACGCGAAGGTCGCGCTCGACGATCTCCTGCAGGCACAGCGCAGGAGCAACAAGCTCTTCAGCCAATCTCGCTAACGATACGGAGATCCACGGCACTCCACTCCACTACATAGGTACACCTACCTTCTTTTACGACTCGGACCGGGAAAAGCTTCCGTTGTCCAACCGTGGATTTTCTGTCATTCTCCTCCTTTAAACGTTTTATACTCAAGACCAGAACTCAGCAAGCTTTCTTGCTGATTATTATCTGCACCAGAGACCAAAGAACCGACAACGGTGATGATGATGAGATTCTTGACCTTCCTGATCGAGGTATTTATGCGAAAGACGATCGGCTTGTCATGCTCAAATTGCATGTGCTGGGAGTCATGCGTGACATGGCTGGGGCATGCACTTTGTCGACCGACCTTGCTGTACACGACATGGCGTCGAGGGCCCGACCGACCACTCTACAGACCATGCGCGACTATTACTATACATCGAATTGACCTTCATAATCCACAGTTGAATATATTAAGAAGGCGAGTGGACGTGCGCGAGCGTGTCAGATTCGCGTACTGAGCTGCCGCTTCGCGACGGACGTCTGGTAGGTATAGTATGTCAGTTTCTTTCTCTTCTCTTTCTGTACACCAAAAGATATCAACACATCGTTCCAATTGAACTATAATCATGCCTTTAGTGAAGTCAGAAGAAGCCGCATCTCGACTTCCCCGAGAACAGAACGATGCTCACACGGCGACACCGCTTGCTGGCAGGAAAAAAAGCACGTTCAGAAGACATACTCATCGACCCAAAAGAACGGGCAAAACATGCCAGAATGGCCGAGCGAGAAGCCAATATACGACGAGATACAATCGAGACTTCCAGGCATGTCATACCCGTGAGACCCTGCGGACCTAGCGCCCGTTGTTTTCACACACTCACATATTGGCAACGCAAAGCAATGTACGACCAATGGCTACCACAATACGATTCTGAAAAGTCCGTTTACATGCTTCAAGATGGTCGCCTACAGCCAGCCGATACCCTAGACTTTGAATCAATTGTGTATGCCTTCTCCATGATTGCCGACGAAGCTGGGCGGATAAATATCGACCTCAAAACATGCCATCGCTAATTTCTACAAACACAACCACTTTAGCGTGGACATCGAACTACTCCCAAAATTCATCACCGCCTTCGAACATCTAGGGATTGAACGAGCTGCCGACCGTTTTGTACGAAAGATCACGGTCAATGTCCCACTCCAACCCAGCCATTTGAAGGGCGGCCATCTTGAATGGACTGCCCCACGTGATATGAGCAGGTCTACTCGTTACGCAGATGAGTTGACTTCGTCGCTATCAGAGCTCAAAAAGTCCAAAAAAGCCAGGAACATTACTGTTCAATTCAGAGGTCCAGGCGCCAGGAACGGATCAGACGTCCAGTTTCAAGCGGTATTGACTCGGCTGGCGCCCGATCTGCGCGAGCTCATCAACTGCTTACAAGACGGCGTTGTCGAAATCACAAAAGAACACAGTCTCTCCGCCCTGACGCATTGGTTCGCAACACCTACAAACGAGACTGTGCGAGGATACCGACGTGGCATCGCCTCACTCGATGAAGCGATGCAGGTGCAGCTGTCTGAAGACGGACACGATAGAGTTCATCAAGAGAGGAATTCGCTTCTTTTCGACAGAAAATCATATGGCAGTTATCGACCGCGTCAAAGGCTGACCATGCTGGAGTCGGAGAATTGTCTTCCATTGTTTAGTTAGGCTTCCACCTTGGTCAAGCTACACTCGATCCTAAGACAACAATGACCGAACGACATATCATAACACGCAGTGCCGCTCCGCCTTCCCCGCCGTTTCACGGATTTTCCGAACCGCGCACCACAACACTCATATCCTATATGCCTCCTACCCAAACAATCATACCTCCCTGATACAGTTTACCGCATAGCCATGTAGTAATTTACCAACTACCGACCACAATCATGTCATCCCTCCTTGGCTGAATCGATACAAATCAGATTGTAACAGCAACAGCAACAGTCGTTTGGCTTCAACGGCATTGCATAAAACGGTCGGTCGGCTGTTGACATTCTCGGTTGCAGTTCGTACCAGGCAGCTGTCATGTACAAATCATCAGCACTAGTCAAGTATTATGAACGTTACATATCTGGCAGATTTGTTTGGAGCGGTGTAAATGACATGATTATTTGGCGAGTCGTGCAGCGAATCTGGTCTTACGAGCTGAAAATGTGAATTGAAAACAGGAGCGTGACAAATGGCAAGATTAGATTTGGATAACATTGCTGATTCCAGATTAGATGATATGAGGGCCTTGCTGTCGCGGCGATATGTGCTGCTCCATTCCTCGTAGATCACACTGAGGCTCGCTCGGCTCTTTCCTATGCACGGTAACAGCACCCAGTTCGTCACGCTACGCTGTGCACGATCGTTTGTGCATATACCATACGGCGGTATGTAGACTTGAATACTCTCCGATGATTCATCTGTGTTCGATATCGTAACATATCTATCAGCTTACGCATCTTGACCAAGCAACCTCCTAACATGCAGTATCACATCCCTGACACTTCTCAATTCCCTCTCTAAGTTCTCCTCAATAAAAACAGCAACTCTATCACCGATCCCACTCTCTGCCTCCTCCTTCAAGATCTCCCGCAACAGACTCTCCCCTCCTCGATCGAGTAATCGCTGCAAGACATCGCCGTCGACATGCATATCCTCAGCCCTGAACCGAGGACCAGCGTATCTATTTCCCAATCCATCGACATCCATCGCATCGCCAGGATCAAGCGTGTCGTTTCCACCACCCAAAGACGCCACATCCTCGACTGTCAGCCCCGTGCGTCCTTCAAATGACCCCTCTGATTCCTCCTCGTATAAGTCCAGACCCCGTAATCCAAGCGGCAGCATCGTCGCGCCGTACACTTCTCGCCCTCTCGTCGCTGCGCGCAGAGTGGATTGATATGAATACGGACAGATTCTACTGCTTCGCTGCAAAAGGGCCACTAGGAAGCGCACACCGGCCCAGTCATGCAGACTCAGGAGACGGAGCTGCGTTACTGAACCGTCGATGCTGGTGCCTACTATCCTGTGCACGGGACTCGTTGTGGGTGTTGGTGAGATGTTCTGTACTGCTAGTCTGGTCAGAGAGTGGGGGAGTTGCGCTTGGAATAAGCAGGGGGAGGGGACTCGTGTCGTGCTTGTTGAGGATGGAAGGAGGAGACCGCGGAGTTGTGCTGTTTTGGATGAGAGGATGTTGAGTGTGTATGGTTCTTGAGCTAGAGGGAGGAGGCTGCTAGGTGATGAGATGGTTACGTGGTGCAGACCTGGTGCGGGTCGTGTGTCTGTGCTGTGTGGACGCAGGAAGATAGAAGGTGTGTCGTTGGCTGTCTCTTCGATACTGAATGTCGTGAGCGAATCTGCTGCTGTAGTGATGTGGATAAATGGCGGTGACGTTGTGATATGTACTGCTGGCGAACTGAGTCTGTGTCTGCATCTTTGCACCCACTTCTTCTCGGGAACCGAGTATTGGGCGTACACAAGCCAATTTCCAGCGCAGGTGACGTAAGCCAGATCTCCAAAGAGTGATAGAGCATATACTGGAGCGTCAAACTTCGTTGTATTTGCTAGTGTCATGTTGTCGATTCTGCCTCGTTTCAGACCGGGTTGTAGGATGTGGATGCGCCCTTTCGAGCTGTTGGCGTCGTGTATGCCCGTTGCTACCAGGACAAAACCATATTTTTTGTTCTCTGGACTGCGGTAAACCCACTCGGTGAGAGCATAGACCTTTTCATTGCTTTGAAGGTGGAAGAGGAAACTCGAGTCTGTATCATCAATGTTTATGACCGATGCTGGTGACTGAAAGATCAGCAAACCTCGAATCTGCTTATTAGCTACTGCAGGAGCGTCGTTCGAAATGCCTTGTATAGTCTCCATTGAGGCCACTATGAAATGAGACAATTGTCGCGAATAGGTAAGCCGATTCGGGGCTCCTTTGATGGAGAGCGTCCGAGGGACCAGCTTTGATATACCAGAACTGACCTCACTGATCCTACATTCATCTTCGCTGATCGTGATCAGAGATGTTGCTAGGCCCAACGAAGCAAGAGCGGTTGTATATGGCGTCTGAGCTACAGCTGAGATAGGACCTTGTTGGTATCCTGGCTCGCCCAGGTCCGTGATCCATATCGGCGTAGCTTTTAGACTGCTTTCAAGATCCGAGGCTGAACATGAAACAGTAAACAACGACGACTCACAAACCGCAATGGCTGTACCAGATGTTTCGGGTGTTGCTGTGATCTTAACACTTGTGGATCCTAAAGGAGCGCTCCGGATTGGGACGACCTTGACGACGTACAAGCCTTTGTCATGAGAAGAGGAAGAGCCGAGTGTCCTTGGTCCCTGTTCGGACTTCTCTGACCAAGTGTAGGTCAACATTTGTAGACTACCACTTCTAAGTCCGCAGAGGATCTCAACTCCGAAGCAGTCCGCTCCGCCACTATCTGTGGTAGATCGTCCTCTGTATATCGGATCATGCCCTGGATCTCTGCGGAGGATGGCTATACTGTCACACACATCAGAGGCCGATCCGAGAACGCAGTCGCATGCCGTGATTGTGTCACTGTCCGTGTCGAACAAATAGACGCAAAGACGACTATCTTGAGTAGCAAAGGCCACTGCGAACAAGTTCACACCGACCCGAGCGATTCCGAGGGCGGTGGGCGAATCTGTCACCTCTGCGGTGGCTCTCGCGCAGTCTTCACCAAGCATGGATCCATGCCACGCAACTAGGTCGAGTCGTTCTGGTTTAGAGATATCACCAATTACTAGTGCTGCACAGAATTGGTCGGCGTTAGAGAGGTCCAGATCAGCGGCTAGTACGCCTTCTTCTTGCAGCAATTCCGGGTGATATGAGGTTACTTGTGCTTGGTGATAGGCTATCAGTGCCCGGTCCGTGATCTGTACGATGGTTCCTGTATCTGTGTGAGTCCCAATCGAGATTGTCGGACTTCCCGGGTCGAATTTGGAAGAACTTTGCTCATCCGTGGTGTTCAAAGCTTCGGATAATTCGACTAGAGATACTCCTTCTTCGTCAATTGACAAGACCCTAGTCGCGACCGGTCCGCTCATTGCAGGGTAGGACAAAACAAGAAGCAGTCCGTCCACCTGAGGGTTGGAAACCGCCCAGACACTTTGACAGCCACGGAGCTCGTCAAGAGAGAAAGAAAAGCCCGATCTAGCCTCGAGGCCTGATCTTAATTCCGCTACGTTTCCTGCATTGTGTGAGCTAGACGTGACAAAGAGACCATCCGATGATCGAGTTGTCTTCTCGTGACCACGAGGTAGATCAGACGAGATCAAGTCTAGAGTTGGTGTCCAATTTTGTATAATGTCAATTTTTGTAAAGTCCCACTCGCCGTCTGCGGCTGTGACAGCGTGGTAGATGCCGCCTGATGTCGTCTCGCCTCCAGCTAAAAGTAGCATTCCCTCGTCGTCGGTACTGTTGACGACATTGAAGATCGAGCTCACGGGATGTTCGAGGCTGGCAATTGGAAGACATTCGATCTTCCGACCAGATTCGGTATTGGTGATCTCGAATTGGAATATTGAGCCTTGCTCGGTAGAGAGCCATACCAAGTCATCATCTCTTTGACGGTTTTGATCGTGATTGAGAGATGTGGGCCGGGCGTAGGCTGTCCATGACAGATTTTCTGCAGAATCGATGCTGACTCTAGATTGCTGGACGTGTCCTGACAGCAAGTCGGTAAGCAGATAAAGAGAGGTCCCGCATGCCAGCAGAAAAGCGGCCGAAGATTGAAGCGGAATGAGTAACGTAGGAAATTGACCTCCGGTATGGATCCGTGAGGCGCTGTGCACCTTGGCTGACACGGTCCCTCCACCATAGAGCCATTCAATATGCTGGATCAAAATCTTACGCTCCACGACCTTGATGACGAGCAAGATGATGTGGTCCGGATCATTGGCCGGTGGGTATAAGAACTCCATATGCAGTATTGTTCCTAATATCGGAATCAAGGGTCTCTGCTGTGTCATGTTCACATGATCTGTGCCCGGGTCTCCCATGTCTTCGTCCTTTGACACATCGACCAGCAGTATCCCGGCCTCTGGTGCAGCGACCGTTATGGCGCGACCATGAGGCTCGGCCGCGAGGAACTTGCCAAAACATTGTAAAGGGTCCAAATTCGCTGGTAGCGGAAACCTTGCTATGGGTGTTGGTGTGTCAGTCGCTGTCAGACCCGACAAGGAGAACAGTACCAGCTCGGCAGAAGCAAGTGTGATGGCCAGGAATCGGAGGCGGCCAAAATTCCGACTCTTTTCATCTTCCACTTTGATCAAGTCGTTACCATAAGTAATCTCACCCTCCGATACGACTGGAAAAGTTAGGGCGGATAAGATTCTGCAATCAAAATCGTCAATTGTAGCAACATATCTTAGATGACCTTCTTCCACATCGTGAATCCGGACAGATCGTTCATTCAAGTAAAGAATTCCTCGAGTGGTGGACGACAAAGCCCTATGGACGACGGGGCTGTCGTGCAGAGTTTTGGTCAGTAGACCCAGAAGAATATCAGCCATTGATTGTATATGGCAGGTTGCTGCCTGAGCGGAGGCGAAGGCGTCTGAAGCTCTCTCACGGCATCATGTTCCAATACCATCTCATTGCGAATGTGACCAATACTTGTCCATAATGTCCGGAGAGTCTTGTGGTAGATGCTGGGTGTGCTGTTGTGCCGATGTATCATAAATTTGTCATTCTTATTACTAGTCGCTTGGAACGGCTCGCTGCGACTGTCTCCTGCGCGTGAGAAGAAATGATGAGGTACTCATCTACTGATGATCTCGTTGTCAGTCGCAAATCTATTTGTGGTATACAGGTGTGGCGCGTGTACGTCCAAGCACCGCCACGTGGGGTGGCTTTTTGTAACTCGTCGTGTCTTGAAGCATTCGATGTCACGACACAAGTCAAGCGATATAAGACGGTGACAAGTCGAAGCAGTACCAAAATACAACAGTGAAAGAAGAATCGTGCGATATGATTGCTATGTTGTTTCCTATTACCTACGCCAAACATGTGAGATCATAAGCTTCACTGACCATGCCTCCCACGAGTTCGCAAACCCATTTGATCCAGGAGACTTCAGTGCATTCTCCTGCAAAGAAACAACAACGAGCATTGCGCCTTTCATTGCAATCGTAAAGTCGTGTCAACCCCTCCTCTTCTCTCGTGCGAGCACAATATCCGCCCAAAGCTCTCTAACTCGAGTACTAGAATATCTAGTCATCTTCATATTCCCCTGATGCACAATATCCAAGCTCGTTCCATAATCTGTCCCAGTCCCAAATCCTGACCCAAAGCATGCATGACAGGAGTTGGCCATACAAACTATGCAACCAGCCGGCAGACAACGTATTGTCATGAATATCCCGACACTCATTGAGCAAAGAGCGTTATCTCGCCCATTCCAACAAGACCATCGCCTTGCTGTTCACGCCATGTCTCAAAAGCCATCTGTACGTCTTCGTCGTTGGCGATTGTGATGAGATCCTCTTCGTCCAAATACTTCAGCTTGACTTGATTATTGCCCTTGTCCGTCAAGCTGAGGTTGGTGCTACGTGTTAATTTCGCATCAATGCGATCACGAAGCGATGCGTAAGTAATGTTGCTCGAAACCACGAGCGTCAAAGTCTGGTTGGCAGATGTTGCGTGTACCTTGACCTTGAGCTGAGATGGAGGTGGCAGCATCTGTTGGTCGGCCATGGTAG
>Ga0058698_10001365_pt1 | contig 11105 bp, 7 predicted proteins | sample AgamicAsSfe_FD_67288 | JGI IMG/M metagenome (GOLD analysis project Ga0058698, IMG submission 67288) | Agave microbial communities from Guanajuato, Mexico - As.Sf.e | ecosystem: Host-associated > Plants > Phyllosphere > Phylloplane/Leaf | place: Guanajuato, Mexico | collected 2012-05-30
GCCAACAGTTTAGAGACCTTGTATCGCACGGCTACCGTGGCAAGCGGATTGGGATGGCAGATATCGAGCACGTCATCTCAATGTCTCAGGTGGGCGACGACGGTATTCACCCCACCGACGATGGCTACAAGCTGTTCGCAGCTGTATGGTGGAATGCAATCAGCAAGCTCGAGGACAACATCCAGTCACCCCCTACCGATGGTCTCATCAAAGACGACAGTGACACCAGCTCCAACAAATGTGCAAAGGTCGCAGGCAGTGCCAGTGGCCCAGTACAGACCCAGAAGGGTAGTGGACACGACGATGGCAAGTACGTGCACAAACGTGTCGAGAGAGGCTCCATCGAATCGGGGCGCATTCAGAAGGGAGACGATCGCCATGACATTGTCCAGTCAACACCAGCCAATGTGCACTTCGCCGACATCGTCAAGAACGACCCCAAATCCGATCGCTCGCTATCACTGGATGACTGGATCCGCGTATACAGGGATAAAAGCGATACCACATACTACTTCCGCCAGAATCTCGGAGGTGGCAAATTTGGCCCTACAAAGACCTTCGATCCTGGGATGACTTGTACTCATAAGCATGCTTTTGGCGACTTCAACGGTGACGGTCTTGACGACATCTTCTGTATTGAAGCGGACAACTCGGTTTCTGTCGCGCTCAACAGGGGTGGCAACCCCCCCAAGTTCGAGTCTATTGGCATGGTTGTCCCATCGTCATCGAGCAAATTGACTGATGATGTGATCATCGGCGACATCGATGGAGATGGGAGAGCAGACTTCTGCATCAGAGGTATGCTGCCTGATATCGATGTCAAGTGCTCTCGCAACGCTGGGCAGGGCGACAAACACTCCTGGCAAGGCTTTAGCAAAGTAGACGGTCTCCGGGGTGTCGTTTTCGGCAAAGACCAGCCCTCTGACAAATTGCGCACACTCCGATTTGGCGACATCAATGGCGACTATCGATCCGACATTCTCTTGGTTAGCCAGAATGGCTCCGTTGAGACATGGACCAATCAGAGAGGTCGTGGAAAAGGTATTGTCCCTCAATGGGTGTCTTCAGGAATCACGCATCTGGGAATGCCGGACTCTGCAATCCTCGAAAACATCAAATTTGGCAGAATTTACGGCTCGAACCGGGTAGACTACATTTACCTGAAGGAAAACCACGACTACTTTGACATGTTGGTGTATGAGAACAAGGGTTCTGGGGGCACCAAGCTCAAAGCGGATGGCACATTCTTTTGCGACATGCGCGGCACTGGCTCTGATGACTATGTCTGGATCTATGCCGATGGTCACTCCGACGAAATCTTCGCCAACACCCACAACCCTCCGTTCTGGGACCCCAAGTACAAATTCACGCTTAAGGTCGGTGCGCCGAGAACCCTCATTCATCTTGCCGATTGGACAGGCAATGGCCGCTGCGATGTCCTAGTTCAGGACAAGACCACCAGTGCTGTCACTTTGTGGGAAAATCAGTGGAACTCCGCTACCAAGACTCTGACCTTCGCCAATCGCGGTGTTGTTGCCTCTCCTGGCTGTGGAAAATCAACAGGTGTTAGCATATTTGACCGCAACATGCGCATCGCCGACATGGATGGTGACGGCAGAGCCGATATTGTTTGTCTGGAGTTGGAGGGTAAGTTGACGAGCTGGCTCAACAAGAAGGACGGCTTGGAAAACGTCGGCCAGATCAAGAAGACTGAAGGCTGGGACCGTGCAAACATTCGCCTGGCAGACGTGGAGAACTCAGGCAGAGCCGATATCATCTGGCTCAACAAGTATACCGGTGCTGGCAGTGTCTGGAAGAACAATGGATATGCAGGCCCCAACGGTGGAGGCGGCGGCAGCTCCTTCTCATGGACCAAGCGTGGCGTACTGTACTCCCCTATTGACCGTGGCGAGGTCATGAACTTTGCGAACCTGGGCGGGCGTGGCAGGGCCGACTTGGTCCAATTGTACCCCAAGACCAACGAGGCATACACGTTCTTCAACAAATGTCCGGGAGACGGGGCCGGTGGAGATGATGGCAAGATCAGTGATCCGAAGTTGCCGGTCATCGATGACAATGAAACCCCTAGAGGCGACGGAGACTGGCCAAAAGGGTTCCCCACTGCTGACACATGGCTTGCACTGGGAGACTCTTACTCTGCTGGCGTGGGAGCTGGAGAATTGCTTGACAACCCTCAGGATCCTGAACACAATTGTCTCACAACTTCTGGATCATATCCGAAGAGACTCGAGGGTGGCTATGAAGCACTACAACAACATCTACAGTTTTTGTCCTGTACTGGTGATGTCATAGGAAACATCAACGATGAAGGTTCACATGGCCGAGCTACACAGCTGGAACTGATGAAAGACCTTCGCAACTACAAGATGGCGACGCTTTCCATAGGTGGAAATGATCTGGGTTTCTCTTCGATTGTCAAGAGCTGCATCATCGTCGGCTCCATCGCGGGAGATTGTGAAAAAGCACTCAAAAATGCCGAGTCCATTGCAGGCATCTCGCCACGCGACAGTGCGGCACATGATGAAGTCTTCACCAAATTGCAAAAGGTATACCGCGATATTCTAGACACCGCTGGTGACGGCTTCACTCTGGTCGTGACCGGATATACTCGTTTCTTCGCCAGCACATCAGGCAATACCGATTGTAACAACGGACAGATCCAACTTGCTGCAGTACAGGATCTACCGGGACTTGAGACCACACCATCTCTCCCCTTGACTGTGGAGCTTCGCGAGCGAATCAACAGTGGAGTCTTCGCGTTCAATAACATGATCAAAGCAGCGATCGCTGACGTCCAGCACGGATTGGAGAAAGACAACATTTACAAACGGGTTATGTTCGTCGACATCGATCCCATCTTCGAAGGCCATCGCTTCTGCGAAAAGGGAGCCTCTACTGATTCCGGCTGGCCAGAGTTTACCGACAAAGCATGGTTCTTCTCTTCACCATACAGATCCGACATTCTCCCTAGCGGAACAAAGGTCACACCTCGCGAGAACGATGGGTCTCCAAAGCTGCAACTGGACCGCCGGGATGATGCTTCTTGCAATGATCCATACTACGAATGGGACTGTGCCCTGGGCAAACTGCACGCTCGCGATCCTGGGATGAAACTCAACGAGAAAGAATATCCTAGGGGTTCCAGTCTGGAAGATCTTATTCCCGAGACGGGCAAGGCTGGAATAATGAAGGCTTTCCACCCGAAGACGATTGCATATGATGCCATCGCGAAAAAGATCGCCCAGGTGTTCGGCGAGATCGGAGGCGTTGACATTCCAGAAGACCCACAGAAACCGCAAGATACTTCGGAATGGATCGTTTACCCCGTAGATGGGCAGAACGAAGAACAGGTGGTGCAGCTTGCATTCGATCTTGAGCGCTACCTCCCCGATGGTGTCGAGCTCTCAGCTTCCAGAACCAAGACTTTCGGCTTGAATTATTGGCGAATCTCAGCCCTCAGTAATGACAAAGCAATGGGTATCGCTAACATGACTAATGTAAGTCGCGCGCAGAGTGATATTCCGCGTTCTTGGCACCCCAACTAATCAGGCAACAGGTCGCTAGTATCAATCGAGAATGCGATAGGGATCTGTGTCCCGTTGATCCCACCAACACGGTCGTGTATCAAAATGATCCACCGAGTCAATTGAGCTATTTGTCGTGGCCCGAATATCTTCCGGAGCCACTCAAACGTTACCATTTTGATGAGAGCGGCGGAGAGGACGTCGAAGTCTATGTACTCGATACGGGAGCTCATTTGGATCACGAGGTGAGTATTTCATACTCCTGAAACATCAAGTGATCAATGCTGATACATGGTCCTCAATTGCAGGAATTCGACCTCATTCGAGGCAAAGCAAGCTGGATTCTACTAGGCAAAGAGTCTGAGCAGGCAAAGAATGATTGCAAGGAGCACGGAACCCCAATGCTAAGTCTGGTAGCTGGCAAAACAGTTGGAGTCGCGAAAAACATCAAGCCGACCATTGTCCGTATGCCTTGTCGTTATGACCATAGAGGTGTCAAGCGAGGCATGCAGGGCGCAGACTGGATCGACGGCCTAAGTAAAATCAACGATCGGCTCGATAGATCGACCCCCACAGTCGTATTGATGGCCGTCTTCTGGACTCCAGCATGGTTCCCGGGCCCTGACGGAATGAACAACTGGTACGGCTTCTTATGGCGACACAAGGAGCTGCTAGACGAGATGGCGAAGAAAGGCGCCATCCTTGTCACCGGAACAGGCAACGAAGGTTACAATCACGTGAGAGGTGTGCCCGGTACATACGGCAAGCCAGGCTTAGGTTCCTTGTACGTGCCTGAGCTTATCGTCGTGGGAGGTCTCGCGGTAGACCAGACCGAGAAGGAAACAGAACTATGGAGCATATGGGGCAATCACGAGGACGAGGCAGGCGTACCACACGTCTACGCTCCTGGCAGGAACATGATCGCTTTGGAAGGCAACAAAGCGCTCTGGATACCTCCTTCCAACGGTCTGTTGGGGTGTTCGGGCACTTCTTGCTCGGCGGCTATGACTGCTGGCTTAGCTGCTTACTACATCCGTCTGGCACAGTTGGGCCTCATAAAGGCCGACACAACCCCAGCAGCGATCAAGGACTTGATCATAAAAACATCGTGGTCGAGACGAGGTGTCTCCGGGGCTCCTCGAAAGGGAATTTGGAACAGTGTTGACGTCGTATCCCCTGCAAAGGAATGGACTCCCAATCCTGCTAGCGTGCGTCTTCTGTTCGCTCGGAAGTTTCACGCATAAGGGCGTAATGGCGTTGCTCAGGGCTTGAGCTGCTCAATTACATAGATTGATAGATCGATAGATTTGACATTTCACATTTTGCAGCTTATCGGCTCTTTTAACTCATAAGCCAGATGTAATGCATCCCGAGGTTTTCAGCAGTGCGTTTCTTCTTCCAACTTGAAGTTCCCAATCCCCAATATGACTGTACTAGCCCAGACTACCTCCATAATCTAAAGAGTGATTGAGAGCATCTAAGTGTTAGAGTAAAGCTTCAAACTTCGTGTTGTTATCTCGGCAGCAGCGCGAGCAGTACGGACTTGGGAGCCAGACCGCGAGCTATTCTGACTCCAAAGCCGCAGCCACGATGCCTCCAACGTAATAGACGCTGATGCTGACGGCAAGAATGCCAAGCGCTTCCTTTGTCTGCACCCATCCCCAAACCCCCAACAGAAGGGAAGCTGTCAAGACGACGATAATACACATCACTTCGCTCTCCCTACTCATACCCTCCTCCACATATAGTCCCCATCCCCCCGATGCTGTCGACAGAGGACAGCGTATCTTCGGGATGTAATCGTAGACAGACCATCCATCACAAAGTGCACCTGCGCGGTCCGGATTCCGTAAGAACAGCGCCATAGTCGATGCGTTGATACCTTCTCTTCTGTTCCATTCCCAGGTGCTGGTCTGGGTAGGTACACTGTGCATCTCTTGGATCTGCGCCGTCCGCGGACCAAGCGCCATGAAGCGCACAAAGTGTACCGCCTTGACTTTTCGCCAGAAGGGCCGAACCCTGATCGTCAGGAAAGTGTAGGGCTCACGTTTTCTCTCGTATTCCTTCGAGAGACGCTGGAAGAGCTGGGTGTTGGATGGTTTTGACGACAGTTGAATCTGGTGGAGGGTCGTGAGTGGTGGATGCTTGTGATCTAGACAGAACATTATCCACCTAGACTCTTCTCTGATGGCTGCCGGTGGCGGCATGTTGCTGGGGGGGATGGTCGCCGCTGAGTTGTGCGATTTCGCCGCGGGTGTCGCGAGGCGTCTTAGCTCGTGGAAAAGTGGCTGCATCGTGGGATGAAGGTATATGAGATAGCGTTGCGTGGGAGGTCGATTCATGAGGAGCAGGATCTGAGATATGGTGGAATAAATATGGTATATGGTGTTCAGATTTACAGCTCAAGTGCCAGAGATACTTCAGCCAATGGAAGGGTAAGAGCATGAATGGTCTCCGCATATCAACGGGTGGGGACGTAAGAGTGATCCTTGAAAGATGACATTTGCAGAACTTTTGAGAGGCTGGTCTTCAAGACTGAGTTCCAACGTCGTCCGCAAGTTCCTGGGCGTCTCACTTTATTACATGGGCGCGCTTGCTACTCCGCCACCTTTATACTTGCTCTTCTCCCCCAAAGCATCAACATCAACAGCTCCACCCAGATCCAGTACCTCCTGCAAATCCCTCTTCCTGCAGCTACCCACATACCCACAAGGTTTCCCTCTCATGACGAACCCAGTTCCACGCCGGCTCGCGCCCCAGACCTCCACAACCAGCGAGAACACGATCAATCCAGTCATCGTCGCCACAAGCTCCAATGAATCCAGCTCTTCTCCCGCCAGAGGCAGGCAAATCATCACAATCGCCGTCGCAGCCCTCACGCCCAAGCGCAACCTCTTGCGCAACCTCACACCAGCCAAGTCCTTGTGCACGTGTGACATGGAGATCAAGCACATGAACAGTAGCGCACTGCCGAAACCAGCACAGTAAAACCACCGCATGCCTTGCGCAATTTCTTCTTCCGATCGTTCCTGGTACGTCTCTGTCAACAAGTCCTTGTGCGCTCCCTCGATGTCTGTAGCGAGGACTAGTCTGGCGAGACCTCCGCCACCGAGCACAAATGACATGATGAAGGGTAGATGCGCGATGCTCCATGTCATGGCTGTGAACTTCGCCCTGCGGATGGCATGCGATGCCAGACCTGCGCCGTCAAGTTCGAAGTACAGCCAGTTGTATGCGAAAGGCTGGATGAGGCCGAGAATGGCTTTGCCGAAGATGGCATCAATGCCTGGCTTGGCGGATTGGTAGAGTATGGCGACGACTGTGTAACCGAAAACGAGGGAGACGAAAGCGTTGGTACGCTCGATGCGGTGTTCGATGTTGAGAGCTGGGTGGAAATCGAGGGCTCGCGCTGCCCAATCTTTTAGGCGCGGGGAAAGTCTTTGTGCAAGGGTGAGAAGTGTGATGTACGAGGTCTGACCGGAAATCTCGAGGAAGAGGGCGCAGAAGATGAGAGCCAGCTGATTCGGATATGAGACGTGGATACTCGCAATCCAAAGGCCAGCGTTGATAATTGCAACAGCCGCATAGTACAGCATCACTGTGCGAACCATAGGGACTAGCCAGGCCACAAGGACGAGATACGCAGTCATGTACAGTCGTGCAGCAAGATAAAAGCCGATGAGAGTTGAGTAAGTATGCTCGAAGGCCTCGATGATGTTGGTCGTATAACCGAATAGACAGGCGAGGAGAAAGAGGATTGACACTCGCTGGAAGATGTCATCTGTCTCGAACCAAGCAATGATCATAGCCATATCGTTCCAGATTTTCCATGAGAGAGTAAAGGTGACTATCCGAAGTTGTCAGCAAACGATATGCACTTGAGGTTGATATTTGTGAACACTTACTGATGAACTTCAAAAGGGAATATCCAGTGGGATGCTCCGCCGCCGCATCACCATTGATAGCAATGATGCCAACATAGAGTAAGTCAACAAAAAGTTCAAAGCTTCTCACTTCCTCGCTCTCACTCGCCCGCCACAGAATTCCTTTGTGAAAATACTGCCTCACAACCGGTACCTTGAACAACTTAAGCGGCTCGGCCTCGTCAACACCTCGAGCAGACCTTGGTGAGCTTGCTCCAGAGCGCCCAGGACTAGGCTCTTCGCCATCATCATAGCTTCTGATCCTGGCCGAGTACCCAAACTTGCCAAAGTGCCCTTCCAAACTAACGCCCTTGTCCGTAGCGCGGCCCAACTCTCTGCTGAGCGCGTCAAGTTCGCTTTGGACATCAGCAAACTGCTCCCATACCTCACCATGCCGACCTCGCAGCTCAGCCCGTCGAGCTTCATGGTGAGACTGCGATTCCTGAACCGCCGAGATGTGCTCGGGAGAGCCGGAAATGTAGATGGAGAAGGGCTCTTCTGTGGGCTGGTTCGACAACTGCCGGTGCAGATTATCGGCCTCGACTGGAGAGTCGGCTATATGCACTCTTGTTCCAGACGGATGGAGGAAGTGGCGAAGCCGAGCTCGCGCATTGAGGTGATGGTGATGGTGCTGCGACGCGTCCTTGTCTGCTGGGGAGGAGCTCGTAAGGCCACCACTCTTCTCGAGATCAGCGGTTGGTGTGTTCGCCATCGTTACTGCTTCTCACGACGCACAAGGAAATCTAGAGGAAAGAAAGAGATGCGACGGACGCACCGCACTTCTCCTGCGAGCGACTGACTTACATACTTGGTGCCATCAAGCTGTAGCAGTGGTGCCACCAGCGAGATAAGCCAACCTCTGGGCCACATAGAGCTTGTCGGGTTGTCGACGAGTAGCGAGACAGGCTACAAGCCACAGCCGGCACTGGGTTACCCGGAAGGATGGCTACCACGGACAAGGGGAAAGGTTGTTTGCCATGTCAGCCATCAGTAAGCTCCGCTAAGCATTGTGCATGGAATATTCGTGCGAGTCCTAACCCTAGCGCGCGTACGCATATATATGCACATGCTCCCACGCATTTACATATATGGATTGAGATGCTGCTGTCAAGTCAGCCATTCTTGAAGTCAGTCGCCATACAAATGTCAAAGAACTGCGCCATACAGATGAAAAATATCAAGATCTCTCGTTTTGACACCCCACGGAAGCGGTCAGCGTCACTGTGATTCCTTGTTAAAGAACTTCGCAGCCTACATGTAGGTGTTCCATTCTTCCCACATCAACAGAAACCATCGTCCGTCGAATCCTCAACCAGAGTCTGGACAAGCTCATCCTTCAAGTCACCAAGAAGAGCGGCGATGCAAATCCCCGCTCAGTGCTCAGATGCGAATAATACGAAGTGTCGAGCCTTCTCACGGCCTGCATCTTTCCAGCCTTGAGTGTCTTCAGGGGTAGATTGATGATGACGAGACTTCTCCACTGCCGTGTCCCAGACGTTGATACATCGGGGTCACGTATATGTGCCCGTATACCAGGCATAGTCTGAACCTTCCGTTTCTCATTGTCATGCTTTTGCAGACAGCTGAAGCCCCGGCAGCGCAGTGTGCATTCATGCAATAAGACCCACGAAGGTGCATTCCGAGTCGTTCGATTCGCCAGCTAGAAGTTGCAGGCATGTAGTACATACAATATGGTGCTGGGTGCGAGTTGCAGAACTACCATGGTGCTCGGTGTGGCTTCTTTACAGTCTGATGTTTGAGGCCACGTTTTCTCTTTTGACTCGGCTTGATGCGGTGCAAGCTTGTACTTGATCAAAAAAGCAGATGTCACTGCTCTTTTTGACTCTGCCTGTGCTGTGCAGACGCGGTGCAACGTCGGCTACACGCGAGTGCATGCATATGTCTCTGCATTAGCCCAGAATAGATGGTGCATCTCCAAGGATCGGCCCACAACATGGCGCCTGCCTTCCCCGTGCCCGGACACAGCTCCCACACAGCTCCACCAGACGACGTCGCATCCTCAGCTAAAGTCATGGTGCTGCCATCCTATTGCATGTGTGGGATTGCAGTGTTATGCGCTTACAGTCGCCCAGATTTACATCGCGCAAATCACTCAGTGAAGCTGTGATGTGTACCTCGCACAAACACCCAACAGAATGCTACCATCTGGTACTTACTAATATGGTCGGGAAGCAACATGCGCCAGTAATTTTTTGGGCTCGTTGACTAATTGGCAGGTCCAAGTTGACAAGCCTGGCAGTTTTGTATCTTTCAAGGACAGCTGGAACGCTGGCCGCGCATTGGAAGTATCCACATGAATGCAGGTGCGAGATATGAGTTGCCGCCGAGTGCAATCAATATGGACGCAGCCTGTGGCGGTGAGAACTGCATTTGCTCCTCCACGAAAACTCCACTGGTTTCCAAGACCAGCCATGGCTTAAAGCATCCAATCCCTGCTTGCCTCGTACCAATTGAGTCATTTGTGGTGTTCTGCACTGGTTCACCCATTGCTTTCGCTCCTGCAATACTCTGCAATATGCAATATCCGACGTCTTAAACCTGACGATCCAGAGCTCGATATGCGGGTCCAGAGCTGACTCCAGTTCACGAAGGTAGTTTCGATGTCCTATTCTGCTCCCTCGTCGCCGCAGTCCATAAAGGCAGAAATTCCAACCTTTGGAACACAATTTCATTCATCATCAACATCATCAATCCGTTCGATCAATCACGCTTCAACCATTCGAGAAACCTCAAGATGTCCGCTTCAGCCAAAACAACCGTTTCGGTCACCGGAAACACCGCCACCATCTCCTTCGCCCCCGGAACCGGGCTTTTCAAGCAATTCACCCTCTCAAGTCACACGACCAAGAGCCAACAAGTCGTCACGGTCAACGTCGACGGCCAGAGCGAGAAGGAGTACCGACTCAAAGGCGAACAGAGCCAGCTTGACACCGTGCCCATTCCACCAACAACCAGAACGCTGGCCTTCACCTTTTCCTACGAGGCGGATGGAGCGTCGAAGACTTCCAAGGTCAGATCCGGCGGCCCCTTCGCGTTGGGAGACCTGCAGTCGATCATGCTTGCTGTGGAGAATGGAGATGATGTTGACTACAATGACGTCCTGGTTCAGCTTCTCTTCAAGTAGTGACCAGTCTGGTACGATCTTTGTGAACCGGCGCGGGTTGTGGCGCAGACTCAGAGTCAGAGGATGGTCGAGATTTTATGAGGATAAACTAGCTTTGTCTTGAATACCGTTGTGAAGGATAGCAACGCTAGACCACACTATTGTATCATGAATCTCCCAACTGCTCCTTTGACTGAAGCCAAGAATCGCAGACTACTTTCTCTTTTGCTTCTGATGTTTCCGCGACTTGTAGCTAAACATGGAAGTCAATACGGCTCCCATGATCCTCCGGGCCCTGCCTGTGCTGTACGGATTTGATGCAACGTCGGCTGCACAGAACTCAGAGTCTGGGCGTCTTGTCACATATAGGCAGCGATCCCTCAGTGCGTGCACACGTGCATGCATTAGCCTAGAACAGGCGCTGCGTTTCCAAAAATCTTTAAGGATCGGCCTACAATAGGGCTCCTGGCCCTCCTGTGATCGGACTTAGCCTCCATAGACGACAGTCTCACC
>Ga0058698_10001366_pt1 | contig 11100 bp, 8 predicted proteins | sample AgamicAsSfe_FD_67288 | JGI IMG/M metagenome (GOLD analysis project Ga0058698, IMG submission 67288) | Agave microbial communities from Guanajuato, Mexico - As.Sf.e | ecosystem: Host-associated > Plants > Phyllosphere > Phylloplane/Leaf | place: Guanajuato, Mexico | collected 2012-05-30
TGTCAGTTCTGTCCGAAATCTAGACAAAGTACGAGTGATAGAATGAGGTATGGGATCCATAGATTGATCTATTGCGTAATTGGTTTATCCCGATAAAAAATATCCTCGGGAAAAAAAAAAGTAAAAGGTTTGTTCAAAATGGGTGAGACGGAGCATAAGGAGATCATTCCCAGATATCCGATCATCCCAAATCATTTCTATCTGGACCAATTATCTATTCATTTTTTCATCTTCTTCTTTTTTTTAGAAGAATAACTTGAAGTAACATAAGTCTTATTCATTGCCAAGATCCTTTGAATCCTGATCACTGGATCGATCCTTTACGAATATTTCCCCAGTTATCTCCAGAGATGACATGTATATCTAGTAATTGTTCTTTCTGATACATCATATTCATCTACTGACTCTATAAGCTCACTCTCTCTAGGATAGAAAATGATATGGCGTGTTCGGGAACTACCAAAGCTCGGTCTGATTCATTCCATTTAGTAGGAATTAACTGCATGATCTTTTTCCCGTACAAATACCAGTTCTATTTTAACTTATTGCTTTTTATATATTACCTCTTCCTATACTATTTAGTAAAAATAGTATATTGTTCATAAAGATCCCGTTCCATTTCCATACAATGAAATTTCAATTTTTATTGAAATTTATATGTATGGAAATATTGAAATTTCCTGATTGGATATTGATTCATGTTCCTTGATTCGGGCCATATTCAAATGTCTTTTGAATGTATGTCGAGGATAAAGACACCCCTGCATTTCAAAACCCTTCAATGGATACACGCAAGAAACGGGCTGATTCAGCGGCTTTCTGTTCGATCTCCCTTAGGTTCACATTATCACCAGTACGAGTTAAAGGAATGTCTTGTCGGCCCTTTATTTCCATATAAAGAACACGACGAGGGGAAATACCTTCTTGAATTTCCATTTTGATCATCTGAATATCCTTCATAAGAAATCGTGAGAAAATACGACGATTTATTCCGGGAAATCCCCAACGAAAAAGACATACAATTCCTTTTTTTTTATCGAACTTATTATAGCCACTACCCACATTGAACAAAATTGTGCACCACAGATAAGAGCTAATGAACAGACCTGCAATACCATGAAAACACATTACAATTCCTTGTGGAACAAAGAGTATTTGCTGAGATGACAATAGGGGTATAAGGTTCTCACCAAAATAACTCGAGATCCCGACCAGGAAAAATCCTAGTGAACCCAGAAAGAGGATACAAGCCCAAAAGAAATTACTTCTTTTTCGAGACCCTGTTATAGGTTCTATCCAGAGCCATTTGGATCGACGATTCATAAAAAATTGTATTCAATTCCATCCTATTGAAGTTGAGGGAATAGCCAACTTTTTTATCCTTTGGTTCCCAAACTCTTATGAACTAGCTATCTATATACATAGCTAACATTTCAGTTAAGTCAGCCAAGTTTGTCTTCTTGTCCATTCTTACCATCCATTTCAAATTGGTCCTTCCTTAATTTCTCAATTTTAGAAACAACACTGGATCAGTTGAGTATAAATATCTACTGGAATAGATATTTATACCGTATGAAAAAAGAAAACCGACCACATTAACATATTGACCCATACCTATTTATTTAGACTCATTCATATATGAATGAGTCTAAACAAATAATGTGGATATTTAGACCTATTTTGTGTCTATAAGAGTTCTATCTTGTATCATCTAAAATAGATATAGATATCCTATATGTTCTGCAATTGAAAGATCCAAACCCATTTATTAAATCTGATTTGATCAGATTCATAAAATCTCGTCATTCTGAATATACAGATGAGAAAGAACCATTGTAATTGCCGGAAGTAATAAGCCGACTAAAGGCACCAAAATAGAGGGTAGGATAGAGGGTAGATAAGGTAGGTTAAAGGGTAGGTTAGGAATTATCATAGAACGAGTACCTTACTTAATCAATGTTTATCCATATTACAAGGAATGATTATAAGATAAAATAAGTGATGGGACCAAATAAGCGGTCCTATTCGTCCTTCTTCATAGAATACATGTACGCAAGTGTTCGTTGTTCCTTTCCCTGTCTCTTCCAAAAATACTGAAAAAGCATTTCGAGTTGGAGCCAAAAATTTTTTTTTTCCAAGAAGATCCCGACGAGTTCAACAATTAGTTCTATATTACAATATAGAGATTCATTAGAACACTTATTCATCTATATAAGTAAAATAGTGGAAGAACATGAATCCTGACCAAAATTTATCTGATTTCGGAAAGCGGAGAATTGGCTATATTGATTGTTAGTATAGGCTCGAGGATCATAAATTGTTAATAATAAGGGGGTGAAAAGCAATTCTCTTAAAGAAATAATTCTTTCTTTCGCCACGATAAGAAACTGTATCACTGTCACTTCCGTTACAAGGAATTTGATTTGATCCTTTTTCCTGATAAGGAACAAAACTCCACGTTCATTTTTTTTTCTTTTTATTTATTTACGAGGAAGACCGTAAAGGCGAAATAGTTCACTCAGAACACCTTTTAAGAGATTACGTGAAACGATCAGATCAAATAAACCATGACCAAATAAATGCTCAGTCACCTGAAAATCTTCAATCACTTTCTGACCTAATGTCTGTTCGATTACTCTTTTACCTGCAAATGCAATGTACGCTTTAGGTTCGGCAATAATAATATCTCCCAACATGCCAAAACTAGCAGTCACTCCACCAGTTGTTGGAGACGTCAGAATCGATATATATAACAACTTTTTATCCTTCTGATGAATATATAATGCAGAAGCTATTTTAGCCATTTGCATTAAACTAAAACTTCCTTCTTGCATGCGTGCTCCTCCGGAAGCACACACCATAATGACTGGAAGAGATTCCGCGGTAGCGCGCTCGATCAGACGGGTTATTTTCTCACCTACTACAGAGCCCATACTACCTCCCATGAACTTAAAATCCATAACTCCGAGTGCGATAGGAATACCATTTAATTGACCTATGCCTGTTTGAATAGCATCAGTTAAACCTGTCTCTATTTGATAAAAAGTGATATGATCCTTATAAGATTCATCCTCAGAATCTAGATGTTCTTCAATTTCATTCTCAGAATGAAATTGAAGAACATCTAGAGTGTACATGTCTTCATCCATAGGACGCCAAGTGTCACGATCAATTGGAAGTTCTATTCTATCTGAACTATTCATTTGCAGATAATATCCACATTCTTTACAAACACTTTGATTCTCTCTCAAAAATCTGATATAGAGCAAGCTCTCGCAATTCTCGCATTGAGCCCATAACCTATTAATTTTAGCGTAATCAATACTTAGATTCTTGTTTTTCTCCGTCTCATTGGCATCCTTACTATCCCTTTCGACCGAATTTTTGAGTAATCCAGTTATTTTACGCCTGTCTTCGAACCACTCCTTTATAGACATAGAGTTTTCCTTCCATATAAAGGTTAAAATTGTTACTTTTCCTATCTTATTTTGTATGAAGAGAAGTCATATAAGTATAAATACAATGATGAAAATTATTAATCAATAGTGGAATGAATCATTGAGAAATCATCTCCATTCATTATTGATTAGGAACCTGAAGTATCGATCCGGGATTATGATAGAATCCTTTATTCTGTTATAAAGAAAGATTCTCTCCTATACCGCGATGGAAAGGAATCTTCATTTCAAATACAACATCTTTTGGGCTAGAAGGGATTTGAACCCTTGACTTCACGGTCCGGACCCATGAGCTCTGATCCACTGAGCTACCAGCCCTATCGAATGATCTATAAGATCATTGTAAAGGATGAATAGGATTCGTTATTGAATGCTTGACCAATAAAATTTTTCATAAATCACTCTGTTTGAGATATTTGACCTTGGAAATATCTATATATCAATATCTATATATCAATATCTATATATCAATATCTATATATCAATATATCTATATATTGATATATAGATATTGATATCTGAAATCCCATATCTCCGCTCACGATTTGGACTAATCTTTGTGGTAGTGGTAAAAGATTGGGCCGAGTACGATTGGTAGAACGAAAGTCACTGGATTACAAGCGATCAATCACATCAAATTCAAATTTGATCTCCTTCCATATTTCACAAGCAGCAGCTAGTTCAGGACTCCATTTACAAGCTTCACGGATCACTTCATTACCTTCACGAGCAAGATCACGTCCTTCATTACGAGCTTGTACACAAGCTTCTAGAGCAACCCGATTAGCTACTGCACCAGGTGCATTTCCCCAAGGATGTCCCAAAGTTCCCCCACCAAACTGTAGTACGGAATCATCCCCAAAGATCTCGGTCAGAGCAGGCATATGCCAAACGTGAATACCTCCTGAAGCTACGGGCAGAACGCCTGGCATAGATACCCAATCTTGAGTGAAGTAAATACCACGACTTCGATCTTTTTCGATAAAATCATCACGCAGTAGATCAACAAACCCTAAAGTGACGTCTCGTTCCCCTTCAAGTTTACCTACTACAGTACCGGCGTGAATATGATCTCCACCGGACATACGCAATGCTTTAGCCAGTACACGGAAATGCATACCATGATTTCTTTGTCTGTCAATAACTGCATGCATCGCGCGGTGAATGTGAAGAAGTAGGCCGTTGTCTCGGCAATAATGAGCCAAAGAAGTATTTGCGGTAAAACCTCCCGTCAGGTAGTCATGCATAACAATAGGAACTCCCAATTCTCTTGCAAATACTGCCCTTTTTACCATTTCTTCACATGTACCTGCAGTAGCATTCAAATAATGTCCCTTAATTTCACCCGTCTCAGCCTGAGCCTTATTAATTGCTTCCGCACAAAAGACAAAACGATCTCTCCAGCGCATGAATGGTTGGGAATTTACGTTCTCATCGTCCTTGGTAAAATCGAGTCCACCACGGAGACATTCGTAAACTGCTCTACCATAGTTTTTGGCTGATAGACCCAATTTTGGTTTGATAGTACATCCCAATAAAGGACGACCATATTTGTTCAATTTATCTCTTTCAACTTGGATACCATGAGGTGGGCCCTGAAAAGTTTTGGAATAAGCAGGGGGAATCCGCAAATCTTCCAAACGTAGAGCCCGTAGGGCCTTGAATCCAAATACATTACCTACAATGGAAGTGAACAGGTTAGTAACAGAACCTTCTTCGAAAAGGTCTAAGGGGTAAGCTACATAGGCAATAAATTGACTCTCCTCTCCAGGAACGGGCTCAATGTCATAGCATCGCCCCTTGTAACGATCGAGACTAGTAAGTCCATCGGTCCAAACAGTGGTCCATGTACCGGTGGAAGATTCAGCAGCTACTGCTGCACCCGCTTCCTCGGCTGGCACCCCAGGTTGAGGGGTTACTCGGAATGCTGCCAAGATATCCGTATCTTTGGTCTGATATTCAGGAGTATAATAAGTTAATCTGTAATCTTTAACACCAGCTTTGAACCCGACACTAGCTTTAGTCTCTGTTTTTGGTGACATAAGTCCCTCCTTTATTAATAATTATTTCTCGCAAGGACGAGGTCTGCTCGACATGGATCGAACGTAAACAATAGATTTTTACAGAAATCTACTACAAAAAGTCGTCCGTTATTGGGCAATAATATCTGCTAGATACACTCTCATTGTATAATGTTTTTTATGTATGACGCAACCCAATCTTTGCTCTTGAAGTTCTTCCTCCGTGGATTGACCCGAGCACCTTTCAGTGGTTAAACTAGTTCCTGAATGAAATTAAGGAACCGAACTGACCTTTGACCATAATGATGCGAATTGTCCATATTAAAATACATATATAGATGTGCGTATGAAGAGATAACGATCAATGAGAGAAAGGTAATGAATAGGGTTCAAGTTTCATATTTCACAGATGATGATGATCTGGACATAATGTTGAAGTATTTTTGGTTTTAGTTATGGATAAATTGGTTCTAGTTATAGAGAAATCGAAGACTTCCTCATGATCCTTATTCATATCCATCTACCTACTTCATATTCCAAATATGGATGAATTTAAACTTTTCAATAAAGTAGGATATTACCAAGGTGGTCACTTCCATTTCTTATTGACTGATCTGATCAACCCGATATGGAACATTTTTTTTTTTTTGATGATATTGGCAAAATCATATTTCTTTTATATATTCTTCATGGAAATTATTTCCATTTTTGTATGAGAACCAATCCTCTTGTTATTGGGGTTTCCGCACTTGTAGAAAAAAGTGTGGGATGTATTGCTCAAATCATTGGCCCAGTACTGGATGTCTCTTTTCCTCCAGGTTATATGCCTAATATTTACAATTCATTGACAGTTAAGGGTGAAGGTAAAGCCGGTCAGGAAATTCAGGTTACTTGTGAGGTACAACAATTATTAGGAAATCATAAGGTTAGAGCTGTAGCTATGAGTGCTACAGATGGTTTGACGAGAGGAATGATAGTGATTGACACGGGAGCTCCTCTAAGTGTTCCAGTTGGTGGAGCTACTCTCGGACGAATTTTCAATGTTCTTGGAGAACCTGTCGATAATTTGGGTCCTGTAGATGCTCGCATAACATCTCCTATTCATAGACCTGCTCCCACCTTTACAGAGTTGGACACAAAATTATCCATCTTCGAAACAGGCATTAAAGTAGTAGATCTTTTGGCTCCTTACCGCCGCGGGGGAAAAATCGGTTTATTTGGAGGAGCTGGAGTGGGTAAAACAGTACTTATTATGGAGTTGATCAACAACATTGCTAAGGCTCATGGAGGGGTATCTGTATTTGGAGGAGTAGGAGAACGTACCCGTGAAGGGAATGATCTTTACATGGAAATGAAAGAGTCGGGAGTAATTGATGAACAAAAAATCTCAGAATCAAAAGTGGCTCTGGTCTATGGTCAGATGAATGAACCACCAGGAGCTCGTATGAGAGTCGGTTTAACTGCTCTAACCATGGCCGAATATTTCCGAGATGTCAATGAGCAAGACGTACTATTATTTATTGATAACATCTTCCGTTTTGTCCAAGCGGGATCAGAGGTATCCGCCCTATTAGGCAGAATGCCTTCCGCCGTGGGTTATCAGCCAACTCTTAGTACGGAAATGGGTTCTTTGCAAGAAAGAATTACTTCCACAAAAAAGGGATCCATAACCTCGATTCAAGCAGTTTATGTACCTGCTGACGACTTGACCGACCCTGCTCCTGCTACGACATTTGCACATTTAGATGCTACTACCGTACTATCGAGAGGATTAGCTGCGAAGGGTATCTATCCAGCAGTGGATCCTTTAGATTCAACATCGACTATGCTCCAACCTTGGATCGTAGGCGAAGAACATTACGAAACTGCACAAGGGGTTAAGCAAACTTTACAACGTTATAAGGAACTTCAAGACATTATAGCTATTCCTGGACTGGATGAATTATCGGAGGAAGATCGTTTAATCGTGGCAAGAGCAAGAAAAATTGAACGTTTCCTATCACAACCCTTTTTCGTAGCAGAGGTATTCACAGGTTCCCCCGGTAAATATGTTGGTCTCATGGAAACAATTAGAGGGTTTCAAATGATCCTTTCTGGAGAATTAGATGGTCTTACCGAACAGTCTTTTTATTTGGTGGGTAATATTGATGAAGCCGCCGCGAAGGCTATAAACTCTAACATGGAAAATTAAATTATAAAATGACCCTAAATCTTCGTGTACTGTCTCCTAATCGAGTCATTTGGGATTCAGAAGTTCAAGAAATAATTATATCTACTAATAGTGGTCAAATTGGCGTATTACCCAATCATGTTTCACTTGTGGCAGCTGTAGATATAGGAGTTATGAAAATACGTCTCAATGGGAAGTGGTCAACTATGGCTTTGATGGGCGGTTTCGCCAAGATAGACAGTGATAGAATCACTATATTGGTAAATAATGCAGAGAGAGATGTTGACATCGATCTCCAAAAAGCCCAGGAAACTTTTCGAAGAGCTAAAGCTTGCTTAGCTCAAGCCGAAGGCAAAAGACAAGTAATTGAGGCTGATGTAGCTCTGAAAAGAGCTAGAACACTATTAGAGGCTATCAATGCTAGCCCCTCCGACTCTAATTAACATTTCCTATAATGATCTGAAAAAATGGATTCAATGTTCCGCCTAGATCCAAACAAGTGGAGTAAAACTTATTAGATGCCATCGAGTCTTCAATGGTATCTAATAAGTTTACCTACTATTGGATTTGAACCAATGACTCTCGCCGTATGAAAGCGATACTCTAACCACTGAGTTAAGTGGGTCATTTATTCTCATAGGTAGAGTTGGATTTATAAACGATTCTAAATCGAATTAAATGTATAGACAATGTATGTGTCCCTGGCACAGATCGAACTTATTGGAACGTATTAGATCATAGTATTGGATCATGAAATATCTACCTTGACAGAAAGTGATCCATCTGGTTAGTATAGTAGTGTATCACCAAGACTGGCAAGGAAGGGCTATAGCTCAGCAAGGTAGAGCACCTCGTTTACACGTGCGCCAATGGTTTTCGGGAGAGTTTATCGATTCGTCCGATCCACGAAATAGATTCTATGTGAAATAGTCTTACTCTATCAATTTGTTTCTCTGGGGAACAATAGCATGACAAAGATGAAGTTCGATCTGATTCGAATTACGGATCTAATTGATATGGTCAATCCCAGCTCCGTTCAATGCCAGGCATAATGAGTATAATACGGGGACCTCAAAATAGATTCTTTTCGCTCTATGAACTTTTAGGTGTATGAAGTTCATATTTTACTTTTGGAGCGATAGAAGAGACTCTATTTGAGTCAATCTATGCCCGAGCAAGGCAGACCTACGTCAAAGAAACCTTTTGAATAACTTTGGGATTGCTTCCGAAGGGTAATAATTTGGAGCACACGGAGCCATATTAGTATCTTCCGGGAAAGAGGAGAATGGCAGACTAACCGATCTTTCCATCAGTTAATGAAAGAGCCCAATGCGATAAAATGCATGTTGGGTTCTTGGAACAGTTCAAATTATTTTGATAATAAGAACTTTGATCTGTTCTACCGAGAAGGTCTACGGTTCGAGCCCGTATAGCCCTATAAATTCCACTAAGTGATACTACTTATATATATATCCCCTCATAGTCCCTATGACTTGGACTTGAAAAGTCTTTCAGATCATATCAATCTCATGTCCTTATCGAGATTGATGGATGGGAACGTTGGACCAGAGCAGGCAGATTAGTATTTTGGATCGATCGAGATTGATCCGATACCAGATGATCAAACCTATAAACTATTTTATTTTTTTTTATCGCTAGTTCTCTCGAAAAATTCGAGAGTTCTCTCGAATATCATATGTTCCAAGCAATCCATCGTAAAGTATCGATCGGACATGTGGCTTTTAGCTCCATCCAAACGCAACGCATTCCGTTGGGGTTTAACAAAATCCTTTTCCGTTCAATCGAAAATCCCGGCTGTATCTATCCCTTTGCTCAATATCGGGGCGAAGATCTTGATCAACTAGGATTCTCTACAATAGGTTATGTGCAGTGAACCTATTTTTGAACCATAGAAGTGGCAAGTACTACGGATATTCCGAATACCTGGAAAGGTAAATTCTCTGGAGTTGATCCATCCTAGCTAAAGGCGAACCTTTGGTTCGTTCTCTTTCTTCACCTAAGATCATCACATTGTCTTTTAGACCCAATATTTTCATATTGGAACAAACACTCTTCCTTGCCTCTAGTTCCGTTCTGGTAACATACCACAAACATGCAATTTACTGGCTATGCATATTAGATCTACATCTGGACCAACGTTCGCTTAAATCTACCCCACTCTTTTATAGAATAAACATATTTCATGGAATGCGTTCTGAAACAAACAATAGAATAAAGAAGTCTGTTGGGTTGGGACGAAAAAAATTATAACCCCTTGTCCAGAAATTATGTGGACTGCGACCCAAAAGAAACTGCCTTCTGCCCCGTTACAAATAGATCTCTACTCGGCTATCCAATAGATCTGTCCGAAATGATTTTATATCATTATGAAATGAGCGGGCTCATCTCATAACGAACTTATACGTGAAAGATTTGATACGTTCCACGGATCGATTGATGCCTACCAATCCTATTCCGCTTGACCTGTTTGAAACTTTCAAACGAATTAATTGAAAGACAACAAACAGATTTATATTTGATTCATCAAATGTTCACTATCTCCGTTGGTAGATGAGCCTTTAAATTTGTATATTTGTCCCATAACCTGCCCTGCATAATAATATAACAAAGAACTTTATTGTCTCCTAACCGTGCATGTAAGATTACAAAATTTTCCAGATTGGAAAGCCCTATCCTTTCTAATACGAGAAGGAAGGATACAAGTTAAAATGGTCTAGATTCATCCAATCTGAATATGTGACAAGCGAATAGGGTCGAACTTGTCGACACAGCCGCAACCTTGATCATTTGAAACAACGACCCTCCGATCAAATACCCTGCCCAGAGTTGTTCAGATGGACAAGATCTTAGTATCAAGATAAAACATAAAATAAATCTCAAGATAGATCTCTATAAATTCAATTTACACCGAACCATGTTAATGGTTATGGCCCGTTCGTTACAACTCGAATAACGTGGGATCTACCGAACCAAACCAATCTGCAAAACTGTGTTACCAAAGTATAATAGGGAAAAACAATAATTATCGCCCGTGGGTTAATGGACAAAGGATCGATACGAAAGAAGAAATATTATTCTTTCACGTTCAAAAGAACGGAGGGGGAGGGAAGATGGGATCGGGATATTTCTCCGGGAGAAATACGAAATACTTCATCTCTATCACATATTTGATAGAGGTCCACGACCGAACAACTTGTTTGAGAGTTGGGAGTTAGTCATCGATCTTGCTTTGATCCCCTATCAGAGTCACCGACCCACATACGAACAAACGTTAGCTCGTTTTTTCTTCTTAGAAGAAATGACTGTAGATAGATAAATTGGCTTGTTTTTCCGGGGCGGACGTAGCCAAGTGGACCAAGGCAGTGGATTGTGAATCCACCACGCGCGGGTTCAATTCCCGTCGTTCGCCCATAAAAGAAGATAAAAAAAA
>Ga0058698_10001367_pt1 | contig 11093 bp, 13 predicted proteins | sample AgamicAsSfe_FD_67288 | JGI IMG/M metagenome (GOLD analysis project Ga0058698, IMG submission 67288) | Agave microbial communities from Guanajuato, Mexico - As.Sf.e | ecosystem: Host-associated > Plants > Phyllosphere > Phylloplane/Leaf | place: Guanajuato, Mexico | collected 2012-05-30
TTGCAATCAGCTCTTGAACATGGCGTTCAGCTTTCGATGCAGGATCTGATCAGTGCCCTAAATGGATCACTTCCCCTTCTGACGATCTAGTTCTCCTTGGATCGAAACGTGTCTCTATGTGCTGTTACCTCATACGATGGAAAATCCGGCTATGTACAGAAATAGTAAGTGAAGCAGCTTCCAGTCAAGAGATTCGATATAAACGATGACCCCCCAAACATTACTCTACAGTATAGTAGCTGCTGTGGGTGCTTGATCGAGCATCTCACCCTACTAAACCCTGGTAACGAGACTATTTAATAGACCTCCCAGTTTGTAGCCTTAAGCAGCCCGATCTCCTCCACCAGGCTCGCTCTCCACACCCAACATCTACCTCGGGAGCCGAACAAAGGTCAACTTTAACATTGAATCACATCAGACCCCGGCAGCGCGCATACAGAAGAACCAACAGTGTATACAGACGCTCTGCAACTGTAGAAGATACTGCCAGAGTCTACATTAGCTCATAACAAGAAACCTCGTAAATATTAAGAGTATTGTAGACTTCTACGTTTCCTATGTATGTCTACAAGCTTTTAATATGCTTCGTTGTGGTAGGAAGAAGTAATCCTTTCTAAAGGTATGTTTAGTTTTTCTCTTTGATATACCTAAATTCATCTGTTTTCTTCGTGATCTTGAAATGTCCGGTTTCGAGGACCTTTTCGGCGCTTCTGAAGCAGAAATAGCAGCAGTGCCACCACCAGAACTCCCGGCTGAGCTCGCAGCCGCCGTCTGCTCCTTGTGCGAGGTGAAATCAACTACATTCTTCTTCAGCTGTACTATTGTCAAACATTATAGAAGTATGTACTAGTGCCGTGGCTCTCCTCAATGTACTTGGTATACAACTCCTCCACTATTGGAACGATGGGAGATGTAGTTGTAGCTCCGTGTGTGTCTTCGTTGATGGAAGTAAGTATCTTGCAGTATACATAGTCAGTAGCGATTGAGACAGTGACACAAGGAGATTCCATGACTCTGTCCCATGCGATGATATGTTCTGATTTTAGGCCGCTACACTAACCCCTGCATGCCGTGGGCCCTGTAAGCTATTATGGCCCTCAGACACGAGTGGGTCTCGGTGTCTCTACCATGGATTTGGGTGTTAGTAGCGGGTACAATTATGCAGGGAAGAACGGCAGAATCCGATATAAAGATAGACAGGACATTGTTTAACATCGGGGCTACAGCGGGCTCTTGCATAATTCCTAGCTTAACAAGTCACCCTCGCATTACGGACTTGGCCGAGTGGAGACAACTGTGCGTGTGTGAAGGTGGTACTGTGTGGTTCGATGTAGTTGAGAGGCAATAGAGATCAGAGGAAATGCGAGAGAAGAGCTTTTGAAGGACCGATTGCAAGCGTGACTGGCTTACCTAACACGGCGTTTGACAAACGACCCTCTACGCTGTCGTACATGCTTACTATGAGCCTGGAGCGCGGAAATGTCATCGTTGGTCTTCAGCTCGCAGTACTTTTTTGCGATGTCCGTGTGATAGTCTTCCACTGAAGTCATAACACCCACTCGGTCTGGCCGATCGTTCTCTTCTCTTACGTATCAAGGCAGTCATTGCTAGAAGATACACCACATGTCTTCAGGTAGAGGCTTGGACTGGTGGACAAGGCTTGCCTCAAGACATAGCGGCACCGAAGCACGACGAAGGCTGCCTCGGCAATCCTTGTCAGGCTTCGGCTGGCGGGCGGGAAGACGGCTATGCGGCACCTCGAGAGATAAATTCGTGCAGTCCCCCCATACAATGCCTCATCCATCATCAACTTTGTCGCACGCTGTGAGGGCGTGGATCTCCCACGGGGTATGAGGAAGAGCTGTGATTGGCTGGGACGATAGCGCATTCGTGGGCGGAAAGAGCGATCTGGGGTTGTCAGAAACTTCGAAGGAACGAGGCCCGTCTTGGCCCAAGCCTGGGCGGACTGGGCGCCAAGGGAACGTGGTACAGCGATGGACTCTCGTTCGCTGATCTGGACCACGTCCGACCATGGCGATGGCGAAGAGGAGCGACGAGGCACGGCGGAGACTTAACGCGTCAAAGACACGCCATTCAAGTGGGCCGGTTCTTGGAGACCCATTACAATCTTCTGCGCCAATCGCGTGACCTGTTGCCCAGTATGGTCAGCGCGGAGCGGAGCTGGAGGGTCCAGAGAATACCCATCTGTTAGGCTTCAGACAACGACCAGAGCCGAATAGCATGACACTGTGGCTTCGGTGATCCACCGCGCCTCGATGGGGCAGGCAATACCGTCAAACGTCCACAAACGCTCACTGCTAGTGAAATATCATCTCGCCGCCAAGATCCCACCTATCGGAATCCACACTGCCTACTTAAACTCCCATGCACTCGACCGGTTGAACACTTCCTCTCCCAGGACACCTCACAAACACTCAGCCTTACTAGTCGATCGGCGCAACTGCTCGCTGCCCTTGTTCCACAATGGCTCCCGCTTTGAAGAAGTACGACTGGATCCTAGCTATCACCACCATCGCCTTTGTTGCCTCGTCAGCCTCAAATGGTGCCAACGATGTCGCCAACTCATATGCCACGTCCGTGGCTGCGAGAACGTTGAAGATGTGGCAGGCTGGTATTCTGGCCTGTTTCACTGAGTTCTTGGGTGCCGTTGCTCTCGGATCCCGAGTCACTGGAACTATCAAGAGTGGTATCTTCGCCCTCGACACCTTCAAGCCTGTGCCTGCTACTCTTATGCTCGCCATGGGATGTGCTGAGGTCGGATCCGCTGTTTTCCTTACTGTTGCTACCATTGCTGGTATGCCTGTTTCGACTACCCAGACCGTTGTTGGAGCCCTCGCTGGTGCTGGTATTGCTGCTCAGTCTCCCCTCAGCTGGGGCTGGAAGAAGGGTTCCATCTCCCAGATCGCCGCCTCGTGGGTCATTGCGCCCTTCCTGTCCGCCGCTTTCGCCGCCGTTCTCTTCTTGACCATCAAGTTCGCTGTCCACAACCGAAAGGACCCCTTCAAGTGGGCTATGCGCCTGATTCCTTTCTACCTCGCTTTCACCGCTGGTGTTCTCGCTCTCTTCATCATTGACGAGCTGCCAAATGGCGAGTCTCTTGAGGAGATGGGTGCTGGCAAGGCTTGCGGAATCATTCTCGGAGTCTTCTTCGGCATGCTCGCCATCTCCTACATCTTTTTCATCCCTTACTTCACCCGTCGCCTTGTCAAGGGTGACACCAGACTGAGGGCGTGGCATCTTCCTCTCGGTCCTCTTCTGTACCGTGAGAACCCTCCTATCTACTTCCCCGGCAAGGGCGACCAGGTCGTCACCGACTACTACGCCAAGTCAGCGCCCGTCGCCACAAGCGAGCAAGAGAACCTCAAGGGCGAGAAACCTATTGGTCACTCAACCTCCGTTGACAACAAGTCCTCCGGTGACAGCGACAACATCGATGTTGAGGGTGGTCGCGGTCTGTCCCGTCCTCTTCCCCGCGATGGTGCCGTTACCCACATCATCCCAGCTAAGCCCGAGCCCGAGGAGCGCTGGTTGAAGCCCGTCGAGCACCTCCCCTTCTACTCTCCCAAGAAGATCATGAACTGGACCAAGTTCATTCTCCTCCAGGGTGTCTCTCGTGACGTTGTTACCCAGAAGGGTCTCGCCGATGTCCACTCTCGCGCTATTGTTTACGACAACCGTGTCGAGCATCTCTGGACTTACGCTCAAGTTGCCTCCGCCATGATGATGTCTATTGCCCACGGATCGAACGATGGTAAGTCAAACTCCTGCATATTCCACCTTGATGTATCTGCTAACCTCACATCACAGTTGCCAACGCTGTCGGACCCTGGGTTGGTTCGTACAACACCTACACCACTGGTGTCGTCACCAAGGAAGCCGACACTCCCATCTGGATCCTCATCGTCGCCGGTCTTCTTCTCGGTATCGGTTTCTGGTTCTACGGATACCACATCGTACGCGCACTCGGTAACAAGATCACCCAAGTCTCTCCCACCCGTGGATTCAGCATGGAATTGGGTGCCGCCATTACTGTCCTCCTCGCCTCGCGTCTCGCTCTCCCTGTCTCCACTACTCAGTGCCTCACTGGCGCCACCATCGGTGTCGCGCTTTGCAACTTCGATCTCAAGGCCGTCAACTGGAAGCAAGTCGGCTTCATCTTCTCCGGGTGGATCATCACCTTGCCTGGTGCAGGTCTCATCTCAGGTCTTATGATGGTTATGGCACTCAACACGCCCCATTTCTAGACGCTGTTTGCAATTGTTTATAGTTTTAGTTTTGACGTCTTTCTTGTAATGCGAAAAGAACGCATGGTTTAGGGTGCATGATATGGGACGGATGATACCAATCGTTTACTGTACCAAATTGTAATCTATAGAGTACACACAGTGAACTTCTCAAGACTGATTTAAGTGTGATGACTGCGCGACGTCGAAGTGTACTTGAGGAGGTGTTGTCTTTCGGCCGAAGGCACCGTGCCTAACGTTTGATGTACAAAGTTAGTAAATGTTGATGTGCAATTCGTACATTAAAGTTACCTACCATGCTAGCAACATATCTCTAGCGGACAACAGATCGACGAACCGGAGCTCCACGTATGTTGTTGCCTACAGTATTGTTGTATACAGTGAGAGTGAATGTTCTTGTTTTGCACGTCAAAACACTGTGCTAGATATACCAAGCCACAAATTAGGCGTCTCAAGGAACGAATGTAGTCGGCGGATACTGATTATGGTTCAGCGGATACGAAGAGTCGGTCTTACTCTCGGTCTTTTCCTTGTCCAGAAGCTGCTGATTCACTTTCAAGACTTCTTGATAAATAGTAGAGCTGGGTTTCACGTTGGATGCAGAAGTGTAAGGGTAGAGCAGCAAAAAGCTGCAAGAGATATCGGTATTCCCGTAACGGTACAGAAACCTGTACAACATATCATGGCCCAGTCTAGCTTGACCATGCATGTATGAAGCAACTCCATACGCCCGTCGCAAAATACCACCAGTCCGAGCGTAGACAGGCTTCAGGGTCTATGCATTACATCGTAAGAGAGAAGTGGGAGAAGCGGATTAAAATAGTGATAGAATAGTAAGGGAAGCGTGGCTGCTATACGGCCTGCTTGCCCGACTGCTGAAGCTCGTTGACGAAAGCGTCGTAATCAGCGGATGAACCTGAGCCTACTATAGCTGTAAGCCATGGATCGGACTGGCTGCTCTCTCAATAAGCGTTTGGGTTGGGATAGAAGGAGGACGATGACTCAGGGTGCTGACCTTGCGGTGACTCGTCGACCTTTTGGCGCTTCTCTGCATAGTCGTACGAACCTTCAGAGCTGGCGTGCTTATTGCCAGATGCGCCGTGTTGGGCTGCCGCTGCTGCTTGCGCCGCCATCTGCAGCTCGCCAATCTGGCGCTCCGAAAGCCCGCCGTTGTTATTGCTGGAGGCTTGTTGCTGCTGCTGCTGTGGTTGCTCGGGCTGTTGGGGCGGCTGTGGTGGTTGCGGTGCTTGGTGCATGTTTGGTTGCTCGTGTGGTCGGTTGAGATCTACACCGGCCGGCGCAGGTGGTATCTCGCCTTGTGTCTCAAGCAATCGCGATTGCAGATTGATGATATAGTCGCGCAGTTGGTAGTTCTCGGTTTGAAGAGTCTTGTAGAGTTCGCATAGCTGCTCGAACTCCTTGACCTGATCCTTAAGCTGTTTGATATACTCTTCCTTACGCTGGCGGAATGCGCGCTGGCAATGTTAGTGTGGAGCATAGGAATGCGCGGGCGGTGGGCATACCTGGGCAGCGCGATTCTGGGCGGCGCGCTTCGAGGTCGACAACTCTCGCCGTCCCTTGGAGCGGCCTTCACTCGTGTTCCCATCGTCGGGGCCGCCTTGGCTCATGTCGTAGGCGGAGCCCCCAATGGCTGGGTCGATGGCGTGTGGCGGGCCAGCAGAGTGCGGGTGCTGGGAATGTTGGGGATGTGGAGGATGCTGGGGGAGAGGCTGCACGCTGGGCTGTCCAGCGCCGGCAGCGAGCAGATGTTCTCTTAAGCCTTCATGACGATACGTGTTAGTAATCGGCAGGAGGGTACGGATGCGGGGGGGCCACTAACTCATCTCTATGGTCGGCTTGGATTGATCCTGAATTGGCATGTCAGCAGCGCAAGGCCTGAAACAGTCAGCAGAGCTTACCTGAGCGGCCGATGCCTGCATGTTATACCCAGTGTCAGTTTGGCTCGAGGGATACAGGATTTGGCTCATTCAAGGCGCGTCGGACGGGAGCACCGCGGCGAGGGTGTTGTGGCGTTGATTAGACAGCAGCGTGCAAACGGGCCTGGGATGCTATGTCGCTGTACTAGGCCAAAGCGAGACTATATGCGCAAGAGGGCAGCTGGGTGAAGCGATGTTCCTTCGGCGTGGTCGGCCGGTGAGGGTCGTGATGGTGGTGACGTCGCGACAATGGGGCCGTCGACTATGGGCAGGCTGCAGTGCGTGAAAGAGGACGCCTGTGCTGGAGAGTCAGCTTCATCCGTCGCAGGCGCCAAGACATGCGCGCAGTGTTGCGACAGCATCTTGGTTGCGCGTCTCGTGTTGTAGGACGATGGGGCAGCTCACCTGTATTGTGACGATGCAGTTGGTCGAAATGTGGATTACGCAGCTTTGACTAAGAAGAGACAGACCTCGGGGCGATGGCGCTATATGTAGGGCGGCACCGTCGGCCTCGCGGGATCTCTCCACGACGACGACAATGCAATGCCTCGCTGCACTCCGCCCTCCTCATCACGACTCGCCGGAGCCAGCTGCATGGAAATGAACGCCCTGCTGCCATATCCTGCCTGACTTCGGCAAGGTTCCGACGAGCTGTGCACTCCATCCGACCATCCACCTGCTTTTTGCGACGCTGATTGCTTACCAATTCCCCGACCCCGACCGTCTGGTAGCTGTCGAACACACCTTAATCTCTTTGGGGCTAGTTTCGCCATGTCTGATTACTGTATACGGGACATATATGTTTTCAGATCCGAAGGCTCCGTAGATACCAAATGCAGGAGTTGTTGCGCCCTGAGATCAGGATATCTGCTGCTGCATCACGGTTTCTTGCTGTCAACCCCCCTTTTGCTGATGCTTTCTTGCCGTGATGAGTGCTGTCACGACTCCCACCTGCCCCTCCAAGCGCACATGCAGCATCAGCAGATAATTCACTCCCAGATTCTTGTCATGCTCCTTCCAAGTTACCTAGTTCCCTGCAGGAGCTTTGGCATTTCACAGCATCAAGCGTCCTGCTGAACTTATTGGGCAAATATATGGCCGTTGGGCAATTTTGGAGATGCTTGGTCCAAGCGCATTTGCAAGGCGCATCGCAGCGATCAACTCCCACTCCGCTCCTGATTCCGCAACGTCTTTGCATCTGCTGTGCATCTTGCAGTCAACGATTTCCTGCTGATCGTACGCTATTAATTCATTGACCGCTGTTTGCTTTCCATCACAGAACAAGCCCTTGTTCATCTACACCCCGGTATCTGCGATCAAAGTCGTCATCAACACCAGCAAGTGCATCTACACCATGACAAGGCCTCAGAATCTAGCTCGGGCAATCCCGTAAGTCTAGCAATTACTTTTCCGCCACTGATAAACAAGCCAATCCCTCATCTGACCTGCGCCATGACACCCACCTTGATGACCTCAGAACTCAAACACGTCTAACCTACGAGTCACAGCCAATCGTTCCAGGCGTTGTGCGAGCGTCGCTGTCGCACCAAAACGTCTTTGCTGATCCGCCGCGAAACAAATGTCCGGCCGAGACAGGCTATTACCATACCTCACACGAAATACGCACTCGTTACGGGGTTCCGGTCACTGTCCTCAGACTCTCGTCCGCCATCTGGTCCGGCTGAGCAGCCCAAACAAAATACACCACACGACTCAATCTATGCCGCCAGCCAACCCGCTGACCTGCCTGACCGAGTACAGAAGCTCTCTTCTAGATGGAAAATCATCAATAAAAGGCAGAGTATTGAGCGCAAGTTCCAATTTGCTGGTTTTACAAAGGCTTGGCAATTTATGTCGCTGGTTGCGGACGAGTGCAAAGTCAAGAAGCATCATCCGCGTTGGACCAACGTGTATAACAGGGTCTCAATCGAATGGACTACTCACGATCCTAAAGGACTGAGTATCAAGGATGTTGAGATGGCTGAATTTTGCGATCGAAAAGCAGCCGAGGTTGAGTTGAAAGAGTCACCATTTTGATGTAGCTTAGATCTAGATAGATCGACGATTTTCCGAATAATTTGCACCAAGAAAATGCCGATGGATCGACGAACCCGACATTACCATTGGTCAGTGAAGAGGACCGTCGGACGCGGAGATACCGTACCTCCATGCTCCAAACGAACTACGTGAAAGGGCCGGCTTATCGAACCCAATGGCGAAATGGCACTTGCTCAACTTCTTACATGCTTATCACTATCTAACATGCCGTTTTCTCACTGACCCACGGGTCCATTGGCACTATTGACACCCAGACTCCTGTATAGCATTGTGATGACTGATCAGAGTTTCACTTTTGTAAACAACATAGTTATATAATGAGGCGATGGTGGAACAAGATGAAAGGAAACACGTGGAACGTCAAAGTAGTTCTTATTTTGTAAAGCTCGCCAACCATACACCTTGCTTACTTAGGAAAGACCGTCCTTTAATAGACTGGTCTGTATTAACCCAGTTCATGGTGACCAGCTATAGTCTGCTTCCTCTCCTCTGAGCTACCCTCGTCACTCAAGTCATGTCTGTCCTGCCACTTCTCTTCAGCACCCAACTACCACACCGACATCGTCCACAGCCACACTCCAGCCACTCTCATCCTCTACGCCATCACCTTGCACACTGACCGCAACCGAATGGCCAACACCTGGAACCACATCTTGTACCATGACCTTGCCGCCGACCCTCTTCCAACCTTTGTTTCCAACTCCCAGCTGAACCTCTTGTCCACAGCTGACCCCATCTAGGAAGATCTCAACGCGCGTCTGTCCACTCGGCCTGCTTCCCCTGACCCATGCGTAGCAATCCACCGTCACACCGGTTGGAAGATCAATGTAAGACTGCGATAGCGTAAGTGTTGCGGTCACTTCCGAGCTATTCGATGTCGCAGCATATACGTTGAAACCCGAGTGTGCGCCAACATGGGAAGGGGAGGTGGAGATGCCGCGAGAGGACCATGAGCCTGTCACCATGTCCATCCATGGGGTCAACAAAGGAATCTCGAAGGATGGATTGGTGAGGGCGTTTGTACAGGCTCTTGTAGAGAGGGTCTGCTGCGGCGACGGAAGTGGTGTGGCTTGAGTGGATGAGAAGGCGAGGGTGGCGCATACGAGAAAGACTACGAGCCTTTGAAGAACCATAATGGTGAGTGTCGGTTGTGAAGAAGTTCTGTACGTCTGGCAAACGTTTGGAGACCTTATGTCTCGGTTGCTGAGTGGACTCGGTGGTGGTAGTGTTTTCGAGTTCGTGAGCGTTACCGATAGTCAAGGAAAGGCGATCACGAGTGAGACAACGCTCAGATGGCTTGTGTGACGTGACCAAGGGAAGCCTATCGACGCTTTCCAAGTGCCTTTACTTGAGTTTGGCTTGATAATCTTTCGAGGATTCGCGTGGAACGTTGGCGCTAGTAAGGATGGGCAGGTGTTCTGCAAGTGAGTCGACAATCAGGACGATTACTGATTCCGTTTGCTTGAAGGCCGAATTGACACAAGTGAAAGGTGAGGAGAGAGAAAAATAGTGAGACCCATTCAAGCCATTGCACCTGCTGCAGACATATAGCATTGCTGGCTCTTGTTACATTCATCAACACAAAAAGCACACTCCAGTTTGCGATCATGTCGAACAAGCTCCAGCTGGCAGGGCCAAAACCTGATCGAATGAAGCTAAGCCATCGCGCAACGGTTTTATCTACGGTACGGTGCAGGAGTAAACACAAAGGAGATATTACTAGTCTTGTAATTGATAGGGTTGGACGGCTGGTTGAGGCGAAGGTGGCGTAAGTCTAAGCGAAATTCACGGGGCCGTTGCGCAGCCGCTTGGCACCACTCCCTATCACTGTACGGGTAAACACAACAGTCGCGCTATGTTACAGCCCAAAGCTTGCTCCAGATATCGGAGATTTTGCTGGCAAGCGATCGAAACAGGTGGGAATGATTGGCGAGGTTGGGGAGTTTTGATCAGGTTTCTTCGAGCCTATGGGGATGTGTTTCACTGTATTCCAGCAGGGACTGGGTTATGTGAACCGAGACAGAAAGGAGATCTAGAACTAAGAAAAGAAAAAAGGAGAAGTGGTGATGTTTGGTCGGAATGATGTTATTGGATCTTTGTTAGGCCTGTGGGGGTTTATCCTCCCAAGCCTTTGCTCATAGCGGCGTACTTTTGGGGTATATAGAGAGCCACCGAAGTCAACCTATATGGCTGTCGAGGGCCGCCGGGTACGCTTCTGTCGCATACTGATGCATTTTCAAAGTCCGCCTCAAACGCCGACCGTGCAAACCGTAGCCTCATGTCGTCATACTGTAAATCGTGTCGCTCATGCAGGCTGTTCGTATGCCCTCTTAATGACCCTTGCGAATTCTGCCAGGTTTGTTAGCAGCTGATTGGTGCTCAGTATGTAAATAAACTTACGATCAAACTTGACATTCTCGCGGACAACGGTGCCCTTAGCCTCGTTGTCCTTGTTGATTGGTACCTTGATCTTGGCACCATCGATGTTCCATCCACACACGCTTCCGACGAAGTTGTCAAACTCGCTTCCGGAGAGGTTCAACCACGACTCTAGGATGCTTCGGTCGACCTCGCGTACCGCTTGGCTGACAGTCGCAGCAATTCGTACGCGCATCAACTCCTCAAAGCCTGATACGTCGGCAATCAAGTCGGCGTACAGGTCGTCAGAGTCAAGTGTGGACCAGAATGTGGCGTAGTCTGCACCTTCGAGCAGATTCCTGAGCTCGTTGAGCTTCTGGACAGCTTCTGATAGCGGGGCATCGCCAGCAGCTGGGTTGTGTAATGAAGAAGAAAGAGGAGCTAGGACGTGTGGGGGGAGGAGAGACAGACCCAG
>Ga0058698_10001368_pt1 | contig 11080 bp, 11 predicted proteins | sample AgamicAsSfe_FD_67288 | JGI IMG/M metagenome (GOLD analysis project Ga0058698, IMG submission 67288) | Agave microbial communities from Guanajuato, Mexico - As.Sf.e | ecosystem: Host-associated > Plants > Phyllosphere > Phylloplane/Leaf | place: Guanajuato, Mexico | collected 2012-05-30
CAGAAAGATCGTCAACCCAAAAACACGCGGCCGCTCAACACGAAAATGAAGGATGCTGCATCAACATCACAAGCCGTTCGTAGCGCCGCGCCTACCTAAATACACCCGAACAACGGTGCGGTCCACAGACCCACTCCTATGCAACATGTCCGTGCCTACCATCACTCCAAGATCATCACGGTCCATCAGCCATGGACCATGGAGCTTAGCACATGCGCCGGCGTGGAAGATCCAGGTTATTCCACGTATTTGAAACCAGAGGCCTATTCGGTCGCGATCTGGCGATGATGAATTACCGTGGCCTGTTGCGATTATTGATCATGTATCCGGAGCAGCCCCCAGCCCGTAGGGCTCGGCGCGGGTGGTGGACTGCCTTAAGCGATACGGCAGACATGGGGCCTTGCATTGAGAATTGGGCGTAATAAGACAGTGATACCACTTAGCGCCTTGTCTCGCGCAAGCTGTTGAAGACCATGAGTCTGCGCGGTAGAGCGTTGGCGATTGCCATTCCCCCCTTCCAGCGAACGGGAGCGCGCGGCGATGGCTCCGTGCATGGACAAACCACGAAGCTGACTCCTGGTATACTTCGGCATTTCACGTTCAGAACGTGCGCAGGTGTGCGTGGAGGCGGCCGGGCTTCACATCGACCAAAAGGAGTGGACAGCAAGGACAGCCATCTTGTTCGCCCTGCCGCAAACAGCCAAGTGAAGTCGACCCACAGCCCTTACCGTGTAGCCGGGGGTAAACGAAATTTCAAGGTTCTCGGGGCTCTATGCCTTACTTTTGCCCACCTAGCTCGAACGCTGCAGATTAGAAACGTTCGTCATGGCATCCACCACTGCTATTGGCCTGACGCGGACGCCTCAAGCGCGGCCCATGCAGGAACCCGATCTCCTCTGCCAGGGGGATGTGCGTCTGTTAAGGCTGAGGCTGAAAGCTAATGTGACAGATCTCGAGGTGTATCTCGCATGTGCTTGTACTCGTCTGGAGAACACGCGAAAGATGGCATGACGGTCGCATATTCTCTCGAGGCCGTGACGATGCCGCGGGTAGCCACCATGGCGGTGGCGAGTACATGCTGCTGCAGGCCGGCGGTTGGCAGGGCGAGCAGGGCTCTCCTTAGACTAGTCCTGCACCAACTGCCTTGGCAAACCGGGTTCGGACACTGTGATACTCCACCATGCCGTCGAAGTGGAGGAGGTCCGTTATCACCATCGATACATCATGACTTCCAAGTCTCCCAAGGCAAGGTTTGAGTGGCTTGAGTGGCTGAGCGGTTGGCGGCGGCCCGTCACGCGATCTGTCAATTAAAACCTTGCCGGTCGGACACGCAGATGGCTGGGTGTGGTTCGGGCTCACAGCACACGGACAGTCGCAGGGGCGCACGCATCGTTGCGGTGACGTGCAATCTGTAGTACTGAGTACGCCGTGGTCAGAAGTTCAGAAGCACGCAAAGATTGCCGTGTAGAAGGCAGGGCTGATTTGTGGCGCGCGGGAGGTGGCGGCTGGGGACGATAGTCGTCTATCGCGTCAGGTCAAGTGTCGGTATCAATCCCCGTCGGAAGACACCGCGGCACCCATCGCGGAGCTCGCGTGCTGCGATTCTAGAAGCCAGCCATCAAGCCATTGCCGACAACTATCGACTGCAAACCTGTGCGACTATCGAATGCAGAGATGTGAGCAAAAATACATGACTAAGTCTCAGCTCGCCACAGCTCGCCACGTTTTACCAACTCAGGGGGCCGTTTGGGTTAACATGGATGCAAAGGCGCGACCCAAATTTGGTGAGCTGGACAGAAGCAGCATACGCACTAATTGTCGAAGCTCTGAGAAGGGCGGGTCTCATAAGTCCTCCCTTCTCACCTCCTATCAGCCAGTGAGAACCGACCACGCGAGTTTCTACACTACTATGGCGATCTTCACCTCAGGCAGAGTTCACCGAAAATGCTTAGACGTTCTTCGAAAGGCCCCAAGTCCGCCCGGAGTCCACAGATAGCCGGTCTTCAGCGCAGTGCTGAGGCAGTGAGGGTGCGATAGCAGATCATCACATGCTATCTTGCCCTGAAAGCCTTCGCGAACTCCGGACGCCATGGTTCAATGATGTCTTTACAATTCTGGTTGCTGGCTGCGACTATTGCGAATAGTATCAATGTTCGCGTGAATTCACCACTGTAGTTCGTAATCGAGACCTCCACATCAATAACCGGGGTTTCGACGAGAACCTGATCACTTCTGAGATAGATTATTGTGTATGCGCAAGCCGTGCTCTGTGACTATGCGTACATGCGACAAATGGCAGAGCAGATGCGAACGCATGCCACTGCTGCACTGCATGACGAGACAAGGATCTGCACAGGAGGCAGCGAATAGGCCATTTCCCACAGCGTTGGACATCAACAGCAGCTGTCTAATTGCTACTTGCTAGGAGAGCTTACTGGTCCCTTTGGTCGCGCACACCGATAATTAGAAACCTCAACGCTCGCAGAGGTACGTGATCAGGGTGTCTTGGCAGGAACATCACCTCATCTTATCTGGTGTTAGATTTCCCAGGCGACGATCTTCAGTCCGGCTGGCGACTCAGCCCGCTGCGAGTGCCTCAAAGTCAAACATAATGCCGTAAGAGGCAAAAGGGCAAAAAGGTGGTGCTACTGGAGATCTGAGACACCCACACATGGCATTCCATCCGCAATGATCTGCCACTTGCAATGAGCGGGCCCGCCTTGGGAGGATTTGACTTTGGCGCGGCGTGTTTCCGGGAAATGTCCAGCTCCATACCGGACTGCGTCTGCACAGATACTGCTGTCGCGTCCTTTTGACTTTCTACCACTTGAGCCACCCTCGCCCTTCTCTAGCCCCATGCTCTATCGACAATCGACCCAACCCGACGTTTCTTGTCACCACCTCACCGAGACTGCGCCGCCCGACGGTATGCGAATGGGAACCAACTCCGAATGCTCTTGCGAATCGTAGTGCCTTTTGCGGGCATGATCCTCCTGCTCCACAGCCCGACTCCCACGCTGCGCTGGCCAGAACCGTGGGACCACCTCCCACTGTGACTTCACAGACTACGCGTCGCAATGGTTCTATCTACTTCATGCCTCGAGTCGCGCCTAGCCAAAGCCTGTCTACCTGTATTCGCAAGCACATGCTCTATCTGTCGCGCTTATACATGGCGAAAGAGTCCCTCCCCACACGAGATGTCCCCGAACATGCTGTATTCGGGTCTGCATGTTTCAGAGCTATGATGCACCCGTGGTTCATTTTACATGCGACGTCTGTTTGATTTTCGGCTTTATGCCGTCGCCTTAACTCTTCGGCTCCTCAACAACATGACGACGACTGTTTTGCGAGTAATGAACAAGCTTCACTGACCCGATCTTTGACAACGCATACGCTATGAATCTGTTGATGCCCTACGTAGCCTTCAATTCGCGCGGGAGGCCTCAAAACGCCCGGACAGAAGCCGTGGGAAGCGGTGCTTAAGGTCAGGCCCGCGCACTCTGTTGATCCTGTTGGGGATGATCTCCACGACTCCACCCACACACCCAATGCCTTCGACCACCCTCCACGCAGGCGAACTAACTACTGCGTCGCAAGATAGTGCGTACCAGCCAAACGCTTCACTGCTGCCCATGTGGAGAAAACTTCCTCCACGGTCTGTCAAGCGTGCTCGCCGCGTGCGCATCAAACCTCCAGATCCCACCCGTGGCATCGGCATCGAGTCGTTGGCCGGCGACTTGGAGAAGATCTTCAGCGACCGGGTCGTGGGCGTCTTTCCGGAAGAACAGAGGCTTCCACGCCGCCTCGCTGGTGTCCGATTCCTTCCGCAAGGCCCGTTGGGCGTTTTCCAGTGAGCTCTTGTTGTCGGACACCGCTTGCATGTCACCTGAATGGATGGCCGCGATGACGCCTTGCCAGGCCTTGCGCGACTCCCACGGGTCTTGTTGATCGAGAGGCGCCGTGCGGCATTCTGCCGAAGGCGCCGAAGCGACATCGTACGTGTCAATCGTCTTGCCGCCGGCGTCTTTGAAGACGAAGCTCTCAGCCCAATTCCCTTCGACCGAGTACAACGGGTTGCTCTTCTTCTTGTGATCATCGGCGCCATAAACGGCCGCCTGCACATGGTTCTTCTGCCCGCCGATTCCCAACATGCCCTTGCCGGTGAAGTCGGCTTCTGCGATATATCCCGACGATGAGACGATAGTGTAGCTGCCGTTCAGCTCCGGGTAAGGTCCGCCAGTGAGGATGCCCTTGACCTTGATGTTGGGCAACGGTATGAGGTAGTCTTCGTCAAACGCATCCACGTGCAAGATGGCGTGCCCGATCTGCTGGATGTTCACCGATCCCGAAAACGTGATCTCCTGCCTCGTGAAGCCCTCCGCGCGTACGCCGTGCTTTGCATTCCAGAGGTAACATGCCGTCACAGGCGGATGATGGCTGACCTGCTCGCTCACAAGGCGCGTCTCGTCGCCTTTCTCCCCGATTTCGCCCACGAAAATCTCGCCCAGGAAGGCGTTCAGCGGCTTCTTAACGCCATCTTTAGGATCACGGCCGGCGTACTGCTGACCGCGCAGCGAAGCGAGGAACCACTTCAATACCGCAAGACAGCGCTTCGCAGGATCCTGCTCGTGCGCAGGCGCGATGAAGAGGTCAGGATGCTCGATCCAGTAGCGTGGGAATTCCGTCGTGGACTTGTCCGCTAGGACAAACGGTGGCGCGGTGATGTTGCTGAGGTCTCCTTTGATGGTGGCGATGGACTATAAGGCAGAGAGGGAGTTAGGATGGTGGTTTCTGATTCTATCGTACAACGTTTGTATCACGGTAGTTGTAGTGGTGTTCTGGTGGTGTTCTTCGCTGGGGGGGGAGGACGTTGTGCTTTTCAACGGCGGCCAGCGAAAGTGTCACGAATCGGTGTTTGAGGTTAGGGTTTTGAAGGAGGGGGACTTACGGCGAGGAATTGTTTGAGGGAGCTTTGTTGTGAGCTTGTTTCGGCCATTGTGTATGCGATTATCTCGGTATATGGTTGTGTATATTGTTCGAGAACTGTGGCGTATAGCTATCCTGCCGATCAGAATCGATGCTGGGTATTCCAGTCTAAGTGTCCAGTGGCGTATATCAAGATAGCAGGTAATATATGTTTAAATCGAAGTCATATGATTTCTTCTTGATTCTATCAATGTTGTTTTTCCTTAAATGCAAGTGATGTTTGCAGTCCGAACCAAGGGAAATGTCGTCATCGCCAACCAGGAATTGGATCCTCTTCGCCAGCACAGCCTGGCCGCTTGCTCCGGAGGCTTTTAGACTTTCACATGCCAATTTGGACGTCCTGTCCTGTCGTTGTATTGAGGGTACCCAGATCTTACTGTTGTTGATTGGATAGAATATATGTTCAGTGTGTCCCGCAGCGGTCTGTTTTAGTGATGTGTTGATTATATATTCGAAGTTCTGTGTATTGGTGGGATTGCATATTGAAGGTATCTCTCGCATGTGCAAGTCGATGGTCAAGTTGCAAGAAAGATGTTCAAAACCCACCGGAACACGTCACCGTCCCAGGACATCGACAGAACTGCAATGCCTGTATCGCGAAAACATAATGAAGGCATAATACACATACTAGAATCAAATCAACAGGCCCTTCGCGCTAATTTGACCAAAATACATTTGTGATATGACTTTGCCCAACCCCAAACACCAACCCTAAGCAATATTTCAGCTGATCTTCCACGCACCGATCAGGTAGTCACCTTCATTCTATTGCTGCCCGTGCTTACACGAGCGGATTAGCTCAGCTGGTACTCTTCCTAATCGTATACACACATACATACGGTACCGAGGCACGGGTATGTGGGAATACGGGCATCCGTATGCACTGCGCACATCACAGGAATAGAGCGAGTCGGTTCTTGCCGGATCGCTGTGGGTAAGGCTGGGCAAGCGAGAAGAGGCTGACGCAGCCACCGTTTAGCACCAAGGAGAGCTTGCTCGTGACAGGCCTCGTACGATGATCAAGTAAAAATGTAGATGGTCACAGGTTGCTATGCAAAATCCCGGTAGTAGAGATACATACACGGTACAACCAAACAAACCATAGTTGTATTATTACATGTATTCGGACGCCGTAGCAATAACAGAGCCCATAAGAACAACAGACGGCCTCATACCTTACTACGTCAGACCAACAAACACTCCAGCTACCACAGCCCACTCGACCCCTGCGACAGCGACAGCGGGATCCGAGGCAGCTCGCGTTTCTGAGCGAGAAAGCAAGCACAGCAAGCATTCGATCCGACTGCCTCCGTACTTCTACTAGGATAGAGCGCATGCAGTGTCTTGCGCCGTATTCTTCAGCTTACTGTTACACCCTCACCTAAGCCACTAGTTACTATTGCTGCTCACAATTTACCGCATACAAAGCTCCACCGCCTGCCTGCCTGTCTGCCTGCGAGCTGCCAGGCAGCTGCTTCGTTAACGACAAACGCGAGCTGGCAACATGGCTGGTATTGAGAATATTGTCGTCCACTCCAAGGTACGCGCATGCTGTCTTGCTTTGCTATAGGGATCTTCATGCGCCCGTTGCTGACTCTGCCACCGACAGTCCTACCTCGTCCGCTGGATTCAGGTCCCCGAGCTGCATTCGATTTCATGGAGCGTCCAGCCGCATAAAAAGAGCATAGACTTTGGTATCTTCAAGCACCCAGGCAACAAGAATGGGCTTGCTCCTCCGTTACAAACACACGAAGTTCTCGACCAGCCACAAATCCCCGGCGCTGCCCCTGGAGGAACAGATGGCCCACTACAGGAAGGAAAAAGAGCGCATCGCGCCTCGGTCAGCAGACACGCCTCTCAGGCGCTGGTGGAAAAATTGCAAGGAATAGGACTACGATCAGTGGCCTGGCACGGAAAATGCGAAGCCGACAAGGTGTCTATGGGTCGATACGATGTGGCAGAGGGAGAGGGAGGAATGTACGGACTGGTTTTCGACAACACATTCTCCAAGACTACGGGCAAGACGATCACCTTTGTGCTTATGACGCACCCAACAAACGCACCACCCAAGTCTGGCCACCACCTGCACTATTCGCAAGCATTCGCGCCGAGCGCACAAGGCGGCAGCAGGAAAGGCTCTAGCCCCTCATTGCGCCCGGTTGGGGACTCCGTCGAGTCGTTACACGGTGACGCAGCTCTACACAAGGGTGTCCTAGAAGATCCTCGACCAAAATCCAATGCGACCGAATCCAAGGGACTGGAAGGTTCCACATTCTATACCGGCGTGCTTCATAAGAAGCGCAGGAAGAAGGGCCAAGGCCATGCACGACGCTTCTTTTCGCTGGACTTTACGTCCTCGACTCTGTCATACTACCGCGACCGTCACTCGTCAGCGCTGCGTGGCGCAGTCCCCTTGTCTCTTGCTGCCATTGCGGTGAATGAGAAAGCGAGAGAATTTACAGTGGACTCTGGCGCGGAGCTTTGGCATCTGAAAGCTAGCAATCGCAAGGACTTCGATGGCTGGAGGGACGCTTTAGAGCGGGCTGCCGCTTCTGCTAATCTTGCGTCGACACCGGGAACGCCTGCACCAACTTCGGAAGGCTTCATGCCATCGAAACAATCAGATCCTGCGGCGGAGATTATGTGGGCCAGGGCTGAGCAGCTTGTCAGCAAAGTGGCTGGTTCCCGCGATGCTGTGCGCAGGCTTGCGAAAGACACAGACCCGAAGTACGCACCCGGTGCAACCGGGGTGGGTCTCAGTCACACCACATCAAACAGCAGCAGCAATGTGCCCAGCCCGGCTTCACACGATTCGACGAGCGAATACTTCCAAGAAGTCTCCGATGAGAAGGTCCAGGAGAAGCGCCCGTTCTGGAAACGGAAGGCCAGCACGACGAGTGTCGCACGCACTCCGGGACTCATCAGACGAACAGTCTCTGGTCAGCTCGCGCCACCAGCTCAAGCAAGCGCACCTATGAGCCCATCAATTGGAGGGGTGAATGTGTCAAAGACCAGGAAGACACCTTCGCAGCAACATCATGAACAAGACAGCGACGTCCACGACAGGTGTATGGCGCTGCTCCGAGATCTCGACGATGCCGTGGCTGGCTTCTCCGCGTTGATCGCTGAGAGTAAATCGCGCCGGCCACCACTCACAGTTTCAACATCTAGGATGTCACTAGAATCTACTCGAAGCGAAGAGTTCTTCGATGCCATGGACGGTAGCCACACCCCCTCTCAGTTCTTGACGATTCGCCGCTCAAGCGAATTCGAAGAGGCGAACGAGGCCAACGCAGATGATCAGATGTCTATCGCGGACTCAGATGCCAGTAGTACTGCAGACTCAGTCGAAGACGAGAAAGAATACACTAGTCCTTCCACGGACGTGTTTCTTGCGAAACCGAAGACACTCACACCGCTACCTCTTCCGCCTACAAAGCGTCGTGAAACCTTGCTCGCGCCCAAGCAGGCACCTCCAAGCATTATTGGCTTCCTGCGCAAGAATGCTGGCAAGGACCTGTCTACGGTTTCGATGCCGGTGACTGCAAACGAACCGACGTCATTGCTGCAACGTTTATCAGAGTGCATGGAGTACTCGGCACTACTCGACGCTGCCGCATCCACTTCAATTGATGCGACTGAGCGCCTGCTATATGTGGCTGCATTTGCCATCTCAGGCTTTGCGTACAACAGAGTGAAAGAGCGAGCTATTCGTAAACCTTTCAACCCCATGCTGGGAGAGACCTTCGAACTTGTTCGCGAAGATCTAGGATTCCGTTTCCTTGCTGAGAAGGTCTCTCACCATCCCGTGCGAGCAGCGTGCCAAGCCGAGAGTCTGAACAACGGCGGCTGGTGCTTCGCCCAGTCCCCTCAGCCTGTGCAGAAGTTCTGGGGAAAGTCCGTTGAACTAAACACAGAAGGCCGCTCTCATGTTATCCTCCACGCACCGAACGAAGGTAAAGGTGAACACTACTCATGGAACCAGGCTACATGCTTCCTACGCAATGTCATCGCAGGCGAGAAATACGTCGAGCCCGTACAGAACATGACCATTGTCAACGAAACCAACGGCATGCGCGCCGTGGCCACATTCAAGGCGGGAGGCATGTTCGCAGGCCGAAGCGAAGAAGTCACCGTACAACTCTTCGATCCTGCCTCAGGCGAAGCCCCGATCTCACTCGGCCTCACAGGCAAATGGACCGAAAGCCTCAAGCGCACAGACACAGGCGCTGAAATATGGAGAGCCGGACCTCTCGTACCAAACGCAGCAAAGGTCTACGGCTTCACCACTTTCGCCGCCGCTCTGAACGAAATCACAGAGAACGAAGACGGTTTCCTCTCGCCTACGGATTCGCGCTTGAGGCCTGATCAGAGGCTCTTGGAGCTCGGCGACGTGGACAAAGCGGAAGCGACTAAAGCGCGACTCGAAGAGAGACAGCGATCCCGGAAAAAGGTCAGAGACAGTCACGGGACCGACTGGACGCCACAATTCTTTGAGAAGGTGGCTGGCAGTGGCGAGGAGCTATGGAGGCTCAAAGACAAGGGCGGCTACTGGGAGAGGCGCGTCAAGGGCGATTGGAACGGTGTGGAAGAGGTCTTTGAGGCTTAAGCCTGCGTTGTGGAAAAAACGCCAATTTGGATGGATAAACCTCTTTTGCTTCATGCTTGCGTTGTTGGTTTGATACCCAGCGATTCTTTTGGATTCGTGTACTGAGCCGTTCGAGGCACAGAGAGTTGTTTTTGGACTAGATCGAGCGCTTCTTTTGATATCACTTGACCTCCCGTTTCTCAAGAGTCAGTCGGTCAGTCAGTCAATGCTCCGTACACTACCCGAACCCCATATCCATCGATCGTCTACACTTGTCTTCGCAATCGGTTCAACCTTCCCAGCCAGCCACCTCCGTCATGGTAATCTAACAAGAATCCTAACAAAACCAACCGAGACATTACCCCAAACTTTCCCCATGTTTATTCCAACAATGGTACGCGCCACCGTTACACGTAAAACGGTGCATGAATGGAACCCAAAGCGCAGAAACCGAAACCGTTTTCCCCATCTAAGACACGTTCGCGCTGCCGCCTCCTCAGTGCCTCTAAAACCTCTGCTACCGAACCCCTGTCCTTAGGTCAAGAGACGTTATGGATGCCTTAAGTCTTACTCCCCCCCATATGGCGGTCGAACAAGTTCAAATCTCTAGCCGGTGGCCTTCGGGGGGAGTGTCTCACTTCTCCACACTCCTCCTCCACACAGAAGAAACCAACCAACGGACACGGCAGGCGACTGCTTGTCTTTGCTTCCCGCAAACGTTTGTTTCGAGGCAAGACTTTTGTTGAGTTGTCGTCGCTTTTTCTTGGCCCGCTGCTTGTCTGTTCTGTCCAGGGCCCGTGAGCTGGAACATGGAAAAGGGCGGCACGACTCGATTCGTTCTCTGGTGTCGGTTTGATGGATGGGAAGGGAAAAGACGTTCAATGCGCTACTATTGGTTCGTTCTCCTCATACCCCTGGCAAACGGATGATATGTGGGCGGAGAGCGACTCCGTGAGCTGTTGCGGTATTTTGTTTTCCGTTCGTTCGTTCATTACCTCCTGTAGCGTTTTGTTTGAGGCTGGGCGGACTCCACTCCGTGCGATGGGCTGTGGGAGTGATGAGATGGGCGTTATGCAGGGGAGATATTAGTTGCCGCCAGTGTGCGGCTGGGATGCGATTGTGATGAGGAGGAGTGTCGGTGTGATTGAGCTGCGTTGTTTGATTCGTGCGGACGGCTTTGGGCTTTGCTCTTGGTGGGCTGGACGGGTGTTCGAAGGCTTGACATGGATGTCCTTTCTTTGTGTAACATACTGTTTTGCATTTGATGTGGGTAGGCGATTTTGATCATACTCATGAGGATTGGTGTTTCGACCTCGGGTTTCGAGAGGGAAATGACAGTCCAGTCATTGAATGTCATACGTGCATGTGGAATCGTCACTGCGGCGTACATGTATACATATTTCAATGGCATATGATACATAAAAATATCATACTACCCTAACCCTAACAATCACAGTCTTCGATCTGTACATGTGCCTCCAAAGGTTTACATGTACTGTTCGATAT
>Ga0058698_10001369_pt1 | contig 11054 bp, 15 predicted proteins | sample AgamicAsSfe_FD_67288 | JGI IMG/M metagenome (GOLD analysis project Ga0058698, IMG submission 67288) | Agave microbial communities from Guanajuato, Mexico - As.Sf.e | ecosystem: Host-associated > Plants > Phyllosphere > Phylloplane/Leaf | place: Guanajuato, Mexico | collected 2012-05-30
TAGGCGAGGTCATCATGCGGCCGTAGCCTCAGTAGCCTTTTTCTTGCCAAACAGACTCTTGCCAACCGGCTTCCTGCTCTCCCTCTCGTCCCCACCCATATACTTCTCCTTCCAAATCCAACTCGTCCCCACCCCAACCACGCCCATGCCCTCCGCCCGTCGATACAGCTCCGCCGCCTTCTTCATATCCCTCTTACACCCCACGCCCTTGGCATAACTGAATGCCGCCTCAGCCACAGCATCGGCATCGCCCATCGCGCCCGCAATTTCGAATGCCCGCAGCCCCGCAACTTTGTCGGTCTCGATACCCCACCCGTTCATGGAACACTGGCCTAGTTCGTAGATGGCGAGGGCGAGTTGGGTTTTGTGTGCTTTGTGCGCCAGGAGTTGAGACAGCGAAGTCGGTACATTTGGTGCTGGTGGGACTGAGGTAGGGCATGGCGAGGCGGTATCGGTTGGATTCGTGGGGCCTGCATTTGTCGTCGCGACTGCAGGACTAGTACTACAAGCAGCAAGTTCCCCTCCCGCAGCCTCGACCGCTTTCCTCAACCAAGCGACGCCCTCGGCCTGATTAGCCCGCGTGCCCCAGCCATGTCGACATGCCAGGGCGTAAAGTAACATTGCGGCTGGCAGGCCGGCGCGGGCGGCGAGACGGAGGTGGTACGTTGATTTGGGAAGTTGGCCAGCTTCGTGGCAGGCGATGCCGGTTGCGAGATGTTCTTCGGGTGTGAGGCTTGTTGCTGTGAAGGGGTGCGTGTTCAGACTCGGAGAGCTCGTCTTGCTGGAGGCCGTGGTGGTGTCGAGGCGGAGTTGTGGGCGTGTTCGGGATTGAGGGAATGTTGCAGCAGGCTGAGATGTGGAAGGAGTGGCTTCGGACGTGGTGGTTATATCGAGTTTGTCGTGTTTCGCTGGATCAGGCTCTATGTGTGCGAGGACCGGTAGTGATGGCTCCTCGAACTCGAACCTATGCACCTCATTCTTGGGCAGCTGTGTTGATCCATCCGACACTATCCTGCCCCGAGGTAGCGAGAACTTGGCATATGTATACGAAGGTGCCGGCCCTGGCAGACCTGGCCTTTTCAGCGGCTGATCAAAAGTGGCCTCATCATCTGACAACATGATCGTCGGGCTCAATGCCGCATATGGCAGATTAGGAGACGCCAGTGCCTCAGACGGCGAAGAGCCACTTTGTGTAAAGAACCCGTCGTCGTCATCAGCATTGATCTGCTTGGTTGAGCTCTCGTAGGACGGCCGAGTGTCCAAGGATGGGCGTGGACTGTTCCTGCTGCTCAATGGTCTGGAGAAGTTGATGGAGAGGTATAGTGGTGGCAGACTGTCACCTCCAGAATGCTCAGACGAGATGGAAGGCGATTTCGGTGTCGTGAATAGCGGAGAGATTGGTGATCTCGGTATCGTTTGTGTTGTGCTATCCGATACCTTTCTCGAATCACTGATTCGCCTCGGTGTAGTCATTGGTGCATTTGGTGGTATGCTTCGTTTAATCGATGAGCTCGCATTGGAAGCTGGCGAATGCGAAGGCGGCGTGCAGGTTGTCGATAGAGTGGCACTTGGTGTCTTCTGGGGACTATTCTTTAATGTTGGCGATCTGCTTGCAGGCCTGGGCGTAGTCATGCTCTTCATGGGAGGCTTCGTGGAGGAGCCATTGCCTTGCCAGAGGTCGAAATAGTCTTGTGCCACAGCAAGCCGCGCTTCATCAGGCATCTCTTCATCATCTTCATCTTCATCGTGGACTTCATCGTTGTCAGAGTGTACCTGTTCATCCCCAATCACCAACTGCGAGCTATCATCCGCAGTATGAATGAAAGGATACTGCGACTTTGGCCTGAACGCGTTCGCAATCAGACTCGGCTGCACAGCACTATCCACGCTGGGCGCAGCTTTCTTCTTCCTGCTGGCGCCATTCGCCTTCCCATGCTCTTTCGCCGGTTTGACCTCTTGTTCAGCATACCCAGGCCGTGGCTTCGCCAGCTCCTTCGCAACATAGACCTGCGGCAATCGGCTTATGCGCTTGTCGAACTTTGCGCCTTGCTCCAGCTTTTGCGCCAGCATCCGGCTCTGCAACGCGAATGCGTCGAGAGGGGAGAGTGCTGGTGGGACATGACCGGATCGGGGCGGGAAGAGTTCGTGAGGAGATGGGGTGCGAAGGGCTTGCTTGTCTGCGACATAGATGCGGGAGGGGAGGTCGATGTAGGTTGGTTTCGTTGTCATGTCGCTATTTCTTGAGGGTTTGCGGACATGGAGGAATTGCTTTTTCTGTCTTCGTGATCTGACTGTTTACAGTGTTACTATGCGGTGTTCTGTTGTTGTTTGAGGCCTATTGGAGGGAGCTAGGGCCGTGCATACTGTTGTTAGTGATAGTGAAGCTGTGACTGAGCAAGAGTGTCGAACGACAGAGAGTGGATGTTGTTGAAAGGCGTTGAAGCACGCGCTCCTCATATACTTTTAATACAACAGCATCAGGCTGAGGCTGCGCGTGTTTCAGGACGTGGTCGTGTGCTAAACGTTCGGCTAACTTCTCCGGGCTAGAATCCTGGTCACTGCGAAGTACACCCCCTGACTGACCATCACCAACGTCTATCTACTAGTCTGTAGCACGGGGTAGCTAGAGCACAGAAGTCCAACTACAAGCATGGCGCAAAATCAGGTCTCCGCGCGGCGGCAGCAAGGTGTGTGCAGGTCCCGTGCATACCGGAAAGACTGACGCTCACCGAAGCGAACTTCCTCCAGATCTTCAAGTCCAATACCAAAATTACAAGAACAATCTCCAGCAGATAGCAGCTAAGATCGGAGACGTCGAGCAAGAAGCAGAAGAGCACAAGTGAGCCTCTCGTCCTCATCCACGTCACCTCCACCTCCACCTCCACCTCCACCTCACCACCCTCTTCCACTTCAATACTTTACGTACCCAATCGCTACAGGCTTTACAATCATTAACACTTCCCTCCTCCTCCCCGACAGACTCGTCCTCGAAACCCTTCACCCCCTCCCCGGCACCCGCAAGTGCTTCCGCATGGTCAACGGCGTCCTCGTCGAGCGCACCGTCTCCGACATCATGCCGACCCTTCAGACAAACGCGGATGGCCTGAAGAAGATCCTGGACGACCTGGTCAAGCAATATAAGAAGACGCAGGATGAGATGGAAAAGTGGAAGAAGAGCAATAATGTGCAGATTGTGCAGCAGTGATATGAATCGAGTTGAGATGGATTGGAATGGACTGAAATTGAATTGGAATGAGAGGACTGAAATTGGTGGAGCATGAAGGAGTACGAGGGGATCGTGGAGCACGAAGGATGGTGGAGTTTGACATGGGAATGGGGTTCAAAGCTGGAGGAGCGGGCCTGGGCTGCTGCTGCTGCTGCGGCGGCGTTCGTGATTGGCACCAGCACTACAAATCCAGCTAGCTGGCTCCTCAATGTCCCAGGTTCTGCATCGAACCGGCCGCAGAAGGAGGAACGGCATAGTCCCGACGCTTAAAAGACAGATGTCTTTATGTTCGGACTTCCCAGCAGTTGATACACGACCTCGACGGCCTCGGAGCGCGGCATGACACGGTTGCATGGAGCCGGTTAAAGCGCATTGGTCTTTTGCTGAACTGGAAGAACTGGAAGAGAGATGACGGTGCGCCTAGAGTGCGCCGGGCGGAACTACTGATATTGCCAGAATGGCAGCTGGTAGGAGATGCGCTGCGTCAATCGCCTGACTTCAGTATCGCAGCTTAGGGAAACTTGCAATACCACGTATGCCTTGCGCGATCGCTGACTGTGACAACCTGGCAAAAGCGGCAGGCGAGCAGCATGGAGGAGTGCAGCATAGCGAATAGGCGTCAGCACCAATAATAGTGGTTTATGATGCGCATAGCCAACGATCTAATAGTACACGAGTGAGCCCAAGCTCAATATCTCTCTGTCTTCGAACCAATCCCGCTCTACACGCTCTGTCGCCATGCTCACGCTACCTCACGATACAACCCGTCCCCTTCCTTCTCCCTCCCTGCTCCCTTCCTCTACCCACCCCTCACACCCCTACTTGATCCTCTCCAACCGATGTCTATTCATCAAAATCTCATCATCCACCGTCTCGACTTTCCCGGTAATCCTTTCAATATGCGTATTCTGACTGTCCACCTCCCTGCCCATCGCCCTCCCCAGCAAATTCAACCGTCCCGTCGCGCCCGCCAACGCATCCAGATTCCCCTCAATCTCGTCCTCCATGGCTTCATCCTCACTGTCGGCCTCAAACTGGTACTTGCTGCGTTCCGCCAAACTCGCTCCCGTCTTCGCCCTTGGCTGTCCCTCGCCCCCATCAGCCCCAGGCGGCCCCCGCAGATCGCGGCTGTGCTCCTGCTGCCTCGCCATGCTCTGATACGTCGCCGCCCTGGTGGCATCCCTCTCTTTCCTTTCTTTATGCGCCACGTCCATGATCTTGTCATCCCTCTCCTTTGCCTTCCGGCCCTTCGTGAACGGATTCGCCACGTTTGGCGCGAAGATGCTGCGGTTCAGCCGGTTGAGCTGCGCGGCTTTGTCCTGGGCGAGTCGGTTTTGGGACGAGGAGAGGTCGAGGTTCTTCTCGGCGTTGTGGATCATTTCGCCTTGGATGCCGAGGCGTTCGAGGGTGGCGCGGCCGGTTTCTTCGGCCGTGGCGGCGATGCGCAGGGCGTTGCGGGTGGAGGATACGTCCTCTGGGGAGGGAGAGATTAGTCGGGCTTGGACGCTGGGTGTTTAAGTGTGGACGTGGGGGCACGTCTTGGACTTACGACGCTTGAGCTCGCGGATCTGGTCTTTGGTGCCATTGACTTGCTCTTCTTCCTCTTCTTCGGCGGTGAGTTGGCGGTCGGGGTTGTATTCGCCATAGCCGCCATTTGAGGAGCCGTATCCTCCGCTTGAAGAACCGTAGCCACCACCTCCTCCATACCCTCTATTCGGGTCCTCTTCAGGTGGTAAACTCGTCTGAATCGTGTCCTGTGCCTGTCGCTGCTGTAGTCTCTCTTTGGCACCACCGAACAGTGCTTCTCGTCCGGCATCTGTCGCCATTGTGTCTTGGCTGTTCGAGCGTCCTAGACCTCCATACCCGCCTGGTCGTTGTGAGGTGGAGGGCCCTCCATTCGTCCCGTATGCGTCTCCGCCTCCATAACCTCGTTGCTGTTGCCCGAATGCGTCTGGACTTTGGAACTTGCTGCCATTGTATCCTCCTGGCGGTACAGGGGATTTGTCCTTTCCGAATGCACCGTTGTCGTTGCCGTCGTATGCAGGGGGTCCTCCTCCTCGTTGTTGTTGTTGTTGTGGAGGTGGTTGTTGAGACCTATTCACCGACGTACCAGAGATGCCATAGTTTGGCGTGGAAGCATAGGGATCTGGTGTTTGCTGCTGTACGGCATATGGGTTGCTTGCGGCGGGTGCTTGAGAGGGTTTCTTGGACTTGGCGAAGAGAGAGGTACGAGTTGCCTCTTCTGTCTTGTCCTTGTCCTTGTCTTTTTTACCGAATAAGCCCATGTTGAATCTGAGGTATGTACGCCTGTAGTGTTGTTCAGACTTGAGTTGTAGCAAGGAAACGAGGTAGGGTGGTGTAACTCGTAAGTTGTCACCAAGCGTCCTCGTGAGGACCCTGGGTAGCGAGGGGAGGCTGAGCTGAGCCACAGGAGGGAAGTGTGGGGTGAAACGAGCATACGGGGGTATCAGATCAAATCACCTGTATACCAGGTACTGAGATATTGAAAGATATGTGCATAAATTGAAAGTTATATACTACTATATTATCCGTACATCATCATCATACTGCGGTTCCAGATCAGACGCCACCGCCGATGGTCTCCTAGGTGCCCCCGAAGGTCTTCTCACAGCAGATGGACGCCTACCCGGAGGTCCACTGACACTCCTGCCCTGCCGCGTGCTATCTCTCGTCTGCGTCCTCAACATGGCATGATATAGGTCCTCCTCACTCTTCTCATAATCGCTGTTCATTTCCGTCGCCGAGCCGCTTTGTGTTGCAGTATCAGGTGTTGCCGTGCTTGGCCGCAGTACATCCTTATCGTCCTGGCTATATCCCTCCTCTTGTATAATTGTTGGCTGCTTCGGCATCGTAGGATGCCCCATCTCCACGTCGACGGGTGATATTGGCGTCGTGAGACTGTTTCGGCCTTTTGACCAACCACTGCCACGTGGGAGAGACAAACTGCCAAACAGCCTCTTTACTGGTGAGGTTGCCACAGGTGATTTCGCTGCGCTGCCATCCTGCTCGCTGAATGATATATTGCGCATGCGGCCTCCCACAGGGGACGTGGGATTTTCTCCACCAAAATTGAAGCTGCCAAAGACGGCACCACCAACGCGGCTTGCGTGCTGACTAGCAGGCGTTCGAGATTGTCCTCCAGGTGCGATCGATACGACGCTTCCGTTCTTCGTGCCTGTGAAACTTGCCGTGGCGGAGAGTAGACGGGGTACATAGCGCTTGAGGAATGGTTTGAGTGTTGCAAGACATGCACATATGATTCCGACGTTGACCTCGACAGTCGACCAGATAGAGGCCGGGACATTGTCCCAGGTGGGATCTTGTGAATGCGTGATGACGATGACAGATTTGAAGCGGAGAGCGGAGGTAATGCAGCCACTGTCGAGGGAAGGTTAGTCAGCAGTCGTGAAATCAGTAGCGCGAGAAAGCCTTACAAGCCACCGAGGATGAAGATAGAGCTGAGGATAATTTTTTGCTTGGTGCTGATACATAGCTTGAAAACGATCGGAAGAGGTATGAGGACGATGATAACGTCAGTCGCCATATTTATAGCTGTTATTCGTCAGTCTCAGCACTACTTGTTGGTTCTCCGTTTGCGAGCGAAAACTGCAGGTATCTCTGATTATCCTCGAGACTAGTTGCAGGCTCTTGCGATCTTTGATGTAGGTAGTCATTAACTCACCAGAGTTAGAAAGCCAAACAGTTGCTTCGTCGAGGCAGTGACCAGGGATGCTCCTGTTCCACCATCGTTCCACTGGTGTACACAAAAAGATGTTTCCAAACACAGAGAAAAGCCCAAAGATGACCGTGGCAGCAATGACAATCCAGCAAACGATTCGAGCAGACGAAACAGCGAACAGGCGCATATACTGTATAAGCAGCGAGATCTTCGTACAAGTCAACGCGATGTTGTATATCCAAACAGAGGCCCAGAACATCTGTATTCTTCGTGTCAGAATCTCTCTTCACCGCGCAGTGTCACAGATATGCCCACCCTATACATTGTCGATGCCGTGGCAGGATTTATGTCTGCGATATGCAATCCCATTCCATAGTATGTTTCTGCAAAGACCAGGGCCGTGAGGATGATCGAGGCGCATACTGCCACTAGACATAACCAGTCTTCCGGTCCAAATATCTCAACAATCTTTACTCTTGTGAATACTCTCACGGCATATGTGATGATGGCGAGTATAGTGACGATGGATGGTATAATGAAGCATGTCTTCTGTCTTGAGTCGTAGCTTTGGCCGTCCGCGGCGGCCATGTTGATAAGGGCTCGAGTCCTGTTGTGATGCTTCTTGTGCAAGCCAAGCACGCCAAGCTCAGATCTCCGATCCCAGTGAAGGTGTGACACTCAACATGGGGAGAGTCTGTCAGAGGACACGATGCGGCGGAGGGGAAGTATGTACGAGATTGGAAGTGCGTGCAGAAGCCACCACAATGAAGGAGAAGAGGTTGTAAATGCTGCGCCCTGAACCCGGTTGCCACGAATGTCTAGTAGCGCATAGCCGTGGTAAGGCCTCGCCCTCTGTAAGTGCCCGCAAACGTTGTGGGAGACTACTGAGGTGGTTCGCAGAGCCTGTATGGGTGACCAAGCGGAAGATCCCTAATTATCTCCACCGGGCGCAACAGCTCAGCTCGAGGTCGACATAACGTCGTACTTTTGACAGCGTATGTCATGCAGTTCACCCCGCATACCGTAGAGTATGAGATGAATGACACGAAAGAAAGAAGTAATCGATAAGGCCATACAAGTTCCTGCGTCTGTGCAATAACGATAAGTACAGAGACGGGACGACGGCGGCTGCAGATCAGGCCTTTCATCCTGCCTTAAGCGAGATCGTCGTCTCAATACTTGGTGCCAATATTCCCTCGAGGTCATGTTATACAGCCGCAGAAGCGAACGCCGAGGAAGGACGCGAAGAGTGCCGCGGCAGACGACAGAACACCATCACGCATGGAGGACTGCACAGTGCACAAAGAGCCGTCTGACCTCTCATCGTATCTTGTAGAAAAACGAAATGCACTCGTAATTGGGTCACTTCTTAGTCTCTACAAGACTATCACAGCGGGAGAAACCGAGGCGTGATTTGAAATTCTTCTTTTTCGTGTTCCTGCAGCGTGTGGAAACTGCAAGCACGGACAACACACAAGTTACCCCATGCACCACGCAGTTTACACTTGCACAAGCTTAGTTATGGCCCGAAGATGTGCAGGTCGTAAGCAATGTATTTTGAGATGTATTTGCAGCATAACATACAGTGACGGTCATTCATTACAGTTAGGATGACATGGTACGGGCTTTTTTTGCAGCCAGCAACTTTTCACGCAGTGCCTTTTCTCTGACGAGATTGTCAATTTTCGTAGAATCAGGATGAGAACTTGGCTGCTATATCACGCAAGTGCAGTCAGTAAATGCCCTGAGTCAACAAGCAATGCGATGAGTGAAGTGAGCTCGACAAGGATGAATAGCTTTTTGTATTGCATGTTGCATTGTGAACATCTCCTAGGGATCGTCACCCACCTCATTAGATTTGCTTTTCTCTGCCTTTTTGCTCTCGCCAGGTCTTGAGCTCGGTTCCGCAGAGGACGTGTTTCTTCGCTCGTTGTGGTCAGCAGGATCCGAGGAGGGTCCCCTGCGACGCGGTGTCCTGCTTCTAGATCGTCGATGACCTGTGCCATGACCGCGAGTACGATTATCGTCATTGCGATGACCATAACTCGATCGAGCTGGCGAGTGGCGAGAGCGCCTCTCACGGCGGCGGTCACGAGATCGTGATCTCGACCTGTCTGCCGAGTAGGAACGGTCTCTAGCTCGATGCCGCCGTGGAGGACTCCTTGGACGATTTGGCGAAGGACTTCGAGACATCTCCCGAGAATCTCTATGGCGACGATGCGTGTGCTTTCTGGGCGTTGGTGAGCGAGATCTGTCTTTGGAGGTATGTCTAGCACGAGAGTCACCGCCTTTGCTGTCATCTGCCAGTCTAGGCTTCTTGCTTCTCCTGTCATGATCGTCTGATGAAGGTGAACGTCGTCGAATGGGAGGGTCTCGGCTGCGTTGGCGGGGTGGTGTTCTTGACCTTGAAGGAGACCTTGTCAGCGATGTGCGATGTTGTCTGCGAGGCGGAGTACGGGACGCTGAACGTATAACAGGAGGAGGGGAACGATGATGAGCCGTTCCGAAGTCACGATTGTTGTTGCTGGCCACCCATGTATCTCTTCGTGGAGGGGACTGTCGGCGGTCTCGACGTTGTGGCGGCGGAGATCGTGAAACACGCCGTGGTGGTCTCCTGTCGAAGTCTCGTCCTCCACCTCTGCCACCTCGATCTCGTCCTCCACCTCGGTCACCACGTTCTCGCTGACGAATGTTCTGTACTTCTCTCTCTCGTGCCCGTTCCTCCTCTCGACGTCGACGTGCTGCATCGGCGGCTTTTTCAGCGTCGATCTGCAGATATGTGAGCATGATTCTCTTCTAGCATGAAACGCTTTCTTCACCTTCTCCTGTATAAGTTCAAGCTTCTTCGCTTCCAGCAACTCTTGCGGCACGCCTTGCGCATTGCTCTGCGCACTGAGACATAGCTTCCACAACTCCTTGCAAAATGGGGCTGTATCTTTTTCCAGAAATCCTGTGAGTTGTATCTGAAGTACCTTTATGTTGGGCTGATTTTCGTGTGAGTATGCTGTATAGGTAAGTTCGAGCTAAGAATTTACTTACATAGCGAACACCTTCAAGCAAATTGAAGCACATCTCAATAACCACATCATCCTCACTTCCAAGTATCTCAGATATCTTTCCCGCGATCCATCTAGCATACTCGTCAGCTCTGAGGGTGTACGATCCGTCAATGTGCAACTCACTTCTTCATGACTTCGACATTGACCTTCTTGATGTCAACACGCTCGCTGAACTCTGGCGGGAACTTCGTCGTCTTTAGTAACTTCTGATCCACCACGTCCGCCATGATGTCGCCGGATATTCGACGCGCAGGTCTTCAGTTGAGGACGAAGTGCTTCCGCGACAAAGCGATCTTGAGGTGAAATGCGGAGTAGAATGGTCACGTGAGAACATTGGGAATGCCTCTGTGAAATGATGCACCTCACTTGCGACTGCTATATCAAGTGAACTGCTTGACAAATGCAGAAGCTACGCAGATCCCAAACTCGTTATCATGTCTCCCTGTCTCCCACTTCCTTTTGCTCCTCTTCACAGTTTTACAATCAACAATACCACGTACCATCATTACTCCATCACCTCTTGTCTTCGAGCACATCTCTTTATCCTATTTGGATCGTCGTCTTCTTTCATCTGTGCTCAGACAATCCTAATACCTCGTCTGGTTTCTCACTATCGTTGCTCATCACAGCCAGCATATTCTTCCACTTCGATAAAAGAAGTCAACCATAAGCATCATGTCTGACGCCTCAGCTGCTCCTCCTACGACTCCTCCTGCCTCTCCTCCATCTCCAGTCAATAATGCTCCTCCAGCACCTCCTGCCGCACCTCCTGCGAGTCCTCCTGCGAGTCCCCCGGCTAGTCCCCCTGCCGGTCCTCCTGCTCCGGCTGTGACAGTTGTCGAGGTACCAGCTGCACCGGCACCAGCGCCTACACCGGCCCCTGCAGCTGCACCAACACCGCTGGCTGCACCAGCTACACCTCCAGCTCCAGCTCCAGCGCCGGCTCCAGCACCGGCTCCAGAACCTGCTAAGGAAGTGACAATAATCGAGAAGAAAGCAGAACCTGCCGCACCAGCACCTCCAAGCCCTGCTTCGAGTGTTGTCTTCGTCGAGCCACCGGCTCCGGTGA
>Ga0058698_10001372_pt1 | contig 11027 bp, 7 predicted proteins | sample AgamicAsSfe_FD_67288 | JGI IMG/M metagenome (GOLD analysis project Ga0058698, IMG submission 67288) | Agave microbial communities from Guanajuato, Mexico - As.Sf.e | ecosystem: Host-associated > Plants > Phyllosphere > Phylloplane/Leaf | place: Guanajuato, Mexico | collected 2012-05-30
ACGTCGATGTTCACAAATCTTCTCCCATTGGCGATTCACAGAATCCGAAGCCTTTCTTAGCCTGTTACCCCATGGGGGATCTGGCTTTCACGTTGGGTGACGAGTTCAAAAAGATTGGCTTCAGGAGTAGTAAGCTTCCGGGCAGTGGCGTCATTTATGATTTGGCAGATATGGATGTCAGTTACCTGGGTTTTATGGGTGCAACGAAGAGAACAAGAGAGTTTACAGGTGGTGAACAAAAATTTATCATCACGTTAGGAGTTAGACCAGAGAAGAAGATAGCAGAAGGAGAAATCGCCGAATTCTTTCAAAAGGTATGCATCACCAACGTTACTTCTGGTTGACATATTTGGCACATGCTTGTATTGAAATTGATAATTCGATAGCAAACACGTATCATCGAACAAACACCACAGTACATACGCTCGGTGCGCTTCAAACTTCTCTACGCGAGGACTAATGCTCAGTCTCGTGCTCTAAAGGGGTTACCGACCACGGATGAGCCACATCCTGAGCCTTCCACTTGGCTCGCTATGCACGAGTTCGCAGAGTTGCCTGGTGAAGAGTTAATCAAGACGTTGAACGGTAGTGCGAAGAAGGCTGCTGAAGAGGAGGAATGGGGCGCAACGGAAATCGAGATGCTTGTTTGGAGACTGGATCGTGCGCATGGAGACGAAAAGTTCTTCGATGAGTGAGGTCATGCTTGCTGGACAATCATCGTATACTACGTCTGATGGCTGTTTCAAAATCGCCGAATAACTTGTAGGTAATGTTATATACATACTCCATTCTTCTTCTTCATCTCTCTCACAACAGCTCCAAATCCTGCTCAATGCTCATGTCCATGTTCATGCCCTTCTCCCTCCTTCTCATCCCATGGATGTCCCTGTCCAACGCCCTCCCAGGGATCACCCTCCCAGGTCATCCAAGTACTATGTCCCCTAACGTTCTCCGCCAACTCCCCACACCTCCTCTGTTCCCAACTCTCCTTGCCTGCCACAACAGCCCAATGTTTCTGCGCCCTCTCCGCCCAGTATCTCGCCCGATCTTCAATTCCGAAGCTACTCCATGTGTATGCGAGAATCTCTTCATACTGTGGTAGCTCAGCGAAGAGTTCTTCTTGTTCCAGTTGCTCGATGAGTTTGGGGAGGAGGCCGAGGAGCTGCGGCGAGTCCTTCTCGTCAGTGGGAAGAACAGATTTCAAGGCTTTGATCTCGGAGAGGCGGTCGTTGGATTCCATCACTGCATCGTCATCTGCGGTGCATAGGGGGCAGGCGCACTGGAAGCCAAAGTTAGCCATAAGGGTCTTGACGCGGCGCCTGCGAGGACGTTTTTCGTAGCCATCTGCCATAGAATTAGTGACTGCTTTGCTGATTGTGTAATTGGTGTTGACTTACAGCTTCGTGTGATCTCTTCACCGGGCTTGATGTCTCTTAGAGCGAAGACTTCGAATGAGAGGGTGTAATCGTCGAAGCGCCACAAGGTGTTTGGCCGGCACGCGTGATTGATACGCTGGGCTGGAGTTAGAGAGAACACTAACAGGCAAATTATCGGTCATGACTTACAGCGGCCTCGGGAATGACTGCCAACAGCTCTGGAAGCTCATCAACCCACGGCCATTTTACACCAACGCCGTTTGTCAGAACAATGTCCTCGACGCTGCCATCTATGTTGACATCCAACGCCTTGACCATCTCCCTGGTTTCTGCCGGCAACTGCTCGACTGCTTGCTTTAACACGTGCTGTGGTCTGTTCTCGGTTTCTGCCAGCGGCCTAGCAACAAACAGCACTGGTGTCTGCACAATCAGACTCTCGCCTGGGAAAATTCCAGCGATATCCTTCTTCGCAAACAAGCCTTTTCCTTTCTCGCCCGCATATTTGACTTCCCACATGCCCATATTTTCACCAACCACGCCCTCCATGCCACCAATACTCATACCAAATGTCTCCATTGTAACACTAGCCGCGACCTCTGGAGTTACTACGAGGCTGACTCCGCGACCGTTATTGTAATCGGCATTAGTGTACGCGCAGAACGTTTGAGGACCCTTTGCTCCCACGGCTTCATTTCCCTCATTTGGCATCACGACGTCAACACACGTAGGATTATGTGTCCATGGAAATGTGTCAGTCGTGGCGCCATCCTGTGCGACCGGACATATTGATGCAGGTTTGTTGATGAGTCCGTCTTGGATCGCCGGACTGCGCGCTGTGTAGAATAATTCCGCTTTAGCATTTGAAGCGCATAGAAGTGTGGAGAGGGCAACATAAGCAGGTAGATGCCGTCGCCGCGGCCATATTGCTGTAACCATCTTCCAAGCTCTTGATCTTATTGTTCCTTCTCCTCGAATGATGGACGATGCCGAATAAAAGGAAACTATCGAGGAAGCCAGACTTTCAACATCTTCAACGTCGGAGGAATTACTCGCGCGAAATTGGAAGCCACGTTTCACGATGGAAGGATCTCCGAAACCCCTGCTGCTGAAACATGCTGGGTGCTTGGCAGATGCATTGCGCCTGCATCTAGATTGTCTTGGAGATGCACGGAAGCCAGTGAGGTTTGGGGCTGTTACTGTTATTTGATGAATCGATGAGCCGGAAGAATGGTTGATGTGGGGAAGGCTAGCTTCGGGGCCGGTTGAATGGCGCGCGTGGGACGTGAGAACATCGTCTTTGCAGTCTCTCTGACAACACAACTTGCGTGTTGCACGAGTCGATAGTGCGATGCGTAGAAGTGACGCTTTGACACAATGGCCGTCTTCATTGTCCGCCTTAGGAGAGGCTCCATGCTTGTGTGTTGAGAGACGGCGGCCTCGGGGGCGAGGGCAGATCAACGCAATACCACCTTGGTTGCACCTCTCTTCATTACCTAGGTCAAACGGAGAAAAGACGATCGGCACTCTATCTTCTCCAAAATCAGATGTTATACTTCATGACTGAGCACATCCAGAATGACGTGAATGGGAATTGGCGGCAGGGTTCGAGGCAGAATGTATTCAATACACATATTCGGTAGTATTGTACCTTGGATACTTCCCAACACGTGCCTCTTAGTCATTTTAAACAATCTTCAGCCAGCTCGGCTCCTCCTGCTCAAATGATTTGAAGCCCGGAGCAGGAATCTTGTCAAACAGACCACCCTTCAAGAACATTTTTGGCGAGTCGTCACCCACTAAAGACGCAATGGGGCTATCGTTTTGTTAGCAATGCTCTCCTGATGCGATATGCACAAGCAACTCACCACCCGCAGTTGCCGCAAAATTGTCGGGTAATCGAATTCCCACTCTTTGTGTCGCTGTCCTTGTAATTCTTAAGATTGTTGCTCGGGTCATTGACTGTGACCTCAGATTTGTCGAACATGTAGATAATGGATCCAGCGCATGATCCGGCACGCCGGCAGTTGGCACTTGGAGAGTTAGTCCGAGACTACGCGCGGAGACTGGAACAATGACGCCTACCAGTAGCAGATAGCGGATTGCTCTGGTAAAGCAGGAATGGAAACCTTGATGCTTCCGCAGTTGCAACGTCCCTCAGTCATCCTGAATGAGTAAAATATGGATTTAGGGTTGTGAATAGTTTGCTTCAGGGTTCTACTTCCTCAGGCTTCCGGTTGAGAAATAAGCGTTCAGCAAGGTGCGGTATCTTACTTGAATGAGAGGCTGCTGAGGGGAGCTTTAAATGAGGAGAACCTATGTAGCTTACACTGCCCGCAATAGTAAACTGCTCTGGATTTATGACGCGTGTTATACACAGTGGGGTTTGTGGAGACAGCGGACTAGCATTAAAGAACCTCGGCAAACTAATCATACGAGTTGATTCGAGAAGTCGCGTCGTGGGATTGACCATCGCTATCCGGCACCTCGTCGTCTCTTGAGTGATGTTCTGCACTGAGAGACTTTGAACGCGTTGACGATACCCGCGACGAGGCTGGCTTTTAACGGCGAATGACCTTTTGAGGTATACGATATCCTGTGGAACTCCACTAGAATTCTTACACAGCCAGTCCAGCAAAAGAGGCTTCCACGTGCCATGATTCGTAGTGATTGGTCTTGAAAAGGGTTGAGATTCGGTCCGCGCAATGAGCTGTCACTAGTCATCCGCAGTGGGCGTACGAGGTTGTGGGATATATGGCGGCCTATCCATAGCCCAACATTCTGCTCTAGGAAATGCAGAGACTAGCAACAGTCAGCGAGACGCAGAGATCAGAGAATATGGAAGAGATGAAGTGAGATTGAAAAAGCAGATGTCTAATCCCCAATGGCATCCGCATCAGGCTAGCACGCCATTCAGTCCTAACGCGGCGTCATTCCGCGTTCACGCTCTCAAACATCAACCACAATGACACAACAACACAACCACAAAGCCTGACACCAATACTACGCACACATTATCAAACTGCACAATACCCTAAAATGGTAGCTGAGCATCTCCGCACCTTGCAATCAGCATTCCGACTAACTGGCCGCAGACGCGCGATTCTACGGCAACCTACCTGCACATGCACTCGTCGCACCACGCCGACCTCCTCGAGCAGTTCACGAATCTCACCTCTTCGCAACTCACGCCCGAAGATATTTACGTTCCCCCACACCTCCAACCTGTAAACCCTGAGGACGAGGACGACGTTGTACCAGACCAGCACGCGGCATTCGGCATACAGCGAGCAACACAGACGAAGAAGGAACCAACATGGCGCGACTTGGGGCTCGAAGAACTGTTGCGACGGGGACCCATGGGCATTGGAAGCGGGAGTGCAAGCGGAAGTGCGGTCGCAGCTGGTGGTAGTGGAATTGTTGGACAGGGAAGAGAAGAGCCAGTTAGACTGGCGCTGGCGAGGCAGCCGGGTGCGAGGATGGGTGTTAGAGTAGGCAACGGGAGCAGTGAGAGCTCTAGAAGTGGCGGAAGCGGTGCTGCTGGGAATGGACTGCCGCGATGAGGGGAAACAGCGTACCGGATTCGGACGTTGATATCAGCGCAGGACTTTGCATCTGCTTGGAAACATGGGACACGCGCAGTGAGTCCTGTGGTATCCGTGATTTAGCTAGAGCTGTCAGGCTGATCTGTGATAGCCGTTGACATCTGGACGATTGCGCTAGCTTCACAGCCTACAACGATCGCTCTTCCACGCTACGTTGATTGGCATCTGTACGCGCACATCCAATACCGCGGGTGCTTTTGCCATGCTGTTGCGCGCAGAAGACCCTAGTGCGGAACAGGCGCGGTACCCAGACTTGTTCACGTAGAGACTCGAGATTCATATAGTGCCGGGATTCAAAATGTAAAGCAATTTGCTAATGGTCTGGAGCACTTGTAACTACAAGAACTATCATCACGTGTTACTATCAAGAATTTGTATATGGTGGTTGAAGCCGGCAAAGGATCGATGCGAGCATGTTATTTCTCTGTACACAGTGAAAGCCTCTTCAGGTCGGTGATTGCAGCTCTGTGGTCTATTGGCATTGTCCACAAATACCATTGTCAGACTCGCTCTAATCTGTCCGGTATCCCCGAACACCCTCCTCCACTCCTACTGCACTAATGCCCATCTGCCCGATGCGCAGGAACATCAGTCCTCGTGCGCGGTAGTAGTACGCTTGCCACACGAACACGGCCTTAATCATGCACTCAGCATACGCACACCAACGCCTCTCTCTGGCTTACACCTCCGTAAGCCACAGGCATCTCTTCCTGAACGAGCTTGCACATCAACGTCCGTACTGGGCCCTCTCACTTGTTACATCGACCGTGTTCGTCACCCATGCTGCTCTCGAGATCTTTGATACAGTCGCAGAAGAACTAGTACATCCTCAAAGCATCCTCGTACTTAGCAAGTGGTGTGTCGAAGCGCGCGACAGCCTTAACATCGTTGAGCCGCGGCTCTGCGGTTATGAGACCAATCGGGTTATGTCGCTTCATATATGCAACATCTTTGGGTAGATCATCGTCTGTGTTCTCTAGTGCAGAGAGAAATGGAATCTCGATGGGTCTACGACACATAGTACAGGGACATGCTGTCGTCCGCTTGAACCCTGCGCTCAAGCAAGAGATGCAAAACACATGCCCACATGGTGTTCGAACGGCTTCGAAAGTCTGCTCAACAAAGGTCGTCCCATATGCGCCGGGTAGTTGGCTAAGGGAATCTAGATGAGTCTCCATGCCTGAGCCGACGCTTTGATATTCTTGACGACAGACAAAGCACATCGGTTCGTCTTTTAGCGCTTCCGTAGGTGTAGCGACGTTGAGAACGCGTTCCACAATATCTTGGTAGAGGTCAGGGATTGAGCCTATTTTTGACTGAACTTTGTAGATATACGATCGATGTAGTAGATATACTGTGTATATCGATGTTAGACGGCAGCCATAACCTGCCGCTCAGTCATCTGTCAAGTCGATACACTCAACGCCCACGGGTACATGATAATCAGCTGCCGGTCGTTTGTTTGTCATTGGAGCAAGCGGTAGAAGAGGTTGATCGTTTGTGTTCTGCAGGGGACGAGGAGACGACGTCTCGAAGTGGCGAAGCCGAGCAGCGCGGATCTCATTGGCAGAAGGTGTCGTGATTGCTTGGACATGGTCTTTGATGCCAGATCCGGAAGACGACGTCGCAGGCTTTGGTAGATGAGCAGCAGGCGGCAGAGAACGTGACCAATCGGGTAAATCAACTGGTCCTCTTCCTATAAGACCTGCGTGGACACCCCTTGTTGCCGTTCGTGAAACGTCTGGTGGAGTGCTTTCTAATTGTCTATGGAGAGTTTGAGCAGCTCTAGATGGTAGAGCGTCGCTGTCTGTTTGGTCGAGCGACCAGGCCGGAACAGAGGTGCCTAACACATCCCTACCTGCTTCCCTCATGGCGAAAATGCTTTCATACTTACCCCGACTGGAAGATGGGAATCCAGAAGGACTCTTTGTTGGATGGATCATAACGCCTTGGTCTTGCATGCTTAGGCGCAAAGCCAGCTGTAGCTCTTCATCTTCTTCGTCTGAGATATCCAACGGCTGTGCGTTTTCTATATGAGCTCGATGTGTATTGGAGACGGACATATTGCTCTCTTGACCTGGTGGCTCGGGTGAATCAAGATCAACGATATGAGACACATGCACTTGATTCAGTGCAAGTTCTTGAGGGCGAGGTTTGGCTGGTAGGGAGAGTCCATCTTCATCATCAGATTCGGACAATTCGATGCAGTCGAGAATCTTTTGCGCTGTCGGCGTCAGGGGCATATTGCGAGACCTGGCAATAGAGGCTGGTTCTTTTAACTTCCTCGGTGATGCACTGCGTGGGGCTCTAGCGGCGGAAATATCGTCCCTTTTGTTCTGACGTTTCCGCTTAGCTGTGCTTGACACCCCGGATTCTTCCTCGGTGTCATCTGTCGGTCGCTTACGTTTAGACGTAGGCTTTTGTGCTCGAGATGGCGGATATAGTATGTCTGCTGGAAGGACTTTACGCAGCCAGTACTCCGGAAACTCACATTCCACACGATAATCTGGGTCGAATAACGTCTCTTTATCTCCGTTCCAATGACCCAATCGAGCGCCTTCAAAATCGGCTTGGCCCAGAGAAGTGACGCCAAAAGGGGAAAAGGTCAGCTTGCGTTCGAAAGTACGCATTGGTGGCTCGTCATCAGTCTTCTTCACTCGTTGTTTCGGGAATTTCATGTGATGAATTGGCTCAAGAGGTAAAGATGGATCTCTCGTGGTCAGGCTTCGTGTCAACAGCACAGGTCCGACCCAGTTCATGTACAGACGTCCCCATATGTTGAAGCGCTGGCTGGTGAGTGTGAGCAACTTCAGTTCCTGGATCGGACGAACGCAGTCAAGGCTGAGCCGTGACTTGTTGAGCAGATCTTCGTCGCTTGTGACCTTGGGGTTGTAGTACTTCTGCAAGGTTCTGAAATCCGGAAAGCCTAGTGGGATGTCGATGCTGCGCCCGCGAGCAGTTTTCTCAAGGAACATGGCCAACTCTACAGCCCAAAGACCGCACTCCATCTGATCTCGACATGCAACCAGTCGTCGGCCAAGCCCTTGCTTGACCGCCTGCAGAGCCAGAGATGGCCCACACTGGGGTAAACCTTTCACGTCGTAATCGCCGCCGACGAGCATTGCAAACAACACTAGTCCATCTCGGTCTAGGTCATACTTCTCCTTCAAGTCGGATGCTCGTACAACGTTGGCGTATTTTCCATTCTTCTTGGTGTTCTCCTTGGACCTGTCCGTGATGCCCTTTTCTTTCGCGATGCGATGGTCGCGTAGCCAGAGAGTGCAGCCAAACATGATGCAGTCGGAGTCTTGTGACCAAACAGCGTCAACCAGGCCCAGAATCTGCAGACGAGCGCACTCTGCCTCTGCCTCTCCTGGCGCTTCATGGTATGGGATCCCAAAGTATTGAAGCATCTCCTTGAGCAGACGCTGCTCTTCGAAGTTGATCCGCCCTCCTCCTCTTTTGCCTCGCTTCCAGGGTCGACCGGGGCCATCGAAGACGAATATGAGCTGGATATCCAGGGTGAGAAGGCGGCAGATACGGTAGAACATGGCTTTCTCGATGCCTTGGAAAGCATACTCATTGGAGGCTAGCCGTGTCAGCGAGGGAAAAAAATGCTGCGTGTACTACTCACTCTCCCGTATGGTATACACTTGCTGCACCGTGAGGTTGTTGAAGCGCCAATCGGCCTCGTCGACAGCAATGCGGAGTGGCCTGCCATGACGCCGGTGGTGCTCTTCGGCAAGCTGCGCAACCGGTACGCTCTCTTCGTGCTTCTTAATCGTATCCCACAAGCTATGTTGATATCAGTAGAGACTCAGGTCTGACGCGGTCTAGACGCGTACGCTGTGAGACCCATGACGTGGGTGTGGGGAAGACGAGGCTCGAACAGTCGGCCGTTGCACGCGTCTTAGCGCGATTGGCGTGACCGCGGGAAGGGGGTTGGCCAACGGCTGGAAATAGAAGAAAGAGGACTGTGTCATATGGCAAGTCGCAACTAATGTGTTTTGCTAGCCCGGTCGCAACAGCAGTAGAGGTAACATGGTACGCTGCAATTGACCGTCGCACAATCTCCTATCGCTCCTTCCGAATTCTGACGAACGCGAAAACACGTGGTTTGCATCTGCAGTCCGAGCGCCTTACCCATCTCAGTACTCACTTATTTTTTGGCAGTAGTCCGCCAGTATTTTCACTTCACGTCGTCACATCGCGCGTCATGTCACAGAAGTAGTACATTGTGGCTGGCTATAGTTCACAGTCCACCTCAAACGCCCCTTCCAAATCATGCCACAGTTCACTCTCTAAGAAGACGCTCATATCGCTAACCCTATCCTGCGCACTTTTTCGTCGCTGCTTCAACGCCTCTCCCAAAATATTCGCCGCCGAAAGAGCCATGTCAGATTTTCTGCCCAAAAACCATAACGCCTTGATACAAGCATCAGCTCGTTGGAAAGCATCCTCACGATCCAGGTCAGACGGTAATAAAGTGTCTGACTCCAGTAACAAAACACCCGCCTTGGCGAATGCACGAATCAACACCACAGTCCATGGTTCCGTCAACAGTGCGCCTTCGTTCACTGCAAAATGAAATTCGCGGGACTGTGGGAACGATGCGTCTTCTCGCGGGCATGCGCAGCTCGCCAGATCGGATAATACCCGGCAGTTGTTCTCACGGAACTTTGCGATGAAAGCGGTTAGATTCCGTTGCTGTGTCGCTTCTTCAAGCCCAAGCTCTGACTCGTCTACCACTTCCATCAAGTCTGCAAGCAGAAGCGTTGCCAGGTGCCAATGGCCGGTAACACAAACGTACCACGACTGGACGCGTGGTGGGAGGCGGTCGTGGTTCTGGATGCAGTCCCGTATGAAAGGAGCGTACAGCGCATCCCAGTGGTTGCACACGTCCATCGCCGAACTAACAGCCTCTTCAACCTTCGCGCCTCGCGCGTTCCTTGTAAGGAGCGTCTGGATTCGGCAAACCCTCCTGAACAGTAACACCTTGACAGGGGCTGCATCACACAGCGCGGTTGCCGCTTCATCGAATGAGCATGGCCATCTCATGGGTACATGCTCCGGGTTCTGTTGTTGTTGTCGGGCGAACAAATACTCATCCCAGAGTCCGTCGCCTTCGTCTGTCGAGGAGGGTGTTACTGCCTGTTGGACCGAGTGCTCGATTTGCATGCTTTCGCTAAGCACTACATCGCTATCTTCATCCGATACCACCAACGGTCGTTTGTGCATTGCTGCTGACAGGGTGTCGAACATAACGCCCAACCAGAACAGAAGGTCTACTGTTGCACGGTCCGCATCTTCAAGCCGCACAACTGACGAGCGTCGTTGCCGTGCGGAGCTGCTGCGTCGCGCTTCTCTAGACATGGTCATGCGTGATCTCAAAGAATGAATGAGCCGGAGACCTGATTCAAGATGGACAGGTGGTCCATCAGCCTCGATTGCAAGATTCAATTTCGACATCAAGTCTGCACAGTCGTCCATATCCTGATCGGTTGCAAGCAAGGGTGTACCTTCTCTCGATACTTGCGCACAAGCGTCTGTCTCCATCAGTTCGGTCTTCGAAACAGAGTTCGGCGCATCCTGTGTTTCTTCAACTGTCTCAACCGGTCTTTGTGTCAAAGCGAAGATGATTTGTGCGAGTACCACTCGGAAAGACTCCACCTCGCCAGCCTTTTGTAGTGCGTTGCGGGCCTCATGCCATGCTGATATCTGTAACGTACGATCGAAGTCCAAGCCGGTCGGAGTGCATTCGTCCTCTTCGCTATCAAACACGCTGCTGCCACCATCGATCGAAGTGCTATGGAACGGATACTTCGTTCTACTTCTGGCACTGGATTGCGCCCACTGTGAAGCGAAGGAGAAGACCGCCAAGTCCAAAGCCCTGGATGCAGCGCGGTCTTCCGTCTGGGTAAGCTTGCGTCCTCTGATGGTAGATGCTAGTCTATCGAGGCGAACCACTCGGTGATAGATTCTATTCCAATCGGGTCTAGCATTCGTGGCTAGCAGAGTATCCGATTTTGCACTGTAGGGACAGGTTCTT
>Ga0058698_10001374_pt1 | contig 11024 bp, 10 predicted proteins | sample AgamicAsSfe_FD_67288 | JGI IMG/M metagenome (GOLD analysis project Ga0058698, IMG submission 67288) | Agave microbial communities from Guanajuato, Mexico - As.Sf.e | ecosystem: Host-associated > Plants > Phyllosphere > Phylloplane/Leaf | place: Guanajuato, Mexico | collected 2012-05-30
ACTCAAGGGTATTCCTAGTACTCATGAGTCTTCATGACCAGGTGTACCTGGGTAGTGAGTACCTTTAGGGTGCTTGATGTCTGGAATGCAGATGAAGACTTTTGGGCTTCGGCATATGGTAGGTAGCTGGGGAGGTGTCAAGCAGCAGCAGCAGCAGTAATAAGGGACACAATCTCAAAGATTGAAGTATTGGTGGGCGACCCCATCAGACCTCGGGATGCTCATGGTCTTCGCCAAGAAATGCCTCGCAACGCCTAATATCCTACCTATCCGCATGCATGACAATGCATACGTCGTACTTGCACCCAAGCGTTCAGCCTTCTGAACAGCATAATACAAGATCCATTCCTTCAAAGTGCACTGGCCACTCTGTCCCGTCATCGCCAGATGTCGGAAGCGCCACGAACCCCCCAACACTTTAGTCTCCGCTTATTGTAAAACAAACAAGAACGGCATCTCGCGATGCGACCTTAGATGACTCGTCTGCGCCACGAGATGACGCATTCGAGATTCACGGCACATTTTGGAGCTTTATTGAAGATCGAGCCTCTTTGTTGATGCTTTGACAGCAGCGCTCGCCCCAGTGGAAGCTCTGGTAGCGAGTGATTGAAGTCGTAGATAGAGTGCGCAAGCTCGGTTTCGACTTGGTTGACCATGTTTATGCTGTACCGCACATCAATGGGCGCATACATGTTGTTTAGACCCGGCGGGGACAACGCCATGGCTGATGGGAGTCGCGATCACAAAGTGCTGTCATCTGCCCCACGGCATATGGCGGAAGTCGAGGTCGAATCGACAGCCGTGAGAGCTGCGATATCTTGATGACTATACCAAAGAGTTGGAGAAAAGACTACGACTGCGAAATCTCGTGGTGCTGATCGGGCTTGCCACGGCTAGCCAATTCACGCGCTAAGTCTCAGCTGTGGGGCTCTGCGGGGTAGCTAGCGTCCTCTCCGCAAAATTGGTGGCTGCCTCCCGTCTTCGCAGGGTGCGATGGCCAAACTTACCAGTAGAGTGTGCACCTTTGCTAAAGCTGTGCGCCTCCCTTACGTCCAAATGCTCGCTTTGATGGCATTCAACACCTTTGTCTGGCAATGCAATCAGGCTAAACGCATCTGAGATGCATGAATATGCGCTGTTTGGGCCCTGCATCCCTAATACATGAGATAAGCTGCAAGCTCTTTCGTCCCGGGTCCAGACGTGCATTTTTCGACAAGGAATTCTCCAACATTGGCGCACAAAAACCTATGGATTGCCGGCCCCCTGTGGGGCTTCAGATGAATGAGAGCTGTGCGGGGGTCGCAGAGACCACATTTTGGACACTGAACCCCCAGGAGGCGCACGCTACCCCTGGTCGATGGTAGCGGCAGAGCTGGACGAAACTTGGGGATGCCGATCATTCATAACGCGCGCTGTCCCACGTTGTTGACACCTGTATTCTGGAACCATTCGTGGGATTCCTAACATTGCTTTTAACTTCCTCGTTACATCTTCGGAAATTTTCTTAGTATTGTGCGGGTACAACCGTCACCATGGGTTTCCTCGGTATCGTCGAGGATAAGCATCTTGCGCATGTGCCTGCAACCGTCATCCTCAGCGAGGAACAGAATCCTCTCAATGTCTCAGAAGTGGCTTCGGCGAGCCTGAAGCGTGGCACTGGCAAAGATGCAGACGTTATTCTGATACCACAACCGTAAGTACTGCTAAAGAGCTGCGTGTTCAGTCCATAGTACCTACAACATGACTGATACGATGCAGTTCCGAAGACCCCAATGATCCATTAAATTGGTCATACACCAAGAAGATGGTCATTATGATCATCGTATCCTACGGCTCTATACTCTACGCTGCCGTGCTATCTCCCCTTCTTTCACCTGCACTGGTACTCATCGCAGCAGACTATGGAAAGAGTGTCGGAGACATCACAGTCATCTCCGGATATATGCTGCTGGTGACTGGAGGCGTCGGACCTATCGTCAGTGCATTGTCTAGGAAGTATGGAAAACGTCCCCAGCTTATAATTGCGTCGCTCTTCGGTCTGCTTGGGACTGTAGTCTGCAGTGCTGCAAACAGCTACGAGGGTCTCTTAGCTGGGCGTATCATTCAAGGAGGTTCTGTGTGCGTATGACCTCACTCTAAGGATGACATGTGCTAACTTCCTGCAGCTCTGCTTTCGAGTCCCTCGTAGTCGCCATGATTGGTGATCTCTTCTTCGTCCACCAGCGTGGCGGATTCATGACACTCATCCAATTCATCTTGGGCGCTGCGTCGAACTTCTCTGCTATCATTGTCGGACCTATTGCAACAAATCTCGGATGGCGTTATCTGTTCCACATCCTCATCCCTTTCGTGGCTCTCGAAGTCATTCTTCTCTTCTTTTTCGTTCCAGAAACCAATTACATTCGTGATCATCGGTACGATATCGATGAGCTATCCAACGACAACCTCGCAGACCTTGCAGCGACCGAGAAGCGACATGCCGGTAACAGCGAGAAAGCCGGAAGCGACGACATGATGAAGATCGAGACGGCGACCAGCTCCCCACCTGCCCTGCGCCCAAAAAAGACCTACGTACAGGAACTCGCCATCTTTACAGGGACGTACTCAGATGATAACCTGCTGCAGCTCGTCATTGCGCCTTTTGCAGTTTGCGCAAACATGGCTGTACTCTGGATGGTCATAGTGACAGGAGGGCTCACTGCCTTCTTTGTTGCACAATCATACGTCATGGCCCAGATCTTCATGGCTCCTCCATATCTGCTCAGCGCAGCTGGTGTTGGCTACCTCTCTTTGGGACCTTTTCTGGGTGGTCTTCTCGGATCGATCCTCCTTGGCGCGACACTCGACCCTCTTATCAAATGGTGCGCGAAGAAGAACAATGGAATCTACGAGCCGGAGTATCGTCTACTTGCTATGATTCCGTCCGTGACGATTGTCATAGGTCTATGCTTGTTCGGTCATCTCGCCGAGGAGGGCAAATCATATTATCTTACAGCCTTCTTCCATGGCATGGACCTCTTCGGAATCGTCATAGCCGCAATCTCTGCCTCATCTTATGTCCTGGATTCCTTCCGCGATATCAGCTCTGAGGTCTTCATCATCAACATGGTTCTCAAGAACTTCCTGTTCTACGGCTTCTCATACTTTGTGAATGATTGGGCGGCTAGCGAAGGACCTGCTGTTGTGTTCTATACCTTTGCCGGTATCGCTGGCGCAATGATCATCACGACTCCCGTGTTCTTTTTCTGGGGCAAGGTATACAGAAGCTATTGGCACAGGCATAATCTGTTGCAGAAGTGGGGTATTGCGACGCATGCGGAGATATAGACGGGTTGAATCGTATAGCTGGAGAGAAATTTGAGGCCATGCTATCGTAGTATTAGCTTTCCAATATGTTTTATCTATTACTCAAATATCCCTAAGCCCTGCAATTTTCGGTTGCATACTGCCCGAGGCTTTGAAATCCTCGAGCGTGAATAGAAGGATGAGATTTCCCATGAGTTTAGCTTGTTCCGCCAAGTTCATAACTCCTATGCTGAACTCACCCATTGATTTGAATACAATCAGCAAAATGCATCCCAATTTCTTCAATAAAAGACAAGACCATTTCAACATCCTATGAGAGAGATATGCGTACATCGTGAACGTCAATTTCTCACGTGCCGGAGCCAATTGTGCTCATCTTAGGTCATTGTCCTCTAGTTCCCACATCCGACCTACCTGGCCAATGCTCATCATTGTGGTTGGATGTGGTGTGGAGTCATTCGTGGAGTAAGAGCAGAACATATCCAGGATTAGACCAATGTGCTTGCAATGTTGGCCTTGACACAGCACAGCAGCGTCGACTGGAATTTACAATCGCCATATGAGACTACGAGCTGCTGCTGAACAGCGGAATATGGACCCGAGCAACTGGAAATATATGAGTATGCATACACAGCGCCGTTGCACTGCGTTCGCTCGCTCCGACGGAGCCTTGTCATTGGGCGGATGTTTCGAAACGTGTCCTGCAGGTAAGATAGGATAAATTGCCGCGCTTGATCGAAGCCGACGTGCGCGTGAGTTACGAGTTCTAATTCAGATTGGAATGCCATGATCGATCTTCAGCCGGTAAGAACTACCAGTGTGAGTGAGGGTGGTATATTTGGAACTTATAGCACGCTTGGGTACCGTTTTCATGTGAGATACCGAACGCGATTTCATCCGATATCGCCGGTTATGGATCACTGAGTAGCATTTCACATAGTAGGCGACTGAGATCATGCTGGCTGGGCGCTTCGAGAGGCGATCACAGTGCCGCAATGAGGGTATGCGCGCTCGGTACGCTGAACCCACGTTCTCTGCTGCAAAGTAATATATTCCCAGCAAGATCTACATCGCCACCCTTCTCGAAGACGCTTGAAGTGCCACCAGGCCCATAAAGTCGCCCAAGACATTATCCAAGCGCTCGACGTGCACACTACCCGAGACCTCGGGCTGACTACATCGTGGCAACTTAGCATGTTCGATTAGAGTTGCAGCCACCAACCCCACTGCACGTACTTGAGCGCGTAGACAGTCTGGAAATTGAGTGTACCTGAAGATCCGGCACTTTGGGTTATCGATACTCACACTAATCTGATCGCATTGGGCAAATTGAGGGTCGTAGGGCTGGCGGTTACGCATCGCGTATGTACGTTGACGTGCGGGGCGGCCTCCAGGGCGGTCTTTGGGCGCCTAACGGTTGCGAGGTGCTGGAACCTGTGTTTGTGTGTTTGTATACAGAGACACACGACTGGTCTGGACTTGGATCGCAATAAGGGTCATGCAGGATAAGAAGTTTGCGTTTGAGGGTATGACTGTATCACGATAATCATCACTTTTCCCAGGATAAGTGCGCCGGACCTGCCGGACTGTGACCGCTCTGTGCGTGTTTGGCGAATCCAAGATCAAAACCGAGCTGTGGTAGACATCGTGGTAGAGAGGATCCACTCTTGCCTAGAGATGGGACGGGAAGAAGGGTGGACCGACCCAGGCCGTGCGATTAGACCCTTGACCGACTCTTTTCCATCAACTTTTCAAGCGATTTACCGAGCTTCAACGCTCGTACATGATGTAGTGCAATTCATGGTGTGAAGTGTCGGATGAATTGTTCCAACCAACGAGGGACGAGCGTGGGATCCTCAGCGGGCCATCAAAAGCTTGACTGCAGGCTAAGCTTCTTATGGATGGTCAGCGCTTAAAACCTCGATCGACGGCCAGTGAAAGCTTCGCAACACCAATGCACCCCGCTCCACAATCTTGCTTTTTCCCATGCATGGCTGTCAGTCTACCCAGCAAGGGTCTCAGGGCATTAGGGCTTCAATCCTCCAATTCGCTCAATCCATGGTCATGCGAACGAAAGGCCAGCCCACTTTGGTCCACCAGATGGATCCGAGCTACCGAGGAGCAGGAACCCTGAAGTCTGTGATACGGCTGCGAGATATGTCTCGGTGATTCTGCTAACACGCTATAGCGCTAGACTGATGAGCAGAATATGCTCTGAGACTAAGATGACGAACTATCTGACATCAGATGTTAGGCCGGTATGAAGGGGGGCCTGCGACGTTCATGTGGTGCAACAACCTCAGAGCTATCTCAAGATGAAGAGCATGTAAGAAACGGCCATAGATCGAATGGCGATGTCCGCTGCAGCCGAGAGCGCCTCCCGCTCAAAAGGGATGACCAAGGCCGGTCCGCTTCCTTGACGGACCGCCACTCGCCAGTCACAGCGCTGATCCTGCATGATGCGCAGTGCGGCGATAGCAACTAGCTCTCGGACAATCTAATATGTGTATTGCTGCAGCCCACGAATGTGACGGCGCTTTGGGCTCGTCATTTCTCTTTTGGGACCCCTGGTTCGACTCGTTATCACATCTTGGCCCAATAGCGTGGGTTCTGGTGAGCGGTTGAATATCATTTTCCATTTGCTGCCACGATACGACGGGTCTTACCCTTGCGAGTCACCCGCACTCCACTTGCGCATGGAACTTAAGGAACCGGACTGCTGCTCGCGCACGGTATCTGAACATAAGCATTCGGCGGTTGCATACTTTTTTGTTTGTTCTTGCGCCGTCTACCACTATCCATACTGAACATTCTTATCATATTGTGTGTTGGATTAAGCGGTGGATAAGTTCTCGCTACCTAGGGATCTCTGCGCCACGGTACAACCACACCTCCGGATCGAGTTTCCGCTGCACCTTCGCGCGCATTGTCACAGTCAATCCTACGTCTTGGTACCCATGTAGGAACGGAGCCCCGGATGTTCATTAAGCCTTTGGTACCCCGAACCAAGACCCGTTGGCCTAGGACGCATCTCTGCCGTATTCCGGCTTCTGCTGGCAGAAGTGTTTCACGATTATCACGCCAATTGTTGCAAAAGCAAACCCAACGACTACTCGAAAATGCCGGTTATTCGGGAAGCTCTCGTGGAGCGGACGGGTGTGGCCATGGAGCAGCTGGGCGTGGTAGTGTCACACGCCGAGCGAGACATTGTCGAATCGGTCTCAGCATTACTACGACGTGTAAACATACCTTTCAACAGCACAAGCCCAGCTGGATTGATAGAAGCCAACACCGTCGATCCATGGAACAAAAGCGGCAAATATGCGCTCGCATATGTCTACTTTTGTATACCTCTGCTGGTCATCGCAGCCCTGATGCGATACTATCATCTATTCACGGATAAGATCCGGACAGCACTACACCAAGAAGAGGTATTACAGTCCTCGACGACATCCTCTCCCGACACAGATTACGAGATGTCGGTACTTGATACTGACAAGTCCACCATGAAGTTCTTCCCACGCGAAGGCCCGCTACCCAGTGCGCCAAAACAACAATCCAGCGTTTCTTCTTTCGGGCCGATCAACAACATTATAGCGTTTTTCCGGTTCATCTTCTACCGGCCGATTCCACAGATCAGAGTCAAGAAGGGATGGAGGCCAATCGTGTTCCCATCCTTGGCTGTTATCGTGATTGTACTCCTAGCCTTGCTCCTGGGAGTCCTCTACTGCACCCTTCCACAGCCGCTATTCTGGGACAGTATCGCTTATGGCTCACCTCCATTGGCAGTTCGCTCCGGCATGATGGCTGTGGCACTGATGCCATGGATCGTGGCACTTGCGACTAAAGCGAACCTCATCTCAATGGTGACGGGCATCAGCCACGAGCGATTGAATGTGTTCCACAGATGGGCAGCATATATTTGCCTCGTGTTGAGCATCTTGCACACTGTACCCTTCTACGTCACCCCAGTCTGGGAGAAGGGTGCACATCAGGCATTCCAGCAGCTGCTCAATCAACAGAGCGGAATGTACATCTATGGCACTGGTATGACCTTCCCATCTAAGACGCAGATCACATACTGACAAGTTTCAGGTATCGCAGCACTCGTTCCCTTGTGCTTCCTCTGCACGCATTCGATTGCGCCCCTACGCCACCGAATGTACGAACTGTTCGTGGCACTGCACGTGCCCGTTGCCATTGTCTTCCTCGGAATGATGTTCTGGCATTGCAACAACTACCTAACATCATGGCACTACCTGCTTTCCACTTTGGGCATCTGGCTACTGTCCTACTTCATGCGGCTGTTCTATCTGAATTGGACTCGTCCAGGTCAACTGTCATGGCTTATTGGCGACGAGGCCGCCGTGACGCTCATGCCAGAGAACGCTATCAAGATTACTATTCCAACCCGAATGAGGTGGAGACCTGGACAGTATGTTTATCTTCGCATGCCTGGTATCTCAGTGTTTGAAAATCACCCCTTCACCATCGCTTCACTATGCAGTGAAGACTTTCCATCTGAATATGGCGAGGGATACCGGGATATGGTTCTCGTCTTCCGCCCGTTCGGTGGTTTCACAAAGAAGGTTCTTCAGAACGCTCTCGACCATGGCCCATGGCACACATATCGTGCCTTTGTTGATGGTCCATATGGAGGTATGCAACGGCGCATTGAAGCCTTCGATGACGTCGTACTCATTGCAGGAGGTAGTGGCATCACTGCCATTGTCTCGCAGCTGCTCTCCCTTATCAAGAAGATGCGCGATGGCAAAGCTGTCACGCGCAAAATCCACGTGATTTGGGCCCTCAAGCGTCCTGAAACCATGGAGTGGTTCAAGGAAGAATTGCGCATCTGCCGTGAATATGCGCCACCCGAGACCGTACATTGTCAATTCTACATCACCGCTGCGAAACGTAACCCAGGCGGTGGACTTGTCAGCGCGAAAACACCTACTCGTCCAGTGTCGCTGTACTTTCACGACAAGGTCAACGATGCTTTCCAGAACATTGCCGACCACCGCCTTTCGGGTCTTTCGGGTGTCTCCTCAAAGCGACACTCCGCTCTCATCCGCGATGAAGCGCAGGGAGATCCTGAGAAGGAGTCTGAGCTGCGTCGCGAGAACGAAGATAGTATTACGGCACTTCCTCAGGCGCACATGGTCCCCGTCAATAGGGGCCACCTCGCACCACCACGCTCAAGCTACAACAGTGGGCGAAACTCTGCCGAATCAGCAGACAGCTCGAACCCAGATATGATAGCGCCTGCGCCACGCGGCCTTGCTGCTCGACGTCAAGAGCGCAACCTCTCTCTGGACATCAATCAAGCCGTCTCCGCAGGCTCCGGCGCCATAAATCCAGATATAATCCACAATCCCACCGAAGGCGCCCAAGGCTTCGACTTTGGCTTCCCATCAACACCCACTGAGTTCCAGAAGAACCTGATGCGTTTTGCATTCCTGCCTGCAGCTGTCAAGAAAAAGGACGGCTGGAGCACTGAATATGGACGCCCGGATATACCGTATTTACTCAAAGGACTAAGCAAAAACTTTGGGCGCAGAACGTGTGTGTTTGTTTGTGGGCCACCCACCATGCGCATTAGCGTGAGTGAGACGATTGCGCAAATGCAGAGGAGTGTATGGAGTGATAGTGGGCGGGATGAGATTTTCCTCCACGCCGAGAACTACGCCTTATAAGGCGTGGGTAGTACGTTTCTTTCTCTTGTTTTTTGTGCATAGCGTTGGATGGCTTGTTGTATATACCCCTTTCTCTTATTCTTTTATACTCATGTATCTATATGACGATCGACGATGTCAATATCGGTCGCTTCTCCGCCGCTTGGCTAAAGGCCTGGATCAACCAGTCTCCATCTCAATGAAGAAGTAAACTTCAACACCAATGTTGGAAGTGTGTTTCCGATGAACCTTGAATCTGACACAAACTTTCACGGGATATTATGCAGGCATTCTTCGACGTGCTTACTCCTTGTGAAACTTGTTGCGCATTTCTGCCTCGGCATGATGGAACCCAGCGACGCCATAGAGATGTACCGCGTGCCAGACTACCAACAGCGTAGAGATTGAGGCTTGATACTTGGTGTACTCGTTCAGCGGCACATGCTTGTCACGCTCTCGTTCCATTGTCACCTTCTGCATATGGTTCGCCGACGGTCGACCAGGAGTACCCTACCCCTCCGCACGCGAGCTGGTGGGGTCGTTGTTCATCCATGAACCTCGCGGCACAATCAACGTATCCTTGTCGCGGATTGTGGAGAGGGTGTGCGTGCGGAGACACTATCCCGCGCTCTAATGGGAGCCAGAAGTTGAGTGCGGCACAGCGCTATGGTCGTACGGACGCAAAAGCAAACAGTCGTGGTTCAGCATCATGTCGCAGTGGGCGGATGGGAAGATGATGGGCTTGCTGACCGCTGGCTCGCTCATGGCGATACGCGCTGCGTCGCGGATAGAGACATGTGCAGCGACTGCAACACCAAACGGCGGCTGCGTACTGGCGCATGGGGACGGCAGTACATAGGGCTGCAGCCGGCTAAGGGGAGATGAGGGTGTGGAATAATGGGCGTTCGCATGCCCTTGCTTTTTGGTGATATGCTTTTGGGCAGCCGGAATTGCCGCTTGGCGCATCTCGCCCGCCCGACCCATCTCAAACGACATCAACTTGCATATTCCCCTTCCTCCTCCACGCAGGCCTACTGTAACGTTTCCCAGCGTTCGTAGCCAACTAGTGACAATTGCTACGCCCAAATCCTATCCAGCCGTCGCACACGCGGAAGCCAGGGCGCAGACTTCCCGATCGACCATGTTCTTAAGATAATTATGTGCACATGTCCGCCATCCCAGTGTCTGAACTGGGCCTCAACTCGAGCGAGAGCAGATATCTCCAGCAACAAATCGCCGCCTCACAGCACGGCTCCAATTCATCGCGTGCTGCCTCTCACGCCTCCAGCCAAGGCCGTCTCCTCCTGGATCCTTCTAGTTTGCAGGCGCTCAGCGCCCACTTTGACCGTCTAATGTACTCTATCCAGCAGCGCTGGCAGTATGTGAGTGTCTTCTGTTATGTCTTTGGGTAGGCTCAATTCTGTGTGCTGTAGTACTGACAATGGCCAGCTCACCCAGCAGACACAAACAGCAACCCAAGTGCAGTACGACCACGCAGGCAATGCCATGCAAATGGCTGATGCTGAAATCGCCCGCTTCCGCGCAATCCTCCACGAAATCGATGAACTGCAAGTAGAATTCGATAAAGTCCGTCGCATTGGAGAGATTGTCAAAGGATTCAAGTCGCGCGTCGACCGTCTGGATCGCCGGATATGAACGCATTCCAGTAGATTGGATCGGAGCGTCTCCAGTGTCACAACCTCTTTTGCACGAACCAATCTACCTACACTCCTTTACCATCACGAAAAGACATACTTTATCCCCACAGACACACACTATACCTACTAAGACTGGAGAGCCTCGCGGCATGGAAAACCCTGGGGACACCTGCGAGAACGGAAAGCCTCACGGCTAATGGCGTTTTGGTTACGTTTTGTTGGAACTCTTGCTTTTGGGAATACCCAGATCTGCTTTTGTCCGTGTTTCAGTTTGCTTGAGTTGCGGTACCTTTCTTGCGTCATTTGTGTAACTTTGAATTACTTCTTCTAAATTATTACGTCTTGCTGCGAACGGGCTGCTGTACGTCATTGTGGATCGACGCTG
>Ga0058698_10001375_pt1 | contig 11023 bp, 8 predicted proteins | sample AgamicAsSfe_FD_67288 | JGI IMG/M metagenome (GOLD analysis project Ga0058698, IMG submission 67288) | Agave microbial communities from Guanajuato, Mexico - As.Sf.e | ecosystem: Host-associated > Plants > Phyllosphere > Phylloplane/Leaf | place: Guanajuato, Mexico | collected 2012-05-30
TGTGCCATGACGATGTCATCGGTACCAGACGTGTCAGCTACATCCTCTACTTGACCGACCCGGATACCCCGTGGCAGGCCAACTGGGGTGGCGCATTGCGTCTGTACCCCACCGAGGAAAAGACAGACAGCGATGGCAAGAAGGTCAGAGTTCCGCACTACGATTTCACAAAGGTCATCCCGCCAGCCTGGAACCAGCTGTCCTTCTTCACCGTCCAGCCTGGCCAGAGTTTCCACGATGTCGAGGAAGTCTTCAAGCACAAGGAGGGCGAGGCCAAGGATGATGGTGGTCGCATTCGTATGGCTATCTCTGGTTGGTTCCACATTCCGCAAGAAGGAGAGGATGGCTTTGAGCCAGGACTTGAGGAGAAGCTGGCTGAGCGCAGTTCTCTGCAACAGCTGCAGAGCAAGAATGACGAGTTCGACTTGCCCCAGGAACAATGGATTGATCACGAAGAGTCTGCAGACAAGGCTGATGATGCCGAGGAAGATGAGGTCGAGTTTGACGAGAAGGACATGGACTTCTTGATCCAGTACATGACACCTCAATACCTCACGCCTGACACTGTCGAGGAGCTATCCGAGCTCTTCGCCGAAGAGTCAAGTCTACAACTCGCCAATTTCCTCTCCAAGAAGTTCAGCGCTCGTCTGCGCAAAGACATTGAAGCTCACGACGGCAAGAACGAACCTGCAACTGATGGCTGGGCCACAGCAACCCCTCCGCACAAGCATCGCTACCGTTTCAAGCACGCCAACCCTTCTGCCACCAACAACACCTCCGCATATGACGAGCTCCTCAACAAATTCCTGCCTTCTCTGGCTTTCCGCAAATGGCTGAGTCTGGCCACTGGTCTTACACTGGCGAAGAGCAGTATTCTAGCCCGCCGCTTCCGTAAGAGCTTGGACTACACATTGGCGACTGGCTACAACAAGCCAGAAGCACAACTTGAATACTGCTTGAACGTCACACCATCAAAGGGCTGGGGCGCCGACGAGGAAGAAGAGGAGGAAGAGGAAAATTCCACCAAAGCCGAGAAGAACGGCTCAAAACAAAAGGACAAAGCCAAGGCTGCCACAACAAAAGAAGATGAAGACGACAACGTAGGCGGCTACGAACTCTACATGGCTGGCGACGACGACGACGAAGACGAAGACGATGAAGACGACGATGCACATTCTGATCACGGCGTCAACATCCCTCCCAACGCTGCTTCAGCAACAGGAGCTGGCAACCGTCGCATCGCTAAGCACAAGAAAAAGGCTGCGGATCCTGCTATTTACCAAGCTGGCAATGAAGAGGATGATGGCATTCTCTTCTCCAACCCAGCAAACTGGAATACGTTGTCTGTGGTTCTGAGAGACAGAGGTGTGTTGAGGTTTGTCAAGTATGTCAGTGAGAGCGCCAAGGGTGATAGATGGGATGTCATTGGTGCTGTTGAGGTTATTGATGATGATGATGACGAGGACGAAGATGCCGAGGAATAGACTGGGATCTGATATTCATGTACGTATATATTGATGATGATGGAGAGAGTAGACAAAAGTGTATATTGCCAAAGAGAGCCTTGTTCTTTTTACTTAAATATCGCAGCTCGTCGCTCGTGAGTATGGATCGCATGACCCTTTTTTGAGTCCTTTGAACTAGGTCATAGATGGACGTGGGTGAAGAAATGCCAAAGGAAGACTCAGACTATGTGGCACTGAGCATAAGAAGACTGTTGGAACTATTACATGACAACGGATGATCAAAACTTTTTCATTTCAATATTTTAGAGCAACCAAGTAGCCTCGAGCCTTTTGTCAGATTTTCTGTTGAAACCCGTATGCTGTATAGTGCTCACTGCACCTTATCAGCCCTGGTTTCCTGAGTGTAGGCACCACAGAAGGGCTCGACGCAAGCGGGCTTCCCGTTGTAGTCGCAGGGGGTCTGGCCATAGACGTTGTCGCATCTCCACTGGCAGCCCTTGCAGTAATAGAATTGAGGTGCAGCCAAAGTGGTGAGCTCGAGAGTGATGTCGAGGCGGACGCAGGAAGGGTATTGGTCTACGCTCTCGGTGGCAATGTCACGAATCAACATCGGCTTGCTGAAGTCGACCTCCTGAAGGGATGCAGGGGCGTTGGGGTACGGGCAGGCCATCCATGTGAAGGGCTTGTTGTTGGGACCTCCATTCAAGCGGAGAACAGGAGCACCGAGATCGCCGACGGTGCTGTTGTCGACGTGAAAGCCGTCGGGTGAGTTGCGAGCAAGGTCCCAAACGCCAACCTTTCTGTCAGCGGCACCCACGGCGGTGTACTTGAGTGGCAGACCGCCGGACCCGCTGCCGAGACCTGCAGTGGCCACCTGCTGACCGCCTTGCTGAAGGATGCCCATGTACCAGTAGCCGTAGACGGGACCGGAGATGATTGTTGTGTTCGAGGCTGGGCACTCGGGATCGTAGTCGGGGCAGACGGCTGCCGCGTCCTTGTTGATCCAGAAGAAGCCACTGTCGGCATTGATAGGCTTGCCGTGGATCTCGGGCACGCTCTCGTTGAAAGCGTGCATGATCCAGGCAGGTGCTGCCATGGCTGCGAGAGGAGAGGCCAACAGGCCAGCCAGAGTAAAAGTCTTCATGATATGTGGTTTGATTTACGAATGAGTAGGGAAGTAAAGCAGCAGAAAACCTACAAAGACCTCTCTTTATAATGGATTATCTCGGCCGTGATGATCTTCGGCGCCAGATCCTACCTCTTTAAATAACATACATCGTTTGTTGATATGACGCTTTATTCATGTAGGCCGCATGAATTCAAAGGCTAGGAGATGCGGTTGCCCGTCTTGGCCTCGTGTTTTGCTCGAAGAAGGATTCTGAGAGAAGCTTTGACTGCTAGATGACACCAGCGCCTCAGGCCTCAGTATCAGTATGCGTGCGAAATTGAGGTGAAAATGCCTGAGATGTCGACCTGCAACAGACCCCATGCTTGTATAGTCGTTGCTTCGCGTCCTGTTCCGGAAAAATCTAATGGTGCGAGTTGTCTCAGACAATAGGAATGGCAATAGAGCCCACTTTATTAGCTCGGCCAGCCAAAGTTTGTGCCTGACGCACGAGCTTCGGTTAAAGTAGCTTGTGATGATCGCTAATCTTTTGAATGCTACCTCGAATGCTATTTCCAGACCACAGTCTCAATCAATAAATCAACCTATATTCCTACACTCTCGTTTTTGGACTGCAAGAGTCTCATGATCAAGCCAAGGTATGCTGGGCTGATAAATCACGACCGGGTGCGGAGGAATACCAGGATCGCGCTCCTTCCTCCGGACGTGCATACTGCCTATGTCCGTTGAGCAAGGAGATATAAGAAGCTGTAATGCAGATGGATTGAAAGAAAGACTCTCCCAAGAAGACATCGACTCTACTGAATCTCACTTCATAACAATAAGTTGACCCCAATCAACAAGCAATGGCAACCTACCTCATCACCGGTGCGTCCCGAGGCATCGGACTCGAGCTTACCAAACAACTGCTCGAACTGCCAACCTCCGAAGTCTCCAAAGTTTTCGCAGTCGCTCGCAACGCTGAGACCGATGCTATCAAACAACTCGAGCAAAAATACCCCGATCGTCTCCATCCCGTATCTGCCTCTGTCGACAACACCGCCAGCGTCCAAAAAGCTGTCGAGGTCGTGAAGCACAAGCTGGACGGCCAGTCACTTGATGTCCTCGTCAACAATGCCGGGATCAGCGGTGAAACCAAGGGTTCAATCAAGGATATGGAGCTTGATCAACTGACACAGATTCTTGATGTCAACGTTGTCGGCGTACAAAGAGTGACTGCTGCATTCTTTCCTTTGCTCGAGCAAGGCTCACAAAAGAAGATCATCAACGTGTATGTACTTGACCAACAGCCGCCCTTGTCGAGAAAGCTAACAAGAACCATCAGATCTTCGGGACTCGGCTCCTTTGCGTATGCCCCTCATGTTGTGTCAATGCCATCTGATGCGTACAATATTTCCAAGACTGCGCTCAATATGCTCACCGTGAGATGGGCACACCAGTATGCAGATGCTGGCTTTACCATTGTTTCCATTTCTCCTGGTGTACGTACTTCATCGATACACAAGTAAAGTACCCAGACTGACGATCGTTCGCAGTGGATAAAAACAGATATGGGCACTGCACATGCAGATCTGAGCATTGAGCAGGGTGTTGCTGCAGTCAAGAAGCTCATCTTGGAGACTGGCAAGGAACAGAATGGCAAGTTCCTCAACATCAAGGTGGCCAAGACGGATCAGATGATGTTTGATTATGATGGCAAGGAGATCCCGTGGTAAGGTCGGACAACCATCGCTGCCGGGGACCATAGCTCTAAGCAGATTCGGTTACGTAGGATGATTGATGAAGAAACAGCCCAACCACACCTTTGACTTTTAACGATATTCTCATCTCTTGCATGTTCATCCACGTCCCACTTCCCAAGTACTGTGGAGGTCAAACCTAGTCTCAATTCACGAGCCTCTCAAGCAGGTTCGGTACAACAATTCGTCCGAGTATAGGTCAACCTAAGAGCAGATAAGACACGCTAGGCCTAAAAGCGTAATTCTTGCGAGGCTTCTAGAACAAATGGTTTGTCAACATTCAATTACCCGTCACGCAAACAATGGTATAAGGGGTTCGATGGCCTCAATTTTGGAGATAGGACATCTTCATACACCATCGACAGTATTCCTGCAGTCACCATGAATCAAATTGGAGAAGTGGCAACCCCCTTGACTTTGCCTTCAGGGCTGGTTTTGCCGAACAGGCTAGTCAAAGCAGCCATGGCTGAGCAACTTGCAAAGAACGGTCAAGCCAGTTCGGACCTGGTGAGGGTATACGAAAAATGGGGCCAGGGTGGTTGGGGAGCAATCATGACTGGTAAGTTACTTCGGTGTTGATACGGAATCAAAACTAAACGGGTACCAGGCAATGTCATGGTCGATGAAAGATACATGGGCTCGCCCAAAGACACCACCATCCAGAATCAAAGTTCTGCGGAGATTGAGAAATGGCAGAAGATCGCCAACGGTATTAGATCCCAAGGAGCACTCGCCCTCATGCAGATCAACCACCCAGGACGTCAATCACCAGCTGGTGCAGGATCTCGTGGTTTTTTGGAGAAGAATGTCGCACCTAGCGCCGTACCCATCAACTTCGGTGAAAGCATAGTTGTCAAGACGATAGTAAAAATGCTGTTCGGTACTCCAGCCGAGATGTCAATCATTCAGATTCAGACAGTCATCAACCAATTTGTGGATGCTGCAAAGTTCGCTCAGCAGACCGGCTTCGACGGCGTTACTATTCATGCGGCACATGGATATCTGCTCAGCGACTTCCTATCACCAAGGTCAAACACCAGGACTGATGACTACGGAGGCACGCCAGAAAAGAGAGCGAAGATCATCGTAGAGATCATCAGAGCCATCCGAGAAGTCGTGGGAGCAAAATTCAGCGTCAGTGTGAAGATGAACTCGTCGGATCAACAACATGATGCTGGGTTTGATGCAGTGTTGAGACAAGTCGACGTGCTAGTCGCCGAAGGCGTTGATTTCCTCGAGATCAGTGGAGGATCATATGAGAACCCTAGAGTAAGCACATTTGATCGTCCCGACCGAACTGAGAACTGACGAACGTAGATGATTGGGGGTGATGAGGCTCCAGCCAAGTCAGAACGAACACAAAAAAGAGAGGCCTTCTTCCTCGACTTCGCTCTCGCGGTCCGCGAAAGACATCCTTCGCTTCAACTCATGCTCACAGGCGGCTTCCGCACGCGAGCTGGCATGAACTCAGCACTGAAATCGAAGGGCTGCGACATGATTGGCGTTGGAAGACCTGCTGCCACAGTCCCAGACTTCCCTCGCTCGGTGGTTGGTATCGAGGCTCAGAAGGAGGTTAGCGATGCAGAAGCGGGCATGCAACTCGAGAAGATCAAGGAGCCTTGGTTCTTAAAGCATTTGCCGTTCCCCCAATTGCAAAGGGCTTTGGCGGGAGGTGCTGAGACAATGTATTATGGCCAGAAGATCAGGGACATGGTCAAGGCATGAAAGCGTGATCTGGAAGTCGAGACGAAGCCGAGATAGCCCTGGTACCATACGACCGCCTATAGTAATGAAATGAGAGGTCCGCGATCAGTTTCCGCAGGTGTAATCGTCAAATGCGTTACTTCGTGGAAGGGAAGGCGTGCGTCACGCGAAGAGCGACACGTGTGAGTTCCGAGCCGGGGTTTGCTTCTCCCTCCTCAAAACGCGACCAATTTCGCTAGACACCGCAACAAAACATGACTAGGTAGTCATAACAGCTCTTCGGCCGACGCAGAATCTGCTTTTGTCTTACACAAAGACCTCAGACCCTGCTGAAGGTGGCCTGAGGTCGTCGCTGTGTAAAATCACGATCTCTATTTCTCCAATCGCGTGTTTGACTCGGCGGCCAAGCTGGATTTTCTGTCGCGTTTCAACACGACCCTCTTGACTCGGTTTGGCAACTTGGACAAAGCAAGATTCTTGAGCTAGTATGACGAATGCATGTACCATAGTAGATCTGACAAGCACTGTGCAAGGGTAAGATTGGTTGACACGCGGCATCTCTCATACACAGAAGTGTCGACGTAGCCCTTTGTCGATCGCACCTGGAGATTTTGCGCTTGGGCTGTTGTCACTTCTCAATCTCAAACATTCGAGAAACACCTTGGCTCGCAAGATTTCGAGTGTTGACGCGTGCCTGACTGTAATCATGTGTAGCACGTCCCTGTCATGACTTGACACAGCCTTCCTTCCACCGACAATAAAGCCCTAGGCTTGTGCAACTCTGGTTTTCTTCCAGCCTGGTCGCTCCTTCCAACCCTAACACACACTCTTTTGGGCCGGTCCATCACACTCCTTTCACAATCATGCGGTACAAAAACTTGATCGCTCTTTCGTCGCTTCTGTCGCTGGCGGCCGCTGCTCCCAAAGGCTTTCTTTCCAAGCGTATCGACCAGGATGAAATCACCTGGGGTCCTCTTATAGGTCTTGGTCCCACTGCCGACGGTATCGAGATTACGAGCGTCGTTGCCACGATCTATCCCGGACAGATGCCCAAGACTCAAGCAGGTGGCCTTTACAACTGGATCGGAATCAACAACGAGACTGAGAATGGAGACTTGGTTCAGGGCATTGTCGGTTCCTACAGCCATGGCGAGAGTGAATGCAAGGGAGCGAAGGCAGACTCATTATGGTATGCGGATTCACAAAATTCAAGACCGGGCAGAGCCCTAATCATGGCCACAGGTGCATCTCATCAGAAGTTTATGGATGGGACACGAAACTGAATAAATGGAATCAGTATGTCGGTGAAGAGCGTATGCTAGCTGCAACTCCTGAAGACGGAATCACCTTCAATTACACACTGGTCAACCAGCAGACCGGGCGCTGGTACCAGACTGCTCGCAATGCACGCACGGGAGCGCTGTACGCTGAGTACAACAAGACCTCGCCGACCATGACAATGGTCAATACTGCAGTGGAGTGTCAGTCATGTACGCCTCCGACTGATGTTCAATACTGGAAAGATATCACCATCAAACTTTCTGGCGCCGACAAGAACTTTGGTAGTACTCTCTACCAGTCAAACAATGCTACCAACACCAACCCTGTCACCAGCGACAATGGCAAGATTTGGAAGATCCAGAATGTCACCATCCCTGTTGTCCCTCCGCTTGCCGATGTTATCGGTTGAACACTGCGGTATGCGTGCTAGGATAGTATTTTGTAAATAAATTGTACCTCTTTCTCAAGGCAGATCAGCCAAACGTTCGCATCCACAAGGAACGCTTACTTTTCAACGTCTTTTTTCTTCCCCTACATTAGAAGTCACAAGCTCGATTTCCTGACTCGACGGTAAGTGCGGAACGAGACAGCACCAGATATATGCGTTGCTGGGATGATGGATGCTTGAGGTGAATTATCGATTGAATTCTTCTCTGGCGTATGGAAACACTAGCTCATCCTCATCACAGACATGTATATATATCGACCAGCAACGCAAGTATGTCGATTGCTGACCAAATCTATCGTTGACTTGAACATACAGATCTCCTGAATCGATCCTCTCCAGTGGTCTCCTTTGCGTCAAAAGCCTTCGACCATCGAGTGAGTTTTGGTATCTACATAGTCTGACGCCTTGCGAACCCAGTGATCTCATTACTCAAGTTCTGCCCTGTTACCTCCAAAGTCCTTTTGTGACTCTGAAGAGGCTTCAGTATTTGGTTGAACATAAGCTCAGACTGCGCCAAAATCTCCCTTTGCCATTTCAGCTGCCACTTCTTGATAAATGCTTCGTCACCGATGACTCGGTCCTTTGCACGCTTGCATTGCTCGAGAGCTCTGACAGCTTGCAGAGCATGTTTGGCCTCCTTTGCCTTGTAGCTGCTATAGCCCTTGAAAACCTCAATGTCCCGTTTGAGGGCATAGCTTCTCTGCCATTCGGGCAGAAGGGCTGGAACACCACCGCTAGGCCACTCAACCACTTCGCCCTCCTTGGTCCAGCCAAATCTCGACATTGCCTCATCGGAGAACTGCTGGTTGAACTGTTGCGAGATGCTGTTGATAGCTTGCATACGTTCGAGCAGGTATTCATTCAGAAGTTCTCCGGTGTTGGCCGGTCTGGCGGGTACCTCTGGCTCCTCTTCTGATGATTGTGATAAATCATCCTCGTTGTTGATGTTGTTGATAGTCTCGGCATTAACAATTTCGGGTTCAATAGCATTGCCAGATTCGCCCTCGATTTGCGATTGATCTTGTGTCGCGGCCTCGGTCTTGACACGCTTTGCTACAGATTCTTCGGACTCGGCAGAAACTTCTGTTATTGCAGTAGATTTCCTCTTGCTCTGTCGGCGAGTGACAGGTCCGCTGTTTGCAGCTGCAGGCATTTCTGGAGGAGTTATTTGGAAGAGGATTGAGGTATCTTTGGTGATGGGAGAGGTAGAGTGGAGACAATGCCAAGTACTGTAAAGTTCAACGGGCAGCCGAAAGCTACTTGGGCAGGGGTCTGTGTTGTGGGGCTGTCTATACGGGATGGAGCTTGAGGGTACGAACGCCCACAACTGACAAGGTCCAGCACTATATCTGCGACCTCGAAATACAAGGAATGTGCTCGAGAGAGCTGCGCGAAGGCAAGAACGACTCCACAAGATCGCGTTTCAGTATAATTCCAAGCAGAAGTTCATGAAAAATCGTTCGCTTAAATGCTATGAACATCTATACAATGACCAACTCGGAATATCATTTCATAGACATGTTCAACGACAGCATTTAGCTTCTGATGACACTTTCGATCAACTTCGCTGCCCTCAAAACATCCTCATCATGGTAGTGCTTGCCCGCAAGCTGAAGAGTGATCGGAACACCATCGAACAGCTCAGGGTCATCTAAGATATCGTGTTAGTAATCGCTTCAGGCATCGGAGATCGATCAGACTCACAAGCTTCGTGTTCCTCCTTGTCCTTCTCATTTGAGGGTGAATATCCGTCCTCCACCACATCTACGTTCTTGTCGACAGCTAGACCGGTCGGGAACACCACAGCCGGTTGGTCGAGGATGTTCCACAAGCTTGTGTAGCCCCAGTACTTTGCACCGTGTTGTTTAACACCTGCGCCTACATATGCAGGACACAAGATGACATCGACACCTCTCTCCTTCATCAAAGCATGATACTCGCGCCTGTAGTTTTCGCGCATCACGTTGAGCTCCCAGTTCTCCGAGATAGAGATTGCTTTGGAGTAGTCCAAAGCATGGCGTGTAAGAGGCAGCATCGGTTCGCCGGAAGCTGCAAGAGCATCTTCAACGCGTTTGCCTCCGTCAGGGAAGTAGAGGGCTGACACAATATTCCAAGCATGGTCGTGCTTGAAGTTTTCCCACTCAACAACTTTGACACCTGCAGCTTGAAGCTTCGACTTGGCAGTCTCGAGCGCGCGGAGAATAGGAGGGTGTGGTTTGACTACTCCGTCGGTCATCATGATACCAACGGTAATATCCTTAGGAGTATCCAGCTCTCCCCTCCATGGTAGAGGGATCAAAGATGTGTCAATATCATGAGGGTTTTGGTCGATCAACGTCTGTTGGAACAGCCATAGATCATCGATACTCTGGCCAAGAGGACCGATCACACCTTTGATACTCTCCTGCCCGCCGAGCACGCCGTGAAGACCCATATAAGGATTGCGATGAGTGGTGGGTCTGAGTCCATAGGAGTTGTTGAATGCAGCAGGAGCACGAATGCTTCCACCGATGTCCGTGCCAACACCAAGAACAGCACACTTGAAACCCATTGACGCTCCTTCTCCACCAGATGACCCACCGGGGGATAACTTGAGATGGTAAGGGTTCAGTGTTGCTCCAGTGATGTTATTCTCACAGTCCAAATGCATCAAGGATTGCGGCTGATTGGTCCGTACTATGATGACTGCACCTGCCTTCTTGAGTAGTTTGACAAGCAGTGCGTCTTCCTTGGCTATGTTGTCGATCTGACTCACAAACCCAGCGTTCGTGATCTTGCCCCCGTAGGAGACATGTTCTTTGACGCTGATGGGAACACCATGGAGCGGGCCGATGAGTTTGCCTGTGGTCTCGAAATGCTTATCGAGAGACTTTGCTGTCGCCAATGCTTCCTCTGTGAGAAACTCGGTAACAAAGTTGAGCTGTGAGTTGTCAGATCACGGTATGTTGTGCTCAGACGACTAGTGAACTTACGAGTTGTTGACCAATCGTAGCTCGTTTGAGAAATGCAATGGTAACATCCTCGACCTTCCATGTACCGGACTGGTACTTGCTCAGGAGTCCGGCGGCAGTCTGTCCGGTCATCTCGAGCTCCTCAGCGGAGAGTATGCCACATGTATAAGGAACATTGGTGACATTATGCTGCTGCTTCGTCGGAAGCTTATCTGCAGGAAGAAGCCATTGTTTTGGAATTGAGTTCTCGAGAATGTCACGGCAGATTTGAGCCTTTCTTTCCCAGTCTTTTGCTGCAGGCATCTTGT
>Ga0058698_10001376_pt1 | contig 11023 bp, 9 predicted proteins | sample AgamicAsSfe_FD_67288 | JGI IMG/M metagenome (GOLD analysis project Ga0058698, IMG submission 67288) | Agave microbial communities from Guanajuato, Mexico - As.Sf.e | ecosystem: Host-associated > Plants > Phyllosphere > Phylloplane/Leaf | place: Guanajuato, Mexico | collected 2012-05-30
TAGATCTTTAGATGCGACGCATGGCTCTTAGCCCAGTGCTCGAGGTCTTCTAAATTGGCGAAGAAACCTGCGCCACACGATTCTTTGCGCGGCTCCTTGTTACTGCTGCTGCCATTGGAATTTAGATCCTCATTCTGGAGATATTGGATACTGAGTGCTCCAGTCTCCGCTGAGTTCTCGTGCAAGTATCTAAGGCCTTGCTTCAGAGTCGGCTCCAGCTTCTGCTCATACGAATCTGCTTCCTCTTTGCCGCAGTTCTCCCAGTACTGTCCGGAACGGATGTGGACCATGTTCGCATGGTTGGTGCCCCTAAGGTGTTGGCCAACACCATTTGGGATTGAGTCAGGACGCGGCAATTCGGAAGCTCGCGGGAAAAGGTCGTGAGCTGAATCGGGTATGCGATCTCGAGCCGCGCCCCAGTACGTTGAGAGATTGTGTTCTTCGGTGCTAGCTTCTGGTAACCTCGCTAGGCCGGGGAGATAATCGAGACCAGAGTAGTTGGTCTCCAGGCGCGATACTGGTGCTGTGAAGCATTCGTGCCATAAGCCGATTAGTGGGCGACCGGCGGTGGAGATTTCTTGATGTATGTCCTTGAGGTTCAACGATCCCACGACACCGTCACGCCGCCTTCGATCACTCCAATAGTAGACCCATACAGTAGCACCAGTACGACTGTAATTATCTATCGTAGTGAAACACTCCACCGCCTCTGGCGCGCCACTCTGCTCGAACCAGTGTTGAATAGTAGAAACAGCTTCTTCTCTCGCTCGAGTAGCTATATCACTATCCTCGTGTTGCTCGACACCAACATAGGATATAAAGACATGTTCGATATGGTCTGGCAGGCTGAGTTTCCATCTAGGGATAGGCACACGGTGATTCTGAGGTTTGCGCAAAGGGTACAGACGAGCGGGACAGGACATTTGATCTAGGTGACGGTTGTGAGGTTGAGACTTGAAGCTTCGGGGAACAGATCTCGGCCTGACCCCGCATTCTGAGCCTTGTATCAACATTAGCTTCCACATCATAGCTCATTGCTTACTCGTGTCCTTTTCATAGAAGTGAGTTCGGGGCTTCAACTGGCTCCGGCGACGTAGACAACTGGTGGCATCGTCATCTGCCATGTATCTTAGTAGCGTACATGTACTTGAGTTTTCGTTAGTTGGATCTAGGGGAACAATGATTATTCGGGCTTTCGACGGCTCGAAACTTGACACGCTGAATTGCGACAGCCAAGGTTAAGCGTTGGGTGAACTGTGGCGTGTACGGCGTGGCGTGTCTCCCCGCACTTTCGGCCTTCTAGCGCGCGGCGCTTGCGGACTTTCGGCACTTCGTTCAGCATCTCCTTACTGAGGCTCACTGAGGCTCACTCGAAACACCTTTAACCGTTTCCACGTAAGTCAACACGCCAGGTGCACGTATAAGGCTCCAGATTATTGCCATTTGTGGAACAAACTGAAGTAGGGTTCACACATGTTCTTCTCGAAGTGTCTGCGAGACTAGTCTGCGACATGTCACAGCACCATGAATGACCGAGTTATGCCTACTCCAACCTGTCAGATGCGTAACGTGTTTGCAGATTGACAAAAACGCCCGGCTGGGCAGCGTACGACAGCTTTGTGGATCAGGAAGTATATCATCGTGGTTTACGAGTTGCACTTGCTCTGCAGACTGGCTCTCGACTTTTCTTTCGCCTACCTCTACAATTACATTTTTTCGCTTCGTTGCCTACTGGTTTTGGCAAACCGCTGGACGGCTTTTCCTCATTCAATCACTTTATTTCACACTTGACTAAGATAATCTCTGTGTTCAAGAGACGCAGGCCGTCCTTTTCGTATCGACTTCATTCCGACATCCAAGCTGCTAACGATGGGGTGGGGTGTACTAGAGAGTAGACGGTCAGCATTCCCTCGAGGCACTTCCAGATTAGGAGTCAAGGACACAAGCGACGATAAAGTACCCGAGCTCGATAACTCTAAGAGAAGTGGCGGTATCGTACTCTCCCCGCAGCCCAGTGATGACCCGAACGATCCTCTCAACTGGAGTTTGAAGTGGAAATGCCTCCATCTCCTCATCCTTGCTTTCGGCTCTGCAGTCACCAATGCGTAAGATCTCGCCGAATTACTTGATCTAATCAGGACTTATGCTCATCTGTCATAGAACCACTACCATGCTCACTCCAGGGTTGGAGCCTCTTACTGAGCAGTTTCAGAGCAATGAGAGCGACATATCTACTTGGATCCTTACAGCACCGACTTTCTGGACCTCAGCTGCAGCCTTTGTTGCGGTGGCGGGAACGGATGTCTGGGGGCGAAGACCATTCTACGTATGGAGCGTCGTTCTACTTGCTCTAACCAACTTTGCTGCTTATCTTTCGTCAACATTTCCTATGCTGGCTATTGCTCGAACAGCTGGGGGTCTCTTTTCGGCACCCCTATTTACACTCCTTACCGCGACCATCAGCGATGTATTCTTCGTTCACCAGCGAGGTCGGTCTATTGCTGTGTGGAATCTGATGTTGAACTCTGGGGCGCAAGTTGGGTGAGCCACAACAATATCCTGTAATCGTACCAGCAACTAACATAATATCCTTCTCAGTCAAATCATTGCTGGCTTCGTTACTGACGCATTCGGCGTATCGGCAAATTTCCTCATCACTGCCTTCATATACGCTGCTCTGATCCCGGTATTCTACCTCACAATCTTCGAGTCGGCCTACTTCAAACGGAAAACAGACGATGTCACAACAATTCATGTTCAGGCGGACAAGCTAAGCGCCGAATATGACGAGGAAGATCTCAAGTCTTCTGTTCGACCTCCTAGGCAAACATACAATGAGAGGCTAGTCTTGTCCCGTGGCAGACTATCAGAGAAGTCGTTCTTCAAAGGGATAATCAAGCCCCTAGGCCTCATCACTTCGCCGATTGTCTTCTACAGCTGCTTCCTGAACACTACGGTCTTCCTATTCCTTGCTGGCATGTCAACCTTCATGTCAATCCTCTTATCCTCTCCCCCATACGATCTAACACCCAGTCAGATCGGACTGACCAACTTACCCCTCTTTGTAGCTGGCCTACTGTCTGGGCCATTCTTTGGTTGGATGTCTGATGCTTCAGTGAATCTGATGGCGCGCCACAACGGAACAAGCAAAGGCATGGTCGAACCCGAATTCCGTCTCGTACTTCTCCTGGTTTCTACCCCAATCACTATGGCGGGCCTCATCGGTCTGGGCGCGTCGTTCCAAAACAGTTTGCCTCTAGTTTGGATTCTTGTTTGGATGACAGTCACCAACATGGGTAGTGTCGCTGGAGTACAAATTGCCATCGCGTATGTCATCGACTGTCACCCTGAGCACTCCGCCCAGGCCTTTTCTTCCATCAACATGATCTCAGCAGGCGCTGTCACGGTAGGACTGACTCCGATGATTGGTTGGCTCGAAGTCGATGGGCCTATGGCCGTCTTTGGAACGCTGGCATCGGCAGCCGCCATTGTTACTGGTGCTGCACTTCCTCTCTATGTGTTTGGCAAGAGGATTCGCGCTTGGTATGAGAGCGCGGCGTGGGCCCAAAAGCTTCTTGACTGAGAGTGAAGATAAGAAGAGAATCAGGTCTTTCAGGCATACTTTATGAGGCAAAAGCAGTCGTTACCGAAAACGAACGCTGTTATAGCGAGCAAGTATAACTCGGCCACTCATTCGTATCCAGTATGAAGCTTCTCCGAAGCCTACCACCATTCATTTCACATCAATGTATTACTTAAAAGTATGTAACGCAAGACTACACGAGTTTCCAGAATGTGTCTCTGCGTTTTGTGGTGATCGAGGATCCGTCTAGCTGTGACAACTAATATTATGCAGCGATACGAATATATCTGTAGTAACCAAACTTAGTTTGCGGCATTTCGCACCTTGGCATCCTCTACTGCTTTGTCCCAACTGGTCCGCCATATGAAAACGCCTTCGATGGCAGCCACGATACCAAGTGCAATCGCTGGTCCCTAAAATACGTTAGTATAGTCCGATGGTTGTATGACTAGTGAGACTCACACTCCAAAGTCCATACAGACCCCAATGCGGCGACCCGAATCCAGTACCGAAGCTGATTGGAATACCGACGACATAGTAGGCAAAAAGTCCAACATAACCGCCAATTTCCTGCCTACCCAAGCCACGCAAGATGCCGTTACAGTTGGCCGCTAGAGCATCAAAGACCTGGAAGGTGGCACACAATGGGAGAAGCTTTGCCACCATGTCAATGACTTCTTCGTCGGGTGTGAAGAGGCGAGGTATAGCCTCACGAAGAAGTGAAAGGAGTAGGAGGTTGAAGATGCCGACGACGATTGAGGCACAGACAGCGACTTTAGCTGCTGTTTTCGCTGGAACTGCTAGTGTAGCTCCAATGAGGTTGGCGATGCGTGTGGAGGCTGCTACGCTCATTGGGAAGGGTATCTGGAAAGTAATACCGGTAATGGATCCGAGTACAGACTGCGCTGCAAGTTCCGTTGGGCCAAGCCATGACGAGCTTAATGTCAGGATTTCGAAAGCTAGAAATTCTGCAAGCACCATGACCAGACCAGGAAGCGCAAGCTTCACCATGGGCATCCAATTTCTTAGCGCTCTTCTGTCAAAACCGCCCCAGCATTGGTATCCGTCAATGAATCTGACATAGAGAAAGAGCAGCAGAGGAAGGACGTTCTCCGTGATCGAGACAGCAATGGGTGCTCCGATGAACCCCCAGCCAAGATGCCAGACCATGAACCAATTCAAGAAAGCGTTGAGTGGAGCGCAGATAAGTAGAATGTACATGGTCGCGCTGAAGATACCTTGCGCCTGTACGTAGCGTTTCCCAGATTCAAAAGCTGCATACCCAGGTGCTCCAGCAATAAGAACCTTCAGGTACAGTCCGGCTAAGCGTGCGGTCTCTTTCTCTGGAACGATAAGCGAGAGAATCTGTGTGCCGAAAGCCCATATGAGTGATATCGGGATGGTAATCAAAAGCAGAAAGTACAACATGCGTTGCAGTTGCAGACCGACAAGGTGAGGACGCCCAGAGCCGTATGCTTGCGCACACAACGTGTCGAGTGAAGTAGCCAGGCCCTGATACACTGCATAGCCCGTTATGGACGCAGTCATACTGGCCAGACTCACGGCTCCTAGTTCAGTTTTGCCGATATGCCCGACTGTGAAGATACTCGCCACTGGCAAGCTGTATTGTAGCAAGAAGGTCAGGATGAGCGGTGCGGAGCTCTTCGTCAAAACTTTTGCTTCCCGCTGCCAACTTGTGTTGATCTTTCCCGCTGCAACCGCCTCGTTCCATTTCTTGTTGATAGTTTTTGGTGAGTCTAGGCCCCCATATGGTTGGCTTGGATCGCCTTCTGACACCCCGAGTAGCGTCGTGCGCTCAGAAGGTGACTCCACTGCGCTCTCCTCGTCCGGAGTGCTCTTGACCTTTCGTAGCCCTGAAATAGACATCCTAGATCGTACTCGGTCAAAGGGTCCTTCGCTTCCAGCTCTTGGATGCTTGGGTGGAATCAAATGATTATCGCGGAGCAGGCTCCGCTCCTCGTCTCGCACGGTCTCCCTCTCTTTCTTCGACAAATGACTGTGTTTCTTCCATGACGTTGGTAGGTGACTCCTTTCAGGTACGCTGGTAGACATTATAGCTGTACCGCGTGATCCTGGGTTAACGTAGGAAGGCCGGCGATAAGAGTTTATCATGGAATATTGCCTGACTGTATCCGAACCCGAGGAAGAATCGTTATCATCTTCGGACGCCGAGTTGTCTTCTTCACGATCCCGTGCAATGGCTTCTTCTGCTATATCTTGCGACTGGGTAAAGCCCTCCATCTGTGATGCGACATCGTTTGCAAAGTCATTGACCGGCTGTTCCGGTGGTATCGTTGGTGGGGCCATGGCTTTCAAATCCGACCTTGAGTTGATGTGTCACTCAATAGCATATGGATGGTGGTTGGAAGAAGAGGAAGAAGTGTAGAAGGCAGGACTACCAAAAAGTCAAAGAGTGGGGAATGACTGATATGAACACTCATTATGACTATCGCATTGGCTGACAGATTTCGGCATGGTCTAATGCGGCAGCTACAAGCGAAAAAAGCGACTTGCACATTAGCTTCCGCCCTTTCGCCTTGCCGAGATAGCTTGACACATGACAAGTGCAGTAAAAGGCGCATGTCGTGACTCCAACCTGCACGATTATATTCCTTTGGTGGTGCTGCAGGATCAGGGCCGATTGGTGTTGTTAGGATATCATCGGCTGATGCTGATCTTATCATTCAGCACTGATGCACAAGCGTATGAGGCTGCGACCGGATCCATGGGTCGTACAAGGCCGATGTACAATTTTGAACGCGCCATCAAGTACCATAGCATTCAAGGGCCAACCTCAATACCAAAGCTAGAAAGTCTTTCATGGACGTAAACACACCGAAGCGCAGATAATCATCATTTCCAAATGCCAGTCCCAACCTCGATCAGATGTAGTTCTTGATCCTAACAACAGAATTGATCGACAACAGAGGTTCTGGAGGTCCAGAAGCATTGTGTCATTGCTAGTATTGGAAATCATTTCGCTAAAAGGGTATGATCATTGTACAAAAAGAACATTAGACAACCACTCTCCTCAAACCCTCAGTACCTCCCAGGATTCTCCTTCCAGTCACAGCATCCCGTCCTTTACCGCTCTCCCATCTTCCTTCACGGCTTCCTTCTTCCCTGCCCCAGCCCTCGTCTTCTGCTTCCCCGTCGTCTCCCGTTCGGAATCCTGCGGCACCCTCCATGAAGGCGAGCTGGCGGTCATGCTCACCTCCAACCCATCGGTGTATGCAAGTGTAGCAGTAGACGAATCCTGTGGGCGAGGCTGTTGGAGTTATGATGGGTGTAACACAGATCGGACACAAGGCTGATGAGGGTGGTGTAGGTACGGTGAGGATGGGGAGGAGGGTGGTTGAGGATATCGGAGGGTCGATTCGTTGGGGTTTGTCTGACAAAGACGATGCTGGACGCGCCTTTTCGGAGGATTCTGCCTGCTTCGACGATTGCTGCTTTGCAGAAGGTGGAAGGGATGGTAGTATCGGTGGTGGGAGATCGATGTTCTCAGCGGCTTTCCTCGATAGCTGTCGGGCAAAGTCTGAGGCATGCCACCACTCTAGAAACTTGAGTGCAAAGATACTGGTCGGGAGAAGTATCTTTAGCGAACTCAACAACCGCGGCTCGATGCTCCTCGCAATGTTTCTTGGTGAGAAGATGGATCCGCCTTCTCCAGGCCGCGCAGGCCCAACCTTTCTTGGTGCGGTTGCAATCTCAATCGCCCTGTGGTCCGCCTCGCCCAATCTCCGTATCCGTGAACCGATCAACCACATGAAGGGCGAGTGATACTTTGTGCCATCAAAGAGGTATGCCATGTTGAATGCCAGCAAGGAGAAGTAGTAGGCAGCATTCACACTGGGGTATATGTTCCGTAGAAACCACTTGTAGTAGTGCATCAGTCGCTCCTTGACAGTCGCTCCGGCCTGTAATCCTTCTCTATCCCGGTTGTAGCCAGGGCCCAGGAGGTTCGCATGCGCAGCGTGAACGTCGTAGCCCTCGTCGAACTTCCTCTTCAGCCACGGCAGGCCAACGAGCACGGCAAGGTTCTTCCAGATGTCGCCGTTGCCCAGCTTGACAGCCTCGCGCACGCTGTCGGATGCACCTAGCTGTGCGCGCGGTATCTCGCCTCCTCGCACTCTCAGCACCCGAGCGCGCTTGAGACCATAGAAGTTCTCGGTGAAGGATCCGCCGTATGTACGCAGGAAATGGCGCTCGACGAGCAGCATAAGCAGCGCGTAGACCTCATCGAAGGAATTGAGTATGGGAAGTAGGTATCGCGGATATCGGGGTGTTGTGATGGCGAGGAGGTAGCGCAGCGATGGGGGCAGGAGCGATGCGAGTTGCTGCTCGGAAAGGAGTTCGAAGAGCGAGGGCTTGAGGTCGTCTATGCCATGCTGGAGTGCTGGAAGGAACTCCATGTCGGCCTGTGGAAAGGACGGGGAATCCGGGGGATCATGGGGTTGATGATTGTTGTAGCATCATCTGTCGGCCATGGTTGATGCGGCAGGTACGCGCAGCCGAGGCAGGAGCGCTCGGGGCTAGCCGCCTCCTCCGCGTTCACTCGACGCGTGCGAGCGAGCTCCTTCCTACGTCACATGCTTGCATCCCCAGGCGGCGACCGTCACTTCTGTGTTCCAACCATAGCAAATGTAGCAACGGCCATCCCTCCTCCACAACATTCTGTCCTGTCATGATGTATCCCGACGACCCAAGATGTACCGAACTTGCGTATCCCGACTTGGTCAACTTCGGCGTATCTGTGTAAGCTCACCTGGTGCGCTGCATAGTAAACACAACTAACCGCCCTGTGACATAGCTTCATAGTCGTCGGCATCCTCGTATCGTACCTTCCGCAACACTATAAGATCATAGCACGTCGCTCATCGCGTGGTCTCAGCCCCATGTTTGTCCTGCTGGGCACTGTGTCTGGGACGGCCAGCATCGCCAACATCTTGACTCTACCGGAGAGCACAAGGGACATGGGATGCTGCAAGGAAATCGGTAGCTTCCCATGCGCAGCCGCTATGCTCGGCATAGTGCAAATCGGTGTGCAGTGGAGTTGTTTCTTCTTCATGTAGGCCCCGATGAACCGTTGAGCGCACTACAGATTCTAACAACCAGCAGTATGCTACTCTTTCTCATCTTCTTCCCTCGAGGCTCCTCACCAGACGTAGAAGAAGGACAGGATACAGACATGCCCACGTGGAAAGAAGCAGTGCTCGTTCTGGGTGTGTCGCTCGCCTTCTTCGTCGTTGCATTCATCGGCTCCGTCGTCTTCGTATACGCGCTTCCTTCACACGTTCGCGGATGGGCCAACTTCCTCGGCTTGCTTGCCACGGTCCTCGCCGCGATACAGTACATCCCTCAGATCTTCATGACATGGAGACTGCAAGAAACTGGCAGCTTGTCTATTCCCATGATGTGCATACAAACACCGGGGAGCTTCGTCTTTGCAGCCAGTCTTTATGCGAGGCTGGGACCTGGGGGCTGGAGTGCATGGGGCCTGTTCATCTTTACAGGTATCCTGCAAGGCTTCCTGCTAGTCATGGGCCTGTCTTTTGTCTTGAGAGACAGAAAGGCCCAGAAAAGCCAGCAACTCGACGATGCTAATGGGAGTGATACTGCTGGAGACAGCGAGAGGGCGCCATTATTGCACGGTCAAAGGTAATAGTTGAATCCTTGTTCTCGTTGATATAAAGCTTCATCTCATAATCTTAATGCTTACACATTCACTCTTCTTCGATACTGGTCTTGTACTAAGTGTGCTTCCCTATACATATTGTGTTCAGGGAGAACTAGATGCGCCCAGGGATGGACTCTGACATTCAGGTACTCGCTCCCTTTGCGAGCTATATATGTTGGTCTCGCTACACTCATGGTCAGAATTCCCTACACCCGTCGTAAAGGCAAAATCTGGTACAATTGCACCAGGTTAAACCGAGGGTACTACACCTGCATCATTATGCAATACCTCGGATCCTAAATTCGTATTCAGTTTCTTCTTGGATCGACACTTGAACGAGCCCAAATACCAACACTACGCAAGAGCCATGAAGCAGACCAACTCACTGGCAAAGCTTACATCTCTTTAACCAGCTGTCTAAGAAGATGTTGAACATCTCGACTGTTCTCGTCACTTTCGGGTAGAAGACACAACATCCGTGGCGATATTAACCTTCACGCCAAGCCAGCCTATCGCCCTTAGGGAAGGTATCAATGTCCGCCCCTTGGCAACTTGGCAAAGAACGATCTACTCTCTTGTTACCTTCTTTTCCGGACACAGTACCTGCAAGGCCATGATAAGAGTGGGCCAGGAACGGTGTCGCGCGCACAAATGAGCTGCATATGCCCAGGAGGCCGGAACAGCAAGTGGCGGGGAACATGTGTATATGAGCTCGGCTACCACCTCAAGATATTACTTGCATACTTTTCATAATTGCTACTGGAGCTGGTCAATCGAAACTCCAAGATGAAGGTTTCAAGTGCTATCGTTCTTGCGGGCGCTGCCCAAGCATTTGCTGCTGTGCGACCCCGGCCTTTGGTGTCATCTGGTCCCATCCAGGCTGAGATCAAAACTGAGAAGTAAGATCTCCAAGTCGCAAAATTTGACAAAACTGACCATCTCAGGTTGATGAGCAATCTCAAGGCCTTTGACTCCATCGCAAAAGCAAATGGAGGCAACCGTGCTTTCGGTCTCCCAGGTTATGCTGCATCTGTTGACTACATGCTCGCCAAAACCCAGAACACACATTTCAAGACATGGACCCAGGACTTTCCTGCTCTTTTCAACAGAGTTGATTCTATCGAGTTCAGCGTGAGCAACAGTTCCTACCGCGTTATTGGACTTTCATACTCGCCATCCACCACTCCGGAAGGTTTGACGCTGCCGCTTGTTCTGGGTCCTTCTGGAGCTGAAGGTTGCACAAACGAAGCCTACGACAGCTTGGATGTCGAAGGCAAGATCGTCTTGGTACAGCGAGGAGCATGCCCCGATGGCACAACCCTTGCTGGGCGCATGAAGCCTGCTGCTGCCGCCGGTGCTTCTGCCGTGATCATCTACGCAAGCGACACAGCAAATGTTACTGGCGGTACACTATCCAACCCCAACCCTGAATACGTCTCCACCGGCTATATCAACCTCGCCGATGCGGAACCCCTGGTTGCTCGCCTTAAGGCTGGCGAGACCATTGAGGCGTACTTCCAGCAAACCCAAACCGTAGAAACGCGCATTACGCAGAACGTCTTCACCGAGACCAAAGATGGCGACCCAACCAACGTCATCATGCTTGGCGCACATCTCGACAGTGTTCAGGCTGGTGCTGGTATCAACGACGACGGCTCAGGCAGCACGCTGATCCTCGAGATCGCCAAGGCACTGAGGAGATTCGGTGTCAAGAACAAAGTACGCTTCGCATGGTGGGG
>Ga0058698_10001377_pt1 | contig 11020 bp, 19 predicted proteins | sample AgamicAsSfe_FD_67288 | JGI IMG/M metagenome (GOLD analysis project Ga0058698, IMG submission 67288) | Agave microbial communities from Guanajuato, Mexico - As.Sf.e | ecosystem: Host-associated > Plants > Phyllosphere > Phylloplane/Leaf | place: Guanajuato, Mexico | collected 2012-05-30
CAGTCAGTCAGTCAGTCAGTCAGTCAGTCAGTCAGTCAGTCAGTCAGTCAGTCAGTCAGTCAGTCAGTCAGTCAGTCAGTCAGTCAGGCAGTCAGTCAGTCAGTCAGTCAGTCAGTCAGTCAGTCAGTCAGTCAGTCAGTCAGTCAGTCAGTCAGTCAGTCAGTCAGTCAGTCAGTCTCGAGAGTAGCCAGTCAATCTCTAGAGCACTCAGTCAGTCTCGAGAGCAGTTGGTCAGTCAGTCTCGAGAGCAATCAGTCGAGCGAGTAAAAGAACACCAGGACTAGGACTAGGACTTGGACTCAGGCTGGCTTGGTTCCATATTGCTTAAGGATATGTAAAATATGTGAAATACGTGAAATATATCTTGTATATATAGAGCTCTGTGTACGTATGTGCGTATGTGCGTAGCAAACTATCCTGTATACATCATCTCAGATGGCTCGTCCCATCTTAAATGTACCTTCCAATATATACATCACCACATCACAACACCATCTCACCCCATACCACCAACACCGCATCACCATCCCCCTCGTTTCCCAACCGTGAACACCAGCGCAATGCTCGCAAACTAAATACAAAAGAAAATTCAACCCTGTTCAACAACATCCTCCCCTTGACCGATCATCGACCAGCCTCAAACTCGCTAGGTGAATAATAGCTGTTCACCTGACTCAACTGCTCCAACTCTTCACGTTCGTCTGGTATCCGGCTTTCGCGTTGAAGGCTCGCGCTCACACCGTTGCCATCCCAGACCAACTTCAACCCAGCGCCGGGCTTTCCCGCGGCTGCTCCCGTCAACCCGGCACTCGTCTGCGTTCGACCTGCAGTGATCGGGCTGCTGTTGCTGCTCTGCACATGACTGCTCTGCCCATGACTGCTCTGCACACCATGACTCGACGTTCTCGCGGGCAGCGCCACGGCCGTCGCTTCCTGCACCACGGGGACCTCCTCATCCATCTCCAGCACTCTGCGTATAATCTTCATCTCGGAATGATCCCTATACGTCTGCATGCGCCTGCACCAAGCCGGCTCTCCGTCTTCAAACAGAAACTCCCCGCCAACTTGCATCAGATTGCCCGCGGCAAGCTTGTCCCGTCGCTTGGCGCGTACGGCAGGCATGAGCGACTTTACCGTCAAGTCCCAGGCGGAGTGCTGCGCCATGTATGTGGGTCGGGAACCGTATTGCATGGTCATGTGCATGCCGAGGGCTTTGTAGAGTTTGCGGGTCGGGTCGGCGTAGATGCGGAAGGGGCAGGTGGTGTTTGTGGTGTAGCGGGGGATTAGATGGGGCATGCCGCAGCCGATTACGGTTATGGTGGTGGGAACGGGGAGGGAGAAGTAGGCGGAGGGTGTTATGGTTTCGGTGAGGCGTTGGAGGTAGGTTTGGCAGCCCTAGAGCTGAAATTAGCATGATGCACATGCTGGGCCATGCGAACGGATACTGGACTTACGAAACAGTAGAAATGTCTGATGAAAATGATAAGTTGGCGCTGTCCGATGTGCTCGTTTCCAGTGTATAGACTCTTGAAAGGCCTCGACACGCCATCCGCATCGTACACAGGTACGTTCGCCGCCTTCTCCAGCTGTGCCACCGTCGGCAAGGGATGCGATTCACCTTCCGCATCGTCCCCATCGTGAAACTGCTGAAACCACGCTTCTGGGTCATAGTCGCAGCTTGCGCCGTCAAAGCTCTCGGCGTCTTGCGTGGGGTGGCTGTCCATTGTAGAAGTGTGGCTGGATACCGGACGCGAGATATGCGAGCGCGCTGAATTTGCGCCGGTGGAATGTGTTGGGGAGGAGGAGAAGTGGGCTGCGTGCAGGGCGGAGTGGGCGCCTGCGTTTGTGGAAAAGGAGTCGTTGGATGTAGAGTCTCTCGAGACTGGGGAGCCTAGCATGATGGCTGTGGAGGTGGTAAATGCTGTTTGCGAGACGGATGAACAGGCTCGAAGTTGAGACGAGGGATGAAAGCGTGTCGCAAAAGCCGTGCCGGAGGTAGATTGCAGGCGGGCAGCGGTGTAGAATGAACCCTAGAGAGCAAGCTATCGACGGTCGCAAAGTCGCAAACCGCAGATTGATGTATATCGATGCAGGCAGTCGACAAGGAAATACACGATAGATGAGATGCCAGGTAGGTTTTCAAGTAGAAGATGAGGTGATGAGCCTTATTTAGGGGAGTAAGGTTTTATCGGATGAGATGAGCCTGAGACTTGATAGGGGCTGGGGACGGTCCGTGCTTTGAACTTTCGCAGTGGGGTCTGGGTCTGGGAATGGGGGCGGTGAATTTGCCTTTGCTGTTGAATCTTCAGATTCGATAGTTTCAGCAATAAAGTATATCGTGCGTCTGATGGAAGGCCTTTTTGATGGTTGCAATTATCAGTACGTTCGTCGGTCGAGTCGTGGTGAAGTGGACGATGATGGAGAAGATCAAGCACGAAGTCAATGGGTAGGACTCGCTCTTTGAACAATCCATCTATCTCTATCTATCAGCTCGGCCGTTTCAGTGGCCAGGCCAGACTCTGAAGATTTGCTAAGCAGTTGTATCAGAACTAAGAGTATGCTAAGCTACTGTAGTTCCTTTCTTCTCGCGAATCCGATGCCGCTAACATGACCCGCCAGCACGCCAGCGAATAATAAGTCGTACAGTCCCACGCATGCCAGCTGCAGTTTCAGGTATAACTAAAGCATAGGAGCGGACATATAGCGTGGTGGGTGGAGTGTGCATGTGCTCAATCGAGCTGGATATCTTTGTGATTAGCAAATCAGAAGCCATATGGATAAAGGGTTTAATCAAAGGAGTCTCTTAGTGCTTGCAAGCGTATCTTCTGATCGTCGTGTAGTCGCGCTCACAGAGGAGAGCTCCTCGACTACTGTGGGCCGATGCTGGTGGTGCCATCGGGCGACTCAGACGTCGAAAAAGTTCGACGGCAAAGATTCTTATCGAGTCAACTGCGAGTCGGCAATCCCCTGTTTCGCCTCTTAGCTCTCAGCTCTGGGTGCAACGTCTAGCGCTCCCCTCAGTCGAACCTTGTTTGTCCTTGTCCTTGTCCTTGTCCTTGTCCGCCCTGCTGGCCGTGCTGCTGGTTTCCTCAGCCTGAGGATTTCCCATTTCCCACCCCTGTGCTGTCCCGATTCCCAGGACTTTGTATGCGATCCAGACTACCCGAACCCTACATAAGTCGTGCATAAGGTATCTTTCAGATCTGCTGCGCTGTGATCTCATCTGACGCACTCCTGCCCTTGCCACAGAGGTACCTGTATACTGTCACATCACGCATGTATACAGCCTTGTTTCAGCGTCATAGGCTGCTGTGACCTGTCGAGCATCAAGCACGATCCTTGCGTGGCAGAAAGCTTCCGACTGTATCGTAGAGATTCGCAGAGTGTTGATTCGCCCAGGCACACTCGAAGCTGCCAGCCTTGCCTCGGATGTTTTCCCAGCTTCCTCGGCCTTTCTCAACCCCAAAAGTCTCCTTGCGCATGGATCGAGCATATGTAGTGCTGAAGCTAGTAGTGTGACCCAACTCCTCACAAGCTACTACTGAAGCTAGTGTAGGGCCAAAAATCAAGACAAATCGCAAAATCCTAAAGAGGAAATCGTGTGGAATGGTAGCCTCGTTCGCCTCGGCTTCGGTTGTGCTCCTGTCACCAACAATGTGGGACCGCGAGCGCTATCGGCTTCCACGTTTTCGGTGTCGAGAGAGCCGGAACATGACACCATCTCTTACTGTCCCCACAAGCGCGCGAGCTTGTTTCGGACGACTTTTAGCTGGAAGCAGGATACGCGCGTGCTGCTTAGCTTAGCTGATTAGTTAGTTGTCTCAACAGAGCTTTAGTCGTCGATGGTGGAAGATGGACAGACTGGGGATAGTTTCCTTGATTACTTGATCACGTTGCGCGATTATTGTGCTCGGTGCCTGTTTCAGGGTTTGGGAAGGAGTATCTCATACTAATCTATCAGCCTTGCGGACCTGCTGTATGAGTCGAAGCAGGGAGATCATGCTAGATATAAAACTGGTGTCCAAGTCTCCTCAGGCAGCTCAGATAACACTTCACACAATGCCAGCTGTAAGAGATACAGCATCAAGTGACATCCTGCGTCTTACACACATCGCGTATACCCAGTCTTCATTCTTCCCAGCCTCTCAATACCCATCAAGAGCCATGGTCTTGTTGAGCAGCATCCCCAGCAAGAAGCCAAACTCACTATCATTCCTACACTCCTTCTCCTTGAGCATCTCCGTCCACAAGATCGAGTCCGTGTCGAAGCCCATGTTTCTGAACGCCCAGTCCGCTCTGTCCATATCGAGCTCCTTGGCAGGATCCTTGCCTTCGGCCTTGAACTTCTCCTCCAGCGCGCTACGCTTGTCGTGTTCAGCGATGGCGTCGATGCCACCACTCGCTTTGAGGTCAGTCTCCTTCATACGGTCAACGACAGATCTCATGACAGCCTCGATTCCAGCAAGACCGGCTTTCTGGAGGAAGTGCTTCGTGGCAGGTGGCCATTCGGAAGCCTCTTCAATCGCTTCAAGAATGTTCTGTGCGTTCGGCACGATGCTTTTGTTGAGACAGGTGATGATGTGACCGTGGAGCAGACGATGACCGATTCGGTAGTTCTTGTTGCTCTTCATGAAGGGCTTGATGACAGCAGGTAGGTATGGCCATGAAGCGATGCTGGACATGCCTTGATCACCATACTGTTCAGCCTCCTTCCAGACGAAATCCTCGTCGTTCATCTCGTTGTCGTTCTCCCATTCACAGGTCATCTTCATTGACGCTCTCATGCGTGGACTCAAGAACCCGCCGAGACATTCTCCACAGGTGCAACCATACTTCGTGCAAGCCAGCTGAGTCTGAGTGGGTGCCATCACACCGCGAAGTGCGAGAAGCTTCTTGACGTCTGCGTCGCTATAACCTTTGAACATATCAGACACGACAATTGTCATCATGCCATGGTCAAGCTTGGTTCTCTTTCGCTCCAAAGCGTGTTCGAGCTTCTGCAGCTCAGAAGGGAGAGGTGCTGGCTCGGGGGTGTCGTAATCATCGGTGGTTGCGAGACTGTGGGCAGCATGGCTGTTGTCATTGGATAGAGCGAACCAAACACTGTCTCCAACGCGACGGAAGCCAGCCTTGCGATAGAATGCGATGGCTGTGTCGTGAGCTTCATTTCGAAGCTTCTGCTCTTCAGCTTCTGGAAGATCACGAGGGATGGTGTGATTGAGCACAGCTGGCCAGACAAATGCGTGTTCGAGCGTGGTTTGAGCTTTTGAGCTCTGCTCGATCAAGATTGTCATCATCCGCGATCCGATTCTGCGACGGCGGTGTTCTTTCTCGACCTGAATGATCTCAATCTGCAGGATGTCGCCAGTGTCGAGTTCGTGACCGAAAGTACCAGAGCCCTTGCGAGAACCAGTGATGAACTCCGGTCGGACGCAACCATAGCTAGACGGTGTTAGCACGGACATCATGATCGCAAAGAGTCATTCTCTTACCGATCAAACATGTTGAAGGCAAGAGCAGCGGTGTCTTGAGACGGCTCCTCCATGTCACGCCAGAAGTTTGGCCTGATGAAGCTACGACGCATGATACGACCACCAACTGACCCAAGGCGAACTCCATGTCCCTCATCCTCATCCTCAACAACCTCTTCAGCATAAGGGTCGAGCTCATCGAAGTCCTCATCATCGCCCTCATCGTCGTCTTCGGGCTCATCTTTGTCATCATCAGCTCCGCCAAGCCCCATCTCTCTTCTCATCTTCGCAATAATTGCAGCTGCGCTAGGACGCTTCTTCTCCTTCTTCAGCTTGATGTCTAGGATAAGCTCATCGGCCTGACCGGAAGGTGTCTGGAAAGCGATCACAGAGACGTCCTTGAGCCATGTGAAGCCTTCAACGCTCTCACGCAACCTGAATTTGAACGTGACACCTTTGACCAGAGAGCTTGACGTCGAAACAGCAGTGCTGCCTGGTTTGACGCGTTTGTGGCCCGGAGCAGGTGATGCTGAGGCCGATATAGAGTGCTTGGTGCTACTCATTTTATGAATGCAAGGTCTTGTTGTTGCTGATCTGATAAGAAATGCTGTAGTGAGCTGGTAGGAAGAGGAGGATGCTGATGGTGATGTGAGAAGCAAACAATGAAAGCAAACAGAAGTGACAAACGACAAGAAGCTAGGTAGCTGACGCTTCGAGACTAGCGTCTAATCTGTGAAACAGGGTCCGACATGATAAACGTGCAACTTGGTTCTGAAACAACACATTCTGATGCTACTCTGAAACGGGTTGGGTTTATCATGCTGATTAGGACGACTCGAACATCGTTGCATGTATACGCAAAGTCCGCCTATGACAATCTGAATTCTTGTTAGCTAGATAAGTGTATTTATTTTGTGTATAGTTATCTTTATTATCCTTCTTCTGATAGTCGGACCTGGTTGCCAATGTCGCGTGATCTCGCTGATGTCTCATCAGCGCAGATCACCCTGTCAGTACACCCCCGACATATGAATGCTGCGGATGTGTTCGCAGAAATGCCGTTGAGCGTTCATGGTGCTCTAATGGATGTCTTCGCTTGATTATAGCTTTCCTTTTTCGCGCGCGGTCTGTCTTGATCAATAGCATCGCGCTCTACACCAAGCATGTAGCCCTCATTAAAGTCTGGAGAGTAGGCTCGACGAAGTGCAAGACGTTCTGCTGACACGAAGGAGAAGAAGTACAATGACAAACTTTGTTCCATGATAGCAAGAGCAGCATCAATTTCGAGGCACAACGAATTATAGCCCTGACAGGACCACCGCGATATGCTTTACCACCCCATCCTGAAGCACGCAAGGGATCCTGCCGCCGATGCTACTGTCAGAGCAGAAGTTCGAACCGGATCTCTACAGCTACGGAACTCTCCCCAGGATACTTTCAGACTTCCGGACTGGTGCAGTATGTGATCTAGTAGTTCTAGCTGGCCAATCGTCACAGACGTGATTACCGAAGACAGATACAGCACAGTCGGCGCAACTTTGCAGCGACATGTTTGAAATAACACAGGCCCCACGTGCATCGAAGCTTTGGAGCCAGGAGTTCTCTCCATCTTCGCTTGTGCGCGCTTCGTTCGCTGAGAACGTCAGCAGCACAGAGCCGCACTTGTGCAGGCACTGCTACAAGTCCATTCCCAAAGTCGGCATCGATCGCATGCGGTTCCTGCAATAGGCAAGCATATGCATCTTCGATCTGGTGGCTTTCAATGCACAAGGATAGCATGAAATGACAGCAGCACGTGGGTGACCTGAGTGGAAATCTTCGCTGTTCATGATCATGATCATGATGTGACAAATCGCGGTGTTCTCTCAGACTTCTCAAACAGGCAGGTCAAGTCAATCAGCGTGTTGGACTAGAAGATTGTCATTGGACGATAATGGCCTCCCCTTCTTCCTCCCCTTCGTGCTTCGTTCAATCAAGTTGACGCTATTGGTTATGCTGGGAAACGTGGAGCGCTCGCAGTGCGGGAGTCCTTTTGACGCTAAGACACAGCTCATGCAAGATGAGGCAAGAAATGCCCCAGCTCAACTCCATCTTGGGACTTTGGGGGATATGGCACTACCTAAGTCCTCCTAGCTCTCCTGGGCGGCCCTCAGCACCCACATGCCCCTCTAACACTCTTGTCGGGACGGGCAGTAATAGAGTATAACTTTCCTAGCTCGATGATCTGCAGGCCACAGCATCTATAAGGTATCCCACATCCACCTCCTCTTCATCACCTTCTTCTCCATCCCATCGACCCTATATCCAATCACTTCTTCTCTTCTCTTCTTGCCTCATTCGCTTTGACAAGATGAAGGGAACTGCTAGTTCTGCCCTCGTTGGGGCACTCTCCCTGGCGGCTTCAGTCCAGGGTGCTCCTAAGCTTAATGCTAGGACTGTTGACACCAGATACCCTTACACTGGCCCTACTGTGCCTGTTGGTGACTGGGTTGACCCAACCATTAATGGCAATGGCAAGGGTTTCCCGAGACTGGTAGAGGCTCCTGCTGTGACGCCCGATACTGCCAACCCTGCCAACAACATCAACGTTATCTCGATGAGTTATATCCCCGGTGGAATCAACATTCACTTTCAGACTCCCTTCGGTATTGGTGCTGCTCCGATCGTCAAGTACGGTACTTCAGCCACCAACTTGAACTCAACTTCCGCTGCCGGGTCGGTCAAGACCTACCTCAGAGAGCCCCCTTGCTCCGCTGGTCCCGTCACCCAGTGCAGCGAGTTCTTCTACGATGTCTCCATCACCGGTCTTACTCAGGACACTACCTACTTCTACTCTATTCCTGGCGGTTCGTGGTACTGAAGTAACTACACTATTCATCAGTTCGCTGATCCTAAGCAGGCAACGGCACCACCCCATCCCCGGTCCTCAGCTTCGCCACCGCCCGTGCTGCTGGTAACACCAAGCCTTTCAGCGTCGCCGTCTTGAACGACATGGGCTACACCAACGCTGGCGGTACTCACTCTGACTTGATCGCCGCTGCCGACTCCGGTGTTGCCTTTGCATGGCACGGTGGTGATATCTCATACGCCGACGACTGGTACTCCGGCATCTTGCCTTGCGAGTCCGACTGGCCCGTCTGTATCAACGGTACCTCCACTGAGCTCCCATCATCTCCTCTCCAACCTGCTCCGGTGCCCGCCGAGGTAAGTCTTGTTCGCTTCGCTCATAAATTCTACCACTGCTAATTTATCGCCAGTACTTGGTCCCTCTTCCCGCTGGCGAGATCCCTAACCAGGGTGGTCCTCAGGGTGGTGACATCTCCGTCATCTATGAGTCCAACTGGGACTTGTGGCAACAGTGGATGAACAACATCACCACCAAGATCCCCTACATGGTCTTGCCTGGTAACCACGAGGCTGCCTGTGCCGAGTTCGACGGTCCCAACAACGAGCTCACTGCTTACCTCAACGACAACGAGCCCAACTCGACCGCTCCCACCTCTGAGCTCACCTACTACTCTTGTCCTCCCACTCAGCGCAACTTCACTGCTTTCCAGAACCGTTTCACCATGGAAGGTGCCCAGAACGGTGGTGGTGTCTCCAACTTTTGGTACTCGTTCGACTACGGTGAGCAAGATTGAGATGAGAATCTACCCAGTGTCAAGACTAACCCTCACCTAGGCATGGCTCACTTCATCTCCCTTGACGGCGAGACTGACTACGCTCAGGTAAGTAGCAACGATTCGATATGCTATTTTTGCATTCTCTAATCTAAGTGCAATTAGTCCCCAGAATACCCCTTCGTTGCTGACGTCGGCACACTGACCAACGAGACCCTCCCTACAGAGGAGCAGACCTTTGTTACTGACAGTGGTCCATTCGGTTACATCAACGGAAGCTACACCAACAACGCCGCCTTCGAGCAGGTCAACTGGCTCGCGAAGGATCTTGCTGCCGTCAACCGCACCAAGACTCCCTGGGTCATTGCCATGTCCCACAGGCCCATGTACTCTTCAGAGGTCTCTTCATACCAGAAGCACATGCGCGCTGCTTTCGAGGGAATCATGCTTCAGTACAACGTCGACGCCTACATGGCTGGTCACATTCACTGGTACGAGCGTATGTACCCCATTGGTAACAACACCATCGACATGTCGTCTGTTGTCAACAACAACACCTACCTTACAAACCCCGGCGTATCCATCACTCACATTGTCAACGGCGCCGCTGGTAACATTGAGTCGCACTCTACCATCAACGCCACTCTTAACATCACTGCATACCTTGACCAGGTCAACTACGGCTTTACTCAGCTCAACTTCGTCAACACCAGCACGCTCATCTTTGAATATCACCATGGAACAGGTCCGCATATAACCCTCTCTTCAGCTCCCTTGTCAACAAAACTGACCAACTTTGACTAGGTGTATCCCCAGGTGTCATCGGTGACACCCTCACCCTCATCAAGCGCCCCGGTGCTGTCACTAAGGTCTCTTCTTCCACCTCCGTCAGTGGAAACCCCTCCACCGTCGTCGCCAGCAACTCCGTCCCCACTTCTTGCAAGTCCAACAGCGCTGGCTACTCCTCCTTGATCGGCGGTGCCTCGGGTGCCTGCGCTCCTGCTACCACTCCTGCCTCGACCCTTGCATCCTCCACTGGTTCTGCCAGCTCCACAAAGGCTGCTTCTAGCAGTGCTTCCGCGACCGTCGCACCAGTCTCTGGATCCAGCTCAGCTAAGACTTCTAGCAGCACTGTCGCACCAGTTTCTAGTTCCAGCTCGACCAAAGCGTCCAGCAGCACTGTTGCACCAGTCTCTGGTTCCAGCTCAACCAAAGCGTCCAGCAGCACCATTGTTCCAGTTTCAGGCGCCAGCTCATCCACTAAGGCTTCCTCGAGTGTCGCCTCAAGCACTGTTGCCCCAGTCTCAGCCAGCTCAGCCAGCTCAGCCAGCTCCGCCACCAAGGCCTCCAGCAGCGCAGCTTCCGGCACTGTTGCACCAGTCTCAGGATCCAGCTCGACTGCCACCCACTCTACCACCGTCACTGCCGCATCTTCTGGCGCAACCTGTGCTGCCCCAAGCACCGTCACTGCACCAGCTAGCACCGTCTACGTCACCGTGACCGCTGGTGCCTCTTCTTCCGCAGTCGCCAGCTCTTCCAAGTCGGCTTCTGCTCAGGTTTCAGTTTCCTCGACTGTTCCTGCTCCGGCGTCATCCAAGGCCTCCATCGCATCGTCAGTCGCTTCGTCACTCTCCAGCAAAGCCTCTTCAGCTTCGTCAGTCGCTGCAACTGCCACTGGATCTGTTGCCTCTAGTATTTCCAGCAAGGCGTCTTCCGTTTCGTCTGTTGCCTCGAGTGTCTCCAGCAAGGCATCTTCCGTCTCGTCTGTAGCTTCATCTATCTCATCAGCCGCATCTTCAGCTTCAAGCAAGGCATCCAGCTCTGCCAGCTCCGCCAGCACTGCGACCTCCACCAAAGTCGCAGCCCCAATCGCAAGCTCATGCGGTACCACCCTCGGCAGCAACTACCAATACCCCCACCTCATCGTCC
>Ga0058698_10001378_pt1 | contig 11018 bp, 10 predicted proteins | sample AgamicAsSfe_FD_67288 | JGI IMG/M metagenome (GOLD analysis project Ga0058698, IMG submission 67288) | Agave microbial communities from Guanajuato, Mexico - As.Sf.e | ecosystem: Host-associated > Plants > Phyllosphere > Phylloplane/Leaf | place: Guanajuato, Mexico | collected 2012-05-30
CTAGTCTCTCTCCCCATGGGGTTTCCCCGGATAATGGTGTCCTCACACAAGATATCAGACACTAAAGAGAAGCTTGAGGCGCTAAAATCCTAATCTGGGTAGGCTTGCTCCCCCGCACTGACTCGCAGTGGTGGGCCACTACCCCTCGGCGACGCCACCCCGAGCAAGACTGCGTGTAAGGTAATAATGACACTCGGCGTACCTACGCCGAAAAACATCCATGTAACTGTTCCGCAGCTAGCACGTCCTCCGAGAGATGGCAACCAGTCCGAAGCGTGGTTGTTGGGGTGCGAATCACACCAGCTAACTGATTGCAGTCGGTTGTCGGCATTCTCGAAGCTGTCGTTTAGTCGCTGCAATAGGCATAAGGGCGTAATCGGCTGGGCAGGTACACGGAGAGGTTTATTAGCTAGATTGACTCAAGATTGCCTCCATGCAAAAAAGTCTCTAGCCACAACATTGGCAACATTGTATTCCGCCCGAAAGAACGTTCAACAACAAGACTCACGACCGACACAATAATAGTACTTCCAGCCTATACTTCCCATACTATATTTACCATGCGCACAAGACCAGCGCCGCAACGCGGCATTCGCATAGGCAATGTCTCTGGCGCGACTGGTGATGCTCCCCACGCCATGCTCCGCATGGCACAAACAGGCGATGTCGACTTCATCACCGGAGACTGGCTATCCGAGATGAACATCGCTTGGAATGCTATAGCCAAAGCCAGTGATCCATCTCAAGGCTACGAAGTTGGTTTCCTGTCCCAGCTCGAAGAAAGCATTGATATCATCGTCGATAAGAAGATCAAGGTTGTTACAAATGCGGGCGCATTGAACACGGAGGCGCTCCGGGACAAAGTGCGAGGGCTTTGTGTGCAAAAGGGGTATAGACATTTGAAAATCGCAGCGGTACTGGGCGACGATGTCACAGCGGAGGTCACAGAGATGTTGCGGAGAACACCAGGCGAGGAGGGAAGTGGGTTTCGGCATTTGGATCATAGTGACCAGTGCTTTGTGGAATGGGCAAAGGGATTCGAGGATCCAGCGAGTGCGGTGGCGTACATCGGGGCTTGGGGGATCGTGGAGGCATTGAAGAAGGGGGCTGATATTGTCTTGTGTGGGCGAGTTACGGATGCGTCTCCAGTGGTATGTTTGGCTATGATCATTTTGTCTCTTGTGGGAGATCGCTGACTCGGCTGATACAGATTGGTGCAGCAGCGTGGTGGTATAACTGGAAACAGGACTCCTTCGATGAGCTAGCTGGGGCACTTATTGCGGGGCGTAAGTCGATAGCGGCCATGTTCTGTGCTTTCTCCTGGTACTAACCTCCATTGTAGATCTGATCGAATGCGGACCTTACGTTTGCGGCGCAAACTTTTCTGGCTTCAAAGACCTTCTTCCAGGATTGGTCGACGTCGGCTTTCCCATTGCTGAGATCATGCCCAATGGATCCAGCTACATAACAAAACAGGAAGATCTTGGTGGCAAAGTTACTGCTGCAAACGTCACCGCGCAGCTGTTGTACGAGCTCCAGGGTGAGATGTATCTCAATCCCGACGTAGTGGCCGATATACGCACCGTAGATATCACGGCCACAGGCGAGCCACGGCGGGAAGTTCTCGTCAGCGGAGTGAAGGGATTTCCGCCACCACTTACCACCAAGGTCATGGTTGCAGCTCCGGGAGGGTATCAAGCTGAAACTGTTTATTATCTCAATGGCCTGGACATTTCGGAAAAGGCGGAGATGATGAAGCGACAGCTGACAAGCATTTTTCAGGGTAACCAGTTCAGCAAACTGTCCATGGAGCTTTACGGTGGGCAGGCGCTTGATCCGAAATCGCAGGCAGCGGGTACAGCCATGTTGCGAGTCTTCGCGCAAGCAAAGAGGAAAGAAGATATTGCGGCGAGCAAATTTCGAATACCCATTTACTCCCTTCGTATGCAAAGCTATCCTGGTAAGTCAAAAATGCAGAAGACGCGAGTCTCTCGAGATTAGTAACCTAATCACTTGTAGGCTATCACATGAACTTGGACTTTCGCTCAATGGATCCCAAGCCTTTCATGGAAATCTTCCCCACAACAATACCGATCAGTCAGATCAACCACAGAGTGCGACTGGACGACGAACCGATGATATACGCCCCGTCTCCACCCAGATCTGCCGAATACCCGCAGCTGCGACCGTCATACGAAACCGAAACACCCATAGATCTTCGGTCATTTGGCCTGACATCAAAAGCTCCATTAGGGACCGTTGTGCATGCAAGATCCGGCGACAAAGGCAACAATTCGAATGTTGGTTTCTTTGTTAGGCATGCTGATGAGTACCCGTGGCTACAGAGCTTTCTGACGGTGGAGCGGCTGTGTGCTTTGTTCGAGGATGACTGGAAGGACGGGTGTAGAGTCGAAAGGTGCGAGTTTCCAAACATTCTCGCAGTCCATTTGTAAGTACCCCGGTTTGCATGCTAGAAGTTGCTTCACTGACTAACCGGTACAGCCGAGTACTCGACTTCTTGGATGGTGGCATTGCCAGTAGCTCGCGCATTGACGGGCTCGGCAAAGGTATCGGGGAATACTTGCGCAGCAAGGTTGTAGACGTTCCAACGAGCTTTCTCCAACGGGGTTGCATATAGAATGGGGAGTACATGAACTTGAATGCAGCCTCCGCAACAGTGAAAACAGGCCAACATCAAAGATGTGTACCCATCGTGATGTCATTGAGCTGCGGCCCAATACCACCATAAAAGTCGAAGCTGTCGAACCAAGCCTGAGAGAATCGATACACAGACATATCGACTTGCTGCTGATCATACATTTGTTGCAGATCGAACGCTGAGCCTCTGAACTCATTCTCGATAGCCAATGGCGATAGGCTAGATACCACTCGATCAGTCCCCATAGGCTGGAGATATGATGCGTGGTTCCATTGAGGGTGCTGAACCAAATCGTTTGAGTTTGTTTCTGCCGCCAACTCGGACCTATCCCTGTACTGTTCGTCACGATTTCCCGAATCGTTGGTCGGCAAATGAGTAGCGTTGATGGGGGTTGTGCTGAATTTGATAACGTCGATCAGAATAGCATCGCTCAATCTATTGAAGATGTCGACGCAGCGTTGCAACGACTTCCATCTCTCCGAAACCGCTACGAGGATATTTGAGCACGTACGTGTGTCACTGATCACTTCCATGGTGCTCGGATTTTTGTTCAGCAGCCCGCCTAGTTGTCTACGATTGGCCTGGCAGTGCATCGTTACAGCGTACACATATGACAATCCCGCCATGAATAAAGCTTGTAGTGTAAGCCAGCTGTGGTTCAAGATCCCCATACGATGGAGACTTGCATATGAGGATATGGAAGCCTGAGAGGAGGTAAAGATTGCTTGTACAGCAACTGGGTCTCTTGATGTGTCCAGTTTAGGGGATGGCCGATGAAGCATTAGCACAGCGTTATGATATATCATCTCGAACCAAGTAGGTGATGTAAAGCAAGACGAAGGCGTCATGTCATTCACAGAGCTTGGAGGAACGACTCTTTCAACGTTCAAGCGCCAAGTCTTGAGGTCGGCTGCAAATTGATCTCTGCTGTGGCGGAGTTCATCGTCTGGAAGATTCTTTCGACCTTGATTGTGCAGAGTCTCGATAATGTCACCGCACAGTAGGCGATACTTGATGATCTGAACGAAGATCGAAACGCGGCGGCATGCGACCAGATGTTCGGCCATAGGTGTCTCGACACCAGAAAGCAGGATCTTGTCGCATAGATCCGACGGAAGCGCCGTGTCTATGTCGTCGTCGCGAATGGCGAGAGGCCTACCTAATATGTTGCTTACTATTCTGCTGTGTAATCAGCTGGTATTCCTTCCCGCATATTTTTGCATTGGAGTTTCCAGACGCACCTGTCCATGGCCACGATGCTCCAGAAGCAAAGCCGGGAGACTTCTTGCTGGACATGGTCGGCACTCGGTTCTACGTTTCCTATAGAGTCATCGGAGCGTTTGTACGGATATGCAGTTTCACAGTGAAGGCCGAGCTCGAGAGCAATTCTGCTCCCTACTCCCACCAAATGCCACATGCCTGTATAGTCTTTAGATCATGCTTGCAGCGAAATGACTCCTCTATTCGAGGGAGATATGGCAACATACTGGCTGAGGTGTCTTGCATGGAACTGCTCATGCGGTATTGAATCAACAGGATGATTGCCTGGAGAGCAGCAAGTCCCCCCTTCTCCAAGATTGTCGATCCCCGCTTCATCGCCCGCGTGTAATGACTATGCGCACTTGGCAGCCCTTGCCAGTCAGACCGACAGATACTAGCCGTGGCGATAGCAAGCACTATATCGAAGATGAAAGCTTCGCTTGTGGTCCGCGTGTAGAGAGCTCCGTTTGTGCTGTATGTTTCCGAAAGTATCGACAAGAGTGTGGCAGGGAGAACTACGGGGTAGCGTAAGTGGTCATGGTTGAGATAGGATAATACAAGTCGTCTTGCTATCTGTTCAGATGGTAGGTCGCGAGCAAGCTCTGCAGCCAAAGCCGTTGAGTCTGTAGCTTCGTCATCACCAACTGGCGTTATCGACCGCGTCGAAGTTTCGATGTTCACATTGGCTCTGATGAAGTTCGCTAAAAGAACTCCGCTTGAGGATCCCAGGTAGTTCCTTTCTCCGGACGCATTAATCGACAGGTATGATACTTCCCCGGCGACGTCGGTTGACAGACGGTGTTGCAGACTGCTACTCTCGTTTGTAGGAAGACTATCCTGAACAACGATGGGAGTATTCTGGCCTGTGCAAGATACTGGGTCAGCCCTATTGTGCTGCACCAGACTTCTGTTCTGGGCTTCTAAGCGCTTGATCCTGCGCTCAAGAGTGTCTACATGGACCTGGCTATAGGTACGGGCTTTCGTCCGATTTGTGTAACGACATTCCGATCCACTTAGGCTGCATCGTCGACATGGGACAGTTTTGTCGCATCGCACCTTTCTCTCGTGACATTGATCGCACCTACGCATTGGCATCAGTGTACTAGTCCGTGGCGAAACACCTTTTGACCAACCGGAAATGGGCTACGAAGACCTACGCTTGCATGGCTAGGATCGTGCCCTTGAGTTCCTAGGACAACGTTTCGAGCCTCGGTGCCCTGATCCGAGGGGTCGGTGTGTAGGCACAAGTGGAGCAAGAAGAGATAGGCTGGACCGGGTGGGCGTCAAGAAGAACGACGGTGTTCGGTATTCGGTGTTCCGCTCCGCTGAAACTCTCGCACGTAACTTGCCGAGATGTTAGTACAACGTATTTGTGGAGTTGAGTCGTTGATGCAGAAGTAAGAGTATGGCTAGGAAGCAGGTGGGCAGTAGCGTGGTTCGGCCTCGGCGCTCCGCGACCGAGGTTGATTGTCGTCAACGCACGCCACCAATGCAATTGGTTACCGAACGATCTGCCGGCATATCTCATTCGAAAAAGCAGACAACCCGGCGCTGTGGATCTTAGAACATGTACTCGTATCGAGCAAGAACGTCATTAGTTATATAGTCAAAACGTACGCATACTGCGTGTACCTAGGTATGATGTACTGTGATAGCCCTCGCTAATCTGCACAGCATCGATTGAAGTACGCGCAATCGGTATATACCTCAGGCCAGGTTCTCATGCCTTGTTGTTCGATTTACCACCACCTCCTGTTTGTATACACTCAGTTACCTCGATGTCATCTGATAGCAAGTATTACATGGTCAAACATGAATATGTGTGAAAAGTCAACACATTCCACAACTTGTAGCTCACCAAAAAATACTACAAAAACTGCTCAACTAATTGGTCTCACGATCGGCCCCACCATGATCGCCAAGATAATCAAGCAACATACCTAGTCTGTCAAAGATGACGCGCCGCTCATCACCTCGGACATGAAACTGTGATACTAGTCTTCCAGGCTAGGTCGGATGATGCGAACATGCCGAAAAAAAACAGCTTGACATTATGGTCGACCATGTAGGAGAGACTGTATGATTTTGATCTCATAAGAGCATTGTGCATGTGCAGTGACCCTGGCACAGCTTGAGCGGTCTGAGGAAATGAGATAATTCGATGCGACCGAAATTTTGTTTCCGTCACCCGTAGCTTTCTTGTTGCTCACACTTGCTTGTCGCCTGTGCTTTCTCGTTACTAAGAGGCAGTGCAAGGAGGGACTAGTAGTTGCGGTTACGCTGGGCATGTGGGACAAGATCTTAGTGTATGCTGAGACAATAAGCGTCATGCCTACAACGTGGAGTGAAGGTTAAGTATGATGTGCGTAGACATCCGTAGTAGTAAACTACAGACCTGTTGTATATGTTATTGAGACTGATATTGGAGCAGCCTGGATATTTCCTTTGAGAGTGAAAGAGTGTTCCAGGGGTGTGATCTGTGAGCTGCAATTCAGGATACTCTCGTTCCTAGCCGGTATCGGTGATGATATGAACTGCTGGTACATAGTAACCTTGCCAGCGAACAATCGGCTGCTGTGCTTGTGAGTGTGAGAAGACGATTGGAGAAGTGCGCGATTTTTCTTCTTTCTTTTCCCGAACAAGGAAAACATGAGCCTATCGTTCATCTCGGTCAAAACGACCGAGTGAGAGACTGAGATCATGTGCTCAATGGCAATGTGAGAATTTCTCCATCAGCCTGTGTTCGTGCTACTGCCGAATGTTGCGCTGCGCGGGATGGTGCGAGCGTGGCGGTGCGAACGTGGCGGCACGACATGTCTCTGGCTGGAACTGGAGAAGACATCGCTGTTGCATATCTCTCAGATGAGAAAGATGAAGTAACGAGACCCATATAATTTATTACCTGGTTTATGAACATTGAGCGGATGGAAAGTACAAAAGCTGTAGATCTTGGAGCGACTGCGTGTGTGTCGAATTTACTCCGCTTCGGAAGGGAATAACGGAAGCAAAAAGGCCAACTCATGATATCGTGCAACCCGAATGCGAAGAAGCAAGGATATCGTATGACTTAGCCAAGGCCGAGTACTGCGGCCACCATGATCCGTGATTCTTTTTCTCCTGGCCAACGCACCAGCATCGGTTTATAGAGCGCAGTATAAATTGTCGGAACAGCTGTAGTTCAGGAGTTCATCGTGTGTAACGAATTGGCTGTTGAAACGTCTTGCTAAGGTCTGTATCCCACAACAACATGTCAGCAATATCAGGCCGAAGACCCGCAGATCACATACATGACCGCTGAGCGGGGAATTTCTGATACGTCAACCTCCACATCTCGGCTGGGAGGTATCGATTGTTGAATTAGGGTCGGCCATTGGGACGGAGATCGGTCGCGACGAGTGGTATACAGTTATGATATCTTGTGTTGGTGTCCGCGACGCCGGAATGTAGTAGACTTCTTGCTTCAGAACCAGAAGTGCCTTCAATGACGATAGCGTTGGTATCTGTTTGTATCTACCCAGGTCGCTGTAGATCAGTGAAGCTTTATAGTCCAGCAGAGTAAGATAGTTGGGACGGCATAACTTCGAAATTATTGGTAGTCTCAATGGACGCACCGAATCACTCGCCCCAAGCGTGCGCCATTTTCTTCATGTTGCAAGTGTCAACCATGTTGTGGCTGGTATAGATGCTGTAGACCATAGTCTACATGAGCATATTGTTGAAACGCCTCTTGGAAGCACAAAGTATCCCCTTCACGAATGATACTGCTTTTTGAATTGCAGATCTGTGAACCTAATGCGGCTATAACTAGTCAGCCTGTATTCCAGAGTATATCCCATTAGAGAGGTTATGCATGTATGGAGCATACCTACTTTGAGCGACCCAATGGTAGCAGGATATGAACACTGGCATTCAATAGCACTTCACGCGGCAATGGCCTGAAAACGATACGACGTGCATGAACGCAGCTTGTGATGTAGTACAGCGTCCCTTGTAGATTCGAGCGGTTGACATCAGTGTCGATAGTTAAGAGTGTAGCGTATTGACTTGATTTCAGATGTACAAAAGTACGAGGTCACTAACAGTGCGTACAATCTGCCGATCAAGTCCTCGACCGGACAATACGGGTATACTTGTTGCACATGCTGAAGACTCTCGATGGCCATAGCGGTTGTTGAACGCGCGGACCTGATGATCATGTTGGTGATGGAGCACTTTCCACGACCCGAGCTTGTGCGAACATGTGGGACTATCCAAAGTTAGCTGTGGGTTGCCGTATGTTTGACCGAACCCTGACAGATATGTCAGCACTGAGCTTGTCGATACATGCACATTTCATGACCCTCCCTAAGCCCATGTTCATGTGCATGGGTCACCACACCCACCAGTCCAACAGCAGTAATTTTCTTCAAGCGAGTCGTCCTGTCTAGGAGGTCCAAACACACATTGGCGTTGCACCAAAGCAACAATTGATGACAAAGCTGATCGCAACCTTTGGAAGTAAACAAGGGTCAGTTTTGCGTTCGAGCAATCGGTGAAGGTGCGAACAGAGGAATTGAATGTGGTGGAGGCCGAACAAGGCTAGTGTCAATTCGATGAACACGTGCTCCATTCCTTGCTGTGCATCCCTTTGTGTATACGATCGCTCAAGAAAAAGCCGAGAAAAGAAGACATCTAGACGTGCGAAGGTGACTGCCTATCTAGTCAGCTCGCTCCTACCTGTGGAGCAATGCAAAATCGCCCCAAATCAGCTCGGTGAACTGGCAGCCCCGATGGTACACCTACGAGTGGGGACTGCCTAAAGTAGAAATGACGTTTGCCGTTGCATCGAGGCAAGACAACGGTGTACAACAGTGTGCAGAGATCGTGCATGCTCATGGTATCGACACCAATGCGACCTGATAGGAACCGGCGGCAAATTAGAGGATTCGCCAATTGCAAGTGATACGAGCGCACTTGCCCATGCGAACTTTCGTCCAAGAGGTAACGTGAAAAACGTACAAGGCGTCTCATGCTGTGTCGCCACGATGGTTGCCTTGTTGCCTTGATCCCTATTCCCGTCGCTGGAAGAGCCTGTTTTTACATCTGCCGGTAGTATTACGGGATCTGGGTCTTTACACAGGGGCGTGGGCGACAGACGTCTGCGTAGTCATGTGGCGAAGTCTCGAAGAAGCGCTGGGCACGTCTCATACCCAAGCTAGGCGCGGAATGTCATGCCAGTCTTAGGAGCATCTGCAGACGGTACTACAGCTCTTAGCAGCCCAAGCGCGGGTATCCTTCAGATGACTATGGCGACCGTGTTGACTGTAAGTCTCCTCTGTGCTATGGAGGTATGCCTATAGCAAGACGTGGAGTTATCTCCGAGAGCCTATGGAAAGAGATGGAAAGCAACATGATGATATCCACTTCTGCGACAATTAATGTCATGCTTGGTGAGGCTTTCAGGCCCATACGCCGTTACTCAAGCATCATGTAGCTCCAGCGCTACGTCGTTGTGCCACGTGGAAAGCGAGCCCGTGACAGATTCGATTTTTGAATGCGCTACGATCATGTGAGGGGGAAGCGTGATGAAGCGTCATCGCAAAGGAAAACAGAGGATGACGATGTTGGGTGTTGTCGGGTGACAAGCGAGGCAGGTGAATGATGGCTGCGGAGGTGTGGCTGGTCCCATGGCGCTAGGCAGTGACATCGGTCCCGCAGCCTTCAACCCCACTGCCGTGCGCCCCTCCAACACCTTGAGCAGACACAATACTGAACATCACTACACTCACACAGACGGACTTGCACTCGATAAGCGAATCAAACCCAAGCCCAACATGGCCTACAACTTTGTCAGGTCCTACATCGACACGTTCCGGGAGCGGACCGCCGCTATCAGCCACACATCGACCTTCCGCGAGACGGGTCAGATAACACCAGAGGAGTTTGTCCTTGCGGGGGATTTTCTGGTCTTCAAGTTTCCCTCATGGCAGTGGGCAGATGCAACATCGCCGGCGAAGCGCGTATCGTACCTGCCTGAAGGAAAGCAGTTCTTAGTTACGCGCGGCGTGCCCTGCCACCGACGGCTCGATGACAACTTCGCGGGTGAGGCCGGCCAGGACGAGACAATAGTACGGGATGGCTTCACTGCTGGAGAAGGCGCGACCGACGACGACGGCTGGCTAAGGACCGGGGGCATGGCGGCTAGTCAGGAGGCCAAGGTGCGCGATGTTCGGACGGTTGACGAGAGCGGCAACCTAGGCGCGGCAGAGGAGGAGGACGAGATACCCGACATGGAGGATATTGAAGACGACGAAGAGGCCATCATAAGAGATCCACAGGGCGACTCAAACACAAAGGCGTAAGTTTATCCGTCCTTGCTCTGCCAGCCAGCAGGGGACAGGCTGACGTCCACTAGGCCCCTCCGAACGTACACCCTCTACATCACATACTCCGCCCACTACCGAACACCGCGACTATATCTCTCCGGCTACGGCTCCACATCTGTCCCGCTCAAACCCATGGAGATGATGGAGGACATCGTGGGAGACTACAAGGATAAGACTGTCACAATCGAGGACTTCCCATTCTTCGACAACACTCTCAAGACTGCCTCAGTACATCCTTGCAAACATGCATCCGTCATGAAGGTGCTGCTCGACCGCGCCGATGCCGCCCTGAAGCTGCGACTTGCCAAGCTCAAGGCCGGCAAAGATGTCAGCAAACTCGACAGCGGCATGGAAGCACTTGTCGATGACACACGGTTGCTGAAGCTTACTGAGCAAGCCAAGAACAAGGACGGCGATGAGGCCAAGGATGACTGGGAAGTACTTAGTGAGGGCGGTGATGACGAGGTAGCCATCCGCGTGGATCAGTATCTTGTTGTCTTCTTGAAGTTCATGGCTAGGTAAGCACAACTCACCCCGACGTAGCGCACATCAGCTAACAATCTCATAGTGTAACGCCAGGTATAGAGCACGATTTCACCATGGGTGTCTGATTGTCGACATATATTTTGGGTACGAGGCGTTGGCGGCATCGTCATTGGGCAATTACTTTACTCAGCGGGCGTAGACATACCTAGGGCGGGTAGGCAGCAGTCTTCGCCATCACTATGATTCAT
>Ga0058698_10001379_pt1 | contig 11007 bp, 7 predicted proteins | sample AgamicAsSfe_FD_67288 | JGI IMG/M metagenome (GOLD analysis project Ga0058698, IMG submission 67288) | Agave microbial communities from Guanajuato, Mexico - As.Sf.e | ecosystem: Host-associated > Plants > Phyllosphere > Phylloplane/Leaf | place: Guanajuato, Mexico | collected 2012-05-30
CCAGTGCACCTGCCTCCGCCGGCTCAGACGCACCTGCCTCGACATCGCCAGCGAGCAAGAGCAATCCGCCCCCGCCGCCTTCCTCCCGTGGTCCCATCAACCACGCGAGACGCTACACGCTTTCCCGCTTCCCTCTGCTCCGCAAAGGAAGCCGCGAATTGACCAGGACGCCCTCGACCACAAAGAGCCCCGCCGAATCGCCCTTCTACGCTACCGGTGCACCGCGCTCCTCACAGTCGCTTGCGCGTGGCCCAGATCTTTCGCCCGCACGCGAATCCGCTGCCAGCCCCCACGAAGACGGCGACGTCATAGCTGAAGAGGAGGAAGCCACACGACATCTATCAGAGAGACCGAGAGCAGGCAAGCCCGACAAGATGCATCAAACAAGTTCGCGGTTACTCCGCATGACCGACGATGAGCGGCCCTATACCAGGGTGAGTACAACTATTCCTCACTTCCCGACATATCCACGTCAAAAACGCCGAGCCCGTCCAACTTCGACTATGCGAAGACGTCGGCTAACACTCGAATCAGGATTTCAAGGATCTCTTCTCAACCCTCATGGTCTCACTTCCCCTTACAGCACATCGCGTTCGCTTCAGGATGATTGACTTCACCTTCACATCAGACGAAGCAATCACCAACCTTGGATCCCTCAAATTTTCCCAGTCAAACCGCATGCCAGATCCCAAGGACTCATCACGTGTCGTCACCACTACCACCACAACCACTTTCTCAATGGCCAAGGAAATGGCCCGCTCCGTCTGCCAGAAGTTCCTCGAGGCCAAGTTTGTCGAGTCGGTAGAGGGCAAGACAGATTTCATGAACAAGAGCTCGGTCTGGCAACTTACGCCCAAGGGCATTCACATCCTGGAGCGGTTTTGCACACGCAACGGTATCGCTTCAGCTCACGTCAAGGCAGTCATCGAGTCCAACAGGAATCCCCGACAACTGGTTGTTCTCGAGCGTAACACCGAAACTGACAAGCTCCATCATGACGAACAGACTGTTGAGATCCTCTTCCGCCGCTTCATTGGTACCACCGCAAATGAAACCCAGTCAGATTCCGACTCAATACACGAGTTCTCAAAGTGTGATGTTGGGGTTAAGCTTGTCAAGCATCGGCCTACTTCGCAACGCCAGTTTGAGTACACCTTCAATGGACGCAACGCCGCACAGTGGCTCATGGACTGCACAACTATGGTTGACCCCCGCGAATCTGTCGAGGTCGGCTCATTGTTCTTGCAACTAAAGCTTATCGCTCCAGTTGATCCTCGTAATTCAGAACACCAGTTTCAGCCCTCCAAGCAGGTACACTATTACATCACCAATCACGGTGAGCGCGTTGCTGGCTGGCTTCTGGACGAAGTCCCCTCAGGTGGAGACATTGCAGTGAAGTCAAGGGATGGGGTTGCCCGCGATTCCAACAGCAACCGCACCAATGTCATCATCCGTAACCCTTCATGGCGCCTTCTGTACCGCGAGTTCCTCAAGGAAACCATGTGTGAGGAGAACCTCTCCTTCTACCTCGAGGTCCAGCAGTTCAACAAGCAGTATCGAGACGCTATCAATGACAAGGGGGATAACAAGGTCGAGACCATCAGAGAGACTCTTGCCGCAGCTTATGGTAAATCTTCACACACTCAAGCTGCAAACATTTTTTAACTGGTTTAGGTTTGTACAACGCTTTCCTGGCTCCTGGTTCACCCAACGAACTCAACATCGACCATGGTCTTCGTACACAACTCGCCACTCGTATGACACGTGCCGTTGGGGACGACGCAGCAATGTTGCAAAGCCTCAACGAAGTTGCTTCGCTTTTTGAGAAGGCACAGCAATCCATCTTCAAGCTCATGTCAAGTGTATGTTCTCTCTTGTATACCCGTTACCCGAACATCCTGCTAATCTCACATTAGGACTCTGTACCCAAATTCGTAAAGCACCCCAAATACGGACCCCAACTCCGCGGGCTCGATGCCGCTGCTGCATCCGCCTACGTCGCCTCACCAACTGCCACCCGATCATAGAATGAATATCTGGCCACTCTTACGACTGATTCTGATACCTTTCACATGACGACACAACGACGATATGCGAGTGCCGAACCATCTCAGGCTCGTGCGCCTCTCTTGGATAGCTAGCATCATTCTCCTGATACCTCTTTCTCTCGGGTTCTCAACCTGTTCTCCTACTCCATTGCATCCAGTCATAGACTGCGGCGTTTTATGGGTTCCCGGCCAAAAACATTAGCATCAGGTGGTCGTTCGTGGAATTACCCCTTTTCTTCTTTGACCTATGTCACATTTTGTTTACCTTTCTTGTCTTTTCTTTTTCTTCATCTGGTGGTCATAGCGGGATCCAATCTGCAGGCGTACGTCACTGAACGCTTGCAAACAACCGAAGTTCGCAGGTGTTCTTTTTCTTTTCCTTTTCCTTGACGGAGACTAAAAGCTGGGACCGAAGACTATCGGACGTTGCCCAGAGTACTATTTTTGGGCACCTGTTCACGGCTGCACCCCAGCTATTCTGCCCTCTTCATCGTACTTTCCGACGAGCGAGCGTCGAAATGAGGACGATCGGGGCGGTATAGATGGGCACCGCGACAGTCTCCTCACCGAGACTTATGTAAGTTTAGGTTGAGGAGAGTTGATCAACATGCTGGATATGGGAGAGCAGTCGACACGACCCGACGAAGGCACTCGATAAGCATTGGACGGATGACGGAATGCAAATAGAGCACTACTGTACCCTAATAGGAGGTTTCCGATGATACCCTCATACTATAGAAGAATTCATAACGATACTACATATCCTTGCTTCTTGCTGGCAATGACTTGAACTCTGTTAACTAATTTGACAGCGGCCGACCACAGCACGGCGAATTCTCCGAGGGACACAACCGCACATCTGCCTAGCCCCAACCATCCGCGTTACATAAGCACACTCACTTCACTCCTGAAAACCTCCACGACCCTTTTACGAGTCTGGGCCCCGGGCCACTTGGTATCTCTAGCCCTGGCCCCTTCTAGTTCAACTTATCTGCTACGTGCGCATGCTACGTCCGCGGACGCACGACCGAGCGTACCCTGATTTTATCTGTCAGAAGTCAGAACACGACCTTCCACCACATCGCGCGAATCGTATTTTTTTAAGGGAGCTGCGGGTCCATGCAGTCAACTCCGAAAGCTACTTTTGCATGTTTTAAGTCGTAGGTTGGTCGCATCGGTGGGGATAGTCGGAGACGTGATGGGTCGTTGGTGCAGGCGTCGCCCTCCGCGGGTTGTGGTTGGTGCGGAGGAGGACCGGGGAGAGCTGTTTGGTGGAGGGCGAGGCTGCGGATCGGAGATGGGCTGCCGACAGTCGTTGTCGGGATTCAATCTCGGTAAAGCCCCGGGGAGCGCTTGAAGGGTCGAGGAATATACGGAGCGACGGGGTGTTCATGCATCGATAGAGTTTCAAGGATGAGAACTGTCATACCAACGAGGGAGTTCTCGGGTTGCAAAGGTAATGTAAGCGTAGTGGTACGACATTAAGCCTTACCTCATCTTCTCTTTTTTTCCGGCAATATGGATTTCAGATGTTGACACTACGATGCCGAGCTCTGATCGCCATGCCATGTGAGTTCCTCGCGATCACCACCATATCCAGCTGGCACTCGATTGGCAGATCAGCCACTCGCAGTTTCCATTGCGTAGTCAGCATTGACTACTCATCTTCGGAACAACCCTCTCGGGCCGGTGACCGTCGTCCGTCGTGCATCTCCGACCGTATATAGCCGCGTGGTGGCTTGTCAGCGGCGTGAAGATTAGGTTTTCCAGATAGGGTTTTCTTGGGCCAAACGGCGCAGTTCTCATGTAGTTTGGTGCATTGCGCTCGCGTGGCTTCTTCGGTGGTATTAATTTGAGTTGAGGGGATCTCCTTGATCGCGTAGGGAAGAGCCCGCAACCAACGGCCGTGGATGCGTCTCGCATGTATGTGTTTATGGCAGGTGCGTCAGTGTCCCGTTCGTATGATTACATGATCGGTCAACGAGCATCCTGTTTTGTCGGGCGTAGAAAGGGGTGACCCTGGGTCGTGTAGTTTAGAGTTTGTGATGCCACATGGAGGAGCTTGGTGGCAGAAAACGTGCATCCATTTCCGAGACGGTGGTAAGTTTTGCAAGCGTTGCTGCGCCGGGTGCAAGATTGAACACGATTGGCCAGCAGCGCTAGCCTTGCACTGTGGATTACTGGTGGGATGTTAAGTGAGAGAGCGTGGACGGGAAGTTTCTCCGGTGTACTAGAGGATGCGAAGATGGTGTAGGGGTCCAGGTAGAGGATGTGCAGTAGGAGCACGAGATCTTCACGTCCGTTATACGCGAAGACGTATCATGCACCGAACGACATGCCAGCAAATTTCAAGGATCAGATCTTCGCGCGCTCCGTCATAGACGCCATGGATAGCCCTCCGCCGCTTGTAGGACTAAATGCTCGAGTCCACATGCTCCGAATCTACTCAGGATATTATGAGACGATGTATGTGGGCGTGATCGACAGGTACTCATTCTTCTTGGAGCAAGCCCAAGCGAACCGAGGTACTTGTGGCTTGCAGCGTAGAATGCTTGTGGCTTGCGGGATTTGATGCTACATTTGGGTTGAGAGACGATGACGTCTGGGAGGCTAAGTGGTAGTGCGAAGGGTTCATGTGCGTGCGAAAGAAGGCTTCGGAACGGGGCATGTCGAGCCGAGGCAGATCTGTTTGACACGAGACAAGACGGCTCGACCACGTGAGCTGGCGTGCGCGCGTTGCGCGTATGAGCCAGTCCGTGCGTTGTGTTTTCGGGTCTGACGCGACCATGGAGACGGTCGCGATAACAGTGATCAGGCAACAGCAAAGAGTCAGCATCACAAAATTCGCGCCAGAGTCTACTTTCGCATTACAGGAGCTCACTAGCGGTGCCTGCTCTCATCTTCCCGGCCTACCTTGAACACTCGACATCATGGGCCCCGCGCCGCCCAACAGCCAGATGGCTCCTCTGCCTACGGACCTCCCCTTCCGGCTCGTCAGTAAGACGATTGGACAAGGCGCATACGCTTCGTACGTAGCCATACAACTCTATACAAGATGAGAGGAACTCGCTAATGGTAGAGACTGTAGCATCCGCAAAGCCGTCCCACACAACTCGCCCAAGCCCGTCATCGCCATCAAGTTCATCAACAAAGAACATGCCCTGCGAACCGGCCGCCTCACGCCGAAACAAATAAAGATGGAGATTGTATTGCACTCGCATCTCGGGAAGCACCATAACATCATACACTGCCTGGGCTCTGGAGAGGATGCGCTGTGGACATGGATTGCCATGGAGTTGGCTGAGGGCGGGGACTTGTTCGATAAGATCGAGGCAGACGAGGGCGTGGGCGAGGATATTGCGCACTTCTACTTCACCCAATTGGTGAATGCTGTGACATACATGCACAGTAAGGGCGTCGCGCATCGCGACATCAAACCTGAGAACGTGCTATTGAGCGCCGAGGGAGACCTCAAACTCTCTGACTTTGGATTGGCAGCACTCTTCAAGAAGGACGGGCAACTACGACTATGCAATACCGTCTGTGGCTCGCCGCCTTACATTGCTCCGGAGATTGTATCAGGAAGGCGAAGCAAGAGAGCTGATATGCTAGACAGTGGCTATGCAGCGAATATTTGCGACATCTGGAGTTGTGGTATTGTTCTCTTCGTTCTCCTTGTCGGCAATACACCTTGGGACGAGCCGACCAAGCGTTCGGCCGAATTTAAGGAATACGTCGAAACCGGAGGGCACACTACCGATGAGCTCTGGAGCAAAATCCCTCCTGAACTCACCAGTCTGTTACGTGGTATGCTGAAAGTCGACCCTAAAGAACGCTTTACCCTCGATGAAATACGCACACACCCCTGGTGTACACGCAAGAACCCATACTTGACAGCGAGTGGACGCAATGCGAATCCAGTGGGACTGGCGACACAGATGTTATCCCAATTACGCATCGATTTCTCAAGACCGCCGACGCAATCCCAACGTGGATGTTCGCAAGATGTAAATGAAGATGGGGATGCCATGGACATCGACACTGATTCAGATCCTCGTCGCTCAAGCGCTGTACATTTCCTTTCTTCAACGCAACCCGAGACTCCATCTGCGGAAACACCTTTCGACTGGGAGCGACCTCCACGTATCGCCTCTTACGACGGAATTTCCGCATCGCAACCTGTCTCGATACCCGATAACCGTCCTATCAATACGAGCTCGACGCCTTATCTATCCCAACTTCCTTCTTCAACACAAGATATGCTCTCTCAAGACCCCTCTATGACACAATTCAGCTCCACCCCTGGCGTCCCTCTGACTTTTACTCAAGCAGCCAGGAAGTTCGCCGACATCCTTCCTTCCTACTCTCTGGCACGTTTCATCTCTCCCCATACTCTCGGCCTTCTTATGCCACTTCTCCTTACCGCTTTGCATCGGCTAGGTGTCCCTGCACCATCCTTTAGTGAAGCGCAGATCGAGGAAGCAGAGACAGCAGGGACAGCTAGTATACGCGTGAAGATGGCAGATGGGCGGAGACAAGGCTTGAATGGCCATATTGTCATCGAGCAAGCAATATATGAAGGGAGTGCGTATTGGGAGGTGAGGTTCGTTAAAGCGAGTGGAGATCCGTTGGAGTGGAGGAGGTTTTTCAAGAACATGGTGCTTTGCGTGGGCGATGTGGTATTGCGGCCCAATTAGATAAGAACAAAGACACATTACGGAGGTAATATGTTGATATACCCTGGGTTGTATAATGATGGGATGGGATCATAGGCGTTGGCTAAGCATTTAACGATATAGGCAGATGGACTGAGAACTGGGCTAGGCTGGCGTGGATATATCTATGGGGCTGTTGGCAATTGACGCTGTATTCTACGGAAGACGATATGACAACAGCATCATGAATACGTGAAACAGTTCACTGCTGGTGGTCGTGTAACAAGTCAATCATCTCAGAGAACAACAGTATCCCAAATTGTACCATTAGGTAATAACAAGGTATCACTTCATGCCTATGTCAGATGAATAAATGATCCCACATGGCGTTGTTTGCAGAAAGCCCCCCAAGTTTCGCAAAATCTAGTTCTCGCTTTCCAAGAGACAAGAAGCCTTCCTTGGAAAAGCTCGAAATGTGATTCATGGCAGATATCCGCAAATTTCACCATGCGCAGTCGGTATGTAGTCAGCGATGATAACAGCTAAAGGGATTTTCTTTGGCTGTTTACAAATAGCATGCCAGCTCAATGTAACTATATCGTCATGGCACCGAAGACAGCGGCAGCAATGGCAACGACCAAGCTACTCATTCGTACAGTGCTCGCAGCACTTGTATCATCGCCATTTCCGCTTCCGTTACCAGCCCCACTCCCATTCGGCTGATCCTCTGCCTTCAGCTCACCCGCGCCATACGCCTTGAAGCCTCCTGAGATAGAGCTTGCATGTCCAGTAGATCCCTCTACACACTTGCTATCGTCCTGAAAAGCATCCCAAGCTTGCTTCCAAGCAGCATCGGGATCAGCATAGGTTGTCGCAGTGTAGAAAATCTTACAGTCACTGGCTTCGTATATGTACTGTAGAGGCGTACCGGAAGCATCGCCTTTTCGCACTTGATCCTGGGATTGAAGGCGTGAAGCTCCATCTCCGGCGCGTGTGATTATTTGCGGAACATTCGCAACTGCTGATAGAGCATCGTCGTTGGCGGAGTAAGATGATAGGGAGAGTGCAGAACTCATGTTCAACGCGATCTGGGCAAAACTTTGCCAGTAGATTAGTGGTGTTACTTCGCCACCTTTGGACCCGGTCACGGTTTGAATAGGCTTAGTCTCTGGTCGGCCACCAACTGTGACAGCTTTGATGCCGGCGATGTTCTTGAGCTCTTCATGGAAGGAGGCGCAGGATGAGCCGCAAAGAGCGTCGGTATACATGACGATGTTGGATGCATTGAATGGAGTTGGGCGGGTACCATTCACGAAACGCCAACCTTCAGGGAGGATAGACACTTCATCAGTGTACTGTGTTGGTGTTAGCATCGAGTATATTTAAGCTAGAATGGTTTCTGTACTCACATTGTAACGCATCGTCTTTGTGTACGAGTCGTCATTCAACTCAACTGGGCCATTAAAGTCATCCCATCCATCGAAGTCCGCACCATCCGCATTGCGGAAGTGCCACCAGGACCAGTACCTGAATGTATAGCTTTCCTCAATACTTTCTTCAGTATACTGGGCAAACCTTCTAGCTTTGACCTGGTCACTTCTGATCTCGTTGATAGCGTCGCCAATCTTCACAAAGGCATCAGTGGCTCTGTAACGCTGCCCGGAGAAGGGCTCCATCTCCGGAAAAAGCTGCATAAAGGCATCAAGAAGCAGATTAGTGCTACCGCCACCGTTCTCGCGTAAATCGATGATGAGTTTCTGCTTGTTCTCACTCATGCACTTGCTGAGAAATGAAGCAATCGTGACCTGCAGTGTGGAGAATGCAAGGTCAGTGTATGTCTCGCACATATTGAATGCACTAATAACTTACCTGAAACTCGTTGCAGAACTCAGATTCACTCAAGTCCTCGCTAGGGTTACTGAAAGAGATAATCTTGAGAACTGCAACATCGTCGTAACCATCACCATTGAGAAAGTACCCAGCCACTGTTCCACTTGAGTCTTGCTCAACAACATTTTCTGCATAAGATCCAGAAGTAGGTGTCATTGTCTGACGCTTGTTGCGACGGTGGTAGACGCCGGTGGGAATACGGGGAACTGGGCCAGGAGCGCTAGGCGCTATAATATGACTGATACCAGCAGGCATCTTTGGTTTTGGCAGAGCGATGTCAAATGAGCCCGAATCAGCCTTTGTATTGGCAGAGAGGGGCGAGGAGCTGCCGGTGCAGAATCTGTCGAAAAATGACTGTCCATCAGTAACACCTGCGAACATAGATGCATAGTCTGAGGATGCGCCGTTAGGTATGGAAACTGTTGAGCCATTCGCCCATGTGATATCAGTGCTGGGCCCGTCATATCTCCTTTGATTCATAAAACTCCCAAGGTTGTCGGTATCTCCTTTGGACAGCATGTCGTTGATGAGACCGTCGGAATCGATGTATTGTGACCAGGAAGTGGACTTGAGGAAATCGTATGGGTTCTGACCATTGATCTCGGTAATCTCGGAAACGTCTGAACTGCCCTCGGCTACACTCGCAACATCATCAGCCACATAGAGCTTTGGAAGTGCCTTGCCGTCCTCCGAGATGGAAGCCACATTGATCTGTCTGAAGAAGTCGAACACTGTGAGTATATCGGGCCTGTAGTTGAAGTGGAAATTTCCAGTACGGATAGTAATGTTCTGAATAGCTAGTTGAACCGCATATTCACTGGAGAAGGAGTTGAGGTTGTCCTTCACGCTATCCAGTTCTGCTTCGATATCCAGGGGTCCAAATTCCCAATCATCGCCTGGTTTCTTCAACCACACAAGCTCGGATTGGAACTGCCATATCTGCTTCAACTCATCAATAAGCTGTGCGTTTCCTTGGACGTCGACCGGGACGGAATCAAGACAGTCGAAGGCTACCTGTGCTTCGATGGAACTGGATTGCCTTAGATCCGCGGCAGCAGCTGCGCAGGGCTCGGAGGATGAAGATTGTGCTGCGACGAGGGCCGTTGAAGCCAAGAGCAGGGCACTCTTCAGCATAATGACATGCGTGGGCCCCCGAGGGCGATCTTGTCCGAAAAATAATGGAATAGGGTTATTGGACACCACTCGAGCAATAAGCAAAACAAAACACGGAATTCAACAAAGCAGCTGAAGACTGAGGCGGTAGGTGACGCAGTGACGGTAGAGGTCTTAAGAACCCAAGAGCTTGGGTGTCTCATCGGAAGGCAGCAGGATGTCGCCTGCCTCATATAGGACCAAGAAAAGGCGCGCTCTAAGTTGCTTTACCTTCCTCAGTCTAGGCTTTCGGGAGGCCTGAGCCGCAATGAGACGATTGGGATTGGCGCCAGGATCTCCGCAGATGACATCCGCCTTTGAGTTGGCTAGTCTGCTGTTAGGGCTGAAAATCCACAGCCTACCAGACCTCGCTTCCACGCACCGCCCATTCGAAGTTCAAAGCCCATCTGCTGTACTATACAGCACAAGCTACCGCAACACGCATATTGGCGCGCCATTTAGGTCTTGGCTCAAACGCGCATTTGCATCAAGGCGTTTCCTGAGGAAGGTGGACTGGTGTTGCGTAAAAACTGAGGCACGATTGACCGCCAATCAGACCACCAAGCATTACATGCATGAGCTTTTTCTCCATACCAGGTGTCTTTTTGCTGCTGTACAGCAGTAGCGTGCCAAGTGTGGCACAGTGATATGCAGGATTCAGAGTGAGGCGCGGACGAATGCCCAATGGAGAATCGCGTCTGCATGGTTAGACGAGCGACGAGGGGTTATTTTGTTCACCGGTATGGACTATGACTGATTACTGTTTCTATAAAAGTTATGGCGAGCAATAAGAGTAGTTGGGATTTGTGCAAATGTGCTGCGTTCCGGTATTGCGAGTGATGGATGAAGGTTGCTGTCCTGTAACAGAGGATCCCCCCTGAGGTCATGCCAAGCCTTTCGCGTGTGAGAAGTGTATCTTACGTCTCGCACGCACATCAGACTACATTTTGACATACCCTGATTTGAGAACATAACGATACACTGCGCCTTGTGACAAGAGGCGCCCTTGCGAAGCAAGGGCGTGAGCGCTCTACATTCAGGTATAATAACACCTTGAGAGCCTATGTAGGTAGCCTGAAAGTCATTCTATACTAATCAAACCATCTGACGCTAATATCGATCTTCCGCCGGTCAGCGCAAGCTATGGAACAGGCAGTCCATATGGCTTGATGACTGTGTCTATTTCAAGCTGTGCAAAATAGATCTCAGGCTACAGGCTCCATACGTTGCCTTGGCAGGTGATCCTAGGATTAGGCCACCAG